>Ga0209573_1005537_pt1 | contig 11305 bp, 8 predicted proteins | sample TNRBio252014_DNA_FD_185870 | JGI IMG/M metagenome (GOLD analysis project Ga0209573, IMG submission 185870) | Wastewater treatment Type I Accumulibacter community from EBPR Bioreactor in Madison, WI, USA - TNR Reactor_6/25/2014_ DNA (SPAdes)... | ecosystem: Engineered > Bioreactor > EBPR >...
ATGAAGGAAGCCCGCGGCCTGACCCGCCTCCATCTCCTCACCGATCGATGCCCGGTCGTGACCGGTGAGGGTGTAGCTCAGGGCCATGTGGTTGCGTTCATTGCTGCCGCCCAGAAAGGCGCGCAAACTCAGCCCAGCCCGTTTCGCCAATAGATCGTGCAGGGCCATATCCAGGCTGGCCCGGGCAATCGGCTGCCCCATCGACGGCCCGCGCCCCATGGTCCGTTGCATGGCCCGATGGACGGCCCAACGATCCGACACAGGCAGGCCGACAACCGCCGGGGCCAGATAGCCGCGCAGTGTGCTGGTTACGCTCTCCAGCGTCTCCGGAGACCAGCCCGGCACGGGACGTCCTTCGCCCCAGCCCACCGCGCCGTCGCTGTCGGTCAACTTGACGAAGACGTGGGGTGCCTTGCCGCCCGCCTTGCCGGCGGAGCCAGAGGCAAAGGAGAAGGAGCGGATCATCGGGAGATGGATAGGAAATATTTCAACTGTCGCGATAGTAAACATATCAAATCTGCGCAATCTGTGTTCCGCGGTTTTGGCCCCGCTGCCAGGACTGATCGCCCGCGCCGTTCATTGCGTTGTAGAAAGGATCCCCCGGCGTAATCTCACCCCGGCGCACGGGTTGGCCGGTCATGGCCGATTTGTAGAGGCTGGCGAGAAACTCAATCGTCCCCCGCACCCCTGGCCCGCTGACCAGCGGACGCTCGCCCCGCTCCCGGCTGTCCAGGAGTTGGCGCAACTGCTCGTCGTGATTGGACCCCACATTGGGCGGCAGGTTTTTCCACTGTTCAAATTCCGCGGTGTGGGTCATGCCGGGGTGGATAGAATAGCTCCAGTCGTCGTTCTGGTAACGGTAGAGGTGATGCAGTTCTACTGTTGCCCGCTGAAAGTCAAAGCGCATATACGACTCTTCCCGGGGCGAAAGGACGCTGTTGGTGATGTTTGCCATCGCGCCGTTGGCAAAACGCACAATGGCCATCGAGACATCTTCTACTTCAATCTCCCGATCCAGCGTGCCGATCATCGCCCGCACTTCGGCCCATTCCCCATAGAGATAAAGCAGGAAATCCATCATATGGATGCCATGGCCCATGGAGACGCCGCCCAGTTCGGTCTTCCACTTGCCCCGCCAGGGCACCGCGTAGTAGTCCGGCGTGCGATACCAGGTGGTGAGCGCGTTGGCAATCATCGGTTTGCCGATGGCTCCCCTGTCGATGAGACTTTTCAGGTGCTGGCCGCCGGAGCCAAAGCGCCACTGAAAGACGCTGCTGCAATAGTTGCCTGTGCGCTGTTCGGCCTCTTCGATCAGGTCCATTTCGGCCAGGGATGCGCAGAGAGGCTTTTCGCATAGCACCCACGCGCCAGCTTCCAGGGCTTGTACCACCTGTTGCGCGTGGAGGCTGGGCGGGGTGGCGATGTGCACGAGCGCGGGCTTTTCCCGTTCCAGCATCTCGGCCAGGTCGGTGTAGGGGCGGGGGATTTCATTCGTCTCGCAAAAGGCAGAGACCCGCTCCGCGTCGATGTCCATGGCCGCCACCAGTTGGATGCGGTCGGTGTTGGAATGGATGGCGTTGACGTGGGAGCGGGCAATGCCACCCGTGCCGACGATGACGGCGGAAAGAGGAGTTGTCATTGGGGTAGTCTCCTTTGGGAGTGGAAAGTGGCAGGTGGTCGGTGAAGCAGTTTATTAACAATTCACTATTCGCTATTTTCCTGGTGATCGCCCTTCTGCCAAATCGCGCCCCTGCACCAGCACAGCCATCTTGCGGTCCGCCACAGAACGGGGCAGCATCCAAAAGCCGCAGTCCGGGTGAACCCAGCGCACCCGCTCCGGGCCGAGGACGCTCACCGCATTCTCGATGCGTCGGGCGACAGTATCAGCGGACTCGACTTCGTTGTCTTTGATGTCGATGACGCCCACGCCCAGCGCGATCTCCGGGCGCAGTTCCCGGAAGAGGGGGAGCTCGTCATAGCCCCGGCGGGCGAATTCCAGCACCAGATGATCCACATGGAGATTGTTGAGGAAGGGGAGCAGAGTCTCCCAGAAGCCGGTCTGGATACGCTGGCCGCCGTAGTTACCGAAGCAGAGGTGGAGTGCCCGTTCGCCCTGGATGGCGTCCAGCACGAGGTTGATCGGCTCGTGCGCCCAACCCGCGTCTTCTGGATGGCCGGTCAGATTGGCCTCGTCTATCTGAATGACGGGGGCGTCAATCTTCTCCACCTGTCCCGCCAGCACCCGGGCCAATTCCATCGTCAGCACCTGTAAGTCCTCGTAATGCTCGTCCAGAAGGGTTTTGGCGAGCATATAGGGGGAGGTGAGGGTGAACTTTTGGGGGGTAGCGCTCAGCGGCTTGACCGTTTCCCAGGCGGTGGGCAGGTCCAGCGTGCCCGGGGTGATTGGCTCGAAGACCAGCCCCGCGGGTCGGGTACGGAAGCCCATCCCCTGCTGGCGGCGAAAACGCTCGATCTCCGCCCGGCCCAGATCGCTGCGCACCCCGCTCAGAGGACGCACGAAATACTCAATCATCCCGTTGGTTTCTGGGTGGTTGACATCGAAACGGGAAAGCTCCCCGTCCGCGATGAGGTCCAGTCCGGCCAGTTCTTGGGTTTTCAACACGGCCAGAATGGCATCGCGCAGATTGGGTGTGGATGGGTAGGCGGCCAGCCAGGTAGGGATGGGATAGCTGCCGACAACGGTTGTACGGATGGAAGGGGTGGGCATAGGAGAGACGCCTTTGCTGTCTAAAGGACAAATGAGATGTAAAACGTGAGATCGGACGACGATCTCACGTTTTACATCTCACGTTTCATTCGTCGAGAACTTGGACCCAATTGATTGGACCCAATTGTGAGGTCAGGCGACTTCGACACAGCCTGTCTTCGCCATTACCTCGCGCAGCTTCTGCACGGCATAGGCCATCCCCTCCGGCCCGCTGAAACCGCTGCTGTGACCGGCGGTGGCCAGATGGGGTTCCAACGCCAACATCCCCCGATAGCCCGCTGCATTGAGCCGGGTGAGGAGCTCGGCCACCTGACCGTCACCCTCTCCGGCGGCCTTGACTTTGCCGTCCAGAGTGGCATCTTTGATGTGGACGTAGCCCGTGCGTGGGCTGAGCCGGGACCAACCGTCCTCAGTCACCTGGGCTTCGCCCACCTGGACAAAGTTGGCCGGGTCCCAGGCAAAGGTGAGATGGGGGCTGTCGATGGCCTGTAAAATGCGGTGGCAACGGGCGACAGTATCCCCCACAATGCCCTTTTCGTTTTCCAGGAGAAGAAGCAGGTCGAGCTTTTCGGCCTCTTCGGTCAGATGGGAAAGGGAGGCGATGGCCTGTTCCACATACCGGTCGTAATCGGCGTTGCTGCTGATGTCGGGGGGGTAGAAGGAGAAGATGCGGATGTTGCGGGTTCCCAGCTTTTTGGCAATCTGGCCCAGGCGCTGAAGGTTGACAACTTCCGTCTCAATCGGATCGAGCAGGGGCGACTTGCCCACTGGGCTGCCCAGCGCACTGACACGGATGTTGTGGGCGTCCAGAGTCGCCTGTGCCCGTTCCACTTCGGCGTCGCTCAGACGCAAGACGTTGACACCCCACGCGCCGCGCAACTCCAGATAGCCGATGCGCAGATCGTTCAACACACCCAACTGTTCGTCCAAATCCGCTGCAATTTCGTCGCCAAAGGCGCTGATGGTAAAGGTGGCGCTGGTCATAGGGATGCTCCTTCCACTACTTTGTCTTTCTTCGTGGAACTTCGTGATTGTTTTTTTGAAATGGACCTATCCATTCAACCTTTGATCAAAAGTCCCCGGCACTTTCTTTGTGAGCGAGTCGGTACATCACAATTCCGTCTTTGTTGAACGTAAAGTGCCGGGGACTTTGGCTTTCTGCCTGAATAGACAGATAGCCTTACTTCTCACTGCTCCCCGGTTCTTCTTCTGGGTCCAGGGCCGAAGCCACCTGTCCGTCGCGCAGGAGCAGCACTTCATCCACAAATTCGTCCACCAAACTGTCGTGGGTCACCATCAGAAAGGTCATATTGCGCTCTCGGACAATGCCTTGGAAGAGGCCGAGAATCTCCCGGGCTGTTTTGCTGTCCAATTCGCCCGTCGGTTCGTCGGCCAGGATGAGCTTTGGCTCATTGACCAGTGAGCGGGCGATGGCGACCCGCTGTTGCTGACCGCCGGACATCTCGAAGGGCCGGTGATCCATCCAGGGGGTCAGCCCCACCAGGTCCAGCGCGTCCACCGAGCGTTTGTGGCGCTCTTTGCCTTTGACGCCGGAGATGCGCAGGATCAGCTCCACATTTTCATAGGCCGAGAGGCTGGGCATCAACCCAAAGGATTGGAAGATGAAGCCTACCTGCATCCGTCGCCATTCGGTCAACTTGCGTTCGCTCCAACTGCCGATCTCCTCGCCCAGGATGCGAATCTGGCCTTTGGATGGTTTGTCCAGCCCGCCGATGCAGTTGAGCAGGGTCGTTTTGCCGCTGCCGGATCGGCCTTTGAGCGCGACAAAGCTGCCTTGTTCGATGCGCAGGTTGACGCCTTGCAGCGCGGCGACTTCCAGGGAACCCAAATGGTAGATGCGCCAGAGGTCCGTCGTCTCGATGGCGGGGACGCCAGACAGCGGGCGGCTCCGTTTGGAGAATTCTGCTGTTGCTTCGGGGGCAATTTCAGGAATACTCGACATCAGTCTCAGTCTCTTTGCAATTCAGTGAATAAAAGTCTCTAGCCACAAAGAAAAAATCTGCTTTCCTGTGTGGCTTTATGGCTTGCGGCGCAGACGATCCCACAAAGTGCGTCCACCCTCGCGGGCGCTCCGTTTGCGTTCATCTTTGGCCCGTTCCTGGGCCGCCAATTCGGGCGCGTCTCGTTCTTCCGAGGCGGCCCGGATCAGAATGCCCTCGTCGGTCACATCCAGAATGGCCCGGCCTTTGATGGCAAACTGGGCAAGAAATTCTTTGGGGATTTGCAGGCGGCCTGCACTGTCCAGCACCACCAGTTCCTCAAAATGTTCTTCCATCACCGGCTCTGGGGCGGATTCTCCCTCTTCCTGGCTCTGTTCCGTGCCGTTGATCTGTACGCGCATGGAACGACGGGTCTCGCTGGCCAGCATCCCATCCCGAATGGCAACCACCCGCTCCACGTGGCGGGCGATGCCAGGGTCGTGGCTGACGATAATCGTCGTCAAGCCCAGTTCGTCGGTCAGGTGGTGGAAGGTGCCGTAGATGATTTTGGCTGTGGCCGAGTCCACCTCACCGGTGGGTTCGTCGGCCAGGAGCAGACTGGGATTGTTGGCGAGCGAGACGGCAATCGCCACCCGCTGCTGCTCACCGCCAGAAAGTTCGGAGAGTCCGTGATAGGAGCGCCCGAACAACCCGACCAGTTCCAGGAGATATTCGGCCCGCTCCCGCTTGCCTTTCCCCGATGCCCCGGCCAGCGTCATGGGCAATTCCACATTTTCGATGGCGTTCAGATAGGGGACGAGATTACGCGCGCTCTGCTGCCAGACAAAGCCCACCTCCTCCCGCCGGTAGCGGGTCAATTCGCCTTCCGACATTTTGAGCAGGTCGTGTTCGCCCACGCGCATCCGGCCCGCGGTGGGGCGATCCAGACCGCCCAGAATATTCATCAGCGTGGATTTGCCGCTGCCGCTGGCACCGATAATACCCATTAACTCGCCCTGGCGTACCGAGAGGTTCAGCCCTTGCAGAGCCACAATTTCCAGATCAGCTACCTGGAATATTTTGACGAGTCCGTCACACAGGATAAATGGTTCGTTCATTTAGACAGTCTCACCCAGTTTGATGGCCTGGAATATCTTCATGCGCAGGAGCAGAGTAACCAGCGCGCTCAGGGCAGCCACAAAGAGAATCCCAAAGAGAGCGTAGATACGGAAGATGGCAGGCCAGGCGATGGCGACCAGGAAGGGCGGCGTTAATTCTTCGGGTCGCGTCCCCACTTGCAAATGGGGGATGAACAGATCGCTCATCCACGACCCCAGCAGCGTGCCTACGCCCATCCCCACCAGAATAAGAAAGGCCAGCTCCCAGGCCAGGAAGAGGGTCATCTGCCCAGAAGAGAGACCGATGGCGCGCAGGGTGCCCAGTTCGATAAAGCGGCGGCGGAAGGAGAAGAGCGTGTAGAGCAGGAAGCCCAGCACTGTCAGCACAGCCGCGGCCAGAAAACCGACAGAGAGGACGCCGAAGAGTCCTTGGCGTTCGGGCAGCCGCTGCAATGTGGCGATCTGCTCCCGGGCCGACTGCCAGTCAATGACGTTAATGTCATACTGGCGCAACTCTTTCGTGAGCGCGCTGTAATCCACGCCCTGATCGATAGAGATGAGCACGTCGTAGGGGAACTGGCCGCCCAACTGCTCAAAGATGTAGTCCAGGTTGCCTACAATCAGCGGGCCAGTGTCGGGATACCAGCCGGTGAAGTAGTCAAACTCGCCCACGACTTTCATAATCATCTCGGCGCGCAGGCCATAGCGGGTGACATTGACCTGCACGCTGTCGCCCACTCGAATGGTGTTCTGGCGCATAAAGTCCTGGGGCAGAAGGATACCTTCGTTGGCGATTGCCAGTGAGTTCATCAGCGCGCCCAGGCTGGCCGGGGCAAAGTCCCGCCGCCAATGGGCTACGCTGGGGAAGTCCAGCCGGTCGATGCCGTAGAAGACGGCCTCTTTCCAGCTCCCCTGCAACTGCACCCGCACATCAAACTTGGCGAAACGGGTGGCCGCTTTGATCTCTTTGGCCTTGTAATGTTCCGAGACAGGCACAAATGTCCAGACAACTGCTTCCGGGGCACCACTGGCCGCCGGGGTTGCGCCGCCCTGGATCCCGCTCCCTTCCGGCGGGACAGAACCCAACTCGATCAGTCGGGCATCGGCCCCCACTTTGTAATAGACCCGGTCATAGAGATGGTCGTCCAAAGTTTGGGCCAGGGATGTGGTAAAGGCGGAAAGACTCAACGTTAGCACCAGCAGAATCAACGGCGCTGTGTAGAGTCCCCGGTTGCGGGAGAGATGGCGGGTGGCCAACAGAAGCCCCACCGAATTGGTGCGTGCGGCCAGCCAGGCCAGAAAGGCCATCACAATTGGCAAGAAACGCAACGCGACCAGCGTCAGGGCAAAGATGCCCAAGGCAGGGACAAGAAAAAGCAACGGGTTTTCGAAGAGGCTGTTGCCACCCACCTGGCCTGGGAGGGCAATGCCACCCTGGCGCTGGAGCAGATAAATGCCATAACCCGCGGGGACCAGGAGCATGACATCCACATAGGCCCGTTGCCACCAGGGAGGGGTGAGGCTGCGCGCCTGTTCCATTTTGTAAGTGACGATTGTGTGGCGGGCTGCATTGAAGGTGGGCACCACCTGGGCAATCAGCGCCACAGCCAGTGCGCCGAAGCCAAAACGCATCACCGACTGGCTGAGGGTGAGGCGCAGGTCTGTGTCGATTGTGAAGTTGAGAAAGCTGCGTGTCGAGCCGATCAGATCGGCCACCTGAAAGCTGGCGGGAATGCCCACGCCCAGGGCAAAGAGGCCCAGAAAGAGAGCCTCCACGCCGGAGATGCCCAACACCTGGGCAGCGGACGCGCCCCGGCTGCGCAGGACAGCGATTTCGTTGCGCTGTCTGCCCACGGCCAGCCCCACCACCAGACCGATAAAGGCGAGGAGCAGACCGATGATGGGAATGCTAAACGCGTAGAGGAAGAGGGTGAGCGTCCCGCTGGAGCGCTGGTACTTGCGCAGGGCGTCCAGGGGGGAGATGCTCAGTTGGGTGTTCGACATCAGCGTAGCGGCTTGCTGCTCCACCTGCCTGCTGCGGGCCAGAATCCGGCCCACATCGCTGGCCGTCACCCCATCCCCATCCATAATCAGATACCAGAGGGCCAGATTGACGTCGCTGGGATAGTCCGGCGCAATCCGATTGGCATAGGTCTCTTCGGGGACAAGAAAAATATCTTCCAGGGTGTTAAGGTTGTAGAACCAGTACTCTTCTGTGGGGTCATTGGCCTGCCAAATACCCACCACCTGCACAGGAATCTGCACTGTACGCGTTTGCTCGTCTGTGCGGATGCGGCGGAAGGTGACATATTGTTCACCCACCTGCGTGCCCAGGGTTTCGGCCAGAGGCTTGCTCATCAGCACTTCGACGGGGCCGCTGTTGCCACCGGTGGCCGAGGCTGCTGTGGGCAGATTCCCTTCCAGAATGGTAATGTGTTTTTCGATTTCGGAGATAAAGCCGATGTTGACCCAAGCCAGGGGGTCGGTCGCATCGGAGTAGGCTACCCCTTCTGTGGGGAAGAGACGCAGATTATCAGTCTTGAAGTAGCGCACCGTCTGCTTGTGGGGAATACCCAATCCCTCCGCGGCCGGCCCCGACAGATAGGCATCCAGCGGCCCCATCTCTTCCCACTCTTTGGTGCCATAAGTAGACCCAAGGTAGCGGAACATATAGGCGAAGGGGGGGCGCTGGACTGTGGTGCCTGAGTTGGCAGCACCCAATTCCTCCTGCAAGATGCGGTAGTAGACGGCATCCGCATAGAGCGGGATGCTCATCACCAGTGCGATGGCTGTGATCAGGCCAGCGACCAGGGCCAGCGCCAGCCAGCGCTGGGCCAACAGCCGTTTGATGGCAACGACAACAATTGCCCAACTTCGCAATATGACTCGCATTGGGTTTATTGTCCTACCACAATTTGGCCTTCTTCCAGGCCCTCTTCAATTTCTACCCGATCCGCGGTCTGTATACCAACCGTTACATCCACCCGGCGCTGGACATCGCCGTCCTGGACAACGGCAAAGCGGCGACCGTCAAAGATGCGCAGAGCTTGGGGCGGCAGCCAGAGTACATTGTCCTTGCGTTCCAATTCGGCCTGGACACGCACCAGATCACCCATTTTGTAACCCGCCTCTTCCTGGCTCTGGTCAATGGAGATACGGGTGGATTTATCCAGATCGTCCACTGTTGTGCCGCCGCCCGTGCCATAGGGGTAGGGGAGTTTGCGTACCTCACCCGTCAACGCAGCCCCTGGCCGGCTGGGCAGAACGACATTGACAATCAGCCCTTCTTGCAATTCGCTCAACTGATCGCTGACCAGATCAGCCTTGATCTCCAGCTCGCTGTTGTCGGCGATGACGGCCACAGGCTTGAATGCTTCCGCAGCCCGGCCCACCGTCAGGGAGACGGAGAGCAGTTCGCCGTCAAAGGGGGCAACCAACTGGGCATCCTGCACGGCCTTGAGCAGCTTTTCCACCGCGATCTGGGCCCGGGCCACATCGTTGATCAGCAACGGATCGACACCCTCTTCCAGACGGCTGACAGTAATCTCAGCCAACTCCACCTGTTTGCGCTGCAAAGCCAGGTTGAGCGAGCCTTCCGACTCCTGAGTCACCATTGTTAGCAGACGCAGGTTTGCCATCTCCAGATTGATCTGGGCCGTGCGTCGGTCAAATTCCAGGGTGCGCTGGGCCTTTTCCAATTGGGATTGGGCGCGTTCCAGGTTGAGCCGGGCCGACTCTACCTCCCGCTCCAGATCGTCGATCTCCAGGTCTGCAATTACAAAACCCTTTTCAACGACGTCGCCCCGTTTGGCATAGATGGCCCGCACACGGCCATTGGCCCGGAAGAAAAGCTCCTCTTCCAACACGGGGGCCACGCGGCCGCTGAAGATCAGTTCTTTGACGATTTCACCCACCCGGACGGTGTAAGTGGGCTTGAGCGGTACTGCTGGCGTTGGAATTGGTGTAGGCGTTGGCTCATCGGAAGAGACCTGGGCCGAGCGGCCTGTGGGCAGCAGTGCGCAACCGGCCAGGACAATTGTCAGGAGCAACAGGGAACCAATTCGGGGGATGGTTTTTCCCATTGGGCAATCTCACTTCAGGTTAGCGGTTGGTGGACAAGTTGAGGATGGATTATTTGAATTTGATAGACGGCAACATCTGAAATTCTCAGTCGGCCAACTGTTATCAAGCCTGACTGAGGACGTTGGAGCGGTGACTACCAATTCTGCCTAGCATCGGTGCCAGATTTTTCCCACGCGTGGACAATAGAAAAACTTATCGGTACTTGAGTATACCCTGAAGTGGGGATTTCTACAAAGTGCAGATGCTCTTTTGCGGTTTAGTTGCATACGCAAAAACTGCCGTCAAGAGTAAGGGGAGAGTCCGACTCTTTTCAATTATCAGATATTTGTCAAGACACCGAGACCCGGCGGCTACTTTGACGACTTCAATTGCTTCCGTTATAGTTTTGGGGCAGCAATCTGCATAGTGATCCCAAAAATTGTCCATAGATGAGGCGGATTTCGCAGATTGGATTTTGAAAATCTGTGGATAAAAACTGCTTTGGTTTTGCTATGAATCTGACCCATTCGCGCTATCTGTGTTTCATTCTATTTTTGGAGGCCCTGGAATGTCCAAAGTGATGTTCGTTATGATTGACGGTTTGCGCCCCGACGCGATTGCCGCCGCTGGCTGCACAGCCCTGGCTGGTTTGCAACAGCGTGGCGCTTCGACGTTGACGGCACGCTCGGTCATGCCGTCTGTGACTCTGCCCTGTCATATGTCCATTTTTCACAGTGTGCCGCCCACCCGCCACGGGGTGGTGACCAACGACTGGATGCCAATGGCCCGTCCTATACCCGGTCTGATTGAGCAGGCCAAAAATGAGGGATTGCACACGGCCTTCTTTTACAATTGGGAACAGTTGCGCAATCTGAGTCTACCAGGCAGCCTGACCTTCTCCTATTTTCGCAAAACTGTACGCATCTTTCCCCACGGCGACGATACGACGGTTGATGTCGCACTGGACTATATTCCCGCACAACAGCCGGACTTTGCCTTTGTCTACCTGGGCACCACTGATGAGATGGGCCATGTGGCTGGCTGGATGGCGGATGGATATTTGGAGCAGGTGGCCTATGTGGATGGACAATTGGGGCGGCTGCTGGCTGGGATACCAGAGGAGTACACTGTGCTGGTGCAGGCCGATCACGGCGGCCACGACCGCAGCCACGGCACGGAGATGGATGAAGATATGACGATTCCCTGGATGATTGCCGGGCCGGGCATCCGTCAGGGCTACACAATCACTGAACCGGTCTCTCTACTGGAGACTGCGCCCACCCTGGCTCGGATTATGGGCGTGCCCGTCCACGAGGATTGGGAAGGGCGCTGTGTGGAGGAGGTATTTGTGTAGGGGAGCGAGTGATCAGTGACCAGTAATCAGCGGACGTATCGGATTACTGGTCACTGCTTACTGGTCACTGGTCACTGCTTACTGCTAACTCCCCAATATCTGC
>Ga0209573_1005538_pt1 | contig 11305 bp, 6 predicted proteins | sample TNRBio252014_DNA_FD_185870 | JGI IMG/M metagenome (GOLD analysis project Ga0209573, IMG submission 185870) | Wastewater treatment Type I Accumulibacter community from EBPR Bioreactor in Madison, WI, USA - TNR Reactor_6/25/2014_ DNA (SPAdes)... | ecosystem: Engineered > Bioreactor > EBPR >...
TTCACCAAAGCCGACCGGCTCGGGCGTCAGCGCCTTTCCCCAGTAATAGAGTTGGAAGCGAGGCGTCGCCTTGGGAAATGCGTAGATGAGAAGCCAGCGCGAGGCGGCCGGGGCGACCGCCACCGCGTCATCGATCGGCAGGAGAGCGCCGTCGGCGCGGAGCGGCTCGGCGTGGGGATCGCTGCCGTAGCTCATCAGCGAGGCTCCGTCGACGATCTCGATGTCGTCGATGTCGAAAAAGGGCGTATGACCCGAGATCGTCACATCCACCGCGACAAGCCGGGCCTCGATCGCCGCGGCCGGATCGGGCGAGATCGTGCTGTAGCCGGAGTAAGGCCAAGCCCCGTTCACCGTGACCCTGCCCGCCCCGAGGCCTTCCGCCTGCTGTTTGGCGCGGGCCTGGAGGACGCCGTCGATCACCTGATTCTGCTCCGCCTCGGTCAGGGAACGCTCCTTGGCGGCCTCAATGACAATCGGAGCGTCGACCGGCGCCGATTCCACATCCGTCTCCACCGTTGAATTGGCCTCCGGGGCTTCGGGAGCATTCGCCGAGTCAGGCACATCGCCACAGGCACCAAGCAAAAGGAGCGAGCAGGTGCTCCAACGGAGGAAAAGAGATCGGAGATTCATGTTTCGGGGATTGTTTTCCGGCCCGTCCGTGTGACGGTTTGGATGTCGATTCGCAGGGGCCGCTTTCCAAACGACCCGGGCGGCGTAGACTATGGCATGCAAACCGAGGTGATCGGAGAAAAATTTCAGATTGCGAGGCTGGCGGCCATCGAGCCCACCCCCTGCCCGTGCGGTCAATCGCGGCGCGCCTTCATGAACGAGGCCAACACCGTCGCCTCAATGCACCTCGTCGAGATCAAGCACGACAGCGAACTCCACTACCACAAGCGCATGACCGAGCTCTATTACGTCCTCGAAGGAGAGGGCCACATCGAGCTCGACGGCCAGATCCATCCCCTCTCCCCCGGCACCGCCGTCCTCATCCAGCCCGGCTGCCGCCACCGAGCCGTGGGCGCCAACCTCAAAATTCTCAACGTCCCCGTCCCCAAGTTCGACCCCGAGGATGAATACCCGGCCTAGGCCGGGATCTTGACCTTTTCCTTTCTACCTTCCCACCTTCTACCGCGCGAAGCGCTCCGAACATGCCCTCTTTTTCCTCCGTCGAAGACCTCATCGCCGACATTCGCCTCGGACGTCTCGTCATCATCGTCGATGACGAAGACCGTGAAAACGAGGGCGACCTCGTCTGCGCCGCCGGCAAGATCACCCCCGAGGCAATCAACTTCATGGCCACGCATGGACGCGGCCTCATCTGCGCCCCCATCACCCAGGAAGCCGCCGAGCGCCTCGGCCTGCCCCTCATGGTGCGGCGCAACACCGAGTCGCACGGGACCAATTTCACCGTCGCCGTCGATGCAGCCGACGGCGTTTCCACCGGGATCAGCGCCGCCGACCGCGCCCGCACCGTGCAGATCCTCGCCAATCCCCTCGCCGAGCCCCGCGACCTCGTCCGTCCCGGCCACATCCTCCCGCTCCAGGCGAAACAGGGTGGCGTCCTCCGCCGCGCCGGACACACCGAAGCCGCCGTCGATCTCGCCCGCCTCGCCGGACTCGAGCCCGCCGGCGTCATCTGCGAAATCCTCAACGAAGACGGCACCATGGCTCGTCTCCCACAACTGCTCGGGTTCGCCGAGAAACACGATCTCAAGATCGGCACGATCGAGTCCCTCATCGACTACCGCCGCAGCCAGGAAAAACTCATCGAGCGCATCGAGCGCATCCAGATGCCGACCGACTACGGGAATTTCGATCTCGTGGTCTACGCCAGCAAACTGAACCCCGAGGAGCACCACCTCGCCCTCGTCAAAGGCGAGATCCGCTCCGAAGATCCCATCCTTGTCCGAGTCCACTCCGAATGCCTCACCGGCGACGTCTTCGGCTCACGCCGCTGCGATTGCGGCAGCCAGCTCCACAGCGCCCTTGCCCAGATCGAGGAAGCTGGCAGCGGCGTGCTCGTTTACATGCGCCAGGAAGGACGCGGTATCGGCCTCGCCAACAAGATCCGCGCCTACAAACTCCAGGAAGAAGGGCTCGACACCGTCGAAGCGAACGAGCGCCTCGGCTTCGGCTCGGACCTGCGCGACTACGGTATGGGCGCCCAGATCCTCTACGATCTCGGCGTGCGGAAAATCCGTCTCATGACCAACAACCCCCGCAAGGTCGTAGGCCTCGACGGACACAAACTCGAGATCGTCGAAAAGGTCCCCATCCGCATCGCTCCGAACGAACACAACGAACGTTACCTCGGCACCAAGCGCGACAAGCTCGGACATTTGCTTTGAGGGGACCGGGACGAAAAAAGGGGAGGGGGACCGCGGAATGGTGCGGGGCACCAACGGGAGATTCAACGCGAATGATGAGAGTAAAGAAAAGTTCCGTCAACAGATACTGATTCAGCGTGCCCTCCTTCCCCTGCCCCGCCGTCACAAAACCCTCTTGACTCTCCGATCCGACCCTGTTGACTCACCGCATGTCTTCTCCCGTCTCTGGATCCGATGCCGGCAAGGTCGGCTTGGCCACCGCCATTGCCATCGTCGTGGCGAACATGATCGGCACCGGGGTCTTCGGCAGCCTTGGCTTCCAGGTCGCGGGGATTCCCTCGGGCTTTCCCATTCTCGTGCTCTGGCTCGTCGGCGGCATCGTTTCCTTCTGCGGTGCGGTCTGCTACGCCGAGCTCGCCTCGATCTTTCCCAAATCGGGCGGGGAATACCACCTCCTCTCGAAGGCGTGGAATCCCTTCATCGGCTTCCTCGCGGGATGGCTCTCGGTGACGGTCGGTTTCGCGGCACCGGTGGCGGCGAATGCGGCTTTGTTAGGGGGCTACATGGGCAGCATCACGGGCCTCTCGCCTCTCTGGTTCGGTATCCCGGTGGTCGTGTTCGTCGCGATCGTGCACCTCGGCAAGCTGAGCAACATCGGACTATTCCAATCCGGCTTCACTTACGCGAAGGTGGCGCTGATCCTCGTACTCGGCCTGCTCGCCTTTTTCCTCGGAACGGCCCAGCCGATCTCGTTCCTCCCCGCCGAGGGCGATGGCAAACTCATCGCCTCGAGCGGCTTCGCGATCTCGCTGGTCTACGTGCTCTACGCCTACACGGGCTGGAATGCCGCGACCTACATGATGGACGAGGTCCGCAACCCCGAGAAGACGGTGCCCCTCGCCCTCCTCATCGGCACGGCCTTTGTCACGGTGCTCTATGTTTTCATCAACGCCGCCTTCCTCTATTCGACTCCGATTGAAAAGATCGCGGGACAAGCCGAGGTCGGGCTCATCGCCGCGGAATCGATCCTCGGAGCAAAGGGCGGGATGATCATGGGCATCCTCATCAGCTTCGGCCTCATCTCCACGATCAGTTCGATGACCTGGGCGGGACCACGCGTCACTGCAGCGATCGGACGCGACCATGCCCGCTTCCAGATTCTCGGGAAACTGAACAAGAACGGCGTGCCCGCGCTTGCGGTGATCCTACAGGCCGCGATCGTCCTCCTCCTCGTGGCCTCGGCGACCTTCGAGCAATTGATCAACTACGTGCAGGCTCTGCTGACGATTTCTTCGCTGATGGTCGTGATCGGACTTGTCGTGCTGCGCATCCGCCGGCCGGATCTCCATCGTCCCTACCGTGCCTGGGGCTATCCGATCACGCCTCTGATCTTCGGAGCGCTGAGTCTCTATGTGCTCTGGTTCCAAATCCAGCAAAAGACGGTCGAGTTCCTCTACGGACTCGGCACGCTCGGGCTCGGCGTGTTGATCTATTTCCTCTTCGTGCGGCCTTCATCGGCGCCGAAGGAGCCGAATTCCTGACTTTCGCGGGAAAATCGTCGCGAATCGGGCCGTCAAGCGAATAAATCGCTTGCAGGACTTTATTAACATTCCTTAAATAAAGCACCGCCCGTCCCACACCGTTCCCCGCACTTGTTTGTCCGAGCCCGATCCATCGCGTGAAATCACCAAATCCGGACCCAGTGAATCTCCGACTCACTCCGGCAATGTTTTTGGCGCGCCTGCCGACGGCGTTTTTGGAGCGGGTCCTGCCGGGCCTCCCCTCTCGAGTGTGCCGCTGAAAAGGCCGGCTGTGGCGACGCGACCGTCTCCAGTGGAAAGACCGGCCTCGATTTCCCACCATCCCGCACCCGTTTTTGCGGCGGGACTCGTATCACCTGATTGGGCGACGATTCTCGACTCACTCCCTTTTGGTTTTGTCCTCCTCGGCCCGAAGCAGGAACTGCGTCACGAGAACGCCTGGTGCCGACAAATCGTAGGCAAGGGCATCGCCGAAAGCGGCGGGGTCGAGGCCTGGCTCTCTGCTCTTTGCCCGGAACCGGGCCACCGCGAAAAAGTCATCAAATCCTGGCGCGAAGAAATATGGAGAAACCAACGCACCCGCACTTTCACGCTCACCTCGCCGGGAAAAAAGCCGAGGGAGATCCAATTCCGCTCTTCACTGTTGCAGGATGGCGGTATCACGCTCTCGATCGAGGACGTGACCGAGGCGCTCCGCGCCGAGGAGACACAGAGGCATGGGAGGTGGAAATTCCGTGCCCTCTTTACCCATACCCGCACTGGCACGGTGCTGGTGGATCACCTCGGTCGCATCATTGAAGTCAATCCGGCGTTCCTCGATCTTTGCGGGAATTCGGTGAAGGATCTGCGTCTCACGCCCTTTGCGAGCCTCCTCCATCCGGATGAGGCGGAGTCTCTCGCCGTCGCGGAAAAAGAGCTCCTCGCCTCTCCCGACGGCGGCCGACTCCCCGAGGACCGCGTCCTTTCCCGCGAAGTCTGGCTGCGTACCCCATCGGGTGAAAAGCGGGTAAGCCTCCTCTGGAGCCCGGTCGGCGAATCCACCGATCCCCCCGCACTGAGTCTCTACCTGTTGGAGTTGCCCGACGCGACCGATCAGATCCGCTCGAAGCTGCGCACCCTTTCGCGCAAGGCGCAGGCGCTGCTCCACGCGGTGCCCGATCTGATCCTCCTCCTCGACTCCGACGGAACCGTGACTGATTTTGCCCCGCCCCCGAAAGCCTGGCCGGAACTGGCCCCGGACGACTCGTGGCGCCAGCAGCCCGCCTCGGAGGTATGGCCCGTGCTCGGCAATCTCCTCAATCAATGCCGCAAGCAGGTCCTCGAGGAAGAGCGCACCATCCATGCCGAGATCCGCGGATCGGGTGACGAAGGCTACGAATTTGCCGTCTCGCTCTCGCCCTGCGGTGACGGCCAGATCCTCGCCGTGGTCCGCAATCAATCCTCGCAACGGGCCCTGCGTGAGCGCGATCTCTGGCATGGCGCGACCTTCACCCATGCTCCTTTCGGGATCCTGCGGCTCGACACCCGTGGTCTCGTTTCGGAGGCGAATGAGGCGGCGATCGTCCTCCTTGGAGACGATGGTGCCTCTCTCACCGGCATCGAATTCAGTGAAGCCGCGTTGCCCCGGGGTACGGTCGCCGAATTTCTCGCGCTTGAACACGAGGGCAAACCGCGCGGATCGCTCGTGTTTCTCCAGTCTTCCCCCGAAACGCCTTCCGAGGTGCCCTTATCGACGAACGCCAGCGCCGCCCCAACGCCCGCAGCCGTCGCTCCTCCGCGCGAGCGGCGCCAACACAGTTTCCGCAACCAGCTCCAGCTCGTCACCAGTCTCTTCAGCCTCGAGCCGCAAAGTGCGGCCGCGCGCGAAGCCTTCATGAAGTGGCAGGTGCGGCTCCGCTCGATGGCTCTCGCTTGCCCCTACGACGACACCGTTTCCGTCTGGGTCTTCCCGCTCCTGCGCGATCTCGCCGACGAGGTCTGTTCTCTCGTGGGCCGCGGTCCCGGACGCCGCGAGGTGATCATCACGGGCGACGAAACCCTCACGCTCGATGTGCAGACAGCGACGCCCTTCAGCCTCCTCATCGGCGAACTCATGCGGCTCGTCCTCGGCACGCGGCAGCATGGCCCTGGCCCGGAGCTTTATGTGAATCTGCGACCGCATCCCGGGGGTGGATTCCAGCTCACGGTGCGCCCCGGGACGCACCGGTCCTTCATTTTCACGGATCGCGATTCGGAAATCGAAACGCTCGAGCTCCTCACCGAACAGATCCAGGGTCGGCTCGAACCGACCGACCCGGGAAATCCCTCCAAAGAATGGGTCCTGATCGTGCCGCAAACGCGATCGTGAGTCGCAAGTCGACGAATGAGATCCCGACAACCGGATCGGGGAATTTCCTTTGCTAATTATGGTGATTTGAATGTAGCGTGACGCGCGCCCGGACCGGTCTGCGGCGCTGTTTCCCTCCATGGATGACCTGCCCTCCAATCGTCTGCGCCTCCTGATCGTCGAGAACGACCGGGTGACCGCGCGTGACCTCGAGGCCACGCTGAGGAGACGCGGTTTTGTCGTCACCGGCATCGCCTATTCCGCGAAACAGGCGCTCGATTTTCTGAAGGGCGAAAAGCCGGATCTCGTCCTCCTCGATATCCAGCTCGATGGTCCGGAAGACGGCATCGAGCTCGCCCGCACCCTGCGCAGTGAGCACGGGATCCCCTCGATTTTTGTCACCGGCTACTCCGAGGAATCGGTGCTCTCCCGCGCCCGCAGCGCCTCACCCGCCGCCTTTTTGCGAAAGCCCTTCAGCGATGCCGAGATCGCCGTCTGTCTTGAGTCGGTCGTAGAGCGACGCATCGCCGGCGAGCGCCTTTCCCTGCGCCTCCCCGCGCTCGAGGCCGTCTCCCAGCAGCTCCCCCAGGCCGTCTTCGCCACTGATCTCGACGGGAATGTCGTCTATCTCAATGCCGCCGCAGCCACCCTCGTGGGATGGGAGGCCAAGGACGCGATCGGCCTGCCCATGGCGACGGTCGCGCCGCTCCGTGAGGCCGAGGAGGCCGAGGAGGCCGAAAACGCACCTGCCGCATCGAACGGACGCCGTGTCATTCTCACCCCGCGCAACGGAGCCTTTCTGAAAGTCGAGGAACGCTCGGTGCCCATCCGCGCGGCTGACGGCGAGGCGATCGGGCTCGTCACCGTGCTCGCCACCTCAGACACGGCAGGCGAATTTCCCGTGAACCCGGCTCCGCCCGCAGTGGATACCCTCCCGGCAACCTCCGCAGCCGCCGAGGAGCCCGCCGCACCGGTGGTCTTTCCTCCTTCCTCGCCGCCCACCGCCCGGACCGAAGCCCTGCGCAAAATCGCTTCGCTGGCGAACGACCCGGCCTTCAAAGGGCTTATCGCGAAGAGGAAACCGGAGACGATTCCGAGCACACCAGCCGCGGTACCGCCAGCGCCCACCAGCTCCCCGTGGGTGGAACCCGCCTCGACCCAAGACGGAACCCAGGCGGTCTTCAGCGCCGCCGGAGCGATGGGTGGAAGCGTTCTCCCTCCTTCGGCCTCGGGCGCGCTCGAGGAAGTGGGCGATCCCCTCCTCCGCATCGACGAGGATGGCGTGATCCGTTACGCCAACACCGAGGCCATCCGGGTCTTGTCCCCCTCGCAGCGTCTCGTTGGAACGCCCTTTCGCGATCACTTCGACGCCGGCGACCTCGATCGCTACGACGAGCACTTCAGCCGCCCGCTCGCCGACGGACGGCGCCACCGTTTCGACTTTCATGATTCAAGCCGCGGGATGTGGTTCGAGGTGCGGGCCTACCCCACGCGCGGTGGCGTTCTCGCCCTTTTCACCGACATCACCGCGACGCGACTCGAGGCCGCCGAGCAGGTCCGCCAGCATCGCCTCGAGGGGCTCGGCCTCCTCGCCCGCGGATTCGCGCACGACTTCAACAACTCGCTCACGACCCTGACCGGCAACGTCAGCCTAGCCCGCGAGCGCCATCCCGACGACGCCGAGTTGCAGAGCATGCTCGAGGAGGCACAGGCCGCCGCGTCGAAGGCGACCGGACTCGTGCAGCAGCTCATGACCTTCGCCCGCGGCGGACGTCCCATCCGCGAACGCACCCGCGTCCCCGATCTGATCCGGAGGATCCTGACAGAACAGCGACTCAAGCATCCCGAGATCCGCTACCAATACCAGGGCTCCGACGCCGGGGTGGTCGCCAACGTCGATCCCGCGCAGATCGGACGGCTCATCGAGAATCTCGTCACCAATTCGGCCGCGGCCATGCCCGATGGCGGGGTCCTCATCGTGCGCAGCTCGCGGGTCACTCCCGAAGGGGTTCTGAAAATTCGCAGTTCGCACACGCCGGCGGACGAGGATCACCTCCTCATGGAGGTGATCGACACCGGCCACGGCATGAGCGATCAGGACCTCGAACGCGTCTTCGAGCCCTACTTCACAACGCGGCGCGAGAACAACGCGACGGGCATCGGGCTCACTGTCTGTGAGTCGATTGCAAAGGCGCACGGCGGTTTCATCCAGCTCCAATCGAAGGAAGGCAAGGGCACCATCGCGACATTCTGCGCGCCGCTCGGACGGCGTCCCGATGAAATGGGCGAGGCCGACGGCGTCCCGGCCTATCCGAATTTCGACATCCCGGTTTTGAAATCGGGTCGCAGCGAGGAAGGCGGTGAGTCCCTCCTTGTCGGGACACGCATTCTCATCCTCGAAGACGACGCCCCGATCCGCCGGCTCATGGCCGCGACTCTGCGGCGCGCCGGACATGAAGTCGTCGAGACGAAGGAAGGACGCGAAACGCTCGCGGTCTACACCGATGCGATGGAGAGGGGTGAGCGATTCCACCTCCTCATCTGCGATCTCACGATCGAAAACGGCATGGGAGGAGTCGAGACGATGAGGCGCCTTCTCCAGATCGATCCCGACGTACTAGCGATCGTCTCGAGCGGCTACTCGGACGCGCCCGCGATGTCGAGTCCGGCCGCTTTCGGATTCAAGGGCGTCCTGCCGAAGCCCTATGCGCCGACCGAGCTGAGGGCAGCGGTGCACCGCATCCTCAGCGCGCACCACATCATTCCTTGATCGGCCCGACGAACGTGGCGGATTGCAAATCCGCCCTACATCCCTTTCGGCGCAGCCACAGACATAATCCTCACTCGAGTCGCTCGAGCTGCCCGATCCCGTATTGGATGAGCTGCTGGTTCACAAGCTTCGAGACACGGTCGTCGATGTAGATGACCTTGGGATAATCATCAAACTCGATCGTGTGAAGCCCGTCCTCCGGCACCGCGGCGAAGGCTGCGGCGAGATCCTTGATGTTCTTGATGAAAACGCCGTTCACCTTCGAAAGGACGACGGAGTTGATCGACTCGTAGCCCAGTGTGCTCGGGGTCTTCAGCACGTTGCTGAGGAAGACGAGCTTTTCGCGACCCTCCTCTTCAAAGGGATGTGGATCGGAATTCGCGTAGACCAGATTGAAGGGAGCCCGGTTCGTCCAATCATCCCCCCAGCTCTCGAGGTAGGGAAGGGTTAGTTCCTGGAAGATGAGACCGCCATAAATGAAGTACTTCGGACCCCGGTCGAACATGTAGGGATCGATGAGGAAATCCTCCGGCATCTTGCGCAGCAGCGGGACGTCGACGGTGAGAGGCTCGCCCTCACGGATCAATTCGAGCTTGATCGAGTCGCCGACCTTGGCGCCCCCGCGGACGAGGTGGGAAAAGCTGAGCTTGCCGTATTTCGGGTGATTGTAGTTGCCGCGCGAGTCGATCGTTTTTCCGGCGATGGAAAGGATCACGTCTCCCTTCTTGATGCCGGCCTTATCGGCCGAGCCGCCCTTGCCCACCTCGCGCACGAAGATGCCACCTTCCTGGTCGGCGATCTTGGTGAACTCGCGGAAGGTCTCGTCGAGCGTCTGCGCGAAGGAAATCCCGAGATTGGGGAAGCCCTGATACTCCCCGTCCTCGAGATCGGCGAGGAAGGCCTTCACGATGGGGGCGGGCAGGACGCTCGCGGTCTGTTCCTTCGAGGAATAACTCAGGAGCATGCCGACGAGCTTGCCGTTCTTCACCACTGGCAGGGTGAAGCTGTTCGTGCGCGCCTGGAGCGACCCCTTCACCTGGTAAAGCATGAAGACGGAACCGGGAATGAAGTATCGTCCCACGTCGACGCGGAGCACTTCGACATCGGTGGAGACTCCGTCCCCGTTGTCCTCGATCTGCCAGACGTTGAGTGTCTCCCCGGCGGTTACGGAATCATCGAAGGCGAGCGGCTCGAGCCCCTCGAAGACCTTGGAATCCGAATCGGCGGGCTCGAGCAGGGCGAGGTTGGCCTCGTAATCGATCCCGGCGATGCGGGCGGTGACGCGGGCGCCGCTCGAGGGATGCTCGAGCTCAAGATAGGTCGAGTTCACGCACATCTCCGCGGTGATGAGGACGCGGTTGCCCTCGAGCACGGCCCCAAGGCCGCGACGCGGGGTCGGCGCACCCTTTTCCCAGGGGCGGAGGAAGCTGTAATCCTGTAGCGTCGCGTTGACGCGCACGATCGATTTCTCAGGCGTCGATTTCTGTGCCTCGACCCGGGCAACCGGGACGGTGAAGAGAATCGCGAGGGCGAAAAGGCGGGAAAGGGAAAGGAATTTCATCTCGAAAATGAGGGAGGATATAGGGAAAGTTGACGGCGGTGCTCAGGCGGCTTTCTTGGCTGGCGCGGCTTCTTCAGCCTTCTTTTCGGGTTCCCCCTTGGGTTTTTCTTCCGAGTCCGGCTTGGGTGCGTCCTTCTCTGTTTTCTCGCCATCCTTGCCCTCCTCCGGTTTTTCGAAGAGTCCCTCGATCTCGAGGATTTCGGGCTTCTCGATGAAGTGGTCGAAGCTGACGTTGTATTGCGATTTGATGCGGTCGTGGGCCACGGCCGAATCCTTGCGTTTCAGCACCAGCGGACGCTCCTCGCCGACGAGCCGAACGACGTGGTACTCTTCGTGCCCCTCTTCATGGAAGTCTCCGTGGAAGGCATCATAGACATCCTGCAGGAGGGTGATCTTCTTCCCGTTGATCTCATCGACGACGAGGTGCTTGAAGGTCTGGATGTGCGTGTTTGTCGCATCGGGCAAGACCTCGGTGAGAACGACCACCTCGGGACGCTCGCGGTAGATCTCGTCATCACCGTAGAAGCCGTAAAAATAGCGGGTGCGCAGATCCGTGATGCTGTGCGCTGCCATCATGTTCCGGTCGAGCGGCTGGAACTGGAGCCCCGCATAGAGCACGAAACTCGGCTGCTTGTCGTACTGCACCGACTGGATGAGGTAGGGAATGAAACGCTTGAGGGTCACGGAGACTTCCTCGCGTTTGCCGTCGCGCCAGATTTCGAGAGCCACGGTGTCCCCGGCGAACTTGCGTTCGATGATCTCGTTGAGATCGACGCG
>Ga0209573_1005539_pt1 | contig 11302 bp, 8 predicted proteins | sample TNRBio252014_DNA_FD_185870 | JGI IMG/M metagenome (GOLD analysis project Ga0209573, IMG submission 185870) | Wastewater treatment Type I Accumulibacter community from EBPR Bioreactor in Madison, WI, USA - TNR Reactor_6/25/2014_ DNA (SPAdes)... | ecosystem: Engineered > Bioreactor > EBPR >...
GGCGGCCCCGTCGGAATCAATTCCATCGCCGTGGCCGTCGGCGAAGACGAGGCCACCATCAACGAGGTCTACGAGCCCTACCTGATCCTCAAGGGTTACCTCAAGCGCACCCCTCGCGGACGCACCGCCCTTCCCATCGCCTATCTGAAGCTCGGCCTCACCCCGCCCGCCGGATCGGGCGGTGACCAGCCCAGTCTCTTTTAATACCGCACGTCCACCCTCGATCCGCCCCGCCATGAGCGAGTTCATCCTCCAAATCGAGAAACTCCTGAGCGCCCTTTCCGATCCGGAATACCGCTACCTCGCGCTCGAGCCCCTCATCACCTACGGCTTGCTCACGGGAGTGGTCCTGATTGTGGCTGGTTACTTTTCCAAGGCCCACCGGCTCGAGGTCGCCGCCCTCGCCGTGATCGGCGTCGCCGCACTCACCTATTTCCCTTACAAGGAGGCTCGCACCGCCGCGCAGCCGCGCATGGAGCAGGTCTACAAAATCGACGCCAAACCCAGGGTCGAAGGATTCGCCAAGAACTCGCTCGAATGGCAGGCCGCCTCGTGGCAGTTCAAACTCCTCGTTGTGTGCGCCTTCGCCACCCTCATGATCGGTGTCCATCGCAACAAGATCGGGCTAGGTCTCACCGCAGTCACCGTTCTCCTCGCTCTTTTCACCACCAAAAGCGCGATGTGGCTCAACTACCAGGACGCCCTCGCCTACCATCCCAATCTCAAGCAGCACGACGCCCCCATCGACCGGCGTACCGGCGAATCCGCGCCGGCGCCTCGCGAAAAGACACAGAAACGGACTCCGGCTCCCACCATCGCCCAACCGATCACCCCGGCGGCCCAGGCTCCGAGCGTGACTAAACCGGCTCCTCCCTCCTCGCCACCAGCTCCGGCCCCCTCGCAGAAGCCCGCCCCGGCCACGATGTCCTATCAGCCGACGACGCTGCAGCCTTTCTCGGCCACTTCGCCCTACTCGAACTCCGCGCCCGTCACGCACGATCGCGTCGCACCGCCGATGCCTCCGCAGGTGCCGCTCACCAAACAGCAGCGAGCCCGTCAGGTGCAGCCGCTGCCGCGTTATTGAACGGGAGCCGATCCGCTCGGCACGCGGAAAGGAGCCACATGGCTCTGCACCCGCTCGCCGCCCACCTCGCGGAGTTCCAGCGTCGCCTCGCCGCGGTCCCAGTCGATCCGCACCATCCCGAAATTGCGTTCGCGCACATTCTCCACCCCGACGCGGTGGCGGTTTGGTTCGCCCACCTTGCCACCGCCGGCATTGGTGAGACCGCTCGAGGTCAATTCATAGACGACAAACCCCGGACTGAGCGGATCGCCCGTCTTCAGTTCCATGATCTCGCCCATGTGCCGGTCGCCGCTGAGAAAGATCACCGGGCCGGTCTTCCGCTCGGCGAGCAATTTCAAAAACCGCTCGCGTTCGCGGGGGAAATTCTCCCAGCACTCCCACCGGTGGTCCTGGGGGAGGAATTGCACGCTCGTCATGATCAGCCGCAGATCAGCCGGCTTCGCCAGCTCCCCCGCGAGCCAGGTCCACTGCGCCTCACCCAGCATCGTCACCGACGGATCGGTGTTGCGATCGTAGGGGCCCTGCTCTGATCGCTGCGGCAGGGCGAGAAGCGGGCCGCGGAAGAAACGCGTGTCCAGCATCAGGATTTGCAGCCGTTTCCCTGCGCCCCCGTCATAGATGCGGCTGTCGTAGATCCCGGGACGCGACCTCGCCGGCGAATCGGCCGGTGTTTCGAAAAACTCGTCGAAGATCTTTTCGGCGCCTTCCCGCATCACATACTCCGCCCCGCCATCGTTGACGCCGTAGTCGTGGTCGTCCCAGATCGCGAGGATGGGACAGGTCGCCTTCAGCTTCCGGTATCCCGGCAGCGCTCCGAGCTTCGCGTAAGTCCGGCGCATCACCTCCATCTCCGCCGTATCGGCGTAGACGTTGTCGCCAAGAAAGAGAAAGAGCTGCGGTTGCTGCGCGACGATCGCTTCCCAGATCGGCTGGGGTTTGTCCTGATCGGCACAGGAGCCCAAGGCGATGCGGGTAATCGGTTCGGCGGCGATGAGCGGGGTGGCGAGCGCGAGAATCCCCAAAATGACTCCCGACAAGACCCTCTTGACCACGGGACCCGACCCTCTTGACTCCTGGCGATTGGTTTCCATTTCCGCGAACCAGTCGGCGATCCGGCCGTGAAGCAAATACTTTTCGCAATCGGTACGTTTTCCCGTTTATTCGCCAGCCCATGTCCCACTCCGAACTTCTTGAAAAAGCCCGCGAACAAGCGCGGAGCGTGCTCGATGCGGTCAAGGCCGCCTCGGGAGAGAAGCGGACCGCCCTCACCATTTACAAGGAGTTCCTCAAAACCGGCCGGAAGGAGATCCGCACCGCCCACGATGCCGGCACCGGCGGGCTCGAGATCGCGGCGCGCCGGTCCGGGCTGATGGATGTCCTCCTCGGCGACCTCTTCCGCCATTTCCTCATCGAGACCGGGGCAGCGGAAAAAACCGGGCAGCCCCATCCCGTCACAATCATGGCGAGCGGAGGGTACGGACGCGGCCATCTCAATCCCGCGAGTGACATCGACCTCCAGTTCCTCGTGCCCGGCTCGACCCACAAGCTCCCTGCGTCCGTGGAGGAACTGGTGCAAAAAGTCTCGATGATGCTTTTCGACCTCGGTCTCGAGGTGAGTTATCCGGTGCGCTCCGTGAAGGAGGCCTGCAAATTCGCGAACAAGGATCACCCGACGAAAACGGCCCTCCTCGATGCCCGCTTTGTCAGCGGCGATGAAACTCTCTTCACCCAGTTCGAGGATTCCTTTTTCGCGCACTGCATCCGCGGTCATGAAAAGAGCTACCTCGCCGAACGCAGCCGCGACATCCGTTCGCGCCATCAGAAATACGGCCGCACCCCGCACCTCCAGGAGCCGAATGTGAAGGAAGGCTGCGGCGGCCTGCGTGATCACCACAACCTCATCTGGGTGCTCTGGGTGCTGCGCAAATCGCGCGATCTCAAGGCGCTCGTCCGCGAAGGCAAACTCACGGAGATCGCATACGCCGAACTCGAGGAAGCCTTCGAGTTCCTCATGCGCGTGCGCAACGAGCTGCACTACAGCCAGCAGGGGAAGCCGGGCGACATCCTCACCCTCCGACTCCAGGGCGTCGTCGCGACGAATCTCGAGGTGCCCGGCACCAACATCCTGCGACGAAGTGAAAACTTCATGCGCGACTACTACCGGCACACGCGCAATCTCTTCCAGCACGGCACCTCGCTGATGCAGGCCTTCGAGCTCGAGGTCGTCGGCGACGACACCCGCCGCATCCCCGTCTTCAATTTCCTCGCCCGCCAGGCCGCCGTCGAAGAAGCCTTCGACGGCTTCTATGCCAAGAGCGGACTCATCTACCCCGAGAACGAGCAGATCTTCGAAGAAGACCCCGCCCGGATGATGCGTTTCTTCCTCCACTCGCAACGGCGCAACCTGCGCACCAGTCCCGAGATCCGGAAGCTCTTCAAGCTGAACTGGGATCGCATCGACGACGGTTTCCGCCGCAGCCGGGACATCCGCGACACCTTCGAGGAGATCCTGCAGAACCGCGGCCAGGTCGCCCACATCTTCCGCCGCATGCACCGGGTCGGATTCATCGGCCGCTACATCCCGGAGTTCGGCCAGCTCACCGACCTCGTCCAGCACGAGTTTTTCCACCGCTACTCCGCCGACGAACACACCCTGCGCTGCATCGAGATTCTCGATTCGCTCATCCTCACCGAGGATCCGAAGAAGCAGTTCTTCAAACGCATCTTCCAGGACATGGAGGACCCCGTCGCCCTCTACGTCGCCCTCCTCATGCACGACACCGGCCGCGCCGAAAACGTGCGCCACCACGAGGACGCCAGCGCCATCCTCGCCGAGCAGGTCTGCCGGCGCCTCGGCTACCGTGGCGACCGGCTGCGGCTCATCATGTTCCTGGTCGACCACCACCTCACCTTCTGGAAGACATCGACGACGATGGACATCGGCGATCTCCAGACGATCGCCGACTTCGCGACCGCGATGAAGAGCACCAACTGGATGGAGGCGCTCCACCTCTTCACCTATGTCGATTCCAACGGCACCAACGACGAGGCCTGGAACGACTGGAAGGCCTCGCTGATGACCCAGCTCCACCGCCGCACCGCCGCCTACTTCGAGGACCGCGGGAAATACCGGCAGGAGTTCACCCGCCCCCTCGCCGACACCAAACGCGAGGTCCTCGAAAAAGTCCCCGCCGCTTGGAGCGACGAAGTCGAAGCCCATTTCGCGACCCTGCCCGACCGCTACTTCCGTCACCGCGGCGTCTCCAGCATCGTGCGCCACGTCGAACTCTTTCACCGCTTTTTCGAAAAGGTGCGCCAGCCGTCGAACGACATCCTCGTCCCCGTGCTCGGTTGGGAGGCGCGGACCAACGAGGGATACAGCCTCCTCGAAGTCGCGGGTTGGAACCGCCACCACCTCCTCGCCAAGGTGGCCGGAGCCCTCGCCGCGCGGAATCTCAACATTCTCTCGGCCGACCTCTACACGCGGAGCGACGATCTCGTCCTCGACATCTTCCGCGTCTGCACCGCCACCTTCAATCCCGTCACATCGCCCCGCGAGATCGACCGCATCGAGAAGCTCCTCGAGCAGGAATTCGGCGTCGGCGAAAAAGGGGCCGACTTCCGCTCGCTCATCGAGAACCGTGTTTCGCCCTCCATCATGCGCGAGGAGCCACCGAATTTCGACATCCCGCAGCGGGTCTATCTCTCCAACGACGATCACGAAAGCAGCACCGTCCTCGAGATCCAGGCGCAGGACCGCATCGGCCTCCTCTACGATCTCTTCACCCTCCTCGGCAATCTCGATGCCGAAGTCCTCAACGCCCGCATCAGCACCCAGGCCGGTGCGGCGATCGACCGCTTTTACCTCGTCGATTCCAGCACCGAGAAAAAGATCACCGACAAGGATCGCCTCGCCCGGATCGAAGCGGCGATTTCGGAATGCCTGCACCTGACCCGACCGGAGTTGAGCGGGGTTTGAGGGGGTCGCGAACGAACGCCCCCGGCATACCCGGAGGTGCCGGAATCCGGTCAACGGAATCCAGTTGGAATCGGGATTCCGGCCGGATCGCACGATGAAAGCGATTGACGTTGCGCTTCAGGTTTGAACCTGCGCGTTTCGTTTGGAGCTTCAGGCGTCAAATCGCACCTCCGTTAATCTTAGGTCTGAATCAAGTCCGAGGTCAACATCCAGGAGGTTGAACATCGCTGTTCCCGCGTACCACAGATGCACGCTCCCATCAGAATAAAAACAAACCAGTCGCAGAGACAGTTCCGCGATTAGGTCCTCGGGCGCACTCTCCCATCGGTCGACGAAGTAAGCTCGATGCTTCCGGTAGATCTCTGGAGCTGCGTCCGCGAGCAATCGGGTCTCACAAGGCATCAGGAGTTGCCATGCCGCCTCGCTCCTCTCGAGAAACACCGACCAATCCATCGTCATCTCTGAGTCGCCGACGAATGACACTTCAATCTCCCCATCTGGGCGATCTCGACAAATGGCGTTCAGAGTTGGCCACTCTGGAAGTTCGTTGTCCCAATCGAACTGCTCAAAGATCTGGCTTTGGAGGGCAGGGTGCATTTTCAATGCGAACGTCAAAGGCCGTGCAACCACGGGGGCGGAGGGAAAGCTATGAAAAACAAAAACGACTCCGCCGCCCCCGAGGGTTGCACGCGCCGCCTTGTTGTGCCCGGTTTCATCGTTGCGTGTATTGCTTCGCGTGCGTCTCAATCGCCTCCTCCAGCGCGTGGCGCATTTTTTCGGTCAAGGCAAAGCGCAATTGGTATTCTGGGATCTGCGCCGCCAATTCTCCGAGCATGTCCTTCCCGTTGAGCGGGACCGCGTTGGCCATCCAATAATAATAATCAACCACTGAACTCGAATATGACTTCGCCGCGTGACTCAATTCCGGAAAGTAGACCATCGCTAGAGACGCAAGACTCCTCACCGCTTTCGGAGGATGAGTTTCGACGACGGATTGATTTGATTTGCAGAGGTCTAAGGTGGGGAACCAACCGATCGTTTGATCGACATAATCCACCAATTCCTCGTATTTCTGTCGTAGTATTTCCCTTTTTCTTTGCCGTCGTTCGAGGTGGGAATTCACGAATGTTAAGATGGTACCGAATGTGGCGCCGGCTAAAGCGAGTCCACCGCCAACGAGAACTGGGTAAAGATCGGGCATCGGAAGATTTTTTTTGGCACATTAAGGTAGGGACGCCGGTTGCCCGGCGCCCCCCTTGCAGATCCCGGCGTGCGGAACTACCGCACCGGGCTCCTCGGAAGGACGCGCAGCCAGTGAGACGTCGGTCATTGGTTTGGGTCTTTGGTTTCCGATCATACAGATTTGGCGGCTGCTGGCAATGCGGAAGCGCTCCGTGTTTCCACGACGCGGGGCGGCGGTAGTTTCCATCCGGGCTGGCGGGCGGTGAACTGCCTCCAGGTCATCGAGCGCCGCTGGCTGCGGCGGTTGAGCCATTTGTAAAGCAGTCGCATCGCCTCCCGCTGATACCTTCCGGTCATCATCGAGTTGCCGATCACCCCGTAGTAGTTCCAGTAGCCTTGCAGCTTCTTTCGCAACACCGCCAGCAGGTCTTCCAACCTGCCGCAACGCACTCCCCGGAGCCATTCCTTGAGCGCCCGCAGGCTTGCCCGGAACTTTTCCTTGTTCGTGCGCCGCTTGACGAAGGCCCAGCCGCCCTTCCCACGGGCTCGCGCCCAATAGAAGTCGAAGCCGAGGAAGGTGAACTTCCCGCTTTGCTCCGGTGCCCGCCGGTCGAAGCGCACCAAGGCACTCTTCTCGGCGGCCAGCGACAGGCCGAACTTCTCCAGCCTCTTGGGCAGCACGCGCAGGTAAGCCCGCGCGTCGTCCTCCCTTTCAAAGCACACCACGCTGTCATCCGCGTAGCGCCGCAGGAGCACGCGCCCCTTGCAATGCCGGGCCACCACCTTCTTGATCCATAGGTCCAAAACAAAATGCAGGTAGATGTTCGCGAGGATCGGGGAGATGACCCCGCCCTGTGGCGTGCCCGTCGCCGGATGCACCACCTGGTTTTCCTCCATCACCCCGGCCTTGAGCCATTTCACGATCAGGCGGATCAGCGGACGATCCGCGATGCGCTCTTCCAGCATCTTCACCAGCCAACCGTGGTCGACATGATCAAAGAAGCTCCGGATGTCGGCCTCCACCACCCAGCGATAGCCACCAGCCTGAAGGGCTTCGCGCAGCTCATACGAGCCTTGGCGCGCTCCCTTCCCGGGACGGTAACCGATGCTTTCGTCATGAAAGTCCTCTTCCCAGATCGCCTCCAAAATCCGCCTCACGGCGTGCTGCACGATCTTGTCCTCCAACACGGGGATGCCCAGCGGACGAAGTTTTCCGCCGCTCTTCGGGATCCACCGCCGCTTGACCGGAGTGGCGCGGTAACGCCCTTCCTTCAAACGCTTCTCCAATGCCGCAAGATTGCCCTCGAGATCCTCCGCATACATCGCATGGGTCACACCGTCGATTCCCGGCGCGGCCTTGCGCTTGAGCGCATGAAAGGATTCCCGCAGCATCCCGCGGTCCAACAGACGCGAGAGCGACCGGAAGCGATGCTTCGGATCTTTTCGCGCCTTCCCACTCAGTGCGGACAGGGAGCGTGACACGCTTGAACCGGGAGGATTCCTTTCCCGAGCGTGGGTGCTTTGTCCGCGTTGTCCTTCCGCCCGCCCCGTCGCCTTGTGATCGGTGTTACCGTCTCTGACTACCATGGGCGGGTCTGACTCCCGGCCCTTACCTTCGACTCCTTCGTTTCGTTGGAAGTCGTTGGCCCGCAAAAGCCAAATCGTCTTCGGCGGGTCGGAGGCCGGGCCTCCCGAGTTCAAGGTGCCGCCCTCCTCAGGACGGGCATTTCTTCGCTTCTCTGTCCGCGCGCCACGGTCTAGGGTCGACCCCGGTGGAACCCCGTCGGCCTCGCCTTGGCGGCCGCCGGGATGCTGGATTCCCTCTACTGTTACCAGGTCTCCTTCCACGTCTCTATATTTACGGGGCTATATCAACCTTCAGGCGGGTGCGAGCCGCCCTGTGGCCCACGGACTTCCCTGTGTACGCTTCACCGAAGCTGTTTCGCCATCCTCCCACCTTCACGGCTTCGGGCTCTTCGTTGTTATTGCGGTGGCTCCCGCATCTTTTCATGGCTTAGCTAACTTCAGCGCAACACTCGGTAGCCGGTGCTGGCTAGGCTTTACGGCATGGTGACTTTCACACCACAAGAAGCGCCTCGCTTTGCTCGGCGCACAACAATTTTTATTTGACGAAATGCAGCCGATTTGTTTTTTTGAACATCATGAGCACGACCGAAACCCAAAAGAAACCGCGCTGGTGTTGGCGGAAGGATCTCGCGGCCTTCCGCGGGTTGACCGATCGGGAACGGACGGGATTCCTCCTTGTCCTGGAGTGGTTCGAAAATTTCCGTTTGCGGCACGAACTTCCGGCCGGACGCGAGGCGGCGCGGAGTTTCTGGCGTGACGAAGTGCTCGGCAAGGGGCGGGAGCGGGAGAGGTGGCAACTCGAGCAATGGCAGGACGCCCTGAATTGGTATTTGAATTGGCTGAACGCCTGTGCCGAGGAGGGCGGCGATCACCGCAGCCTGCCCGAGCGCGTGCGCGCGGCGGTGAATTCGGCCGGTTCCAGACGGGGCCTGGCACCGCGCACCAAGCAGTGCTACCGACTCTGGGCGGCGCGATACGCCACCTTCGCGTGCGATGAGCGCGCGGTGATGCGTGAGGAGACGGCGACACGCTTTCTCACTTCCGTGGTCGATGATGAGGACTGTGCCTACAACACGCAGAAGCAGGCTTTGAACGCCTTGGCTTTCTTCTTCAAATACGTCCTGGACCGGGAAGAGCCCGTCTTCAACGTGAAGCTGAAAAAGACCGGAACCCGCGTGCCGGTGGTGCTTTCGCAGGGAGAGACCGAGAGGCTTTTCGGAGCCTTGGAGAATCCCGATCCGGGTCCGGATTCAGGCGTGGCGGTCGCGGCGGAGTCCGGGTCATCGTCAAATGCCGCGCAACAGCCCAAAAAGCACAAAGCTCGATACGGCTTGGTAGCTCGCCTGCAATATGGCGCGGGTCTGCGCCTTTCCGAAGTGGTGCGGCTGCGAATCAAGGATATCGATCTCGACCGCGGCACGGTGACGGTGCGTCAGGGCAAGGGGAACAAAGATCGCATGTCGGTGCTCCCAAAGCGCCTATGCGAAGAACTCGCAGAGCAGATCGAACGGGCTCGGGCGCTATGGGAACAGGACCAGCGGGAAGGTGTCGCGAGCGTCTACCTTCCCGGTGCCCTGGCGAGGAAATTCCGCAAGGCCGCCGATAGCTTCGAATGGTTTTGGCTTTTCCCGGCGAAGCAGCTCTCGGTCGATCCCGAAGGTGGCCTACGGCGCCGTCATCACCTTCATGGCAAGGTCTACAACGAAGCAATCAAACGTGCCGCACAAACGGCGCGGATCGAGAAGCGGGTGACGAGCCATGCGCTGCGGCATTCCTTCGCGACCCACCTCCTCGAAGCAGGGACAGACTTGAGGACGATCCAAGAGATCCTCGGCCACGAAGACATCACCACCACCGAGATCTACCTGCACGTTGCGACCGGAGCGAACGGCCTCGGGGTGGTGAGCCCGCTGGATCGGTTCCCCGTCGCCGCGAGGGAGAACGAGTGGGCTACGCGGCCGGCGTAGGGTGTCGGACGACGCCCTGCGAAATGACGCCGGCAGGGATGCCGGCGCTCCCAGGGGGCCTTGCCATTCTTCGCTCGACTCGCTACGGAGGCGAGGCCGACGTCCGCCCACACGAATTCCGCCTCACCCCTCCTTCTCCGCCCTGCCCCGGTCGTACGCCTCGATGATGCGGGCGACGACGGGGTGGCGCACGACATCCTTCGATTCAAAACGCACGAAGGCGACGCCCTCGATGCCTTCGAGCAGTCCAGTGGCTTCGAGGAGGCCGCTGCGGCTTTTCGGCCGCAGGTCGATCTGGGAGGGATCGCCGGTGACGATGCACTTGGAATGTTCCCCGATGCGGGTGAGGAACATGAACATCTGCTCGCGGCTCGCGTTCTGGGCCTCGTCGAGGATGACACAGGCCCGGCTCAGGGTGCGGCCGCGCATGTAGGCGAGCGGGGCGATCTCGATGAGGTTCTTTTCGGCAAAGCGGATCGCCTCGGCACCGTCGAGCATGTCGTTCATCGCGTCGTAGAGAGGACGCAGGTAGGGCAGCACCTTTTCCTCGAGGGCGCCGGGCAAGAAACCGAGGGCCTCGCCGGCCTCGACGGCGGGACGGGTCAGGACGATGCGGTCGATCTGGCGTGCCTTGAGCAGGTCGAGGGCGTAGGCCATGGCGAGGTAGGTCTTGCCGGTGCCGGCCGGTCCGATGCCGAAAACGACGTCGTGACGGTCGAGGGCCTCGATGTAGTCGAGCTGGTTTTTCGTGCGCGGGGTCACGGCGGGCTTCGAGCCGTTGCCGAGGAGGCGGACGCGGAAGAGTTCTGAGACCTTCAGCCCGCTGCCGTCGCCGGGAGTCGCGAGCGCCTCGGCGGCGGCTCCGACGGCGTAACGGAAGGAATGCGCGGTGATGATGCCGCCCTTTCGCCGCGCCTCTTCGAGATCGGTGAGGACGGCGGCTCCGGCCTCGACGCGAGATTCCTCGCCCTCGAGACGGATCCAGGCGTCGCGGGTCGTGACGGTGACTTCGAGGCGCGTCTCGAGCTCCCGCAGGAGGGAGAGATCATCGGCGAAGAGACCGTGCAGGAAATGCGGTGTCTCGAATTCGATCGTTTTTTCGGCCATACCCGGATCCTCAGCGGTAGCCGTAGACGAGCCCCCAATCGAGGACGCCGGAAAATTCCCCGACTCCCTCGACGGGATCGTTCGCACCGCGCTCGGCTTTGGTAAGTCCCTTGCCGGACTTCTCGTAGCTGGCGACGACGCGGATGAAGTAGGTGGCGGTCTTTTGCGGCAGGGCGCGCACTCCGGCGAAGGAATCCTTCGCGAAGGACTCGAGACCGACGGAGTTGCCCTCGTTGTCGAAGATATCGACCTTGATCGTGGCCCCGGGCCAGCTCGTGCCCGCCCAGAACCAGTATTCGTTGCCGCGGAAGAGCTGGTGGCGGATGAGGAGCGGCTTGCCGGGCTCGACTTCGCCCGACCAGTTGTCCTCGCGCACCTCGAAACCCTGCTCGACGT
>Ga0209573_1005540_pt1 | contig 11300 bp, 9 predicted proteins | sample TNRBio252014_DNA_FD_185870 | JGI IMG/M metagenome (GOLD analysis project Ga0209573, IMG submission 185870) | Wastewater treatment Type I Accumulibacter community from EBPR Bioreactor in Madison, WI, USA - TNR Reactor_6/25/2014_ DNA (SPAdes)... | ecosystem: Engineered > Bioreactor > EBPR >...
AAATTAGCTGAATCTGATTACGCAAAATTAAAGCCTTTGAAAAATGACTTATCAAAGATCTAAAATGCTTCTAATCCCGACCTTTTTTTAGTGGACTCATTAATAATTAATAATTATTTGTTGCCTCTAAGGAACTCAATTCTTTCCTGAAGGTCGGCGATTGGGGTTAAGAGTTTGTCTTTACCGTAGATTGCATCCTGACGGTTGGTGAAGGCAATTTCATACTCTTTGCTCATTACGATTGCTTCTTCCGGACAAACTTCTTCGCAGAGACCACAAAAGATACAACGCAGCATGTTTATTTCAAATCTTTCAGGGTAGCGTTCCTTCTCTTTTTCAGTCTCGGCTGCCTGAATGTCGATGGCAAGTGCTGGACAAACCCTCGAACAGAGTCCACAAGCAACACATCTTTCACCACCATCTTCTTCCTGAACCAAAACAGGTCGTCCGCGGTAATGACCTGAAGGCATAAACTTTACTTCAGGGTATTCCATCGTATATTTTGGTTTGAACATATTTTGAAGGGTTATGCCCAATCCTGCTACTATTGACGGGAGATAAATCTTCTCCATCAATGTAAAATCTTTCATCCGTTTCTTAACTGCCATATCGAATCTCCTACTTAATAAGCATTGCTAATACTGCTGCCCAAATCACATTCAAAAGAGCCAGCGGGAACATAACTTTCCAACCGATATCCATCAATTGGTCATACCTGAAACGGGGGATACTCCATCTTACCCAGATGAAAAAGAACATTAAAAAGACAAGTTTAGCGAAGAATGCAGCCACTTGAATAATCGCTTCCCAACCTGCGGAAAGACCAAGCTTTTCAAGATAAGGCACCTGCCAGCCACCCAGATAAAGAGTAACTATGAGAGCCGAGGCTATCATCATGTTTGCATATTCGGCAAGGAAAAATGCTGCAAATTTCATACTGGAATATTCGGTGTGGAAACCACCAACCAGCTCGGGTTCAGCTTCAGGCAAATCGAATGGAAGTCTGTTTGTCTCGGCAAAAGCCGCTGTTACAAATGTTATAAATCCTATCGGCTGAAGAAATGCATTCCACATCAATCCACTCTGCGATTTAACAATTTCAGATGGAAGAAGGGATTGTGAAAAAATAAGAACTCCGGCAACGGAAAATCCCATCGAAATTTCGTAGGATATCATCTGTGCAGATGCTCTTACTCCACCAAGAAGTGAATATTTTGATCCCGAAGACCAACCCGAAAGTGTTATCGCATAAACTCCAATTGAAGTAAGTGCAAGCACATACAAGATTCCTGCATTAATATTTGGTACTACAGAAAGTTCAATAACTCTGCCAAATATCGTTACATCAGGTCCCCATGGAATTACTGCATAAGTGGTAAACGCCACAAACAAAGCAAGAAAAGGAGCAAGTGTGTGGATTGTTTTGTTTGCCTGTTCGGGGACTATATCCTCTTTCAGCAGAAGTTTAAAAACATCCGCAAATGGCTGCAATAAACCGGCGTAACCAACTCTGTTTGGACCAACCCTGCTCTGCGCCCATGCAGAAATCTTTCGTTCAAAATAAACAAGATACGAAACCGTAAGCAGGATAATATTGGCAAGGATAAGCACCTTCACTAACGCTATGCCTGCAATGATCAAAGATTCCATTTATCAGATATCTCCGTTAAACTTTATGTAGTTCTTTTTTTACTGTGAGTCCCGTTTCACCAAGATCATCGTATGTGATTCCGTGAAATCCGGGAGAGTGTTTTGTGAAATCTTCCCAAACATCCTCTGCAAGTTCAAATTTTGCTTTTAGACCAAGCAGATGCCCAAGATCTAAAAATATTCTCCATGCCGGACGAGCGTCATATTTCTTGTAATTTCCCCAACGGTCAAATTTTGTACCAAATTTATCCAGTCGGCTCATGCTAAATCCATCAAGACTTCTGTCCATCTGTTCAGTAGCCACTGCGGGACGAATTCTCTGGGCTCTTCCTTCAAAATTGATGAAGACGCCATTTTTTTCTGTCCAGGTGGCTGCCGGTATAACGATATGTGCCAACTCTGTTGTTGCATTAAAGTTTGAAGCCAACACGACAAGAAGCTGAAGTTGTTTAAGAGCTGAGGCATATTTTTCATCCATTGCTGCAATGTCTTCTTCAACCACAACAAGAGCTTTAATTTTGTGTGATTTAATTGCAACCATTATTTCTTCAAATCCAAGTCCGTCTTTAACGGGGGAAATTCCTGCAGCAAGTGCTCCTGCGGTATTTGGTGTTTTGTCCTCTCTGCGAAGAATTTTATCACCACTTCCCGGAACAATATGCCTTGGAAAATCGATATTTTTGCAATGGAGATGACTCGCAAGTTTTGAAAGGAGATGGTTGTCTTCAACAGTCGAAGTTGCGGAGCCAATGAAAGCTATTTCACCGGAACTAAAACTGTGAAGTTCCGCCGAAGCTTTTGAATAGATTTCATCCCAGGTTGCTTTGCTTAATCCCTCATCGCGTCTAATATGTGGACAATCAACTCTGTCGCCGGCATTTACATGTTTCCAGGTGTTGAGTCTTCCTTCATCACACATCCAATAACTGTTCACTTCATCGTTTTGACGGGGAGTTAAACGCAATATTTCATTACTCCTCACCCAAACATCAACATTACATCCACGAGCACAACCGGGGCAAACAGATGCAGTGTTCGACATGTCCCAAACGCGGGCTTTAAACCGGAAATCACGGTTTGTTAATGCACCGACTGGACAAATATCTGTAACACAAAGCGAATATGGATTTTTAAGTTCTTTTCCGGGGAAGGTTTGAATCGTAACACGGTCACCTCTGTTCACAAATGTGAGCTCGGATTCACCCGCGATTTCATCACAAAAACGGATACAACGGGAACAGGAGATACAACGATCACCGTCGAACATTACATGAGGTCCCAAAGGAACCCTTTTTTCTTTGTGTTGTTTTTCTTCTGTGAAACGGCTCTCGCCAACGCTGTGGCTAAAAGTATAGTCCTGAAGTTTACATTCACCTGCTTCGTCACATATTGGACAATCTAACGGGTGATTTATGAGAAGGAACTCCATAACCGCCTGACGGGCTGAAAGAGCTCGCGTCGATTCGGTATGTACAACCATTCCTTCCGAGGCTTGTGTAGCACATGCAATTGCAAGCTTCGGCATCTTTTCAACTTCAACTAAACAAACACGACAGTTACCGGAAACACTTAACGAGGGGTGCCAACAAAAGTGGGGAATCTCCACTCCCACTTCCTTTGCCGCCTCAATAATTGTTTGGCCCGGCTTAAAACCTATCTCTTGTCCGTCCAAAATAAACTTTCCCATTCAGTCCTTCTCCTATGCTGCGGTAGTTATCAGTTTGGTTTGCGGTTTAATAAATACTTTTGTAAAATTTTCAAATCTCAGCAGTTCTTCCGCAAGAACTTTGATTTCATCTGCCGAGACGGCATCAATCTTCCCGATCACCTCTTCAACAGGAATTATCCTGCCGTGGTTCAAGATCAGATTAGCCATCCTGATCATTCTGTTTGAAGTGCTTTCGAGTGAGAGCAGGATACTCCCTTTCAGATACTCTTTGGCTCTTTTTAATTCCCGTTCGTTGATCCCTTTTTCTCTGAAACGGGTGAGTTCTTTTTCAATGTTTTTCATCGCCTTATCAAAACTGCCCGTGTTTGTGGAAAAATAGATTCCAAACGATGAAGCATCACGATAAAAATTGATGAAACTGTTGATTTGGTATGTAATACCAAGTTTTTCCCTGATGTTTTGGTAAAGTCTGCTGCTTGTGCCTTCTCCCAATATGAGGGAAAGAAGATTAAGAGGCAGTCTTTGGCCACTGTTGTAACCGACACTTTTGGTGCCAAGGATACTGTAAACCTGTTCGGTTTCTTTTGCGATATAATGTTCTGATCCAACCACTTCACATTCATATTGACGCTCAATTACTGCGGTTGTTGTCTCTTTTTTAATATATTTTTCAGCCAGTTTTATAAGCTGCTCATGCTTTATATTTCCCGATGCAGAAATCAAAAGATTCCCTTTGGTGTAATGATGGTCAAAATGTGATACCACCATCTCCCTGTTAAATGAGGAAACATTCGACTCGGAACCCAAAATCGGATATCCGAGAGGAAGCCCCGGGAAAACCAGTTCTTCAAACTTGTCAAACACCAACTCATCAGGATTGTCGTTGAGATCGTTTAATTCATCCATGATTACGCCGATCTCATTTTTAATATCCTTCTCTTTTAAGAGTGGATATTGGATCATATCGGCTATAACATCAAAAGTTTTTCCAAAATTGGAAGCCATCCCCCTTGCATAATAACAAGTGTGTTCTTTCGCTGTAAAAGCATTTATATAACCGCCAAGTGATTCAATCTCATCAGAGATTTTTTTAGCTGAGCGGCGTTTGGTTCCTTTAAAAAGCATATGTTCGAGAAAATGCGAAATACCGCTTGTTTCAGGGGTTTCGTCGCATGATCCCGTGTTGTACCAAAATCCAAGTGAAAATGACTGGACATAAGGTACATGCTCGGAGACAACAATCGTGCCGCCGGGTAATGTGGAAATATTTATGTTATTCAAAAATATCCGTTAAGTAGAATAAATCAAACTTTAAATATAGATATATTAAAGACTTTAAGCAAACTGCGGGCGAAGTTATCACCCGCAAAATCTGCTTTAAATGGTTATAATCGGCTTTTTATGAAAAATTTCAGGCTGTAAATTTTTTATAAAAATCACCAATCTTTTGATAAGCTTTTCTGAGAATTTCATCATTCGGAAGGAAAACCACTCTGAAGTGATGTGTCCCCGGCACTTGTCCAAATCCACTACCGTGAACAACCACAACTCCGGTCTCTTTTATCAAGCCTGAAACAAATTCGATATCAGGTTTTTCGATCTCAATTTTGGGGAAAGCATAAAACGCACCTTCCGGTTTTACGCAACTGATTCCTTCAACCTTGTTCAACATTTCAAATGTAATGTCTCTTCTCACTTGAAGTTTTTTCATTGCTTCAACAAGATGTGTCTGATCACCTTCAAGAGCTATTTTAATACCATATTGTTCAGGATGATTTGCTGAAAGTCTTGAACGGAGAATTCTGTTGATCGCGCTTAAATAGTCTTTAAGTTTGGCTTCATTTCCACTGATTATACCCCAGCCAATTCTGAAACCGGGAACCATGTAGTTTTTGGAGAGTCCACCAAAAGTGATGCAAGGAACTTCTGAATTTAATGATGCAATCGAGATATGTTTTTGTCCGTCGAACAGGAGTTTGTCATAAATTTCATCGGCAAAAATCACAAGATTATTTTCTTCCGCAAGTTTTATGATCTCTTCAAGAATCTCTTTTTTATAAAGTGAACCCGTTGGATTATTTGGGTTAATCAACACTATTGCTTTTGTTTTACTGTTGATTTTCTTTTTAATATCTTCGATATCAGGCTGCCAGCCGTTTGATTCATCGAGGTAATATGGATTTTCATAAGCGGACAATTTCGCTGAAATCGCAGTATAAAGTGGATACCCGGGGGTTGGTGTGAGTACATTCTCACCATCGTTTACCAAAGCTGTGAGACAAATGTCAATCGCTTCGCTGGCTCCATGGGTTACAAACACATCGTGGATGTTTTTGATTCCTTTTCTTCCGGCTTCATTTCTGATTGCCTCAACGGCATCTTTTATTCCCGAAGAAGGAGCATAACCGTTTTTGTTCCGTAACATCGCATCATAAGATGCTTCAATTAGGTGGCGGGGTGGCTCAAAATCATAAATATTGGGATCGCCAATATTCAGATAAAGCATCTCTTTGCCCGTCTTTGCAACTTCGTCTGCCACTAACAGGATGTCCCTGATTGCGTAGGTAATTTTCTCGGTTCTAACTGCCGGTTTTATAACTTCTGGTGTCATAATTTTAATCCTGATTTCAAAATTTTAAGTCATCAAATTTAACAAATTTTCACGAGACAGAATTGATTTGAAGGTATTTTAATTAGGGGGGAGGGCTGAAGTAGCAGAGTAGCGAAGTAGCGAAGGATTAAACCGGGAGGAGGGGTTAAACCGAATCGTACCTCACCCCCGACCCCTCTCCTAAAAGTAGAGGGGAGGATTTAAATTGTGAATCCGTGATATTAAAAAGGGTTCTCCAAAATTATGTCTGTTTAATAGTGCAACCTGTAAACTAACAAAAAATGAAGAACCCAAAATCTGTGGAATCTGTGTTAATCCGCGATATCCGCGTAACTATTCTCAGTTCATTTTGCAGAGGGCAATCGGGACGATTACCACTCCTCACACTTACGTAAAAAAACCATCTGTGAAAATCCGTGCTCAATCCGTGATATCCGTGGAACTATCCCTCTTCTCCGCGAAAATCCGTCGAATCTGCTTCATCCGGGTTCTATAAAAAAACCCTTAATCCGTAAAAATTACTGCATTTTTGGATTATTGCATTATTGGATTACTTGGCTTTGATAAAGAGGCCTTCAACAAGCATTACCATTGCCATCGTATCAAGTTCACAATATCGGAGGAGCCCGTCTCTTAACTGAACTCTGAGTTCGTGCGAAATATCGGAATACTGTAAAAATCCATAGGCAGTCATGGCAGCTCCGCCATCTTTAAGTTCATCCATTCCACCAAAATATTTGTCGAGGGTCTCGTCATCGTAATCATCAAAAAGTGTTGGTAAAGTTTTATAAGGATCATTACATCTTTCTTTATCAATCCAGATATGATTCTCAAAATTTAGACTTGGAATCTCAAGTCCCCTGCCATAAATGGGTTTGTTATATTTCTCTCTTAAAAATTCTGAGTCATTGATCATGGCAGGGAGAATTTTCTTAATCGAATTGCTCCCTTTAGCACTCGGTGAGTAGTAATATCTTATAATTATCTGATATAAATCGATCATATTCCGAAGCCCTTCAACCTTTCCCGAATCATCTTTGTGGCTGGTGATCGATCTGATAAATTCCTGCAACTCCTCTATATCGTCGGGAGGATTCTCATCAGAATCGAGTTGATCGTAGATAAGATTTAAGAAGGTGTTTTCATGGTTGTGATACCGGAATATCGACCCGTTATCAACTTCAAGCTGTTTTTTCAGATTCCTGACAAACTCATAATTTGGGAAAACCCCTTTTTCAAAAGAGATATATTCACCTGCATGTTTTATGGTTCCGTCTTTTTCAATCGTGTGGTGCGAAAACTGAAATGCTATTCCCTCGTAAGGATGTTTGTTTTTATTAAACGGAATCGCGGGGGCTGCCGTTTCAAAATCTATCATGTGCAGTGGGTAAGCCCAGGTGGATGCTTCGGCTAAAAAACCTTCCCGATCAAAATAGCTCCGCTTGTTCCCGGTTTTTACTCGATTAACCTGCTGCATTCTCCGCTGGTGGGGACTCAGACCAATTGTTCTCCCGTCATTTTTCTTTGGAGCAATATCTATCTCATTGATATCCTTAATCAAATAGATGCGTTTACTTAGGAGCTCACCCATAATACTCCTCATACCTGCCAAACCACCCCAAATATCCGTAACCAGGTCATTTGTTCGGAGTTCATCACCGAGTTTTGATTGGTTATGCCAACACTCGTGGAAACCGCTCTGTAAATCACTTAACTCCGGATCCCTGTTTACAAATTGGCAACCTCTACATTCCGTGCTGAGTGGGACAAAAATCCGTTCATTTTGAGAGTAGAAATCTGAAGCGAGACCCACAAACTCACGAAATCTTAAATCATCCCTGTAATTCGTTGGGACAAGATACTCATTTATAATTCCATCTATTTCAGAACTGACATCAATCTCCTTTAAAATCGAAGTGTCCAAGTCACTTCTTTGGATGCCGGACTTAATGATGACTTCCTTTCCACCATCTTCTGTTCTGACAACAGTGAACATCTGATTCATGCCATCAACGGCACAAACTTTACTTTTATCAACAAGAATTAAATGAGGTACAATGGTGTAGTTTCGAAGTAAATCAGAGTTGGAGAGAACATAGTATTGAAAAGCCAAATCATAAAGATAGGTAACCCATTCAGATTTGATTTTTGCTGCACCTTTTCCGGAAACAAAATTAATATTCGCTCCATCAATAGATTTTGATTTGACTTCGTAAATATTGATTAAATTTCCTCTTTTTTCAAGAATATCCACCCTTACAAACAACGATTCAAAACTGAATGCCGCCTCTGTTAGATGGGCATCTTTATTGTTCTCAATCGCATCGGAAGTAATTTGAAGAGATTTACCCAAATCTTTTGTTTTTACATTAATGAAGCCCGTTTCAGGATCATCCGCAAAAACATATTTGGCAAGTTCCCCCACCTGAAAACCCCCATCAGCAAGTGCTTCAAGAAAAGGATCATCTACACTATCGTCGGCATAGTTCTCCTTACCCGTATAATACAGTTTGGTAAGACACTGAAGAGCCAGTTTGAATCGGGATTTTGTGAGGTATTTCATTTGGGGGACCTGAAAATTCTCATTCAATAATTCTACTACTTAAATTTTAGAAGAAAAAAGGGACCGAGGTGCCTACATATTCTTCCATATCTTGGTAACTCTTGCGATGATCTAATCGATTCCTTTTGTAACGGGCAATTAGTTCCTTATAGGAAGAAATTTGAACATTTTCCGAATTAGATACTATATTTTAATGGATTTCGGGCACCTTTCTTTTTCAGGTGCGCAACCGATTTCATGTAATATTGATCCCTTACAATCTTATCAGCAGGTTTACCAATAAATTCCCAACGTGTTCGCTTTTTCCCATTTATAGTTTCAGTACGATTCACTTCCCATTTTTCAACTTCATATACTTCGATAATTAGTCCTCGATACTCTGCCAATACAAATTTTACACTCTTGGTGCGCCATTCTGCCATTAGCCAACTTTTTCTTGTTGCCTCATAAAGTTCATTGTCGTTCTTCCCGGGAGAATACTGATAGTTAATATTTATTAATACTGCCGAATGTTTTAGCTCTTTTAGTTCCTCTGCAGCATATAACATTTTTATACTCTTAGTTGGCATTAGACCAAATTGACCAGAATAATGTCCACTCTGAATATTTGTTAGTTCAGCACTTATATTCAATTTTTGTAAACCGCTGGAGAATATATCCAGAAGTGTTGACTCTAATAAAAAGGCACTACTATCATCTAAACCATGTCGGACAATATAGTGATCGATATGACCATTGTTAGCCTTAATTGATCTGATCCTATCATATTTAAGTGATTCAATTTCATTTTCGAGTGCACAGTCAACATGATTATAAACTCTATTGCCCTTACCTTTTCCCACATAAAATATTATTGAGGCTTCACGATCTACTAACAAATAAACATAAGTTTTAAGTGCTTGAATTGTTTTTTCATCAAAGTATGACTCTTCATTCATCATTGAACCCATAAAATTGCTATTTGAAAATTATTTTAGATTATTCCTAAATTACAAATTACTCGCGAAATAACCTACTGTTATACTAAATATATTTATCAGCTATTTTACAGCTGGTTATCTGTTTGTATTTCAAAAAAATATTATTTTAATTAATATTTTTATTGATTTATTACATCAAACTTTTAATATTCTCTTCGCGCCAAATCAACACTCTAAAAATACAATGAACTTATTTGATCAACGATTTCTATTGTTAGGGAATTATTAAATTTAATACCTTGATGAATTAACAATTCCTTAACCTTAAACAGGAAGTTTTTATCTGTTAGTCTTTACATTTGTCTGAAACAAGTTTAATATTATTGGTCATGACAAAGGAGAGTATCACCATGAGAACCGAGTATTTAAATTCCGAAAATTCAATTTTTGAGAAGTTGTGTAACACAGAAAAAAGCCAGGCATTAATTATTGTAAGTTGGCTTGGTGCGTCAGAAGATGTTCTTTTGAAAAAGTTGAGGCAGCAGATCGAAGTTGTTGACTTGTCGAAGAAAGTTATAAATTTCTGTATCCCAAATCAAAAAGTGAAGTCTTCGCATAACCGGGCAAGAACAAGATTTGACTTTAGTAAAACCCGCAAAGTCTTTTACATCTCTACAGCAAGCTTACCTTTTATCCCCATTCTAAAACTAACTGAATTTTTTAAGCTACTACAATTCGATCCGGATGATATAAATCTGATATTCTTAATGAAAGGTTATGACGAGGCAGTTAGCGAAAACCACGAAAACCATGCTAAACACAAAAATTGTTACGCTGATCAGAGTATGCTCGACAGCCATTCCTACTCGACAGGGGAACTTTACAACTTTATTAATGATATTTGCGAAGGCTTTCTTTATAACGGCTACAAACGAAAACTCGGAGATGTTGACCTGGTGATTGCCTGCAATTCGCTTATGACAATGGTACAAGGTTCAAAAAACGGAAATTTTGCTCCATCTAAAACAATCAAATATCCGATAATTCCGCTGAAGAGAGTAAACTATTGGTACCCTAATAAAGAATTGTTTGATGTTATTTCGATTTTAGCAAAGGAAATAACGCCATTCACTTCTCAAAATAAATTCTGTCAAAGTGTTAAAACTCACCTCGCGACATCACAGGAATTTTTGGATATTTTTGCGACTTATAATAAAATCCTGACAAAATCAGAGCAACTTATGGATGAAAGAGAACATTGGATATTCAGGACTGAGGAAGAAAAACGAGAAATTGATCAGGAACTATGGAAGGAGAGGTTCAAAGTGCAAAATTATTTAATTAATCTCCCGAATGTTTTCCCTCTTAAAGAAGAAACCGGGGATGAATCGTCAGAATATTCAGATATACTTGATTGGTGATGAAAAGGGGGATCAGCAATAGTACCCCCATTTTTGATCACTCCTTAGTCTCTTCTTTTAACTGACTTCGTTTTTGAGCTTGTTTTAATTTGTTGGTTTTTTCTGCCCAAAATTTTAACTCTTCCTCCAAAGTCAGGCCTGCCAATTTCTTTTGCAAGAGTTCAGCACCTTTTCTTTTCATCTCAACACAATCAAAAGTTTTATTCATATCTTAATACCTTAGCAATGATTCTCGTGACACTCTCACGAATATTTGAGGATTAAACAGAGACGCTACGAATATTTATTTGCCACGAACATATCACACTGCCCAGGCAGGTTACTTTTGTTGGGACAACCAATTTTTCTACGAACATGCCATTCGCCCAGATAGTGCCATATGGCGAGTGGAAGAGCCAAAAATAAAGTAATTATTAATTTTCATTTTTAATGATCTCAATATATTGTTTAACAAGAAATTTAGATA
>Ga0209573_1005541_pt1 | contig 11285 bp, 11 predicted proteins | sample TNRBio252014_DNA_FD_185870 | JGI IMG/M metagenome (GOLD analysis project Ga0209573, IMG submission 185870) | Wastewater treatment Type I Accumulibacter community from EBPR Bioreactor in Madison, WI, USA - TNR Reactor_6/25/2014_ DNA (SPAdes)... | ecosystem: Engineered > Bioreactor > EBPR >...
GAGTCTTTCGCCAACGTGGATATTCAGCGCGTTGCCTACCTCTCCATTGACATGAACATCGCTAAACCTGAGGTTGCTGCCATGGAATTCTTCTGGGACAAGCTGGTCAAGGGTGCCCCGGTTGTGTTTGACGATTATGGTTGGGCTCATTGTGGGGAGCAGTATGAAGCGCTGAATGCATTTGCCAGGTCGCGCGGAGTGAAGATCGCCACATTGCCAACGGGTCAGGGGCTTCTCATCAAACCCTGATTTTCTAATGCAGCCTCTGATCTCGGTTAACCTCCCTACTTTCAACCGCGCCCGCTTTGTCAAGCAGGCAATAGACTCTGTCCTGCGGCAAACATATACCAATTGGGAGCTCAACATATTGGACAATTGCTCCACGGATGGCACATGGGAGATTGTCAGTTCCTACAAAGACAGCCGCATTCGGACCTATCGGAATGAAGAGAACAAGGGCATGGTTTTTTCATGGAACCGGGTGGTCCAGTTATCCAGGGGGCAATATGTGTGCTATCTGGCTGACGACGATTGGTTCGCTCCCAACCGCTTGGAGAGGCTTCTGAAGTTTCTCCAGGACAATCCCGAGTGCTGGGGTGTGTGTGATTACCTCATTGAAGTGGATGAGAACGGCAACAGAGTCGCCCATGGCGATGGCTTTTTCGAGGCATATTTCAACAGGGATGTCTATAACGGCGACATTCACCACGCGCTGGTCAATTGCATCAACGCCGAAGCCATCGGACTGTTTAAACGCACCTACTTTGATGAAGTCGGCGAATTTGAGGAAGGAGTGACTTATTGCGACTTCCGCATGCATGTACGCAACCTTGCCAAGAGATTGCGAATCGGCTCGCTTCCGGAGCAGCTTCATTTTAAGCGCCAACACTCGGACAGCGCCACGGCGAACATGAAAGATGGCCTCACGTTCGAGTGTTTCTACCTGTTCAAGTATGTTTATAAGGAGCTATACTTGCCGGATCGCAATCCGATGTATCTGATAGTTTATATCAAGTGGTTGCTTTTTGAACGTGCCTACCAATGGCTAGCGCCAGATGAAAGGCGTCGCCTGCTTAACTATGTGACCAGAACCGACTTTCCTTTCGATACTTTCGCTGAGTTTCACGCGCATGTAACGCAGGGCGTCCCGGCTGTGGATGTCACGAATCCGCAGGAGGCTGCCAAATACCCACCAGCAATAGAACCGGCCAGGACCGATCCAGGGCACCAAGAAATGCTCCGCGAGTTGGTGAGTTTCCTGGTCGAAAAGTGGTTCCCTTACGAGAGTGACACCGAGCCGCCTAGCGAAAGTGGCGCCGAGCCTAGCGAAAGTGGCACCGAGCCGCCTAGCGAAAGTGGCACCGAGCCGCCTAGCGAGAGTGGCACCAAGCCGGTTGGCCTCTGGGGAGAGATACTCCGCCTCAACAAAGAGATACTCCGCCTCAACAAAGAGCTAGCCCGCCTCAACAAAGAGAGAACACAGATAGCCCGCCGCAAAAATCTAAACCCGCTGCGCAAGCTCGAACGCATGGTCCGAAAAATAATAAAACGACTAAAGTAAAATGACCTCAGGCCTACTAAACGCTAGGAAGTGCTGGACGCAGGGCGGGCTGGAAGGCAATGATGGCGGACATTCGTGACTGTGGCTGTTGCTTGATAACTCAATCATAGACTACGAATTTGGGGCATGGAGCGCCTATCACGTCTTCATGCCTCATTTGTTTTTCACGCCGAACCCAAGCTGCGACGGCTTCCCAACGACTTTGGGACAGGCTCCAGAATAGATTGGCTTTTGAAAAGACCGACCACAAGCAAAAAATCACGGCCTGCGATCTGGCCGCTAAAAAATATTCTGGATGAGGGTCTCAATTGGGCTATACAGGCGCATGCTTTCCACACCTTTCGAACTACACATCCTTGCTGGGCAGTCCAATGCGCAGGGATTTCAAGGGGATGCTGCGGAGTGTCCGGATGTGCCGCAAATTCCCTTTTTCTATAATACACCTGGTTTCGGTGATTCCGGTGGCAAGTGGACCATTCTGGGGCCTCAATCTGGGGGGCACTTCCCTAAGGGGTATTTTGGACCCGAGATCACCTTTGCGCATGCCCTTCATCTGGCCGGTTCACGACCAGCCATCTTCAAGTTTACCGCGCCCAGCACCAGCCTTGCCAAGGATTGGAAAGGCCCGGGCGAGAGCGGCCTCTTAGACACGATGTGCCGAGAGTTGCTGACCGCGATAAAGCTGCTCGAAACACGCCACGTCAAAGTCAAATTATGCAGCTTCACCTGGATACAGGGCGAGTCCGACGCTCAAACGGATGAGATGGCCACCCAGTATCATGAGCGTCTCTCCGTGTTGTTGCGTCATGTGCGGGAGAGTCTTCATGAGCCCGACCTCCCCATCATCCTTGGCATTGATGAGCAGCATCCTTGGGTCAAAGAGCGCCCCATCGTTGTTGAAGCGCAGAAACAAATCGTGGCCGCAAGCAAACATATGGCCTTTCTGTCCATGTTCGGACTAGAAAAATTTGATACGTCGCATCTCACGCCGAAGGGACTGGTAGAGCATGGCCAGCGACTGTTTCAAACTTGGCAGCTACTTCCCAAATGCTTGGACCTGGAAGCCTAAATGAAGTCCGTTCTCAAGCTGGTCGTGGTTTTCCTGGTGGTGTCTGGTTGTGGCGGGTGCTTTGTCGCTCGGAGCGTGCGCAGGCAGACCTAAATGCTTGGGTGACGTTAGCTCTTGTGTCATCAGCATCAGGTCTCCAGCACTGCGGCCAATAGAGAAAGTCGAAGTAGGCTCAGTATTATCCGCGCACTTTGTATTCACCGGAATTTGCGCACAGAAACGTCGTCTTGAACACACTCGCAATCAACCTAGATTTCAGTGTTAATCATCGCCTCCTTATTCCCACACTTTCCCGTGCCTCCTGATGGCCCCGCCTTTTTTCACCGTCGGTATTCCCACTTACAATCGCGAGACCTTCATCCGCTTCACGCTGGATGCGATCTTGGCGCAGTCGTTTACGGATTATGAGCTGCTAATCCATGATAACGCCTCCACGGACGGTACTCGCGAGCTGGTGGCGTCCTATCAGGATGCTCGCATCCGCTACTTCCGCCACGAGACGAATGTTGGGCCTGCGGAGAACTTTGCCTCGGTGGCCCGTGAGGCCCGCGGCCGCTATGTGGTCATCAACCAGGACGATGATCTCCTGCATCGCGATTTCCTGCGCCGCTGCCACGACGCCGTGGCGGGGCGTGACGACATTGCCATGTATGCCGCCCCGGCCTGGCGTGAGGAGCGCGGACGCGGCTACATGGCCCGGCTGTTGAGGTCGAACGAGGGTTACGAGCACCGGTACCTCCTCCAGGACGAGATTCTTTACCTGGACGGCCCGCGCATGGCCACCTCCCTGCTGAACCTCACTTATTACTTCCTGCATCCTTCCATCGCCATGCGCACGGACCTGCTTCGCGCCGCCGGCGGCTATTCGACGCGGGGTGACTCCCTGCATGACATCCTCACGGAGGCGCGGATGCTCACACGGGGTAATCTGGCCTACGACTCTCGTCCCGGAGCGATGTATCGAGACCACGATGGGAACGAATGGAAGGCCTACCCGCGTGATCTGCGCAAGCGCCTCATGGCCGGCACGCTGCACGCCATCGTTGAGGAGCTGGAAAAGGCCGGCATTGGCTGGCAGGCGCTGCTGGAGGAGGAGTTTAAAGGCTACTCACGCAACGATCTGGAGCGTGCCGTGCGTGAGTGGGCTTGGTGTGGTGCCCCGGCGGTGCTGGTGCGGCGTGGTGTGGCTGCCCTGCGATCACACCACCGTGGTCCGGCGTGGAAGTTCAGCCTGCGCCTCGCCCGCAAACTGGGCATGCGGGCATTCTGGCTGTCTCAGGGCAGGGAGGAGGGCAGCCGACAATGACGAGCGGACAACCGAGCTTTCTTTTCATCAAGCTAAAGCATTTCGGTGATGTGCTGCTGCTCACCCCGGCGCTGGCCGCCGTGCGCCGAGCCTATCCGCAGGCCCATATCGCGGTCGTGGTGCGTGAGGGCACGGAGCAAATCCTCCCGAAGGACGGCCTTATCGATGAGATCCATCTCACCGTGCCGCCGGAGAAGAAACGCCGGCGCGCTGGCCAACTCCTCGACGGGGTTCGCCTGCTCCGCCGCCTGCGTGAGCGATGCTACGACTACGTCTTCGAGCTGACGGATGGCGACCGTGGCCGCTGGCTGGGGGCTCTCTGCCGTGCCAAGGCACGCTGCGCCAGCAGCTACGGCTGGCACAACCATGGCTTCTGGAGTCTCATCTACCGCGATCTGCTGCCGGATGATTGGAACCAAGGCCACCGCGTTGAAAAGGACCATATGCTCGTGCGTCACTTCCTGCGTTTGCCCTCCGGTGAGGCGCCTCCGCTCGGCGTCAGCATCCCTGAAAAGCTCTCGGTTAACATCGAACCGCCGGCCGGTCCTTTCGTGATCATTCATCCGGCCACGCGATGGAAGCGCAAGCAGTGGCCGCGCGAGCGGTGGGCTGCGGTGGGTCGTTTCCTCGTCTCCCAAGGCCTTATGTGTGTGATCTCATGCGGTCCGGACGAGGAGGAGATCGCCTTTGCCCGCGCCCTGCGGGATGACATTGGTCCTGCGGCTGCCTCATGCACAGAAGGCCGTGCTTCTTGGGGAGATCTTGGCTGGCTGCTCTCTCGGGCGCGGCTGTTTGTGGGGCTCGACACGGCGGCCATGCATTTGGCGGCTGGCTGCGCGATACCGGTGGTGGCTCTTTTTGGTCCCTCCATCGACCGGCACTGGCATCCTTGGCGCACTGCCTATGAGATCGTCAGCCCGCCGCCGCAGCTCACGAACGTCTATCCGGACTTCATGTATGATGCCGTGAAGCGCAGCATGGATGGCATCACGGTTGAGGAGGTCATCGCCGCTTGCGGACGCATGCTGCATCAGACGAACGAAGGAGGTCACGCACGATGAAGTGGCTCGCCTTAACCTTTGGAGATGCCTCTTGCGCCAGTACAGTCTTCCGAGTGCATCAATATGTGCCACTGCTCAAGCAGCAGGGCATCGAGCTGGAGTGCGTGCCTGCCTCGAAAATGGATCAGATCGCTGATTTCAGCTCCTACGATGGCGTTCTGCTCCAAAAGAAGCTGCTCTCCCGCTCGCGACGCCAGCGGTTGATCCGCTCTGGGCTGCCGGTGATCTTCGATATTGATGACGCCAGCTGGCATCCGCTGGAGGAAAAGCATCATTTCCTGACCCGCTGGCGAACAAACCATCGTCTGGCGGCCTGTCTGAAACTCTCACGCCTCGCCGTTCCTGCGAACGAGTATCTGGCCGGACGTTTGCGCCGTGACTGCTCCTGCGTCGAGGTTTTGCCGATGACTCTGCCCGTGGCGGACTGGAGCGCGGCAAAGCCGGTGGAAGGCCCGGTCGTGATCGGCTGGGCGGGAGCACCGGGAAATCATTTCCAGCTGCGCAGCATCGAACCGGCGCTGCGAGCCGTGAAACAGGCCATGCCGGAGGTGGTGATCCGCATTTTCAGCGGTGTGCGGCCGGAAATGGATGTTGAGATCGATTTCGTGCCCTTTGACACCGCACGGCAGATCGAAGTGCTGCACTCCTTCACCATCGGCTTACTGCCACTGCCGGACACGCCCTTCAACCATGGCAAATCACCTATCAAAGCCCTGCAATACATGGCGGCTGGCATTCCCTGCGTGGCCTCCGCGCTGTCCGGCACGGTCGAGATGCTTGGAGAGAAGGGGGGCGGGCTCTACGCGGCGGATTTGAACGCTTGGATAGCTCACTTGCTCTCGCTCGCCAAAAATGAAGTCCTGTGTCGGCAGATGGGTCGTGCCAGCCGTGAAAGGTTTGAATCATTGTTTACTGCCGAGGCCGCCGCGCGACGGTGGGCCGAAATCTTCCGCCAGACTGCCTCCGCATGTTCATGAAGCCTCAAATCTATGCCTCGCCTCTCCGCAAAGCACTGCTCTGCCTCAACAAGGACAGCCGGCGAGACTTTCGCTTCTTCCGCCAGTTTCCGGCTGGGCCGTTCCGCACCATTTTGGACATCGGTGCTTATCATGGCGAATTCACCGACCGCATGCTGCGGCATCATGAGGTGGATAAGGTCTTCCTTTTCGAGCCTTTCGCCGATTCAGTGGCTTTTCTGCAAAAACACTACCAGGCCGAGCCGCGCTGCGAGGTGCTGCCTTACGCTCTTTCGGACCACTCCGGCAGTACCACGCTTCAGGTGCTCAATCATGCGGATTCAAGCTCGCTGCTCCCTCCGGCGGGCGAGGCCGGAGATTTGCTTCACCGGCCGTTTCACGCGGTGAAGCAGGCGCAGATCGAGACCCGTCGTCTGGACGAGCTGCCAGGCCTGCGTGCCATCGAGCGTTTCGACATCGCAAAGATCGATGTGCAGGGCGCGGAATTGAAAGTGCTGCGGGGCTGTGGTGATCTGCTTCAGCGCATCCAATCGATCTACATCGAGGTGAACTTCTGCTCGCTCTACGAGGGCGGCGCGGTGTTTTGTGAGACACATGCCTTCCTCGAGCAGGCAGGCTTCAAGCTCGGCTTCATGCAGGAATTCCGCCGCAACGAGCAGGGTGTCATGATCTACGCGAACGCGTTTTACAGCAGGTTCTGAGGCCGGTGGGCATCAAGGCCGAGGGCGAGCACGCGTTTCAACTGCCGTTCAAAACTCTCCACCGGAAAGCTCCAGTCTCCGTCATTCGGCCAGGGCAGGCCGGAGAGCAGGCGCAGGGCGGAATTCCCCGTCATCGCGGCAAAATCGCGGTAAGAACACGCCCAGCCACCCTCCAGCGAGGACTGCCCTGCCTCCAAAATCAGCATGCGGGCACCACGGCTGAAAATAATATTGGTGAGTCCCTGGCCTTGCGGCCCTATGACGAGCGGCGTTTCCGCAAAGCGGCGGATTTGATCGGCAAACGGTACCTTGGGCAGGTGCATCACATCCACCTCTCCCAGCAATCGGCGGCACACGCCGATGATCTCGGCCTCATTGCTCAAGCGACGTGTGGGCGCATCCTCACGGCTCACAAAGATCGGACGGCTTCCAGGTCGGGCGTCTTCGCTCACACCAGCCCAGCGGCGCAGAGCAGTCTGGAGGTCCACATACAGCCTGGGCGGTCCCAGCAGCGGCCCGGCATCCCACAACATCGGCACATAATGCAATTCTTCGACGCTCGTGGTGCCTGTCCCGCATGCAATCACATGCTGCGCGTCGTAGCCGAGGGCACCGAGGTAGCGTGACTGCCATTTTTCATGTCCCGCAGCCACCAGGATGGAGGGATGAATATCCAACTCCGCCAGCAGAGGCCTTGCCGCAAGAAGGCGCGGCAGGTGCTGCATGACGAAATGACCGTGGTTCTCATGATCGCGGCCGGTAAGGTGAAACACCGCTCCCTCCACGCGGCGGGCCAGCCACGGAATAGGGCGGCGGATTTTTTCCGGATCAAGCCTACGCATGCTGGGGCAGATATGCACAAAGCGGCCATCGGCGCGAAACACATGCCCCTGATCCCCGACGACATGGGCATGCCGCAGGCGACTCCAGGTGGTGCGGCCCCAGCGGGTGACCAACGGCGGCAGTGGCGTGTTGTGAAAAAGGCTCTCGTCCTCCTGTGAAACGGCCACCTCGCCTGCCTCGATGAGCTCGCGGCTGTCATCCGCCACCCGCAGACCGTCCTCGATCATCTCCGGTGCAGGACGCAGGCTGCTCCACGCGTCATGGATGCCACGCTGCAGGATGGCGGGCCATGGGCGGCGGCGCTTTTTCATGACTTCTGGGACGGCAGGGGCTGGATGTCCGTCAAGGCGGTGGCTTGAGGGCGGGACCGGAGGCGGTTCATCCGGCGCTTATAGTAACTGCGCACCAATTTGGCCAGGAAGCCCTCCCCTTGCGGCGGGCAGGGACGCCGTTTTAGGTCTGGCTGGATGCCGTTGGCGCACATGTAGGCCAGTCCTTCAGGCTTCCAGAAGCGGCCGCGCACGCCTTCGACGAAGGATATCTGCTTGGGTGCGTTTTGATCCATGAAAAGGAAGTCGCTCTCACCTTCTAGCAGCATCTGCCGCACGAGGCTCTCGCATTGCCAGATGTTCAAGCCGGGCCGGGCGATATCGAGCAGCAATTCACGCCGCCAGAGGTTGGAGTTAATGCCGGCGCAGAGATTTGCTGGATTAGCACGACGGAACCATGTGCCTTCGACTGCTTCGCCTGCGCCCGCATGCAGGCGCAACTCCAGGAGCTTGCCGTTAGCAGCATTGAACTGACGGAGCGCTTTTTGGAAGGTTTCCTTGGGAAAAGGGGCGTCGAAGAAGAAATCGTCCAGCAGCACCATCATCACCTCCGCGTCGATTCGAGAGATTGCCTCGCGTGTGTTGCTGCCCCACTGCTGATCCGGTCCCACCAGGATGCTTTGCACCCGTGGGTCGTTATAGCGGCGCTCATTGGCGATGAGATAGACTGGCTGCGGTGCTGAAGGCCAGTGCTTGAAGAAGAAATGGAAAAAATAGGGCCACAGATCGCTGTAGGCATCACACGAGGAGATGACAACCGCGAATGAAGGTGCTTCGGCTGCTCTTTCCTGGCTCATTTCGCTTCCGCAAGGGGCAGGATGTAGGCTTCGCGCATGTCAGTATCAATGATCGCCTTCCGCCGCAGCAGAGCAGCAGCGTGACAGTGCGCGAAAGCAAGGTCTTGATTGTAGCGCACATCATCGGTTGCAATAATGCCTTTCGCATGGCCGACTGCCATGATGTCCGAATAACATGCCTTCAGCGTGTGCAGCCCGTCCACAAATGCAAAGCATAGCGGACGCTCTTTCAGGCGGGCGATGATGCTAGGGGCTAGAGAGGACTCACGCCACACGTCCACATGCTCCTTCCAGGGGGCGATGTTGGCGAGAAACTGCTCATGCTCCGTGCCATCGCAGTCCATCGTGCCAGTCATCCATGGGTCGATGACGATGAGGCGGCGTCCGGTGTCTGCCGCAACCTTGGCGAGCAGTTTGCTCGTCTCCCCATTGAAGGCACCGATTTCCACAAAGTCCCCCGGATATTTTGCGGCGGACCAGCGGGCGAAGTTTTCGATACGGTGCCTTTGAAGGCTCCCCCCGATAAGATACATGTTGTCACACGCGGCATTGTGCCGACGCTCTTCATCCAGCCTGAACAGCGGAAGCAAGCCTTCTGGCAACTTCATTTCGTCAACCGTCTTCGCTGCCGCGACCTTTCCTCTCAAGATACGCCAAATCTTCCATGCCGCCTTGCTGGGGTGCCTCAGGGAGTACGCGATAGGAGAACTATGTTTCATGTGGGAGAAAAGAGGGGAAGACGTTGCACCCCCCCCGCCTCTCCGTCAACCGATCAACGTTACGCATGTTCAGATTCCAGATAAAATGCCCCCCTAACAATTTATATGCTGGAAGCAAAACCGTTCTTGTGTTTATCAACATCGTGAATGTGTACTCCCAGCATGGCATAAATCTCCTACTGCGTACATCGTTCTCAAAAGCAAATCATGCTCCATCTCACTGTGATGTTCATCAAATTCATCAACAAACTTCTGAAACGCCCTCGAATCCAAGTCTGGAAGAAAAGCAAATATCGGCCGATCGATGGGCTAGACTGGGATCGAGAAATAAATGAAATCCTGCAAGTCCTTGAATGCCGCCCCGGCATCATGGCCACCATCGGAGCCAACCAAGCCCGGACAAGCATGTGCATCAAACCGCCTTTGACCAAAGCGCAAGAGGTGGCAGTTCGTCTTTCGCCAAAATCATGGGGAGACTTCATTCCTTGGCCTTGAAAATACTGGACAGGTGGGAATATCGCCAAAATGATCTTCAAAGAGCACTATGAGGGCCAAGCACCTTACATTGTACAGATGTGCTTCAAGGCGGTCAGCGGATATTCGCTGGTCGGCTTCTACGACGCCCCTCCAGAAAGAGAGCGCATGTGGTCTAACGGACTTTTCATGAGGACCATTGAACCGAATGTGTCTTAATCGCTTAAAGACCAGTGACTCAAATCGACTTTCACTGTAAACACAAGTCACACACCAATCAATCAAACCGCTGGGATGCATGCCATCCAGCCCCACACGCCCCAACAAGATATTCCATGACCTCAATACTGTCGAAAGTTGTTAGTTTTTGCATCAGGCGAATCAACCCCGAGTGGGCTTTAATGCTTAGCCGGACGGCAGGTTCCATCGGCAAGTACGTCTTCCCTCACAAGTGGCGATTGATTATTAGTTTACTACTCGGCATGGCAAGCGCGGCCTTCAACGGCTTCATGTTGATCGGTTTCCAACTGATTTTTTCTCTCGTGCTTAAAGGACAGACGCGAACTCTTGGGGAACCCGTCAAGCTCCCTCTGATCGGCAAACTGGATCTGGCAGAGCTATTCGGGTTCGAATCCGACACACCCATCGGTTTGGTCGGAGTCATTATCGCTTGTTCATTCATTCCGGTGCTCATTTTTATCCGCGGTTTCCTGGGCTACCTGTCCTCCTACATGCAGGCGTGGGTGGCCAGCCGGGTGATCTACGAAATCCGCAATGATACGTTTCAAAGCGTGATGCGACAGTCCCCCGCTTTCTTCAGCAACGCCAAGACGGGAGAACTGATGCAGACGGTCATCCATATGACCTCAGCGGTGCATCAGAATGCCATGACGCTTCTCCAAACCCTGGCGCAGCGCCCCCTCACCATCATTTCCATTCTGATCGTGCTTTTCGCTCAAGACTGGATATTCACCACGGTTTCTCTCCTCGTTTTTCCTGCCTGCATGTGGCCGATCATCCGCATTGGCAAACGCGCTAAAGCGAGCGGTGCCAACGAGGTTGGGGATTCATCCAACCTGATGGTTGTCCTTCAGGAATCCTTCGCCGGCATCCGTCTGGTCAAGTCCTATGCACGCGAGAATCACGAGTGCCAGCGTTTCGAGGAAACCAATGCCAGCATGGTCAAACACATGCTCAGATGGACGAAGCAGATGGAAATGATCGGCCCGATCGTCGAGTCCGTGGCATCGATCGGGATCGGTGCCGGCCTTGTCTACGCCTGGCAGCGCGGCCTAGAAGCTGAAAACTTCTTCCTGCTGGTGATGGCGCTGACGCAAATCTACCCGCCTGTCAAGGAACTCAGCCGAGTGCATATGCTCTTTCAGCGGACTGGTGTGGCGGCCGAAATGGTCTTTCAGTTGCTGGAGAAACAGCCGGACATACAGGAT
>Ga0209573_1005543_pt1 | contig 11282 bp, 7 predicted proteins | sample TNRBio252014_DNA_FD_185870 | JGI IMG/M metagenome (GOLD analysis project Ga0209573, IMG submission 185870) | Wastewater treatment Type I Accumulibacter community from EBPR Bioreactor in Madison, WI, USA - TNR Reactor_6/25/2014_ DNA (SPAdes)... | ecosystem: Engineered > Bioreactor > EBPR >...
CTGGATGCAGCTCGTCGCCTACCTGGCCATCCTGCTGCTGGTGGCATGGCCGCTGGGTCGCGCGATCGATTCCGTTGCTGCGGGGCGCTTCGTATGGGTCCGTCGGGTCGAGGCGCCGCTCTTCCGCCTCGCCGGCATCGACGCCGGGCAGGAGCAAGGCTGGCTGAGCTACACCGTGGGGCTGTTGGTCTTCAACGGCCTGGGTGTGCTCGCGGTCTATGCGCTGCAGCGCCTGCAGGGGGGCTTGCCCCTCAACCCCCAGGACATGGCGGCCGTGTCGCCCGACTCGGCCTTCAACACGGCGGTCAGCTTCGTCACCAACACCAACTGGCAGGGCTACGGCGGCGAGTCTTCGATGAGCTACCTCACGCAGATGCTGGCCTTGACCGTCCAGAACTTCCTGTCGGCCGCGACCGGCATCGTCGTGCTCATCGCGCTGATTCGCGGCTTCGCCCGCCATTCGGCGCAGGGCGTGGGCAACGTCTGGGTCGACCTGACGCGCATCACCCTGTGGGTCCTGTTGCCGATGTCGTTCGTCTTCGCGCTGGTGCTGGCCGGCCAGGGTGTGATCCAGAACCTGAAGCCGTACCAGCCTGTCCAGACGCTGGAAGCGGTCACCTGGCAGCAGCCGGGACTCGGCTCGGACGGGCAGCCCGTCAAGGACGACAAGGGACAGGCGGTGATGGAGGCGCAGACCTCACCGACACAGACACTCGCCATGGGACCGGTCGCGTCGCAGCTCGCCATCAAGATGATCGGCACCAACGGCGGTGGCTTCTTCAACGCCAACTCGGCGCACCCTTTCGAGAACCCGACGGCGCTCACCAACTTCCTGCAGATGCTGTCGATCCTTCTGATCCCGACGGCCTTGTGCCTTGTGCTCGGTCGCATGGTGGGCGATCTGCGTCAGGGCTGGGCGGTGCTGGCGGCGATGACGCTGGTCTTTGTCGTCGCGGTGATCGCAGTCACGACGGCCGAGCAGCAAGGCAATCCGCTGCTGGCGTCCCTGGGCGCCGACCAGCAGCCCAGTGCCACGCAGTCGGGCGGCAACATGGAAGGCAAGGAGGTTCGCTTCGGCATCAACGCCTCCACGCTGTTTGCCACCATCACCACGGCCGCCAGTTGCGGCGCCGTGAACTCGATGCACGACAGCTACACGCCGCTCGGCGGCGCGGTGCCGCTGGTGATGATCCAGCTCGGTGAAGTGATCTTCGGCGGTGTCGGCTCGGGCCTCTACGGGATGATCGTCTTCGCGATCATGGCCGTCTTCATCGCCGGCTTGATGATCGGCCGCACACCCGAGTACCTGGGCAAGAAGATCGAGTCCCACGAGATGAAGATGGTGTCGATCGCCATCCTCGTCACGCCGCTGCTCGTCCTCGGCGGCACGGCTTTGGCGGTGATGACCGAGCCAGGCCGCGCCGGCATCCAGGACCCGGGCCCTCACGGTTTCACCGAGGTTCTGTACGCACTGTCCTCGGCGGCCAACAACAACGGCAGCGCCTTTGCCGGCCTGTCGGCGAACACGCCCTTCTACAACGGGCTGCTGGCCGCGGCGATGTGGTTCGGTCGCTTCGCCGTCATCGTGCCGGTGCTGGCGATGGCCGGCTCGCTGGCCGCCAAGAAGCGCATCGCGGTGACCGAGGGCACGCTGCCCACCCATGGCCCGCTGTTTGTCGCGCTGCTGATCGGCACCGTGCTGCTGGTCGGGCTGCTGAACTACGTTCCGGCGCTGGCCCTGGGGCCGGTCGTCGAGCACCTGATGCTGCCTGCCCGTTGAAGCCGCACGCTGGAAGACCCCCCATGAGCCGACCGACCCTGACACTCTTCGATCCCTCGCTGGTGCAGCCCGCGCTGGCCGACGCCTTTCGCAAGCTCGACCCGCGGGTACAGTGGCGCAACCCGGTGATGTTCGTGGTCTATGTGGGCAGCGCCTTCACCACGGCGCTGGCCGTGGCCCAGCCCGCTGCATTCACCACCAGCGTGGCCATCGGGTTGTGGTTCACGGTGCTGTTCGCCAATTTCGCCGAGGCGATGGCCGAAGGCCGCAGCAAAGCACAGGCCGCCTCGCTGCGCGGACTGAAGAGGAACACCTGGGCCAAGAAGCTGCAAGGCGCCGAATCCAACCATCGCCGAGGCGAGCTGCGCACCGCCATGCAGTGGCAACCGCTGGAAGCCGACAGCCTGCGCAAGGGCGACATCGTGCAGATCGAGGCCGGTGACACCATCCCGGCCGACGGTGAAGTCATCGACGGTGTCGCCTCGGTCGACGAGAGCGCGATCACCGGTGAGTCGGCGCCTGTCATCCGTGAATCCGGCGGTGACCTCTCGGCAGTGACCGGCGGCACGCGCGTGCTCTCTGACTGGATCGTCGTGCGCGTGGCCGTCAACCCGGGCGAGACCTTCGTCGATCGCATGATCGCAATGGTCGAGAACGCCAAGCGGAAGAAGACGCCGAACGAGATTGCGCTGACGATCCTGCTGGTGGCGCTGACCATCGTCTTCCTGGGCGTGGTGGTCACGCTGCTGCCGTTCTCCGCGTTCGGCGCGCAGGCGGCCGGTGCGGGCCAGCACGTCAGCCTGGTGATCCTGGTGGCCTTGCTGGTGTGCCTGATCCCGACGACGATCGCCGGCCTGCTGTCGGCCATCGGCGTGGCGGGCATGAGCCGCATGATGCAGGCCAACGTGATCGCCACCTCGGGCCGAGCCGTCGAGGCGGCTGGCGACGTGGACGTGCTGCTGCTCGACAAGACCGGCACCATCACGCTGGGCAATCGCCAGGCCAGCGCGTTCATCGCTGCTGCAGGAGTGACAGAAGCCGATCTGGCCGATGCCGCGCAGCTGGCCTCGCTGGCCGACGAGACCCCCGAGGGCCGGAGCATCGTCGTCCTGGCCAAGCAGAAGTTCCAGCTTCGCGAGCGGGAGGTCGAGACGCTGGGTGCCAGCTTCGTGCACTTCACGGCGCAGACCCGCATGAGCGGCGCCGACCTGGCCGGGCCGGCTGGTCAGCCGCGGCGACTGCGCAAGGGTGCGGCGGACGCCATCCGGTGCCATGTCGAGTCGCAGGGCGGCGCGTTTCCAGCTGCGCTGCAGGCCGTGGTGGACGACGTGGCGCGTCGCGGCAGCACGCCGCTGGTCGTCTCCGACGACACGCGTGTTCTGGGCGTCGTGGAACTGAAGGACATCGTCAAGGGCGGCATCAAGGAACGCTTTGCCGAGCTGCGTCGCATGGGCATCAAGACCGTCATGGTGACCGGGGACAACCGGTTGACTGCGGCGGCGATCGCCGCCGAGGCCGGCGTCGACGACTTCCTGGCCGAGGCCACGCCCGAAGCCAAGCTCAAGCTGATCCGCGAGCACCAGGCCGCGGGGCGGTTGGTGGCGATGACGGGCGACGGCACCAACGACGCGCCCGCGCTGGCCCAGGCCGACGTGGCCGTGGCGATGAACACCGGCACTCAGGCTGCCAAGGAGGCCGGCAACATGGTCGACCTGGACAGCAACCCGACCAAGCTGATCGAGATCGTCGAGACCGGCAAGCAGATGCTGATGACGCGCGGCTCGCTTACCACTTTCAGCATCGCCAACGACATCGCGAAGTACTTCGCTGTTCTGCCGGCAGCCTTCGTCGCGACCTACCCGCAGCTCGGTGCGCTGAACGTGATGCAGCTGTCCAGCCCGAACTCGGCCATCCTGTCGGCGGTGATCTTCAATGCGCTGATCATCGTCGTGCTGATCCCGCTGGCGCTCAAGGGTGTCGCCTACCGCGCGGTGGGCGCGGCATCGCTGCTGCGGCGCAATCTGCTCGTCTACGGCCTGGGTGGCGTCATCGTTCCCTTCATCGGCATCAAGCTCATCGACCAGGGCCTGTCCGCCCTGGGTCTGGCTTGAGCCTGTACCTGCGGAGAACCATCGTGAGCTTTCAACTGCGCCCTGCACTGACGCTGTTCGTCGCGCTGTCCCTCGTCACCGGGCTGGTCTATCCGCTCGCGGTGACGGGCATCGCGCAGCTGGCGTTTGCCGACCGCGCCAATGGCAGCCTCATCACCCACGGCGGCAAAGTCGTCGGCTCGGACCTGATCGGCCAGTCGTTCAGCGATCCGAAGAACTTCTGGGGCCGGCCGTCGGCGACATCACCCATGCCCTACAACGCCAGCGGCTCCTCGGGCTCGAACCTCGGGCCCAGCAGCCCTGCGCTGGCCGACGCGGTCAGGGCGCGCATCGCAGCGCTGCGCGCCGCCGATCCGGGCAATGCGGCTTCTGTTCCGGTGGATCTGGTCACAGCTTCGGCCAGTGGCCTGGACCCGCACATCAGCCGTGCGGCGGCCGACTATCAGTCGGCACGCGTGGCACGCGCGCGCGGCCTGCCGCTGGCGGCTGTGCAGGAACTGATCGAGCGGCACACCGAGGCACCCCTGCTCGGTTCCATTGGCGAGCCACGGGTCCATTTGTTACGGCTGAACCTGGCGCTGGGCACCGCAGCGCCTTGAAACATGGCTGACCTCTGGGGTGTGCTGGGTGCGCTGGCGACGGTCATCGTCCCCTTGGCCCTGGCCGGATGGCTGCTGGACCGCAAGGACCGCGGGCGTCGAGCGCATGATGATTCGAACTGATGGAGCTGCCCGAGCCTTTGCAAGCCGACCTTGCCTCGGGCAAGGTCGCTGCTTTCGCGGGCCGGAGACTTGCGCCCTCTGTCCGCGACAACAGCCGGCAGGGCTTCCCGGGCTTGCGCGAAGGCTGCGAGCGCGAGTCCGAACACCTGAAGCAAGGATCGGGATTCGTGCTGTATGCGTCGATGGACGCGGTGGTGGACCGCTACTTCCCGGTTCTCGGCGCGCTGGAGATCGACCTTGAGCAGATCGAGGGCCAGATCCTCGGGCGCGGTGCGGCACACTGGAACATCCGGCGCCTGTACGACCTGAAGCGCCGGGTCACCGTGCTGTGCCACGTGGTGGCGCCCTTGCTGGAGGTGGCGGGCAAGCTGCACGGAGGGCAGATGCCGGCGGTGTGCGGCCGAAGCCAGGAATACTTCCGGGATGTACATGGCCACCTTGCACGCATCAACACGGCGATCGAAGGCATCCGCGACACCATCGCCACCGCCACCCAGGTCAACCTGTCGATGGCCACGATCGATGAGTCTGAGGCCGCCAGGCGCCTGGCCGCATGGGCTGCGACCTTCGCTGTCTCGACCGCGCTTGCCGGCATCCGGGGCATGAAGCTCGAACACATGCCTGAACTCAAGGGGGCGTGGGGCTATCCCATGGCGCCGGGTGCGATCGCCGCCTCGGCCGGCCCGCTGTTCTGGCGTTTCCGGTGCTCGGGCTGTTTGTGAGATGACCGAAGCTGCGCGCCCTGACCCCGATGCGCTGCTCCAGCAGGTGCAGCAGGACGAGGCCCGCTCGCGTCGTGGAAGGCTGAAGATCTTCTTCGGCGCCTCGGCCGGTGTCGGCAAGACCTACGCGATGCTCGCCTCGGCGCGTGCGGCCACCTCGCAGGGCGCCTCTCTGGTTGTGGGGCTGGTGGAGGCGCATGGCCGCTTCGAGACCGAGGCGATGGCCCGCGATCTGCCGCGTCTCCCGCTGAAGGCCGTGCCCTACCGGGAGCGGGTGCTGCAGGAATTCGACCTCGACGCAGCGATGGCCTGGGCAAAGGCGCAGACAGCCCCGCTGGTGCTGCTGGATGAGCTGGCGCACAGCAACGCGCCGGGATCGCGCCATCCCAAACGCTGGCAGGACGTGGAAGAGATGCTCGATGCCGGCATCGATGTGTGGTCGACGATGAACGTGCAGCACCTGGAGAGCCTGAACGACATCGTCAGCGGCATCACCGGCATCCGGGTCTGGGAGACCGTGCCCGACCGCCTCTTCGACGGGGCCGACGAGGTGGTGGTGGTCGACCTGCCACCCGACGAACTGCTGCAGCGGCTGAAGTCCGGCAAGGTATACCTTCCCCAACAGGCGGAGCGGGCGGCGTCGAACTTCTTCCGCAAGGGCAACCTGCTGGCGCTGCGTGAGCTGGCGCTGCGTCGAACGGCCGACCGTGTAGATGACGAGATGCAGGCCTACCGGCGGCGCTCCTCGGTGCAGTCGATCTGGCCCAATCGGGAAGCACTGCTGGCCTGCATCAGCGCGACGGATGGCACCGAGAAGGTGGTGCGTGCCTGCGCGCGCCTGGCCGCTCAACTGGACGTGTCCTGGCACGCCGTGCATGTCGAGACGCCCGCCGTCCACCGCCTGCCCGCCGCGCAACGCGAGCAGGCGCTGCGCGTGCTGAAGCTGGCGCAGGAACTCGGTGCCACGGTGGCCACGCCGGCGGCGCCCGAGGCCGCGCCAGCGCTGGTGCGGTATGCGCACGAGCACAACCTGTCGCGGCTGGTGGTGGGCCGCAGCCGGCGCCGCTGGCCCTGGCAGGCATCGTCGGCGGACCGCATCGCCGAGCTGGCCGATGACCTCGATGTCGTGCAGGTGGCCTTGCCGCTGGTGGCGCGCGGCAAGAGCACGGGCGAGGCGCGTGCAGACACGAGGCCGGTGATGGCCGCTGAGCTGCCCTGGCGCGGTTATGCCGCCGCCGTGGTGGCCTGCGTGGGGGTGGCTCTGGCGGCGACGCCGCTGCTCGGCCTGCTGGAGCTCACCAACATCGTGATGATCTTCCTGCTGGCCGTCGTGGGCGTCGGCTGGTTCTACGGTCGCGGACCGGCCGTGGTAGCGGCCTTTCTGGGCGTGGCCTTGTTCGACTTCTTCTTCGTGCCGCCGCGCTTCTCTTTCGCCGTCAGCGACGTGCAGTACCTCGTGACCTTCGCGGTGATGCTGGTGGTGGCGCTGGCCATCGGGCAGCTCACGGCGGGGCTCAAGGTGCAGGCCGAGGCGGCCAGCCAGCGAGAGCACCGCATGCGCGGCCTGTATGAGATGTCGCGCGACCTGTCCGCAGCATTGATGCCGGAGCAGGTGGCGGAGGTCGGCGCCCGCTTCCTGGCCGCCGAGTTCAGCGCCAAATCGACGGTGCTGGCCGCTGACGAGCACGACCGGCTCGCCGCCTTGCCCGGGGGCACGGCGAAGGTCGACGACGCGGTGGCGCAATGGGCCTTCGACAAGGGCGAGGCGGCCGGCTTCGGGACCGACACCCTGGCTGCCAGCGCCTGTCTGGTACTGCCTTTGAAGGCGCCCATGCGGATTCGCGGCGTGCTGGCCGTGGAGCCAGTCGACCGTCGAACGCTGGGACCGGATCAACGGCGATTGCTCGAAACCTGCGCGTCGCTGCTGGCCATTTCGCTGGAGCGCATCCACTACATCGACGTGGCCCAGAAGAGCACGGTGCAGATCGAGTCGGAGCGGTTGCGCAATTCCCTGCTGTCGGCGATCTCGCACGACCTGCGCACGCCGCTGGCGGCACTGGTCGGGCTGGCCGACACGCTTGTGATGACACCACCGTTGTCGGCGGTGCAGAGCGGGCTGACCGGGTCGATCCGGGAATCCGCGCTGCGCATGAATGCCATGGTCAGCAACCTGCTGGACATGGCGCGCCTGGAGGCGGGCGCAGTGCCGATGCGATGCGAGTGGCAGCCGCTGGAGGAGGTGCTGGGCAGTGCGCTTGCGGCTTGCGCACCCGCACTGCAGGGACGCCCCGTGCGCGTGAAGCTCGCCGAAGACCTGCCGCTGCTGCATCTGGACGCGGTGCTGTTCGAGCGTGTGCTGGCCAACCTGCTGGAGAACGCCGCCAAGTACACCCCCGCCGGCAGCGCCATCGAGATTGCTGCAGAAGCTTCGTCGTCGAATGTCACGATCCACATCGACGACTTCGGACCCGGCCTGCCCGCAGGGCGCGAACAGGTGCTGTTCGACAAGTTCGAGCGCGGCGACAAGGAGAGCGCAACCTCGGGAGTCGGCCTCGGACTGGCCATCGCACGGGCCATCGTGCTGGCTCACCATGGATCCATCAGTGCGAAGACGAGGTGGAGCCCTGCCGGCGTGGCAGGCGCGCGTTTCACGATCGAACTGCCGCGGGGGCAGCCGCCGCTGGACGACGGCAGCACCGCCGCGCCGACGACCGCCTAGGATGTGGCGATGGAGCTGCGCGCCCGAATTCTGGTGGTCGAGGACGAGCCCGACATTCGTCGCTTCGTGCGCATGACGCTGGAGTCCGAGGGCCATGAGGTCTTCGAGGCGGCGACACTCGAGCGCGGGCTGATCGAAGCGGGTAGCCGCCGCCCCGAACTGGCCATCGTCGACCTCGGCCTGCCCGACGGCGATGGTGTCGATCTGATCCGCGACCTGCGCACATGGTCGACGGCGCCGATCATCGTGCTGTCAGCACGCAGCGGCGAAACCGACAAGGTTGGCGCGCTGGACGCCGGCGCCGACGACTACCTGGTCAAGCCCTTTGGTGCGGCGGAGTTGCTGGCACGGGTGCGTGCGCAGTTGCGTCGTCTGACCTTGACCTCACCCTCCGCCGACCCCGTGCTGCGCTTCGGTTCGGTCACCGTCGATCTGACTCGCCGCGTGGTCGAGCGCCAGGGCGCACCCGTGCACCTCACGCCGATCGAATACCGCCTGCTGACCCACCTGGCCTCGCAGCCCGACCGCGTGGTCACGCACCAGCAACTGCTCAAGGCGGTGTGGGGCCCGGGCCATGCGCAGGACACCCACTACGTGCGCGTCCACATGGCCAACCTGCGCAAGAAGATCGAGGACGAGCCCTCGATGCCCAAGCACCTGCTGACCGAAGCCGGCGTGGGCTACCGCTTCAGGCCTTGACGCCGGCGGCGGCGCCCGCGAACTTCTCGACCAGCTTGGTGGCGCCGGAGACGATCAGCAGGTCGCCCTTGCGCACCCGTGTGTCGGGCGTGGCGTGCTGGAAGTCCTCGTTCGGACGCTTGACGCCGACCACCGTGACGCCGAACTTGTCCCGCACGATGGATTCGGCGAGTGTCTTGTCGACGGTCATCGGTGGCGCATGAATCTTGGCAATGGCAAAGCCGTCCTCGAGTTCGATGTAGTCGATCATGCGGCCCGAGATCAGGTGCGCCACGCGTTCGCCCATGTCGGCCTCGGGAAAGATGACGTGGTGGGCGCCCATGCGCTGGGCGATCTTGCCGTGGTCCTCGGTCTGCGCCTTGACCCAGATGTCCTTGATCTCCAGTTCGCACAGCGCCATCAGCGTCATCAGGCTGGCCCCGAGGTTGTCTCCGATGCCGACGATGGCGTGGGCGAAGTCCGCAGCGCCCAGCTGCCGCATGACCATGATGTTGGTCGCATCGGCCTGCACCGCATGGGTCAGTCGGTCGGCCCAGGTCTGCACCGGCTCGGCTTCGCGGTCGATGCCCATGACGTCGTGCCCCAGGCTCATCAGCGATTGCGCCACCGCGCCGCCGAATCGACCAAGGCCGATCACGACCACGCTGTCGCTTCGCGAGAAGGCGAACTGTTCAGTGAAAAGCTTACCCAACAATTGGATGCTCCTCTGCATAGCGGTAGGGCATGCGGCGTTCGCCGAGTGCCAGGGAGGTGGCCAGCGTGATCGTGCCGACACGGCCCAGATACATCAGCACGATCAGCGCCAGCTGGCCGCTGGGTGGCAGGCTCGCTGTGATCCCGGTCGACAGGCCGACTGTCCCGAAGGCGGAGATCACCTCGAAGATGACCCTGTCGGTCGGGAAGTCCGTGACATGCAGCAGCAGCATGGTCCCCAGGCCGACGGCCGCGCTGCTCAGGACCAGCACCGTGATCGCCTGGCGCTGCGCCGGCAGGCAGATCCGCCGACCGAAGGCTTCGCTGTCGCTGTGGCCGCGCACCTCGGCCAGCACCAGCAGCGCCAGGATCACGACCGTGCCGACCTTCACGCCGCCAGCGGTGCCGGCGCTGCCGCCGCCGATGAACATCAGGAAGTAGTGCAGGCCCAGGCTTTCCTGGGTGATCGCACCGATGTCGATGGCATTGAAGCCGGCGGTGCGGGCAGACACCGACGCGAAGGCCGCGCCCAGCAGCTTGTCGTCCCACGGCATCGGGCCGAAGGTCTTCGGGTTCGACCACTCGAACACCAAAATCGATACCCAACCAAGCAGCAGGAGTGCGGCCGTTCCCGCCAGCGTGAGCTTGGTGTGCAACGACCAGTGGTGTGGATCGTGCCAACGGGCCCGTATGTCCTGCATGACAGGGAACCCCAGCCCGCCGACGACGATGGCCACCATGATGGGCAGCAGCATCCACGCATCGCTGGCGTAGCGCATCAGACTGTCGCCGTGCAGCCCGAAACCGGCATTGTTGAAGGCTGAAACGGCGTGGAAGAAGCCGCTCCACAGGGCTTCCGGCCAGGGCATCGCGTAGCTGGCGTGCAAGCGCACGGCCAGCACGGCGGTGAGACCCAGCTCGCAGAAAGCCGTCACTCCGAGCACGACCTTGGCGACGCTGCGCACGTCGCCCAGCGCCACGGTGTGGGTCTCGGCCTGCGTCAGCAGCTGCGTGCGCAGGCGCAGCGACCGGTTGACCATCAAGCCCAGCAGGGTGGCCGCGGTCATGATGCCGAAGCCGCCGAACTGGAACAGCACCAGGACCACGGCCTGCCCGAGCCCGGACCAGTGCGTGCCGGTGTCCACCACCGTCAACCCTGTGACGCAGACGGCCGAGACCGCGGTGAAGAGTGCCGTGAGCCAGGGCGTCTGCACGCCCGGTGCATGCGACAAGGGCAACATCAACAGCGCAGTCCCGGTGGCAATGAGCGCCAGGAAGGCCAGCGCCACCACCCGGGAGGGGTGAATGAAGGACTTCATGGCGCGCTGCCGTAGACCATCGCCGCATTCTCGATCGCGATGTCGATCTGACCGCTCCGTGGACGAGGAATCGCATGTGATTCGAGCGGGCCGTGCGGCATGCGCGCGACATCTTTACGAGATCTTGATACGGCAGGAGCCGCTTGCCCTGGTGGGCTCCGCCCAACCGGCAATCAAGGGTTCAATTTCGCGCCCGTAAACGAGGCCCGTCAGCGCGGCCCGTCAGCGCGGCCCGTCAGCTGCGGCCCGTCAGCTGCGGCCCGTCAGCTGCGGCCGGATGTCCGGTCCACCGCGCGACCGACGTGCGCTCTGAGCCCGCCGCCAACCCAGGACAGGATCAGACCGCTGCAGAGCCGCCGCCGACCCGCCGCCGAGTCGCCGCAGAGCCGCTGCAGCCTGCCGTCATGCCGGCCGGCCTGTCGCCGCCCCGGGGGGGTCAGGCCGCGGGCGATCCACCTCGCCGGACCGCCAGCGCATGGTCGATGGACCAGACACCCGGCCCGCGCACCATCAACCA
>Ga0209573_1005544_pt1 | contig 11280 bp, 7 predicted proteins | sample TNRBio252014_DNA_FD_185870 | JGI IMG/M metagenome (GOLD analysis project Ga0209573, IMG submission 185870) | Wastewater treatment Type I Accumulibacter community from EBPR Bioreactor in Madison, WI, USA - TNR Reactor_6/25/2014_ DNA (SPAdes)... | ecosystem: Engineered > Bioreactor > EBPR >...
ATTCCCATCTTTATCGACAAAAACTATAGGACTGATTTCTTCATGTTTGATCCCATGGCTCTCCAATGCTTGAAACAGTTCTGGATTGTATTGCCCTTCTCCATGTGCTGATCGTAGTCAGAGAATATCTCATTTCATGCCTTTGAACCATATATTATCGTCATTGATAATTTTGTTTGCCAGAAATCTGGATTCGAACTGCTTGCTTTTATTATGCAACATTGGATAGATACCTGGGAGTCCGTGTGACTGCGTGACATATCATAGCTCTTGTTGTATTTGATTTCCATTACATACCCGAAGGGATCCTTTTTTAGGGTCATCGAAAAATAGATCAAACTGCTCTTTTAGTAAGGAATTGTGTTTAATAACACTTGCCACTCCTCTTCCTGATACTGGTACATCACCATAGCTAAATCCACCTGGTCCTGCGATAAACTCAAAATCGTTTATATTATGTTTTCCATCGAGTAAATCGGTCATGGTTACGTCCTGGATATCACATCCTATTGCTTTCCAAATATATCGCATATCATGGTGTCCGTTGGTTCATTCATCTCTGAGGATGGCGACACGAGGACTTTTGTGGTGGATAGATGGTCATGTTTGTTTCTCTGGATTGTTAACGACAAAATTAGGGAGTATAAAATTAGCATCTACATTTGGATCTATGCCTGTTACACCATCTCTTTCGTGATGTTCAGCTTCTATGAGTTTTGTAGGATGATTTCGGTATTCCAATAATGCACCCATTCATTTTACAGTTGTACGCCCAAAATTTCCTATATTCATGTATCATTGTGCCAGTGCTGTGTTGCCAATAATATCTAGTGGATGACCTTGTTGTGCCTTTAGATTTTTTTCTGTTTTCCCTATGTAATGTGATTCGATTTTTTTGTCGATGATGTTTTTGTATTCTTTATACTTTGTTTTGGGTATTTGTAATACTACTCATGGAAGTTCACTCATCAGTAGTAGATTTCTATCACGTTTTTCTGTTTCGGGTAGTTGGATATGTACTCATGTTGCTTCTCAGCTGATGTACATTTCTGTGAGAGTGGCATAGAGTCCTCATTCTGATATGTCGTGTCCTGCGATAGCTATGTCTTTTTCTATAAGTTCTTGTACGAGATCGTGTATGGATTTAACTGATGCCATATCAATATCTGGTAGTTCGTCTCAGAACTCTCAATGCAGCTGTGCTGCTATAGATCAACCAAGTCATAGTTCTAGTCTCTTTGTGAGATTCTTTTTGTCTGTTGTTTGGACTGGGAGATAGACGAGTATGGAGTCTTCATTTTTAAGATTTGGTGTGATGGCTTTATTGACATCAGGTATATGTACAAATCAAGAAAGGATTACAGCTCCGGGAGCATCGACTTTTTCTCCATTGTCTTTGGCTACTTGCATGGATAACGAATCTTTTCCTACTGGTATATTGGGATCTAGCTGTATACATGCTTGCGATAATGCTTTGACAGCCTGGTATAGTGCCGCTTTTCCTCATGGAGTTTTAGCTGATCGCATCCAATTTCCAGAAAGAGAAAGGTATTCTAATCCCTTGTGTTTTGCAAATGCAGTATTGAAGACGGCTTCAGTCAGCGCAAATTTTACCATAGTTTCTGGTGATATGATACTGTGAAATGGTCTCATCCCTTGTGCAGTGACTGTTCCACCTGCATCATCTTGATGGAGTTTGAAAATTGCATAATCAGCTACTGGTAGCTGTCTAGGTCACACTGCTTGTTGTTGTACTACTTTTCCTCTTACTGATCTATCGACGTGATTTACAAGATATCCTTTAGATCCTACAGTAGGATGTCTTAGTATATCGTTTATGTCGGTTCATATTGTTATTTTTTGTATGTCCAATGGTTGGAGATCGTAGTGATGTGTCGTATCTTTAAAATATTCTCTATCCTTGAGGATAAAGTCTTCGACTTCTATATTGACGATATCTTTGCCAGTTCTGCTATCGTAGATATGCACTCTTCCTGTATCAGTAGAGTTTCCTAATACATCAATAGGACATTTTTCTCTACGGCAAATTTCTTGAACAATAGGTAAATATTCTGGTTTAATCAGTAGTCACTGTCTTTCTTGGGATTCATTGATCATGATTTCATGGTACTTCATAGATGTATCTTTGACTGATATTTGTGCGATATCTACTTGTACTCATCATGGATGGTTTTCATCTCATTCCGCAAGTTCAAAAATATTGGTTCCATGTCCTCCAGCTCCATAATCGTGGAAATTTTGGATAGCATCTGGATATTTGTGGAGCAGTACTTCGACAACTCATTTGATCTTGGTTTGCATCTGTGGATCTGGTCTTTGTACAGACGCAAAATCAAGTTTGGCTGTATTTTCTCCTGCGTTCATGCTCGATGCAGCAGCTCATCAGACTCCTATTTTATAATCAGGTCATCATAGTTTGATATGGATGAGTCATGATTGATGATTTTTGAGTAGTTGCTCTCTTGGTACCTCTGGCATAGATCATGCTGCTCATGCCATTACTATTGGTTTTGCAAAACTGATGTTTTGCTCTCCTATCTTAAAATCATGTATCTGCGCAGTGACGGATCCATTAATCATCGGAGCAGCAAAACAGTTTCCATAATAATTTACTCATCTAGTTGCTTTGATAAGAATCTCTAAAGGTGTTTTGTGTGCAGCGTTGTATGGATCGTCAAGCATGATGTTTCCAAAACAGTACGCACTTGTTGATATTTCAACCTCTGCTCCATGTCAGGTTGCCATGATATCTCTATAGTCTCCTCCTGATCAAGTTGCTCAACCAGCAAATGGTTCTATCATAGAAGGATGGTTGTGTGTTTCGCACTTTATTACTAAGTATCTTCCATTACTAGACTTGAGTACTGCTCAGTTATCTGCATAGGCTATGACAACATCTCATGGATTGTTTTTATAAGTTTCTTTGATATATGCAAACATTGATTTTTGGTACTCTGTTTTGTCGATAGTTATTACTCCATTGAAAATATTGTGTCTACAGTGTTCAGAGTTTGCTTGGGCAAATATGTGGAGTTCGGAAAAGGTTGGAATTCTTTTATACTTGTTATTGAATAAGTCTACAAAGTAGTTAATTTTTTTGTCATTGAGTGCGAGTCAGTATGCTGTATTGAGTTTTTGCAACAATTCGACGCCAAATGAGTATGTTTTTTCTTCACTTGGAAATGTTCGATTGTCTAGATGTTCTGGATCGAGGTTTTGGTTTGGTATGTTGTTATTGTATTCTATGACATCGGCTATTGTTGTTATTTCTTGTGTCATAGGGTCTATGTGTACAGTGTTATCTACTGATGTATATTTTTCTATACTGATCAGTGCTTCTCTGAGTTCAGGATTTATGGTAGAAAATATGCTGACAAGTTTTGAACTCTCTGGTGAAGTAGTTCACTTTCTTGGTCATACATATTCTTGGTTTGGAGATGCTTCTGGCATCAGATATTCTCCATTGAGTACTTCAAATAGTACGTCAACTATCTTGCTATGATACTCATCGTGAGATAAATCTTTAGTTTTTTCTTGATTCAAGACAACAAGATACTGTTCTCCCTGATTTGATTCAATAATGAATTGCTCTTTTTTCATTGTTTTTCTACGAATTAAAACTCTCCATATGGTCTTTCTGTATTGAGCTGGACCGGTTGTTTGTATGTGTAGTTAACAGGGAATATGATATTTGTTATCTTTTGTGATTCCTCATCCCGAGTTGCGCTTATCTCTCCATTGGCTACCATATTGGTAATCCATCGTTGATATGTATGCTCAGCTTTGTTTACTTTTTTCTTAATGGCAGCTATACATGCTTCCTTGTTGTCTATATGCTTCATAATTTCTTCGTCACTTCTCAGCTCTATTGGTAATTGGAAAATCAATCCTTGAGGATCATCATATATAAGTGTGACAAAGTGCATTGTAACACACGTTCTATTAATATCTCATTTTTTTAAATCTTCATAAATAGCTGTGTGTACTGCGTCGCCATACATTCATTTCCCTCCATATTTACCCAATGGTCATGGATGGATGTTTATACACTTTGTTGGATCTATTCACTGTACGAGATGTATTCGTCCACTTAGTGCGACTAGATCTGCGTTTGTGTCTTCAACAATTTTTTGGTATTTTTCTGCGGTAAAAGGTTTTTCCATATGAATCAATTTTATTCATGCGGAGCCAGCTTTTTTAGCTACTCAGCCGTTTTTGTGTGAAGATATAGCAGCTACTATGTCTACCTTGAGAGAGCCTATTATCTGTTTGAGCGTAAGTTCTTTAAATCAAGATCATCACTCCTCTGGTCATTGACCACCTGTTGCGAAAACGATAATTTTTGGTTTTGTCATCTATGATTTTATATCATAAAATCTTCTATTTGTGTCGAAGTTACATATTTCTTTTCAGTAGTCAACAGATTGTGTACTTTTTCGCTATTTTCAGTTTCTTGTTGCTTGATTTTAGTTGTGGTTTATTTATTTTGTGCAATACTATTTATCTATTGCCGTAGTGATGTATCGTGGGGTCGTTTCTCTCATTGTTTCGTTATTGGTGATATGATGATTTTGGACTGAATCATTGCAGTTTTCTTTAGGATCAGGATTTTCTCCTTCTGTAGCAGCACAATCAGAGTGGTCTGTGGAACAAATACAAAATGTTGCTGGTGATTTATGGATATCTTCGTATGGAACAGAAGAAAAATTACGTGGCTTGATGCAATCTACGGATGATTTACTCTATATTCAAACCTATGATTTTACGCATAAGGATTTTCGCTCGCTGATGAAGAGTTTATGACTCGACTGAACCAATGTGCGTATCATGCAGGAGAATAAAAAATATCAACAGTACGCAGATACTTATAAACAAGTGGTGGATTTTTTTGCTTGAAATAACAATGTCCAAATCAAGTCTGATGAGCATTTGGGACTTAATTTTCTTCATACAAAATTAACCTTAACGGATACACACTACTCTATCCAAACAGCAAATTTGACACAGTCTGCTTTTAAAAATAGAGAATATTTTCTGGTGGGGAACGATCCAGATATATGGGAAAATTTGCATGATTTGTTTCTCAAAGATTGGGTTTGAGAGAAAATTATAGCTAGTGATATTCATCCCAATCTTTTGGTCTGTCCGATCAACTGTAGAGAGGTTTTGGAGTCGTTGATTGCAAATGCTGTTGATTCGATCTATATACAGACTCAGTATATTGTGGACGCTCGTATTTTGGATTTATTAAAAAAACAATCATGATTGGATATGCAAATCGTAGTGGCTGATCTGGATAGTAATCGTGATATGTTGTATTATTTTTGACCGAGGGTTGCGAGAGCTTTGCCTAAGCCATATGTGCATGCCAAAGCAATGTTAATAGATGATACGTATCTGTACATCGGAAGTATAAACTTTTCAGATAATTCGATGGATCAGAATAGAGAGTTAGGTATTATCGTAACCAATCGTAGTGCGATAGATATGTTTAAAAAACAGTTTGTACAGGATTGGGGGAATGGGGTTGGAAGGTGGAAATAATTGTGAATGATTAATTGTTAATGCTGAATTATCTTATGGCGAAATTTATTCTAAATTAGACTGGATTCTTCTCTGCAGTTTATTATTGTTACTTTCAATAATGTGGGGTAGACTGTTGTGCTTTGCTATACTCCAAGAGTACTTCCTTGTTCCGCCGAAGCGGAACTCACGGCGCACTCAGAATGACTTTTATTTGTGTGTTGTTATGCAGAGAGCTATTGTCGAACAGCTTGTTCAAGAGATTAAAGATATGAATACCGTGTTTGAGCGTATTGAATGAAGTGGCACTAACTGGGATCATGAGTTTGGGTTTTTCCAAGAAGAGATTGGGGAATTGTATGAAGAATGAATATCAGATAAATCATTGATTGGGAGCTTAGATGCATTGGTAGATATATGTGTCTTTGCTGTAGGTGCTTTGCACAAGTCAGGACTTTCTACTCAAGCTATTGTGGATGCAGTAGAACAATCATGAACTGTAGATATATGGTCTATTGCGACGACAGCTGATTATCAAGAACATTGTGTATCTATTCTCAATACAGTGTTGGTATCTTTACAATCATTTGTACGTGAGCATACCGTTGGGGCATTATTTCATGAAGTATATCTTTCCAATATGAGTAAACTCAAAGATGGAAAACCAGTTCCTGGTAACCTGCCTGGGAAGTTTGGGAAAAATATGGAGACGTATTTTAAGCCTGATTTGGAAAAATATTTGTATTAATTATTTCTATTGCTATGTCTAAAAATCCGTATTTAGAAAATCAAAGAATAGCAGGAAAATTATTGACGCAGTTATTGTGAGAGTTGCGTGATAAAGTATCTCCTGGTGTCAATGTCCTTGAGCTGGAAGCATATGCTGATCAGTTTTTGCGTATGAATAATGTTGTATGAGCATTTAAATGACAGTATGGCTACCCTGCCAATCTGTGTTTGTCTGTGAATGATAGCGTCGTGCATGGTGCTCCCAGAGATTATGTTCTGCAAAAAGGAGATGTGTTGAAAGTTGATGGTGGTGTAAAATATAAGGGTGGACTTGCTGATGCAGCTTTTTCAATCGTCGTCTGATGAGATAAAGAAAATGCAGAATGAGCTGCGTTGATCAAGGCAACACATGAAGCGCTTGATCTATGACTACAATATGTGAAGGCTGGCAGAAGTGTCTATGATTTTGGTTTTGCCGTCTCGCAATATGTGAAGAGCAAATGATTTACGGTTATTAAAAATCTCACAGGTCATGGTATAGGAAAAACGCTCCATGAAGATCCCTATGTATATAATTATGGTGAACCTGCGGCTAAGCAGTCATTTTTTAAGGAATGACAGGTGGTATGTTTGGAGCCAATAACTGCTATCAAGTCTACTAAAGCTATCGAAAGATATGGGGTAGAACATGATTTGTTCTGTGAAAAAAATGATATAGGTGTGCAATGGGAATATATGGTATTGGTCGGAAAAAATGGACCAGAAATACTGGCTGGGTTGGTGAAGTAATTTTTTGTTTGATTTTTTGCAAAATAGTCTGCTCCTGAGTATACTATTTTTGTTTTAGTTTTTTTGTTGTACCTATGGTTAGAAAGTCTGCTAACTCAAGAAGAGATTTTCTCCAAAAACTTTGACTTTGAATCGTTGTTTGAATTTCCTCTTCTGCTGCGTTGGAAGCATTGGCTCAAGATCCTTTAGAACAAAAGATTGATGCAAGTGTTGAAAAGACTTTAGTGAATTATCATCCATCATATATTTCTCGTATGGAAAAAAAAATTGAGGGAAAAATAGATGATTATACATACATTATGAAAAAATATGCTTCAAGTGATGTTGATACATATTCGGATAAATCTAAATTTGATTATGTTACTGATTTGTTGTCCAAATCCAAATTGCCAGAATATCTTAGAGATACTATCCCGTTTGTTCCTTTTCAAGAATCTGGCTATAGGTTATCTGTTGTAAGCGCTCCTCCTGCTAGTGCTAAATGACCATGGCAGTTTATTGCTAGTACAGGTAGAGTATATGGTCTTGTAGAATGATCTTGAGAAAATACTAGAGATTATAGGACGGATATGAAAAAATCTACCAAAGCTGCTGTCAAATATTTTGGTATTCTTTATGAAAAACTTAAATCAGATCCGCATTATAAAAGTCTTGAACAAAAATACAGTTTACAAGAGGATGATCTTTTGCTTCCTGCAACAATCAACGCATACAATTCATGACCTGAACACATGAAACATGCGTTTAAGATAATGGATACTGAGCAAGAATTATCAGCTGACATCGCTAAAGCTGCACAATATAAGAGATGATTGTTTGTGTATCTGACAACCGAGTATATCAAGAAATGGAAAACATATCAAAAACCTTATTTTCCTTCTCCTTATTATTTTGAAGAATCTGCAGATTATGTTTATAATATTGAAGCATTTAAATACATAAAAAATGAGGGGTCTTTTGCTACTATTAAATCATGATCTACTTCCCCTGTTCAGCCCCTAAAAAATACGACAAAAACGCAAGAAGCAGCGATAGGAACTTCGTATCATAGTGTTGTTTGAGCTGTATCTGCTTGATTGACTTATTTGTTTGCTAAGAAAATACAAAAATGAACAAGTAAACTTTCTAGAAGAGAGTTTTTTTCTGCATGAGTTGCTGCTGTGTGATGATCCGTATGATCAGGTATATATGGTTGATATGCTAATCTTGATGGTGATTCTTTGCGTGAAAAGATGTGATATATCTTGTGAAAGAATGAATTGACGAAGTTGTGATACGATGATGTACTTTCTCCAGAAAAAAATGAGATATTTATGGAAATTTACTATAGATCCATTGCCCTTGCTCGTACGGGATGAAACGATCGTGCTGCTGACACTTTGAGCAAAAGATCACTAAAAGATACTATGGATCTCAGATACTATCCTTGATTTCAGTATCTTTGAGATGCAGCTTTTGAAATTTATAAAGAGAAGTCCGATAATACCTACTTACAAATGGCACAATATTTTTATAATAGAGCTTGGCAACTCGTTGAAGAACAGAAACTTTGAAAATATAAAAAGCCTAAAGATGGAATTGCTCAGTTAGAGAAAAGAGAACAATATTGTAAAAAGGCTTTAGATATGATAGATGTTGAATTTGCTAAGTAATTACTTTCTTCCTAGCCATGCCAATCCTAGTGCATCTGCTGCGTCATGGTATTTTGGTAATTCTTGGAGTTTGAAGAGTTTCATAATCATCTTTTGCATAAGCATCTTGCCTGCTTTTCCTGAGCCTGTGATTGATTTTTTGATTTGGATAGGGGTGTATTCTTTGATGCGGCAGTCATGCTGTTTCGCTAAGAGCATAATAATGCCTCTAACACCATAGACAAATTCTGCATTGGATCTATTGTATTGGGTGAAATAGTATTTTTCCATACAAATAGTATTGATATCGTATTTTTCTAGTAGTTCTTTGAAAAAATCATGGATGTCCTTCATTCTGCTATATTGATCGTCTCTAGTAGGATTTTTGGCGTCTAGGAGAAGTATGCCGGCATCGATAATAGTGGCGTTGGGTTGAATCAATGCATATCCGAGTTTACGTATACCGGGATCGATACCGAGGATCATAAAAATAACTGGAAGTTAAATGCTGTATACTATAGGTTATTATTTTTGTCTTTGGAAGAGTTTTTTCCATCGGGGGCGTTCGATCTTTTCTATCTCTTTTGTGATTTCTTTTTGGAGTTTTTTTTCAAGTTCTATTTCATGATGTACATGTGCAATATATTTTTTGAGATGGATGTAAAATACTTTTTGTACAAAGATTCAGCTTCCCACTATAAATAACGGGATTCCTATTATTCCATAGAGAACTGTTATAATTTTACTCAGGTCATTGCTTGGGACAAAATCACCAAATCATAGTGTTGTCATCACGGCAAACGCATAATAAAAACTATCAAATCGTCTCCATCATTCTATGAGATGAAATGCAGTTGCACCTATGATTATTACACTCAAAAATACTCCTGTGAAAGTGATTCATGGGTAGTTCCAAACTATATTTGCGATAAATTTTTCTGATTTTTGCATAATTAGGGGCAAAAAGGGTAAAAAGATCCAATGGTAAAGAATTTTTTTGTTGTCTATAAAAATGTTGATTCTTTGTATAATTATGTAAATGCCTATGTATTGCAATGATAATGTTGCTTGTATTTGTCAGTGTATTTGTTATAACCCTATTGTTTATATTTTTTGTTATAAAGCGTGTATTCTATCCTTGGTATTAACAAGAGAAATCTCGAATATATCAAAAAACTCAATCCACAAAAAAACATCCGTCTTGCTGATAATAAGTACAAGACGAAGCAATTTCTTGAACAAAGAGGTATACCTGTTCCTAAGACTTACGCATATATTACTGATCGTAAGCAATTGCTAGATTTTGATTTTTGATCACTACCATCGAATGTTTTTGTTGCCAAACCAAATAAATGAAGTAAAGGAAAATGAATTTTTATTCTCAAAAGGTTGCCGAGTGTTACACAAGTTGACAACCAATGATTTTTTCATCAGATTTCTCAATCTATAGAGGATTATTTTTACAGAGATTTGGTTTATTATCCGTATGGTTATACTTATAGAGATACGATACTGTCTGATCGTGTATTGAAGAAAAAACTTGTCGCTGTTTTGGAGTGAAATTATACACTTGCCAATAGACCTGATACTATTCTTATTGAAGAGAAGATTATACCAGGATCATGATTTGAACAATTTTGCCAGTACGGACTAGCTGATATTAGAGTTATTGTGTGTAATCTTGTACCTGTTGCTGCTATGTTGAGAGTTCCTACAGCAAAGTCTGGATGAGTTGCAAACCTTGCACAATGAGGGATGGCGTTTGGTATAGATATTGCTACGGGACAGATACGTACTCTTGCTACCAATTCTAAGATATATTACAACAATTTCCCTGAAGAGTACAAACATCTGTATAAATTTACTATCCCATTCTGGGATGATATATTACTGCATTCTGCGAATATTCAATATTTTGTGAATATGGGCTATATTGGTGTGGATTGGGTTATTACGCCTGATGGACCGAAATTGCTTGAGGTAAATGGAAAGGCATGATTGGAGATACAAAATATTGTTGGTATTCCCCTGCAAAGATCGTTAGATAAAATTACTGATTTGGATATCTCAACACCACAAAAATGATTGGAGATAGCAAGAAGTTTGTTTGCTCCTGCGAAAGATACATCTATCCCTCAATCTAAGGTGTTATATTTGTCTCAGAAATGAACACTTTCACTTAATCGTGCCAATGAGACAGAAGATATTGATGTGGTAATTGTTGCTAAACCACAGAGATCTAGAAACTATGCATCGTTGGAAATTATTGATGCAATAAAAAACGCTGATCACGTTCATCTAAAGATAGGAAATGCTGTTTTGAAGGATGTTGCATTGTATGGATCTGATCGCTTATATGGGCATCGTATTGAGCTATGAACACAAGTATTGAAAAATTACTACATCAAACCTGTTCATAAATCTCATGCAAATATTAAATTTATCAATCCCAAAAATATCTTGGAGAGTGAGGTAGATGAATTGATGATATTGGATAGAAAACTCCAAGATATAGCGAAAAATCTTCCATTACTTAAAATACTTTTTCCGACCAACTATCTTGCTGAATTTGATACATTTGTTTCTC
>Ga0209573_1005545_pt1 | contig 11277 bp, 10 predicted proteins | sample TNRBio252014_DNA_FD_185870 | JGI IMG/M metagenome (GOLD analysis project Ga0209573, IMG submission 185870) | Wastewater treatment Type I Accumulibacter community from EBPR Bioreactor in Madison, WI, USA - TNR Reactor_6/25/2014_ DNA (SPAdes)... | ecosystem: Engineered > Bioreactor > EBPR >...
CAAGACGCCCGAAATCTCGAAATCCGACGCGAGCAACGCGTCCTCGGATTTCTGGAGGATCACGCTGCAGCCCGCTCCAAAAAGCAGCGCAGATCCCAATAGATATGTTTTCAACACACGCACCTTAGTTCTATTATCGGATACCCCGACAATCGACGTGATTAAGTCCCCGTTAAGACGCGAAGATGCCCACGCTTTTTGTGAGACACACGCTCTTTAAATTAAGAGCGTGTTAAGAAAACAATTCTAAAAACTTTTTTCGAGCAAAACGCCCACGCTCGGACGGGCGGCCATCACATCCAACTGAACCGAGAGTTTCGCAATAAGATCGATGCGCGCGCCCACAAAAAGGTGATAGGTCGCTGATGTGTGGGGGCCGACACTAACGCCCGCATCCATCAAACCCGAATCAACGGTTGTGTTCGCGACCACAAAACCGCCTCCAGCATACGGCTGCCAAACAATGAGGTCCTTGGACGCCTGTGCCGCAAATCCCATGAGATTCGATGTCGCATCATCAAAAAGATTCACACGCGTGTAGCGAAGATCCACCGACACCGCCGTATCCGACGCCGCGTCTTTATAGAAGGCCCACTGCGCGGCAAACCCGTAGGTTTCGATCCCATCGAAAAGTCCGCCGAGCCCGACGTGCCCGCTCAACTTGATGTTTAGAGGAATTTCGACCGCGCTCCAAAACCGTGGGACGGGAATCACACTCGGTGCCACACCTCGAGCATTGCCCAGACCCAGCAAATCACGACGGAAAACAAAAGCCGTCTCAAGCCCAAGCTCAAAACCCAGCGGCCCCTCCGGGCTCAGAGCATGCGCTGTCCAGGAACGATGCATCGACGGGAAGAGCGTCGTAGAGTTGATATGCTTCACGTCAGCTTCGCTGAGTGAACCCGGAAGACTTGCGGCTTGCGCGGTGAGGGCAAAGGCAAAGAGCGCACTAAAACATGATATCCTGATCTTCATGGCGCCCAGTCTAAAGCGTGTCCTCGCGAGTCACAAGTTGCGCGCACAAAGCTTACCCGATGAACTTGAAGCTCTGCTCGTGGCCTATGTGGCCGAGCTCTCTCTTCAGAAGCATCGAAGCGAGCATACGCGCCGCTCCTACCTCCACCACGCTCGCTGCCTCGTCGAATCCGCCCATCTCGAAAATCCCGCGGCCCGTCAGGCGCGCGAGTTTCTTGACGCCCGCATCCTCCGCGACCACGTGCGCGACTGTTCATCCACGATCAGTGCCGCAAGCCAAGCTCAGAAGATCAGCGCCCTTAGGGGCTTCATTGGTTTCCTGTACCGACGGGGACAGCTCGACGAGGACCTGTCACGACACCTCGAACGTCCACGCGTCCCCAAATCTCTGATAAAGGTCTGCGGCGAGGAGCCCCTCCTAAAAATCCGCCAAGCCCTCCACGCAAAGGGCGAGCGAGAGCGCCTGCTCTTTGAAATGCTCTACGGGTCGGGGCTGCGAATTTCGGAGGCCAACGCTATCACTTGGGATGCACTCCGTAGCTCGGAGCAGAGCCTCGAGATTCTTGGCAAGGGAAAGAAACGACGCGTCGTTCCACTAAGTTCCGAAGGCTTTCGCCTGCTCACAATTTTGAAAAACAAAATGAGAGGGACTCCAGGCCCCTTCCCAGAAGCCCCTCGCACACTTCACCGCTGGGTTGCGGCTTGGGCGCTGCTTGTTCCAGAGGCCGAATTGAGGCTCCATCCCCACGCGCTTCGTCACTCGCTGGCAAGCCATCTGCTTCAACGCGGGACCAAACTTCCCGAAATCCAACGCCTTCTGGGACACAGCCGTCTGACGACCACCGAGCGCTACACACACCTGAACCTAGACGACCTGATCCGAATCTACGACGAGAGCTTCGAAGGCGGCGTACGCGCCAGAAAAGCTTCCAAAAAAGCAAAGACTTAAAGCCATTGAACAAACCCGAAGAATCGTGTGATAATCGGCTCTAATCTATGCTCACTCTCGAAGCCCTTCCCCTCGCCGTTATTCTCACCGTGCTTATTCTCGGCGGACCCCTCACGCTTATCATCGCCGTTCGCGTTTTTAACTCGTGGTATGGCAACGTCCGAGTGAAACCCGTAGCCACTGGTCTTCCCGAAGACCAAGGCTCTCCCCTCGGACTTTTGGTGAGCTGGGACAACGAAACCCACGACTATAAAATCGCTCGCGTTCGTCTCGAATATTCTGAACTCTTCCGCGGCGGTCTTTCGATGGCGACCTCCTTCACTTTCGAAGACAAGCAAGCCAAAAAACGCAGCTTCGTGCTGCCACTCAAGCTCGTCCCCAACGAAGTTAAAATTCTCACGCAGTTCCAGGACGCGCGCGAACTCAAACGCAGCCAGCTGATTGTGGAAATCGAGAGCACCGACGGTCGCACCGTTCGTAGGCCGGTGCCCAAGAAACTTTTTGTCAACGCCCTCACACAGGCTCCCGTCGACGCGGCCAAGCACGAAGCTGACGTGCTTGCCCCCAAAGAAGCAGACACGTGGGCGGTTGCGACGCGCATCTTCCCCTGGAGAAAAGTTGTGGAAGTGGCTTCGGATGCAGCACCCAAAACCAAGGGGCCGTCCGCTGGCGGATCCGCCGTGGCCCAGATCTTCGACTTCATTATCTCGAAAGTTTGGATCGAGCCCGGCTGCATTGTTTGCGACGCTTGCGAGAACGAGGCCCCCGCCGTCTTCCAAGTTCTGGCCGACACTTGTATCGTACGCGACAACGCCCCCCTGAACGACACGGGATCCATCGTGGCCGCTGCCGAAGGCTGTCCCGTCGACGTCATCAAATACGATCGCGCACCCAAGCCCGCTTAAGAAATCGAGCAGCCCCTGGAACTTCCGATTCTCTACGCACTTGCGTCGAACCTTTTTTTCAGCTCGGCAAGCCTCGTCTTCGCTGATTTCAGCCGCAAATATTCATCTCTCTGGATCAACGCCTTTAAGGCCTGCGTAGGCTTCGGAGCACTTGCGCTTTTTGTTCCCATTTTCTTCGGACTTCATTCTCTGCCCTGGATGGCGGGAGCCTTTCTCATCTTGAGCGGCCTTCTGGGTCTCGCCATCGGTGACGTGTTTTTGTTCAAGGCCTACAGCATCATTGGCCCCGGCCGCACACTGATGCTCTTTGGATTCCAGCCCCTCATCCTCGGCTCAATAGCGTTTGTCCTCTTCGACCAAGCCGTAGACACAAATCGATTTTGGGGGATCTTTTTCTTCGTCAGCTGCCTCTTCATTTTTAGCTTAGAGGCCCGCCGCCAACGGGGACACTGGGAATGGCGAGGCCTCATCTATGCCCTCGTCGGGGTACTCTTCGATGCCTCTGGCGTGCTCCTCACACGCACCGCATTTGAGATGACTCCTGAGTTATCGAGTCTCGAGGCAAACCTTTACCGCTTCGCAGGCGCCCTTCTAGGATTTGCGATCATCGCGCGCTTCGTGCGCCCCATACGACTTGTCGAGCGTTTCATGTCGGAGACGCCGCGGCGGCGGGCGCTCGTGGTGTTGGCCTGTATCTGCGGAACTCTCGTGTCGCTCGCGCTCTATCTTGCCGCCCTTAAAAGCGGTCACCTGGCGACGCTTTCTGGAATCGCGATCACGGCGCCGCTTTTTGCAACTTTTCTAGAGTGCATCGTGCGTCGCAAATGGCCCTCGGCCTATCTCTGGCTTGCACTGCTAAGTTTCACTCTGGGTTTTTGGATTATTCTCGGATAAGGGTCGTGGGATCTGGCGCCTCTTCTGTGGTGACAAACTCACCGCGAACCTGGCCTCGATCATCGTAGTAGCGCATGACATAGACCCACTTCCCACTCACGGGGTCTTGAACAATCTCTTTACGTTTTTCTTTGAGCTGGGGTCCCTTCGGAGCTTCTGCAGCAACCGGCTTAGGAGAGGCTCCTAAAGGAATGCTCGCCGTGAGGCTCACGCCAAACGCGTCTGAGTCCGCCGCACGCGTGCCCGAGAGCACAACACTGCCCCCATTCGCGAGGCCTCGGGTCACACCAGCACTAAGAGTCGTGTCAACGCTCTCTACCTTAAGGCTTTCGGTTTCTGCGACCCCAACGGTCAATGTGGTTTTAGGATCCACCTTAACAGCCGTTGTCACTCCACGCCGCTTGGCATCGGCTTCGCCCTCGCCATCCAGAGTCCGGCCGAGTTGCGTGCCCACCGTCACCGCACCAACGCCAATGCCCGTGTTCAATGCGTTGTCCGTTGCAAGGCTATCGGTTTTTTCGGTGCGAACGCCCGCTACAGTCAATTTGGTTTTTTTGTCGAGCGCCAGCTCAGAGGAGGCGCCGCTGCGCACATCGGTCACCTGCTGCTCGGTCAGGAGATAGCCTCCCGAGACCTGAGTCTTAAGCTTTTCTGTAACTTTCGTTTCGAGACTCGCCTGACTTGTTGAAAGAGACTCCGTCCCGACTTCGGCCGTGTTGAGTTTCGTCTCCGTGGTCAGTGACGCACTGGTTTTCGGAATCGGGGTCTCGGGCAAAGTGTGTGTGCTCGTGGCCGTGACAAATTTTTCGGCTGGACTTTCGGCGAGGTGCTTTCCATCCACGGTAACTCGATTTTTTGATATCAACGTGTCCCCTTTTTTTGAGCGCTCAACACCCGTTACGACAGTCTGAGCCTTGAGGTCAGGCTCAGCGACAATTTTTTGAGTCACCGCCTTGGAGATAGCGCGCGGAAACAAAAGGGCGGGATCCAGCGTCGCAATCTCGGAGCGACACAGCTCACCCTTCTCTTTGCCAAACGCTCCCTGCTCAATCACGTAATCGATTCCCATTGATTTAACGCGTCCAAACTCCTTGCCCGGAGACGAGCGCATCACGATCTCACGCTTTTCTCCGGCCGGAGCTTCAAACGACACACGAAGAAGATGGGCGTTGCCCCAAGGTTGAACATAGACGCCTCGAGCTTTGCCAAAGATATGGCCCTCAGGGAAAAGCGCATTCAACTCGTTCATGATTTCAGGCGTGTCGACAAGACGATCCGAGGCGAAGGTCTTCGAAAACTCTTCCTGTCCCTTGCCGTCTTTTCCCAATACGAATTCATGCGCGAGTCGGTTAACTTGGATCAGCGACTCAATCTGAGTTTGCCCACAAGGAAAGTAGTCTTGCGAAGATACGGGAATGGCGCGAATGCCGGGAGCGACACCCATCGACGGGCTGCTGCTCGGTTTGCGCTTTGTTTTTAGGGGAAAAAGAGAAGACCCGTGAGGTCCCGCCAGGACGCTGCCCACAGCGAGAAATCCCGCAACAAGGAGACCAGATTTTAGGGCGTCGTTTTTTCTCATAATTAAAAGCAGCCCCCTAAGAGCCGCTAGTGAGATTTTAAACCATTGCACATGAAACGATTGTTAAGATTCGATTAAACGCGCCGGCTGCTGCAGACTTAAAAACGCTCGGGCAAGCCACAGCTTTGTGGCCACCGCTCAGAATCTCTCAGAAGCTGGGATAGACGACCCATGAAACGGCCGAAGCCCTCAGGATTTCGCCCACGAGAAAGAATTGACCAGTAATAGAAACGACGATCTTCGAAATACAAGGTATGAGTACGAAGGATCTGATTCGTCATGACCCGATAAGCGCACATCACGTTGAAGCCGGCATCTTTAAGTTTTTCGGTCGTCGCCTCGGAGCAGGAAGCTCCGTGGTTGCGAGCGCTCATTTGAGAAAGTTGAAAGAGTCCTGTCGAAACAACCCGATTACCACTTGCGTCTTCAAATTTTTCTAAATAGGTGAGCTCGGGCCGGTAGGCTGTTTCTCCAAACGCGATGGCATCCATAATCGAGGTCCAGACCCGAGTTTTATCTTCAGCATCTAGGAGCGCGTAACGAGGGCAAATTTTGAGGAGTCCGTGTGCTTTCGTCGAAATGGCACGCGAGAGCTTGCTGTCGGTTTTCGCGAGATAGGCGAACTTACGCCCGAAGTCTCCCCGCAGAGAGAACCTATGAGAAAATTGCTTTTGGCGAGTCGAGAGCCGAGGCTCTTCAAAGTCTTTGAGGCGCTTTTTGACCTCAGAATCCCAATCCTCTTGAGTCATGCGCTCGACAACATCGACCTGATGGGAATCTTCCGTCACTGGAACGTCAGCACCACAACCGGAAAGAAGCAGAGTCATGACGAGAGCGCATCGCATACGCATCGGAGAGATTCAGCTTCTATGCCAGCCTCTAACGCAATAAAAGTCCCTAGGAGACACTTTTCCTGCCTACGCCGTCGACAGCGCATGACAAAAAACGGCACCTATCGGGTTTAATAAATTTAAAGATCTTGATTCATTCGCGCGCGTTTGCGGCGAAAGAGGGTCGCAACTCCGAGGGATCCAACAACGCCCGCAATGAGCCCCCAAAACTGGGCGATCAATAAGCGAGACATCGACCATTCGGTCGCCTCGCGGCAGTTGACTCCGATGTTCACTGGAGGATCGAAGTACCACGCAATGCCTTTGGGAGCGAGCCACGAAGCCAAGAGAGCTCCCAAAAGAGCCCCCATACCAATCCATGAAAAGAGCGAAGATCGTGATTGCACGGTTTCCGATACTAGGTCTAGTCTTTGCGTCCGTAAACCCATCTCGAAATCTCATCTGGGACGAGGACCCTTCATGCCGCTGCAAGTCTTCTTTTTGATCTGCTTTGTGATTCTTGCGTCGCCGCTCAAAAGCCACGCACGAGGCTCACGCAGGCCTGCGAACGACGCGTGCCCCCACGTGCGTGTCGACGGTAAAATCGACCCTCCGTTGAGTGTCGCAGAGCTTCGCTGGATTTGCGGGGACTCCGAGAGCGACGCCTACAAAAACGTTCCCCCGTACCAAGCAGCCTATCACCTTCGAGCGTTCTTGGACTCCCGTGGTTACACCGCCGCAGAGCTAAAGATCCTCGATGGCGTGCTGATCGTGAAGCCCGGCAAGCCCGTAGAAATTTCAAGCATCGAGCTCGAGCCTCGCGATCTCGCGCTGGAAAAAATCGCTCTGCAGTTTCGCGGTCAAATCCTTCGACCGTCGACTCTCAATGCGATCGAGTCCACCCTTCAGAGGCGCCTGCTCGAAAGCGGCTATTCTTGCGCGACGGTCCGCTCGACGGCTCGAGAAGACCGCGTGTCGCTACAGATTTTGAGGGGACCAAAACGCGATTTCTCCAATTTCAAAACAGAAGCCATTGCCGAGCTTCGGCCTGAAGCTCTGCTCCGTTTTCAACCCTTCGAGCGCGACTCTCCTTATGACATCCGCTTGCTTGAGCTCTACGAGAAGCGACTGTTGCGCGACAATATTGTCCAGGGGACCTACTTCAAAGAGAACTGCAAACTTCAGAGTTCTCCCATCGAGCAGTCCTTTCTCCTGGGCCCCCCGCGCACGCTGCGGTTCGGTGTCGGGGTCGACACCGAAAGCGGCCCCCTCCTCCAAATGTCGTGGCGCAATCACCGTTTTTCTCGAATGGCCGCCCAGGCCAATGTGACCACGCAAGCCTCCCTGATCCAGCAAAGTCTTCTCGGGCGCGTGGAGCTTTTCCCCTGGCCCACCCGCCCTCGAGCTTCAATGACTCCGGAACTGCGCCTGGAGCGCACAGACATCGACGACCGCGTCGACATCACAAGCGCACTGCAATCGCTCGCGGGCCTCAGCTGGGACACCTCGACGGCCCGATGGAGCTTTTCGTCAGGCCCCGCCCTGATCACTCAGTGGTTCCAGACGGCCTCCCTCCCGGGATATCGCCGAGAATCCTCGGTCGCTCTTCTAGGGCGCGCTGAGTTCCGAACGCATCGTTACGAGATTTACGACCTGCACCCCCAAGACGGCACTCTTCTCTCGCTGTCGGGCGAGTACCGCGATCCCCTGCTCGGATTTCCGGACCGCACGCTAAAATTGTCCTCCGAAGCTCGTTTTCTCTCGCCCTTGGGTCGTTGCGGAAAGGGCCGTTGCGTGGGAGCGATACGCGTTTTGGGCGCCAACACCTGGACGAGCGCCGGCAGCCTGGATCTTTTGCCCCGCTCCCTGAAAAGCTACCTCGGTGGATTCGAAAGCTTGCGAGGTTTTAAGCTCTCGCGGGTTCCCGACAATGACGGCGTTGGAGCGCTAAGCTCAGTGGCTTCAGGACTGGAACTTCGCGGTGTCGACTTCTACGGGGCGAAGTGGGAGCCCTACATCTTTTTCGATATCGGGGCCGTCGGCTCAGAGAGCATGCGTCTGGATGCAACACTCTACACGAGCCTCGGGCTTGGTCTGCGCTGGGCCTCACCCATCGGAATGATTCAGGCCTATGTCTCCCGCCCGAATCCCGGCGACTTCTATGCTTACGCCGCTTTTGGAGGAGAGTTCTAGAATGAAACGAGCTCTCAAGATCACCGCCACCTCTGTGGGCATTTTTTTTGTGCTCGTCATGGGCACGGCCCTCTTTCTCGTGCGCTTTCCGCAAAGCTACTTCAAGCAGGAGTGGGTGATCGGCTTTCTCAAAAAACAAGACTTCGCCCGAGACTGGACATGGAGTGACCTTTCGATCGGGCTCACGAGCCCTTCTTTTCTAGAGTACCTGGTCTCAATTGAGGCCGACGATCTGAATGCCGGCTACGACAACACGACCGAGTTGTATGTTCTCGAGGATGCTGACATCTCGCTCCGAATGCGTGTGAGCTACTCATTGACCTCGGGTCTCAAGGTTCTTCCCCTGAGCCCGATCCGACTGCACGCCAAGGACGTTCAAATTGTCTTGCAGCCCTCCGAGAGTCCTCCTGAAGCACCCCCACAAGGAGGACTCTTTGCGTGGAAAGAGCTCCTGAGCGAAATCCGAGAACTTTCCCTGCCCAACATCGACCTCAACATCGCAAACTTTCGCATCCTGTCGCAAACAGAAAAAAAAGAGCGTCGCAATCTTCTTAGTCTCCGAGAAATTTCTGCCGAACACACGCCCGAACTGCTCACTCTGCGCAGTGAGCTCGATATGCACATCGAAAACTCTCCGCATCTCGACGCGCGCATTGAGTGGAGCCGCGACACCTTCAGCGCGACCCTTTCGGCACCCACCTTTTCTCTCCTCCAAAAACCCCATTGCAGTTTACGCCTCGAGAATCTCTCAGAACTCGAGGCCCCAAGTCCCCTGAAACTCAACTGCACCTCGGCTCTTCAAGGCCCCCTTCTTTTTTCGAAGCTCCGCATGCCGTCCCTGCCACTCAGCCTCGACCTCAAGGCTACGGTTTCGCCCGACCTTTCGGAGCCCTCGTTTCGTGACGTCTCTTTTGACGTCCGCTCACCGAACCCCACATGGAAATTTGAGGCAACTTTTGCGCGACCTGAAATTTCACTCGAAAAAATTCGAACAGAGCCCGCACGTGCTATCGAGGAGTTGCTGCCCTCGGCGCGCGCCGAAGTTTCGATTCCGCGCCTGAAGCGTTTTCTTAGAACATTTCCCCCGGGCTACAACGAAGCACCCGCCCCTATCAGCGCCATGGATGGCCCGGTCGAGCTCAAGATTTTCTCCTCGCTCGAAGGCAAGACTCTTGTTTCTCGTGCTGAATTTGCAACACATCTGAAGGGCGCAAAACAAGAAATCAAACTACGATCCCAAGGGCTCATCCCCTGGGACACCTCCCATCCGCGCGCGCCCAAAATGGGAGCCCTAGAAATCTCAGTGCTCATCGACAAATTTCTGCTGATGCTTCCGCGCGTTTCTGTGCGTGAAAAACTTCCCGCACTCCTGGGCGACTCCCGAATTCAGCGTGGGCCCGAAAAATCGAAAACTGCTCAAGCTCGCAAGACTCCCGAATGGACTCTCAGCCTCAAGACCCGCGAGGCGGTTTCTTTTCGCACCTCGCTCCTCAAAGAAGAATTCAAGTTTCTCTTTGATCTCGTGGTGGGGCCCGATGGACCGGAAACGGGGACCCTCAGCCTCTTGCCGATGAAGGCAGAAATTCTCAGACGCCCCATTGAGGTTCAGAGTTTCGTCGCGAGCTGGAATGGTGACGAGGAGCCAACCCTAAATGGACGCCTGCGCTTTGCCCTTCCTGAATACGAAATTTTTCTCAAAATAGAAGGGACTTTTGATTCCCCTCGAACCGCCTTCGAGAGCAAACCGCCCCTCGCGACCGACGACATCTATGCCGTCTTGCTCTTCGGGCGCCCCTTGAGCGAGCTCGACCCCGAAGGGCGGCAGGGGATTGGCCGCGTGCAACAAGGGCTTGCACAAGGATTCTTCTCGCTCTCGACTCTGTACCTGCTTGCGGGGAGCCGCATCGAGAGCCTGGGCTTTGACCCAAATACGAACGATGTGACGGCCCAGCTTCGCCTGGACAAACGCCATACGCTGCGAGTTGGCACTCAAGATGGCCAAGGGGCCGTGGCTCTACGCCGTTCTTTGGGAGGGGGATGGTTCATCGAAAGCTCGGCGCAAGACGCCGCCCAAACAGGCAGCCAAAGCACCAATTTTGGGCTTCTTTTGCAGAGAGTGATCGCCTATTAGGCGCCGAAGAAGGAAAAAAAGAGCCTCCGGACTTGTAAGAAAAACTTATGCATCATATAAGCGTTTCCAATGAATCTTTGGGCAAAGAAACTCACCCTTTCTCTTGGCGCTCTCCTCATTCTCAGCCTCTCGTTGCCCCTCCAAGCCGTCCAGGGCTCCCGAGCCTTCCCCGAAACTCCCGATGAAAGCATGACGCCAGGCTCGACCTGCGCGCGTCCCGACTCCTACCGCTACCCCGAGAAAGTTCCTTATTGCGAACGCAACGTCGAAAGCAACACCAAGTGGGCCATCATCGCCGACTACGACCGCGAGCTCGGCTACAGGATCCGCCAAACCGGTCGTGAAAAGTTCAAGATCGACCACCTCATCCCTCTGTGCATGGGCGGCAGCAACGAGGTTTCGAACCTCTGGCCCCAGCACCAGAGCATCTACGAACTCACCGACCCTCTTGAACCCGCGCTTTGCGAGAGACTTGCGGCGGGTCGCATGACGCAAGCCGAAGCCATCGACTTCATTCTGCGTGCCAAGCGCAGTCCCGAAGACGCTCCAGAGATGCTTCATGAGCTCAATGGGCGCGGCGGCCGCGGACGTCGCTAGCCCGAGCTCGGTCAGTCCATTTTTTCCCATAGCTTGTAGTGCATGCTCTCTGTGATTTTCACATAGCCAAGCTTGCGATAAACCCCGTTCGAAGTCGGATTCTTGAGATCCGTACAGAGCGTGCAAACGAGCGAGATTGTCGCTCCGTTCTGCGTTTCACGCGCGCGTGCCGCCATCGAGACGGGCTCACCCGCGGAGTTCGCGAGCACATAAAGCCCGCCACG
>Ga0209573_1005546_pt1 | contig 11266 bp, 13 predicted proteins | sample TNRBio252014_DNA_FD_185870 | JGI IMG/M metagenome (GOLD analysis project Ga0209573, IMG submission 185870) | Wastewater treatment Type I Accumulibacter community from EBPR Bioreactor in Madison, WI, USA - TNR Reactor_6/25/2014_ DNA (SPAdes)... | ecosystem: Engineered > Bioreactor > EBPR >...
TTTGAATTCGAGACTGTCTGGCGCATCAATGATGTCTTCTAATGTTGACATTGTGGTTTCTCCTTACAGCGTTTTTTCGATCATCACCCTTCTTTAAGGGTTAGACAAATCAGGCGGTTGAAAATTCCATAACCTGCAAAGGAGCGCTATACGTCGATAAACTTAAAATTTGTTTTTTGCTTTTGTGAACCCCATTGCAGGTGAACATGACTACTCCATACCGTTCGACAACTGATGGGAATCTGCCGCCTCGCGGAAAGAGTCACTGATCAACTGACCCGGCGGTTTGATTTTGAAAAATCCGGGGGCATGATCGCTCCAGCACAGCATCGCCCCACAGCCTGGCGTTTGCTCCAGATCAATCCGATCCAGTGATGTTAATACCGTCGCCATCCGCTCACGCATCCAGCCCAATAACTCCGTCAGAGCAGGTTCCGTCAAGCCCGGCAACTCGTCCAGTCGGTGATGATCCAGTTGACGGTAGAGCGGCTCAAACAGCGCCTTGACCTCCCCGTAATCCACCGTCCAGCCCATCCACTTATCCAGCGGCGCAGTCAGATGCAGGCGCAGCGTATAACTGTGTCCATGCAGTTGGCGGCGGAGATCGTCCCCTGGCGCACGGCTCAGGCGCAGGGCGCTCTCGAAACCGCGCTTCTTCCAGATTCGATAGTCGCTTCCGTTGTAATGACAACCCGCAGTCGCCGTCTCATACACCGTGACCCGGGATAACTCCGGCAAAGCCGGTTGCAATCGCGCCCACAGCCAAGCCGCCAGTCGCTCGCTGGTCGGATTCTCCAACCCCGGCAGATCATTCAGACAAGCCAGATGTAGCTGTTCATACAGCGGCGTCCACGGTGTTTCAATCCGGTCATCGTCTGACCCCGTTACCCGCAGGATGACCTCGAAGCCATGCCCGTGCATCCGCCCGCACTGATGATCGGTGGGAACGTGAGGCAACTGATGAGCCGCCTCGAAACGGAACCGTCGCCAGCAGTGAACCCGACCCTCTCCGTCCACCGCAACGCCCCGGTCAAAGGCGCTCTGCACACTGACTTGCACGATCCCCGGTATATCCAATCTCGTCCGAATCCAGCGCGCCAGGTTTTCATCCGTCGGCATCGGCACATGTTCGTTGAGCAAAGCGTAATCCAGCGGCGCTATCGCCTCCCGCAACCGTTCAGCCAGCGTATCCGCCTCCGCCCCCGGAAAGGGTGCCCAGCCTGTCGGGAGTTCCGCTCGAACCCGCGCCAGGAAACTGTGTCCATGCAACCGCGCCCGGCGCTCATCTGGCCATCCTTCCAATTGGCGAGCGGCCTCAAAGGGCGCCGCCGCCATGAAATAAATCCGGTCGTTCATCAGTGGGCAAGGGCGAGCAGCGGATCAATCATCCCGGCTTCAGCGAAACCACGCGCCCGCAATCGACAGGCGGGGCATTCTCCACAGGGCGGTCGAGCGCCGTTGTAGCAGGTATGGGTATCCGCCAGCGCCGGCAGCGCCCCTAACTCACTGGCCAACCGCACGATGTCGGCCTTGGATTTGAACATCAGCGGCGCATGAATCGTGATCTCATACTCCATCCCCAGCCGAATGGCCTGCTCCAGCGCCTGAAGCGTCGCCTGCCGGCAGTCGGGATAGCCGCTGTAGTCGGTTTGGGCTACGCCGGTCACCAAATGGCGAATACCCCGTGAATAGGCTAGAGCGGCGGCGAAGGTCAGAAAAATCAAATTGCGGCCAGGAACAAAGGTATTCGGCAACCGGGTTTGCGCATCGACCCCTTCCTCAACCGGGATTTCCGCATCGGTCAGCGCATTGCCGCCCAACGCCGCAAAGGTATTGATCGGCAATACCGTCTGCGGCGAGCCCGCCCGAGCGGCGACCCGCGCCGCACAGTCCAGTTCAAGACGATGCCGCTGGCCATAGTCGAAAGTCACCGCCTCGACCTGATCGATGCCGAATCGCTGGAGCGCCCAGTACAGGCAGGTGGTGGAATCCTGTCCGCCAGACAAAACAACGAGAGCTTGACGCATATTTCACTAACTCGCTAACTCGGTTCGCCATTCAATCGCACACTGGGCTTGATTGCGATGCCGCCGCGCGGGGCGAAATCGCCGCGCACCTCCAACCAGCGCGGTTGCAATAACGCAAACAGGTCCAGAGCAATGCAGTTAATACTGTCCTCGCTGAACGAACCCTGGTTGCGAAAGCTGAACAGATACAGCTTCAGCGACTTCGATTCCACCAGCCAATCACGCGGGCTGTAACGGATCGTGATGCGCGCCAGGTCAGGCTGGCCGGTGACCGGACACAGGCAAGTGAATTCTGGGCAGTCCAGCTCCACCAGATATTCCTGCCGAGGATAGCGATTGGCGAACCGCTCCAGAACCTGTGGAGCGTATTCGCCGGGATAATCGGTTTGCGACCGGCCCAATAAGGTGAGGCCGGCAATCTTGGCGTCAGACATCAGTGTATCCCGTGATTGAAAAATCCGACTACTCTTCCATTTGCCGCCGCAACTCGGCTTCTTCAGCCAGTGCGGCCAGCAATATCTCTGGCGTCAGCGGCTGATCGAGCAGGGCGGCGCGGCGGCGGATGGTAGCGAAATCGCCCAGGGTCAGCGGCCCCAGCGCCCAAAACCGGGTCTGAGCCTCCTCGGACAAGCCCTCGTCTGGCCAGGTCCCTGCCTCATGCAGAGTGCGGTGCAAACACTGCTCAGCCTGCTCGGCGGCCAGCGGCCAGAACCGCACCTTGACATCAAATCGCCGCCGAACTGCCGGATCGAGATCGTTGACCCGGTTGGTGGCACACAGCAAAATGCCGTCAAACTGCTCCATTCGCACCAGCAACTCGTTGACCTGAGTGACTTCCCAAGTCTGCCGGGCGTACTGTCGGGCGCGCAGGAAAGAATCCGCCTCGTCAATCAGCAATACCGCCCGGCTTTGGCGGGCTTCCTGAAACATGCCGGCGATCCGTTCCTCGGTCACGCCGACCAGCGGATTGAGCAAGTCGGAAGCGGCACGCAGCAACAACGGCCGATCCAGTCGGCGCGCCAGCCAGGCGGCAAAAGCACTCTTACCCGTCCCTGATGGGCCGTACAGGCAAATTCGGCCCCGACCCTGGCGTCCCAGTCCCTGGACCAGCTTCAATAGATCGCAATCGCAGTTGATCAGGGCTGGGTCGTAGTCGTCGCCGATACCCACCGTTGAGGGTTGAAAGGCGGGTTCGCCATGACGGGTAGCCGCCAGGGCGTGATCCAGCACCCGGCCTAACAGCGCCTCCCCCTGTTCGGCGAACGTCTCGGGCAGCAGGTGCGCCAGGCGCGCCGCCTTCTGCACCAGCGCCGGGCTGAGATGAGGATCTTCCGCCCGCTCGGCAATCCAGCGCGCATCAACGGCCAGTTCACCGAGATGGCGACGGATAATCCGTTCCCGCACCGGCCGGGGCGGAATATCCAGGGCCAACTGTAGATCGAAGCGGCGCAGGAACGCAGGATCAACAGTGTCGATGCGGTTAACCACCCAAATCGTCGGCGCCCGATTGTGTTCCAGCACTCCATTCAGCCAGCCCTTGTTAATCCCGCTGTCGCGGGGCATAAAGAAGGACAAGTCTATCTCGCCGCTTTCCGAAAGCACATCGCCCGCTTCATCGAACAGTAAAGCGCACTCATGGCGCCGGGTCAGCAGGTGTTGGGCCAGGCTGTAGCGGGACAACCGCTGTCGGGCGTTCAGCGGGTCCTCGTCTTCATCGCTGGCCTGCACGGTAAACAATGCAATGCCCGCCGCCTCCGCCAAGGTCAACGCCATCTCGGTTTTGCCAGTGCCCGGCGGACCGTACAACAACAGGTTGACTCCCGGTGTTGCGCTCGCAGCCGCTTTGGCCAGCAGTTGCCGAGCCAGATCAAAATCCTCGGCCCGATGCGCAAAGTCGCTGGCCGTCAGCGTGGCCGGGCAGGCCGGGGCGACGTAATGCTGGAACAGGGTAGTGGTGTCCAGCCGCTCGCCCAAGAGCAGTTGCGGCAGGTGATCCAGAATGTCCAGCTTGGCTTTCAGATGATAGCGATGGCTGTCATCAATCCGGATTAGCCCGGTTCGGGCGAGCAGGCCATTGGGCAACAGCGCCCGGTACACGGCATCGGCGCTTGCACTCAACATCGTCGCTAACGCGGCGCAAGCGCCCCGGCGGCTGAACTCCCCTAGTGGCTGACAGGCCGCGTACAAGGTTGGATCGAGATGCAGCATGGCGGCCAGCAGCAACAACTCACGCTCCAGCGGCGCCAGTCCCAAAGCAGCGGCAATGGCGGTGATGTTGCCAAACGGAGGACGCAGGTCGGCAGTCACCGGTTCCAGATCCAGCTTGCTGAGTTGTCGTTGCAGGGAAGAGCCAACCGGCCCACGCATTTGGATGCCCAGCGCCGTCAGTAACCGGCTTTGCCTGTGATGCCGCAAATAAATCTCTATCCGCTCCGGGCGCACCCCCAGCCAAGCCCGCAGCACCCAATGACGCCGCAGAACCGGGTAGTCCGGGCTTAGATGCGCCAATTCCTCCAATAAGTCCTCGGCGTCATCATCAAATTCCATATCGTCTTCATTGAGACCGAAAGACAAAAAATCCAGGGTGTCATCTTCTCTAGCGTGTTCCACAATATCGTCCAGTGTGCGGCGGTGATGGCGGCGATGGGGCATAAGTTAATTCTCCGCATAGCGAAACTGTTTATTTAAGAGCGCTTGGCGATCCTGGCGAACTGGCGAATAATATCAGTTTCACCCTCTCAGGATGGATTCCCATGCAACCCGTTCTCAAATCCGCCAAGCTGGCCAATGTTTGTTATGACATTCGCGGGCCGGTGTTGGCGCACGCTAAACAGATGGAAGAAGAAGGGCAACGGATCGTCAAGCTCAATATTGGCAACCCGGCGTCGTTTGGGTTCACTGCGCCGGACGAAATCGTACAGGATGTGATTCGCAACTTGCCGGACGCCTCCGGTTACTGCGATTCCAAAGGGTTGTTCGCTGCGCGCAAGGCGATCATGCACTATACCCAGCAGAAGCAGATTGTCGGGGTGCAAATTGAAGACATCTACATCGGCAATGGGGTGTCCGAGTTGATCGTCATGGCGCTACAGGCGTTGCTTAACAATGGTGACGAGGTGCTGATCCCGGCCCCGGACTATCCGCTGTGGACGGCGGCGGTCAGTCTATCGGGTGGGTCGCCGCACCATTACCATTGCGATGAATCCTCCGATTGGCTACCGGATCTGGATGACATCCGGGGTAAGATCACCCCTAACACCCGAGCGATTGTCATCATCAATCCTAACAACCCCACTGGCGCGCTGTATCCTGTGGAGTTGTTGCAGGGGATACTGGACCTTGCTCGCCGACACCAACTCATCGTCTACGCTGACGAGATTTATGACAAGGTGCTCTACGACGGTGCTCAGCATACTTCTATCGCCTCACTCGCTGATGATGTTTTATGTATAACTTTTAATGGCTTGTCGAAAAATTACCGGGCCTGTGGTTATCGCGCCGGCTGGATGGTCGTATCGGGCGAGAAGAGTCACGCTCAAGACTATATCGAAGGTTTAACCATCCTCGCGTCCATGCGGTTATGCGCCAATGTACCCGCGCAGCACGCGATCCAGACAGCGCTTGGCGGTTATCAAAGCATCGACGATCTGGTGCTGCCGACCGGACGCCTGGGTAAACAGCGTGATCTGGCCTTTCAGTTGTTGACCGAGATTCCCGGCGTTAGTTGTGTTAAACCTCAGGCGGCGCTGTATCTCTTCCCTCGACTCGATCCCCATATCTATCCCATCGCTGATGATCAGCAGTTCGTTCTCGACCTGTTGCTGGAGGAAAAAGTGCTGCTGGTGCAGGGTACGGGATTCAACTGGCCCTATCCAGATCATTTGCGGATCGTCTTTCTACCGCATGAGGATGATCTGCAAGAAGCGGTTGGGCGCTTTGCCCGTTTTCTGGAACGCTACCGCAAGCGTCATAGCATTTAACGAAGAGAATGCCGATGAACACGCAATATAGGATGTATCAACGTCGTGCGGTTCCCCGCGCTGGCGAGGATAACCCGGATAACTGGCCTCGATGGGATTTATATCATGAACCTCAGGATGAGGGAGGGCCAAATCCCTACTATGATATTGACTACTTGCCTGTCGTCGTGGAAACCGACTTGATGCCGGTCGTATATGGCGGGGGCGGAGTTGAATGGCAGGACACCACTGGCAACGTATTGACTACTGACGATGCTGAAGCACAAGACCGACTTAGCATCCGGGATGCTCCGTGAAAGCTCAATAAAATTTAATTGTCTGATATGCTTATGTATTACAATCAGCGGTAGTCATGCGTTCATGTTGAACAGCATGGCTATCCGCTGAATTGTTTTGCTATGCAAGGCTACTTCTTACCATCTCGAACGGCCGCCGCCGCCGCCACCGCCACCGCCACCGCCACCACCGCTGCGTCCCCCTCTTGTTGTTGAGGGCTTTTCAGTAGCCATATTGACTTTAAGGGGGCGCCCCCCCAGATTTTTACCGTTTTGTTCCAGAGCCTTTTCCGCAGATTGCTGCGCAGAAAAAGTAATAAAAGCAAATCCCTTGGGTCGTCCAGTAGCCCTATCCATGATCAGAGCGAGGTCCTCAATTTCACCATAGGGTGAAAAGAGTTCCCGTAACTGTGATTCATCAACAGTATATGGGAAGTTACCAACATAGAGTTTATTCTGCTGCATTATGTCTCCAAAATTCCGCACAGTTGGAATGGGTCGAATGTCCCGATATGGAAAGGACAGAAATTGCCCGCTATACATAATAAACCTTGCGTATAGCATCATCTTCTAATCGTTTCGCTTCCACATCCGTGGCAGAAGCTAGTTCATGACTGGCGATTCGTCAAGTTCTTCCGTAAGAGTCGTGTGATCTGATAAGAGAGCGTTGAGGGGTGAAAAACCTCGCGCCGCGTTACGGCAGTACGTCTTCGCTGCGTAAATGTGATTCTGGCGGTTGTGGTCCCGGTTCGCCGAGCGCTTGGGATACAAAAGCCGGGCAGGGTCGGTTGCTGGCTTGCCAGCGATCCAGAAATTCCCCCCAGTGGGGGTTTTGTGTACGGCCTGCTTCGAGATAGTCCTGTAAGTTTTGCATACTAGTGTTGTGACCGTGCGCGCTGAGCCGGGTGCTGAAATGCGCCCAGCGCAGATATAACAGATACGTGTTGAGTACATCGCCTTCGCAATATTGATTGATGACGGCGTAATCACCGACGGCGGCTTGTTCAGCAACATGCTCCCCGCAGCCGTTCCATTTGCCTGGCAGGCCCAGCGCCTGGGCGGCCTCGTCCAGTCCCAGCCGGGGGGAAGCGCCAAAGTCGCTCAATACATCCATCAGATCGCAGTGCCAGTTGGATTCGTAGCGATAGTCGTAGCCAAAACGAGGATCGGTACGGTGCCAGTTGACTGTGGTCAGTCCGTGGATCAGAGAACGCTGCTTGAGGACGGCGGCATCGAAGCTGCGGCCGTTCCAGGTCACCACTCGAGGCTTCTGCTTGTCGATCATTTGCCAGAACCCGGCCAGGATTTCCCGCTCGCCCCGGTCGACGATGCAGGCCGACCCCAACTTGCGCACGAGGTAGCGTTCCCGTTCGCCCTCCCGTTCGATCCGCGCCAGCAGGAAGCCCAAGGTCACAATCTCGTGCTGGATCGGCTTGGGAAAGGCGCCAGGGTCACGATCCGCAGGTAGAATGTCCGCATCAGGCCGGGTTTCCAGATCAATGACCAAGAGGTGTTGAGGGATAGCCATGGGAGGTTTCAGTCAATCGGAGAGGCAAGTGTCATTTCTGTAAGCAAAATCGCTTGATTTTTAACTATATTATTGAGGAAAACTGTATGTTGCAAGTCTATGGTTGTCTCAACACCCGCTCCAGTCGCGTTGTTTGGGCGCTGGAAGAAGCTGGCGCAACTTATGATTACCACAAAATTAATCTATTCGCCGGCGAAGGCCGGAAACCCAACTATCTGGCGATCAATCCCGGCGGCAAGGCGCCAGCGCTGGTCGATGGCGATCTGATCCTGACCGAGTCTGCGGCGATCTGCACTTATGTTGGCGACTGTTTTCCCGCTAGCGGCTTGACCCCATCCGTCGGTTCTTGGGAACGCGCTCAATACAATCAATGGTGCTTCTTTGTGATCAGTGAGTTGGAGCAACCGCTGTGGACCATCGCTAAACACCGTTTCGCCCTGCCGGAGAAGCGTCGAGTGCCTGAGGTTATCGAGACAGCCCGTTGGGAATGGGACGTAGCCGCTAAGGTGTTAGCGGTCGGATTGGGTGAGCGGGAATTTTTGGTCGGCGGGCGACTGACCATAGCTGATATTTTGGCGGCGCAGACTTTGGCGTGGGCGCGAGCTTTTGAGATACCGATCAGCCATGCCCTGCTCGATGCCTACGCTAACCGATTGCTGGCGCGGCCAGCGCTGGCTCGCGCCTTAGCGCGGGAGGAGGAGTTTGAAATCCAACGGTACAGAAACGTACGCTAAGGACCGTCAATATTTTCCGTGGGCTGGTTTAGCGGCCTGAGCTTACCACCTATCAGTTCCTCATCACGGGGCAGATTCGGTAGAAGGGGGATAAGGGGAGTTCCATCTGAAGTCGCCTTTCCAGCGGTCTTCCGCCATGTCAATTGCGTCGGGCGAAGCGCGGGATAAGGGGAGTTCCATCTGAAGTCGCCTTTCCAGCACCCGTAGACCGCGCGTGAACCAGGAAACGGCGCTGCGGGCGAGTTTTCTAAAGGTCTAACGCTCGGGATCGGTTTGCGCTTGAGTTTTTTTTCCAACGGGGTTGGGTGGTCGCGAGCCTCTTCTTGCCCGACGCGCACACACCAGTACATCGCCAGCGCCATGATCAGCAGCAACCGGTCGAGCCGATCGGCGGCCCGTAATTGGGTATCTTCCAATTGAAAACTCCGACTTTTGAAGTCCGAAAACATCGGCTCAATGCCCCAGCGACACGCATAATCCTGCACCGTCGTACGATTGGGCGGGTCATTCATGGCGATGATCCACGGCTCGGGATGACCCGGTTCATGCCAAATGGCCAGGTGGGTGAGCACCCCCTCATTAAATAATATCACCTTGGACAAGTAACGTTCAGCATAATCATGAATGAAATTAAGGTGCTTGACGGTATTTTGACGGTAATGTATGGTAGTCCATATCAAATTAAAGGGCGGCAACATGGAAACCTACACGACAGTTCAAGCAGCGAAAATTCTACAGGTGAATGAAAGAACGCTCCGGCGCTGGTTACAGCGCGGGGAATTGACCGGCGCGGAAACTACGGCGGGCTGGCGTTTAACACCTGATGACTTGAAAGCTTGGCTAGAAAAGCATCGCAACGTGCGACAACCAGAGGCGCAATCATGACCGCCATCACCTTTGACACGCTGGCCTATGTCAAGACCTTACGGGATGCTGGCGTTGAAGAGCGTCAGGCAGAAGCGCAAGCATCAGCCTTGGCGTCCGTACTGAAAACCGGCGCGGCAGAACTGGCGACAGGACGGGATATTGAGGCGCTGCGCGTCAGCATCAAGCAGGATACCGACCGCCTGGAATCGCGCCTGAACCTGATCGAAGAACGCAGCGATGGCCGTTTCAAGCTGCTGCAATGGATGCTGGCGTTCAACCTAGCAATCAGCGTTGCGCTACTGTGGATTCTGATTCGGACGGCAACGGCCTGAGTTAACCGCGATCAGTAACGTGATAAATAACTGTATTTTTCAAGTTACTTATAATGCTATTGAGGTACAATAGGCGTTATTGATAACGGGTAGAAATAGCCAACATGGCGACAAGACTTTCTGACAGTGAACTAGCGAACCGGACCAGAGAAGCGAACCGTAGGCGCGGCGAAAGACACCGGCAACGGCTAGCGATTGCGGGCAAGTCCGCATTGACCGTCTGGATACCGGACGTGGTACGCCAGGCGCTCACCGCAAAAGCCGCAAACGACGACGCAACGATTGCGGATACCGCAGCGGCCCTGCTATCAGCGGCGCTATCCCCTTCGATCCCGGCCCCGGCCCCGGCCCTTTCTCCCACTGTGGACACTCTACCGCTGTTCGATGCTACGGCGGCGGAAACCGCACAGGCGGATGACCGGTTAGCGCGGGTTCTGGCGTTGAAGCGCGAACAGCCGGAACTCTCGAACTACGCCATTGCCGGGCAAGTGGGATGCAGCGAACCGACCGTTAGGCGGCTGTTGAAGCGGACAAGAGACTAGGAGACCCCATTGAGCGCCATCGTCATGGATACCCTGGAATTCGCTACGAAACTGAAAGCAGGCGGATTCACGGAACAGCAAGCGGAAACCCAAGCCCGCGCTATCGCTGAAGTGGTTGAGAAGCAGTTAGCCACCAACCAGGACGTAGAGAACCACGAGCAGACTTTACGACGGGATATTGAAGCGTTGCGAGCGGATTTGAAGCGCGATGTTGAATTGCTGCGGGCGGAACTCAAAAAGGACTTGGCGAAATCGAAGGCTGAATTGATCCGCTGGGTTGTTGGAGTCGGTATCCTGCAAACCACCTTGATCGTGGGCATACTTGCCCGACTGGCGAAGGTGATTTAGGGACTGGACGCGACTGGATTGAAAAACCGTAGAGCAAATTACGGGCGATTATTGGCCGGATTAACGCCCTGCTTTGGCTCAATATGGATTCCAGTCAGTTCACCAGGTTAGACCACCAGGAGTTCCAACAGGGGTTCGAGCAAGCCTTTGCCCCGGATACTGGCGTTATGCACGAACTGAAAGAAGCCCAGGTAAAGTGGCGGTTTTTCTTGCGAGATGCCCCGATGGGGTCGCAACCACGAGCGCAGCAAGGACCAGAACCCCTCGGCGGTGTTGACAGGGACCTCATGGAAACCGTCACCGTCCTCATCGCGGGCGTATTCCCCTCGGCTGTGGCAGACCGTCCGGTGGTCAAAACCCCACTCGGGCAGGCGATGGTAAATGTCATACTCATCGGTATACACCCGGCTCCCCGGGGCGATGAACCGCTCGATGAGGGGCCGGATGGTGGTTTGCTGGACGTTCTCCAGCATCCGGACCACCACCGCGCCGCCCCACTGGATCATCGTTGCCAGGATTCCTCATAAGCCGTGCGGGCGGCGGGATAGTCTCCCTGCCGCAACTGAATCTCGCCGAGCCGGCCCAGGGTTTTGAACAATTCCGGATCGTCGTTGCGCCGTTGTTGGGCCAGAC
>Ga0209573_1005548_pt1 | contig 11258 bp, 7 predicted proteins | sample TNRBio252014_DNA_FD_185870 | JGI IMG/M metagenome (GOLD analysis project Ga0209573, IMG submission 185870) | Wastewater treatment Type I Accumulibacter community from EBPR Bioreactor in Madison, WI, USA - TNR Reactor_6/25/2014_ DNA (SPAdes)... | ecosystem: Engineered > Bioreactor > EBPR >...
ATTCACCCACTTGATCGAGGACATTCGCTACTCATACATTTTGCGTTTGTTGGCCTCGCACCCGGAATTGCCGCTTCATTACCATATGCAGCAGCACGTACTTTTGCGAAACGTGTGTTCGAGACGCACAGCTTTCGCACGATCCTGACATCTGACGAGCCAGGTGCAGAACCCGATTCAAATACAAGTCCTGGATTGAGCAAGTCGGGAATGAAGGCGAAAACTGGCATAACAGAACCCTGAACCCAAGTTGCCGATCACGGGTTTTTGAAATGGATGCTGGCTCGCGGCAACCGGGTTAGCGTTACCGTTCGGCCTCGCAAATCACATCGCCCAGTGTCCACGATCCTGAACAGCCGAAGACAACTGACGCTCTTCGCCACGGAGCCCTGGCGCTCACGCTTGAACGAGCTGCGGAGGCTGCTCGATCCCGTCCAGGCTTCTCTCATCTCTGCTCACGTCACACTCTGCCGCGAGGACGAGATCGAGTACCTGGAGACTGATTCAATCGTGCGCAGGATCAAATCGTGGGCACACGGTCCACTCATCCTCGCCTTTGGGCTGCCGAGGCGTTTCAGCGGTCACGGCGTGCTCCTGCCATGCGAACGGGGTTCGGATCAGTTCCATTCGCTTCGCCAGTGGTTGCTCCAACGACAAGACGTCCGAGCGCATGAGGCGCATCTGACCCTCGCCCATCCCAGGAATCCGCCCTCTGCCGGCAATACCGAGGCCTCGCTGCAGTCGTGTCCGCCGGCGCTTCAGCTTCAGTTCCCTTCCGTGGCGCTCATCGAACAGCAGGGTTCAGCGGACTGGCGCGTCATCGCGGAGTCAACGCTTGGCTCCGGAGCGTCAGGCTCCTTTGGGTTGAGGGCTGTCGGCACTCATTAGGCCTGTACTCGCAGATGAACTGGTTACTGGATTTCTTTGTGGCTCCGGGACAGGAAAACGTGTTCGAACGAACGTGCCGCCTTCTGCGGGGATAGAGAGGCAGGACGGATGTCGCCAACCGTTTGTTAAAGCGGTTTCCAATTCAGAAATTCCTTCTGCGGCGTCGGCAGGTGTGGTGGCTGCTCCGACGGACTGTCGATTCGGGTTGTCATCAGGTCAGGTTGGATTACCGAACTGGGGTGCGGGCCGATGACACGCTGGCAGCGAACGGCGAATTGCTGTCTCCGGAGCCTGCGTGGAGATGCATCATCGCGCCGAGTGCTTTGTCTTCCTCATTTGGCGGGTGCCGGGGTTGGAGAGCGTCAGCCGGAAACCCCGGGGCTTCCTGCGTCCAGCCCCGGCCACGCTTCCATCAAAACAACACTGAGATGGCACTGGACTGGGAGGTGCGATGTGGAACGTGGGTGCATCAATGGCAGTTGACAGGCTGACACACTGCACATAGCATGGCGGACGGACTCGCTAAATTGTGTTCCTGAGAAAGTGAAGCGGAGATTTGAATTCGTCTGCAGTTTTCTTTTTTTTTGGGAGTAGTTCCATGCAACGTCGAACGAAAACGCGGGGTTTACTCTGATTGAATTGCTGGTGGTGATCGCCATCATCGCAATTCTGATCGCACTGTTGTTGCCGGCAGTTCAGCAGGCGCGTGAGGCGGCCCGCAGGACTCAGTGCAAGAACAATCTGAAGCAACTGGGGCTGGCGTTTCACAACTATCACGACACGCACAATTGCTTTCCGGTGAACTATGCGTGGCGAAACATTCCGGGTGGTGGTGGCGGCGGACCTGCGATTGCAAATACGGGCAAGAGCTGGCTGCAGATGATTCTTCCGTATATCGAGCAGGGAACGCTTTACAGCCGCATTGACTTTGGGGTGGGGCTTGTCGGAACGACTCCCGCCATCGTTCAGAACAGGGAGGTGGCCAATACCGTTCTTGCCGCTTATCTGTGCCCATCTGACAATGAAAACAACAACGGTCGACTCGGCAGTCGTTCTGATGTGAATGTCAACCCGCCGGGGACATGGGCTGTGACGAACTACAAGGCCTGTGCTGGCAGTAACTGGCAATGGGGAATTGCAGCCTGGAACCCTGTTTCATCACCCAACGGAAAGAACGGCGGCAGCAGGGACGGCTTGAATGCCGGGAACGGAATCCTGTGCTCAAATCAACAGAATACCAACGGACCAACTCGCATGCGTGACATAACGGACGGCACGACCAATACGTTTGCCATCGGCGAAGCCATGCCAGGCTGGAGTCAGTGGAACTGGTGGTACAATCCCAACGCGGTGACTGCGACCTGCGCAATTCCCCTGAACGCAGTTCTGAAGCGCCCAAAGAACATTGGTGACTGGCCGAACAACTATTCGTTTGCGAGCAAGCACGTGGGTGGTGGACAATTCACGATGTGTGACGGCAGTGCTCGTTTCATCAGCGAAAACATCGACATCGGTGTCTACCGCGGACTGGCGACGATCAGCTCGGGCGAAATCCCAGGCGAATTCTGATCGCGCCGTGTCGGAGATCGATGTTGGTGAAGCGGACCGAACTGCAGCTCAGAGTTTGGTCTGACGTCGCTTTCGAATGTGTTGTCGTGACGACGGACTCGGGTTGAGCTGATCAGTGGGCACGCGTTAGCGGCCGAAAGACAGCTTCCCGTAATCTAATGAACCATGCGTCTCACCATGAGGCGCATGGTTTGTTTTTCCGTTTCAAGTGCTGTTCGTGTCTTATCCCGATTTTCTCCCCACCAAGCGAGTTCAGGAGCCTACTGTGTATTCGCGCATTGCCTGTCTGGTCATCTGTTGCGTTGCTGCCGTTGGATGCGGAGGAGTCAGCGATGCTCCAAAGACCGTCGATGTGACTGGAATTGTCACCTACAACGGAACGCCGATGGCGAATCTGTCGGTCGGCTTTGTTCCTGAGAAAGGAATGCTGGCTTCCGGAATCACCGATGCCGAAGGTCGCTTTGAGCTGACCACCGCCGAACCAGGCGACGGAGCCACTCCGGGTACGTATCAAGTTGCCATCAACTTTGTTCCGGAACAGACTCCCGAAATGCCGGGCTTCCCTGGTTCTGAAAAGACTCCGAAGTCGCCGATTCCCACGCGGTATGCCGATGTGACCACATCGGGCCTGACCGCCACCGTCGAAACGGATGCCAGCAAGAATGACTTTAAGTTTGAACTGACAGACTGAGATTCGTTGAGCGTTCATCGCTGGTCACGTCATTGGCGCAGACAGGCTGGTGATCACAGGATACCGGTCTGTAATCTGCATTGCGCACGACGCAGGCAGCAACTGCGACTGGCTCCGATCGACGTGCAATCTTCAGAATGCGTTACGCTATGGGGATCCGCGCCCGTCCCATTTGCGATGTTCGCAGGTCAGGAAGTGCATGCCTCCACACGATCACGTGATTGACGGCATTCGAGTGCCCTGGATTCTGTATGGCACAGCCTGGAAAGAAGATCGCACGTCTGGTTTGACCGAGACAGCCATTCGGAATGGCTTCCGTGGGATCGATACGGCCAATCAGCGGAAGCACTACGACGAGGCCGCAGTTGGGCAGGGAATTCTGTCAGCCATCCGGGCGGGCATCGTGACTCGCGATGACCTGTTTCTGCAGACCAAGTTCACGTTCACCGGCGGGCAGGATCACCGACTTCCGTATGATCCACGGGCGCCCATTGCTCAACAGGTCGAGCAGTCTGTTGCCAGTTCGTTGCGGCATCTGAATACGACCTGGCTGGATTCCCTGGTTCTTCACGGCCCGTCAGTTCGCACGGGGCTGGCGGTCAGTGACCTGCAGGCCTGGCAGGCCATGGAAGATCTCGTCGATCGAGGTATTGTTCGACTGCTGGGCATCAGCAATGTGGCTCTGGACCAGCTGGAATTGCTTTGCTCCCGAGCCAGGATTCCCTCGCACTTCGTGCAGAATCGCTGCTACGCCGCGATGGGATGGGATTCGGCTATTCGTCGCTGCTGCAGCGACGCCGGGATCACGTATCAGGGATTTTCGTTGCTGACCGCCAATCGAGCGATCGTTGAGTCCGAGCCACTGGCAGTGATTTCCCGTCGTCACAACCTGACGCCCGAACAGATTGTCTTTCGCTTTGCGATGCAGGTGGGAATGATTCCGCTCACCGGCACTACCAGTGAAGTTCATATGCGGGCCGATATTGCGGTCGCGGACTTTGAACTGTCGAGTGAGGAAATGGCGCTCATCGAGTCAATCGGCGTTCGAACCGGACACTGAAGCCAGACAATCTGAAGAGATGTCCTGCACTACGGGTCATAGCACCGAATGTTCCAGCCGCGAATCAGCAAAGATCGTCCATCGCTCGACGCTGCCGCTGGAGGATCGAATTTCTGCCCAGGCCCTGAAGTCTGTTTCCGACGCATCAAGTCGGATCGGGCTGGCCAGCGAAGGATGGGTGAGTCCCGGAAGGCCCAGTTCATCCATTGAAATCGCGTACTTGCCATGTTGCTGGTGATATTCCAGTTGAGCCAGGCAGACCGTCTGCAGCAGGTGTTTGGCTCGAGCGGCCCTGTCAGGGCGAATGATGGCCGGTTTCACCTTTGCATCGCTGACGGACTTCGTGGAAAATTGAAGGTAGCCCCATGTCTCCGGGGCATGCATATCAATCTTGCCCTGAGGTGACCAGACCCAGTTGTCTTCCCGTGACTCGGGAACTCGCCGATAGCGTCCATCCTGAATCTCGTGTTGCCATTCCACTCGTGAAAAATTGACTCGCCACTGGTCACCGTTCTTCGGTGGCCGCGAAGATGCAGGCATTGAGGTGTAAGCCGCGTCGACGGCGGGAATCACCGGCTCTGAATACTCACGGAAGACAGACCCCTCCCGCTGCGCTGCTCGAATGGGTGACGCGGGGTCATCGAGGGCATTCAGTCCCGTCCAGGGGATGGCGATTTCCAGTGTCCATGCGGCATCGGAATCGGTCGGGTCATTCAACGTACCGGAAATGTTCACGCCGGTCTGCAGGCCGTCGATTGTCCAGCCATCATCGGCCATTCCGCCGAACCGATAAGGTTTGGGCAATCGCAGATCCCAAACGGTATTCAATGCGTTGATCTCAAGTTCCCCATAGTTGTGGTGATCGCCGTTGGGATCGAGAAACACTTCAAAATCGTTGTCGTGAAAGATGACCGAATCGCGAGTTGTGAGTGTTCCCCAGACATGGGGCTCCTGCAGCTCCGCGGCGATGAACAGAGCCCTGTCGTCCCACAACATCTTTACTCGAGTACGGTATCGTGGATTTGGCCTGCGTTCGCCCTCGATGTCCACGAAGTCACTGGTCCATGCGGCATGTTGCCAGGCATCGTCGGTCAGTTTGCCGTCAATCGTGATGTCCGACAGAGTTCGATAGCACACATAACTTTTGGGTGCGACAAAGGCAGGTGTGCTTTTCTGCTGCCCAAAGACGGTGGCCGGCCGCATCGACATCAACAGCAACACGCAAGAGATCAGAGTGATGGAATGTGAAACGCTTCGCATTGGAATTCAACCAGTGAAACATTCTGAAGGAAACTCGGCGCGATTGACCGTCGACAGTGACGACGACGTTCACTGAGCACCTGCCGCTAGCCACTGAGTGTTTCTCAAACGGAAGTCAGTGTCACGTCAATCGGCTGCAAAGCCAACAGAATGGCTGCTGATGTGAAGGTCGTCCGGGATTTCACTATAGTGCTTCGCCAGCCTGACATCCGGGAGCAGATATCGCTGAATCTGGTTTCTGATTCTGGCACCGCGCTGGTCTGCCAGCACGAGTTTCCTGATGAGGAATGAAGTCCTCATTCTCCCCGACTGAATTACCATTGACACTCACTTCGGAGCATGGCGCGATGCCCGTCTTCCTGGGAATTGATATCGGAACTAGTGGCACGAAGACTCTGGCGATCAAAGAGGACGGCACAATTCTGGCCTCAGCGATGGAAGAGTATCCGCTCAGCAGTCCAAGACCGGGATGGTCTGAACAGGATCCGGTTCACTGGTGGACGGCATCCGTACAGACGGTTCGCAAGGTGATAAAAGCGGCGAAGCTGAAACCTGCCGACATCGGTGGTATTGGACTCAGCGGTCAGATGCACGGAAGTGTGTTTCTCGACAAAGCAGGTCATGTCATTCGCCCGGCGTTGCTGTGGAACGATCAGCGGACGGCTGCCGAATGCGGCGAGATCGAAGCGCGAGCCGGTGGACGCGAGAAGCTGATCCGGATGGTGGCGAATCCGGCACTGACGGGCTTCACCGCCCCGAAAATTCTGTGGCTGCGAAACAAGGAAAAGAAAAACTTCGACAAGACCGTTCAGGTCCTGCTACCGAAGGACTACGTGCGTTTTCGTCTGACCGGAGATTTTGCCACGGAAGTCAGTGATGCGTCCGGCACGCTGCTGCTGGATGTGGTGAATCGCCGCTGGTCGAACGAGTTACTCAGCAAACTGGATCTGGATTCGGGATTGCTGCCGAAGGTTTACGAATCGGAAGATGTGACCGGAATGCTGTCAGAAACGGCCGCGAAAGAACTGGGCCTGAAGCCCGGAACACCGGTTGTTGGCGGTGGCGGTGATCAGGCCGCAAGCGCGATTGGCAATGGCATCGTGACTCGCGGAGTGGTTTCCGCGACGATGGGCACCAGTGGCGTCGTGTTTGCTCATAGTGACGAAGTCCAGGTCGATCCTGCGGGTCGACTGCATACGTTCTGTCATGCGGTTCGTGGCAAGTGGCATGTGATGGGATGTGTGCTGTCGGCCGGTGGCAGCCTGCAGTGGTTTCGAAATCAGTTGTGTCAGGCCGAGATTGCCGCCGCGAAGAAGGCGAAGATTGATCCCTATGAACTGATAACCGAACAGGCAGCCCTCGCCCCGGCGGGCAGCGAAGGTTTGTTCTTTCTGCCGTACCTGACAGGCGAACGAACGCCGCATGCCGATCCGAATGCTCGAGGCTGCTGGATTGGACTGAGTCTCCGTCATGGAAAGGGCCATATGGCTCGATCGGTGATGGAAGGCGCCACGTATGCGATGCGGGATTCGCTGGAGATTATTCGGTCGATGAATATTCCCGTGAAGGAAATCCGACTGTCCGGCGGAGGAGCTCGCAGTCAGTTCTGGAGGCAACTGCAGGCCGACATCTATGGTCAGCCAGTGGTGACAATCAATGCATCCGAAGGCCCGGCGTATGGAGTTGCTCTGCTGGCGGCCGCCGGAACCGGCGCGTACCGGGATGTGGCCGAAGCCTGCAAAGCGACGATTTCCGTCGTCAGCAAAACGGCCAACAAAGCTGCTGCCACAAAACTCTACCACCGCGCCTATCCGATGTATCAGCAGTTGTATCGGTCGCTGAAAAGTGATTTTGCAGAGATCCAGAGTCTGCTGAAGTAGACTGTGGGGCCGAGCGAACAATCTGCATCGTGACACATCGAACAATGACTGAAACGGCACCTGGCAGCAGGATCATTTCAGGTTTGCTGAACCCTTCAGATTCCAGAGACACCCCATGAATTGCCGGATTTTCAAGATGCGATGTCTCTTCGTACTGGCCGCCGTCGTTTCGTATTGTTCCATGAGTCAGGCGCAGGGCCCTGCTCCACCGGCGTCGACTCTGGAGCGGACTCAGCCGCTGGAGCCTGCTGCGGCTGTTCAGTCTTTTGTTCTGAAGGATGGTTTTTCCCTGCAGCTGGTGGCCGCCGAACCGCTGGTGACAGATCCCGTTGCGGGAGCGTTTGACGAAGATGGTCGGTTGTACGTCGTCGAAATGAACGACTACCCCTACACCGATAAGTCGACCGATAAGCCGAACGTCGAACGCACAATGGATCTGCCGATTGGAAAAGTGCGGCGGCTGGAAGACACGGACGACGATGGCGTTTTTGATCAGAGCACGATCCTTGCCAGAGACCTGTCGTGGCCCACAGGAATAGCTGTGTGGCGAGGAGGAGTCTTTGTCACGGCCACGCCGGATGTCTGGTATCTGAAGGATGCCGATGGCGATGGCGCGGCTGAGATTCGCGAAAAGGTATTCACCGGATTTCGCAAGCTGAACGTGCAGGCGGTCGTGAACAATCTCATCTGGGGTCTGGACCATCGCATCTACGGCGCAGGTGGGACCAATGGCGGCAAAGTCGCATCAGCCACAGCAGCCTTCGACCCCGTAACGTTTGTGCGGAATGATTTCTGTTTCGATCCGGAAGAGCGGAAACTGGAGCTGTTGTCCGGGGGCGCTCGGTTTGGCAACACGTTTGACAACTGGGGCAATCGATTCATCTGCAACATTCGCAATCCGATGCAGCACATTGTGCTTCCGTGGAAATCCCTGAATCGTAATGCGTCATATGCCGCGGGAAGTCCATTGCATGATGTCGCCGCGGCGGGGGATCAGATTCGAGTATTTCGCTCCAGCCCGCCGGAACCGTGGCGAGTTGTCAATGCTGCGCGACTGACCAGTCAGGGAGATCCGCGGATGCCGCGCAGTGAAAAGAATGCGGCCGGATTTCTGACGTCTGCCTGCGGAGTCACCGTTTATCGTGGCGATGCGTATCCGGACGAATTTCGACAACAGATGTTTTTGGCGGAGGTGGCCGGCAATCTGATTCACCGTCAGCAGATGCAGTCGACAGGCGTGACATTCACATCGACTCGCATTGATGAAGCGTCCGAGTTTGCTGCTTCAACGGACAACTGGTTTCGCCCGGTCAATTTTCTGCATGCCCCCGACGGAACTCTGCACGTGCTGGATATGTACCGCGAAACGATCGAACATCCCTGGTCGATGCCGGACGATCTGAAAGGCATGCTGGATCTGGAGAATGGACGGGACCGAGGTCGTATCTATCGATTGACTCCGCCTGCGTTTCGCCGCCGGGCAACTCCAGAACTGTCGCAGGCGGATAGTGCAGAACTGGTGACGCTGTTGTCACATCCCAATGCGTGGCACCGCGAGACAGCTCATCGGCTGCTGTTTGAACGACAGGACCTGTCAGTGGTGCCGACGTTGAAGGACCAGTTGCGAACAGCACCGTCTGCCATTGGTCGCCAGCATGCCATGTGGACATTGGAAGGACTGAAACGCCTTCATTCGAAAGACATTGTGGCCGGGCTTGGTGATGCGAATCCCGAAGTGAGACGCAATGGGGTGATTCTGGCGGAGCGTCATTGTCTGTTGTCGCCGGATCAGTCACTGCTGGAAGGAATTCGTGGTCTCGCTGCAGATGAATCCCCTGCAGTTCGCATGCAGGTCGCGCTGACGCTGGGAGAATTCACGGATGCTGAAAGTCGCGACGTGCTCAGGCAGATGGCCCGGCGAGATGCTGCCGACTCCTGGATTGTGACGGCCCTGCTGACCGCACGGACGGATGTGGCGTCCGGAATGCTTGCCGAATTGTGTCAGGACGAAACCTTTCTGGCGCAGACGGAACATTTGCCGTTGCTGAAACAACTGGCTCTGATTGCGGGAAGCCGAAAATCGTCGGATGAAGTTCACGAACTGGGAGCTGTGATTGCTGGTGTCTCGGAGTCACTTCGACGCACCGATCAGATGCGGGAATTGATTCTGGCTCTGGATGATGGTCTGCGACGGCGAAGTCTGCGACTGGCCAATGTCTGGAACGGGACTCCGGCCGCCGAACTTCTGTCTGACCTGGTGAACCAGGCACGATTGCAGGTGGCCGACACGGCATCGCCGTTGGAAAACCGCCTGACGGCGATGAGGGATCTGATGCTGGCCGAGCCCGCAACGTTGCCGGATCTGACTCTGCCGCTGCTGTCGGCCAGTCAGCCCGCAGAGATTCAGATTGCCGCCATTCGATCCCTTGCGGCTGTGACGGAAGAGTCTGTTTCGCGTGGGCTGCTGGACGCCTATCCGCATGCGACTCCCGCTGTGCAGTATGAGATTGTGGAAGCGATGGCCAATCACCCGTCACGGATTCCCCTGTTGATGGATGCGATTGCCGACGGAAAGATTCCTGCCGCACAGATCACACCGATTCGCAGAACGCTGCTGCTGAACCATGCGAACGCAGCCATTCAGGAGCAGGCGAAGAAACTTCTGGCCAGTGATCGAGAGACTTCGCGTAGTGAGGTGATACAGGCGCATGCTGACGTACTGAATCTGGCTGCCGATGTGGTTCGCGGGCGAGCCGTGTTTCTGCGGGAATGTGCGAGTTGTCACAAAGTCGGCGAAGTCGGACATGACGTCGGACCGTCACTGATAACGGTCAGGCATCGCAGTCCGGCCGAACTGCTGACTCAGATTCTGGATCCCAATCGGGAAGTCGGTCAGGCGTTTATGCAGTATGCCGTCGGGCTGAATGACGGACAGGTTCTGGCGGGAATGATTGCAGAAGAATCGGCTGCCGCCGTAACGTTGCGAAAGGCCGAAAACCGAACGGACGTCGTGCTGCGGGAAAACATTGCCGAGATCAGAAATACCGGATTGAGTCTGATGACAGAGGGGCTTGAAAAGAAGCTGACACCTCAGGAAATGGCGGACGTGATTGAATTCGTCCGGAATCATTGAGCCGATCGTCGCAGATTGTTTGAAAAAGGTGTCTGGAACTCTCAGGCATACAGCTGTTTCGCGATTTCTGATGCCTTCAAAGTTGCAGACACCTTTTTCAACGCTCGGGCTGCAGGTAGGTTTCCAGCCATTCGGCCATGGCTTCAAAGGACCTGGGTGACACTGAATGCCCTTCATGATGATTCAGCAGACCCAGCCGAATCGGATCGCCATACAGCTTCCACGCAGGTAATGCCGCAGTGATCAATGGCCAGCTGCGATCTCCATCCGCAGCGCCGGGGCCGCTTTCTCCGCCGAGGATCAGAAATGGTCGTGGAGCGATCAGAGCCAGCAATTGATGATGGTTCAGGGGAAACTGAGGATCGCGGATCGCTTCACCCAGATACCATGACGCGTCCCAGTTGGTGGAACGGAATCCCAGGCCACCTTCGCTGGCGACTCCCACGTGAATGCGTTCATCAAACGCGGTCAGATACAAGACTTCCTTGGCCCCCAGGGAATGCCCAATGGTGCCAATGCGATCCGGGTCGACTTCGGGTAAGGACAGCAGCACGTCCGTTCCGCGCATGGCGTCGTACAGCATTTTGGCCATACCCAGACTATGTGGATGGCGGCGACGATGGTGTTCGACTGCTTCATTCAGGCTGGGAACATCCTGCCACAGAAAACAGCGCGGGCAGAACACCATGAAACCTCGTTTGGCCAGCTTGAAGCCCAGATGCATGGCGTCACGGCCGCTGACTCCGGCAATTTCATCGATGGAGGAATTTGTGGTCT
>Ga0209573_1005549_pt1 | contig 11256 bp, 17 predicted proteins | sample TNRBio252014_DNA_FD_185870 | JGI IMG/M metagenome (GOLD analysis project Ga0209573, IMG submission 185870) | Wastewater treatment Type I Accumulibacter community from EBPR Bioreactor in Madison, WI, USA - TNR Reactor_6/25/2014_ DNA (SPAdes)... | ecosystem: Engineered > Bioreactor > EBPR >...
GGGCCGGTTTCCCATCTTACCCGCGTTGCGGTCAAGCGTTCTGCACCGTCCCATATCCAGCTCGTTGAAGTGTCGCCGCCTCTTTCCTGAAACACCGCGTTGATTTTTGCTGTCCTGATTTCATGGATTCTTGTTGTTAGCAGATCATCCCAGACGGCAGCGACCAAAAAAGCCCACAGTTTGCGGTCGCGCTCCGTATAAGCCCCCTCAATGCTCGTGATAATCACGTCATTGGGCACGGGCACCGTGGCGACCTCATCGCCGGACGGTTGCCACGGATCGCCGGAGGCGTGGACTGCTAGTGGCAACGCAGCTTGCTTTAGAGCTGTTTTAGGCGTCTTTGGCATGGTACATATTCCTGATTGAATTTCTCGCTTTTAACAGCGAGTAGCAAATCTGTTTACTTCTCGTTTTTGGTCCAGAATTTCTCGCTTTTTATAGCGAGTTGTCAAACTATTTTTTTCTCGCTTTTCCAGTTGAATTTCTCGCTTTTCCAGTTGAATTTCTCGCTTTTCCAGTTGAATTTCTCGCTTTTCGAGGCGGCGCATAAAGTGATCGCGCGCGCAGAACACAAGAACACACTGAACATTTAAAACACAGGCAAAAGCCTGTGGATAACTCGAAAATTCGACCGAAAGTGGGGGGAAAAATGAGTTCGCTTCACTCACCCAATTTTTGATTGGGAGGGGTGCAGTAGCCCCCTCCCAAACCCTCCCCAGAGGCACTGAGCGGGCAGCGACCACGGGAAAGGACGGCGGGAACCCCACCGAAAACCCAAAAGACGGCTTCCAAGGGGAGGCACGATGCGAGCGGTGGTCCCAAACAGCCCCGTAGAGGCTCACAGGAAGGCCAGGAAGCGACGAAAATGCCGTTCCGGTACTTTCTAGCGGCAAAGACCCTAAAACGCGCCTACGGCGCTCTACGGGGCCGAGAAGGCTATCGGCTCTCTATCCCATCGCTTCGTCGAGAAGGGTTCTCCAACCCGAAATCCAAACCGGACGGGCGATTAACCCGCCAAAATCGGCGCCGCGTGGCAAAATAGGCTTTTTTGTAGCTACGATTAGGGGATGATCACTTGGGACGAGCCGAAACGGCTGGAGAATCTCCGCAAGCACGGTATCGACTTGGCCGATTGCGAGGTTGTTTTCGACTCGCCGATGGCGACGGAGGAGGACCGCCGCGAGGCTTACGGGGAACAGCGCCTGCAAAGTCTGGGGCTGTTCTACGGGGTGGTGGTGTTCGTGGTGTGGGTGGACCGTCCCGCCGCGCCGCACCTGATTTCGGTTCGCAAGGCGACACAACATGAAGAGCAACGCTACTGGCAAACCGTTGGGCACTGACCTGAACAAGCTGCGGGCGCTGGCCGACGCGGATATCGCGACCGACGACGAAACTCCCTACGATCCGAACGACCCGACCGCCGTCGAGGCGTTCTGGCGCGATGCCACGGTCACGCCGGGCGGTGGGGTGGCGGCGACGCTGGCGGCGCTGCACCGGGCGCGCGGCCCCGGCCTGAAACCCCGCAAAACCCAGTTGACGGTGCGCTATTCGCCCGAGGTGGTGGCGTACTTCAAAGCGACCGGCAAAGGCTGGCAGGCGCGGATGGATGCGGCGCTCAAGGAGTGGATCGCTCAGCGGTCAGGGTAACGCGCCACCGTGAGGCGGTGGCGTGCGTTCGATGTTCTCGGCGAGGCGGAGACGAGGGGAAGCGAGTCCGACCAATCCCCCGAAAGCGGGCCATCGGACGCCGTGAGGAAGGAGCTAGCCCGCCGCCTAGTCGCGAAGGGTTACGATCCCTATTCGGCCAGCTCTTGCACTGGGCACCGGTCGAAAGCGGTGCTCCCTCCCGCCAATGCCTCCAAAACCGCCTCAGCGGCCTTCTAGCGCCCTGAAGGAGGTCCGGCTATCCCTCTCCAGCACCCTACCCCACAAAACCGCCTCAGCGGCCTTCTAGCGCCCTGAAGGAGGTCCGGCTATCCCTCTCCAGCACCCTACCCTCACGCGGCAGCGGTGGCACTACGGTCAGAGGTAGGATAAAGTAGCAATATTTACTACCAACAGATGCGGAGGCTCCCCACCATGCCCAACGTCGAGAAAGTCAGCATCGCGCTCACCCCGGAAATGGCGGCGGTGGTGCGGCAGGCTGTGGAGAGCGGCGACTACGCCAGCAACAGCGAGATCGTGCGGGAGGCGCTGCGGGACTGGAAGCTGAAACGCGCCTTGCAGCAGCAGGAAATCGAGGAACTGCGCCGCCTGTGGCAAGAAGGGCTCCGCAGCGGCCCGAGCCGGTTCGCGGGCATGGCCGACCTCAAGGCGGAAGCCCGCCGCCGTCTCGAAGCCCAGAGCCAGCCGGGAGCTTGAGGCGACATGCCCATCGTCCAGAGGACGGCGCAGGCCGACGAAGACCTGATCGATATCTGGGTTTACATCGCCCAGGACAACCCCGATGCTGCCGATCACCTGCTCGACGAGTTCGAAAAGAAGTTCGCGCTGCTGGCCGGGCAGCCCCGACTCGGGGCTGCCCGGTCGGACATCGCGCCGGAGCTACGCCACTTTCCGGCGGGAAACTACCTGATCCTGTATCGAGAAACGGACGACGGCATCGAAGTGGTTCGCGTCGTTCACGGCGCACGCCGACTAAGCAACCTGTTCTAACCACTCCCGGCCAGGCGCTTATCGGCTACGCTTCCGCATCCCCCTTTTCGGACAAGAGCGCGTCACCGGCCTGCTTCCAGGCGGCCCAGCGGCCGGGGTCTTCAGTCTTGGCGGCGGCTAGGAGCAGGCCGAGCAGTTCCCCCCGGCTGCGATGTTCCAAGCCCGCCAGATCGAACAGCACCCCCTGCTGAATCAGCCGATGGGTGCGGGCCTTCCGGTCGGCCTTAGCGGACTGGCGCTTGCTGGCCTGAATCAACTTCGCCGCCGCCAGACGAGCCTCAGCGGCGCGGTCGTTAGCCTGCTCCAATCGGATCAAGGCCGCCAGCAATTGATTGTCACCCGCCGAACGGTCCGGCTTCTCGGCCAGCAGCACCAAGAGCTGCTGGGGTTCCGTGCGCGCCTTTAGGCTCTTGAGATACATCACGCGGTTATGTAGCCACTCGTCGCGGTTCATGCCTATTCCCTCCTCGTTGCGTTCAAGCGCGTTCGGCGGTCATCGCAGGTCCGGCTGCCACACCCAAGCCTAGCGTCCCCTTCACGCGACAACAACGGCGGCGTATCCTGAGCGCGGCGGAACCGGATGCTACGCTTGGCTGGCGAAACGGAGCGCGGTGGGAAGCCAGCGATGACCCGGCGATCTCGACCGGCAGCGGTGGCAAGTGAAAGCAAAGGCGCACTTAGTTGTTTCCTCATCACTTCGCTGCGCTCCGTTCTTCGGAAACCCCCGTGCGCCCCTGCGGGGGGCTAAATGAAAAACCCCAGACCCGCCGGCCACTGAACCGGCAGTGACGAAGCCACCAATCGCCGCGCAAACAATGCGGCGACGACGCCAACCCCAACCCTCCAGGAATCCCGGCATGGCCACTTATCATTGCAGCGTCAAGGTTGGCGGAAAAGGCCAGGCCAGCAGCCACGCCGCCTACATCGCCCGCGAAGGGCATTACGCCGAGCGGGATGGCTACGAAGACCTGGAAGCCACCGGCCACGGCAACCTGCCTTCGTGGGCCGAAGGTGAACCCGCCCGGTTCTGGACCGCCGCCGACCGCTACGAACGGGCCAACGGCGCCACCTACCGGGAAATTGAAATCGCCCTACCGCGCGAACTGAATCCCGCGCAGCGAGAGGCGCTGGTTCTGGACTTCATCCGGCAAGAGATCGGCGCGCGGCACGCCCACCAATGGGCGATCCACAATCCGGGCGCGGCGCTGGCGGGAGGCGAACAACCGCACGCCCATCTCATGTACTCGGAACGGACGGTGGATGGGATCGAGCGGAGGGCCGAGCAGTATTTCAAACGGTACACGATCATGGACCCACAGCAGCTACTCGCCACCCTGATTCAACTGTCCGACGAGCAGCAACACCGTATCGCCGCGCTATTGAACCAGCTCGAAGGACAGACACGGACGCTGACCACCGCCAGCCAGCGAGCCGCCCAAGCGGCGAACGCCCTCGACCACAACGGGCAGAAAACCGCCCTCCACCTGCAAGCAGCGGTTCAACAGAGCGTCGAAACCACACTGCATGACACGCTCACCACCCTGTCCCAACGCGCGGAAGGGGCGTTCCAGGAGGCCGGACGGCCCTTGCTCCACACTTTGACCAGGGTCACGAAGGCCGCCGAGGAGATCGAAGAGCGCCTGCAACGCACCGTGAAGACCTTCCGATGGAAGTGGAGCTTGATCGCCGGTGGCGCAGCGCTGGCCGCCGTCCTGATCTTCATTTTCGGCGCGTGGCTGGCCGCTTCGACGCTGGTGTCGTGGCGGAGCGCGGAACTGGAGCAGCTCAACGCGGAGATCGCCCAACGCAAAGCGCGGCTCGAAGAGCTGCACAGTTATCCTTTGTCAGGAAATCAAGGTTAGCAACTTTATTCACATCCTGTGTATGGTAAAGTTAAATTAAAAAAAGATGAGAAGCGGAATTTTTCTCTGTCCACTCTAAGTGCTAATATCCTAATCTTTTATCTAGTTCCTTACTTGCAGCATCAGCTTCATTGTAACTTTCTTCCAAGAATTTAGCTTTTTTATCATATAGCGATTTATAAGTATCTACACATCTTGTTTTAGTCCATTCCCATTGTTTGCAAGTTGGAAGCACTTCAGAAACCAGTTCAGTAGGGTAGCCTATTTTTGTTAGTTCATTATTTATTTCTTTCCGGTTATCTGCGGGTAACATATTTGTGGCGACCATCATACAGACCTGTCGAAGATCTCCCAATAGAAATAACATCGCTACATTCATTTCCTCTTCGTCTTTTGTTAATTTTAATTTTTCCTTTTCCTCTTTATAAAGACCATGTCCAACACAGTAAATACCAATTGAGTCTGGTTTTTGTGTAATGACTATCTGATTTTGAGCAATTAAATTTGAAGCTCCCAACAACAGTGTAATCACCAGCATGATTTTTAATTTCATTGTTTGCTATCTCAAATTTCTAATTGATTTATATTCACTTGGCTGTGCGCCGACACATCTACATCATGAACACCACCAAAACATCTAGACTAAATACCAATTTTACAGTAGACCCTTTGTGGCGAAACGTCCCGTATTTTCCAGGGTATCCCGCGCAAGTCCTTGATGCGCAGGCGTTCCTAAAAGTGTAACAATAGACATAAAGCCGGGCGAGTGCAAACGCCCTACCGTCTGCGAAGTTCCTACCCCCGAACTTGACTGTCGCCACCGCCCCGCACCTCAGGCCGCAAAGCGTGCAGGCTTGCACTGCGTCGATGCTCTTGCTAGTGTCAACAAGGCAACAAATGGATAACGCCACATGTTGCCTTGTCCACTTATTGAGATATCCACTTGTTTACAATCGCCATGATCGGCCAGAAGGGCGGCGGTGGGAAGACGACGACCGGCACCGGGCTTGCCGTTGAAGCGACTCGCGCCAATCTAGCGGCGCTGGTGATCGATCTTGATCCGCAGGCCAACGCCGCGAACTGGAAAGACCGCCGCGAAGCCGACAACCCTGCCGTGGTGGCCGCGCCCGCCTCGCGCCTTCGACCGACCCTTAAAGCCGCTCGCCAACACGGCGCGCAATTCGTGGTGATCGACACGCCCGCCAAATCCGACAGTGCGGCCTTGGACGCCGCCCGCGTCGCTGATTTGGTTCTGATTCCGGTTTGGCCGCAGATTTACCATTTGGAAACCTTGCCGGCCATGAAAGACCTGTTGCGCATAGCGGGCGACGTGCCGGCGTATGTCGTGTTAAACGCTTTACCCCCGCAAGCCACGCGCCAGGCTGATGAAGCGAAAAGCATGATTGCAGAAATTTACGGGTTGCCGGCTTGTCCCGTGCATCTGTGCGACCGAACGATTTACGCCGACGCGCCCGCTCTCGGCAAAGGCCCCCAGGAAGTGGACCCCTACGGTAAAGCCGCCGACGAGCTGGCGCGGCTTTACATGTTCGTCATCCAGCACTCGAAAGGTATCCCTCATGGCTAACCTCAAAAACTTGCAGCACGCAGCCAGCGAAGCCGCTGGAAAAGGTCAGCCCAAAAAGCGGCCCGCCGAGCTCGCGCCATTCGTCGCCGTCGCCACGCCTACCCCCGCCCCCGCTCGGTCGAAATCCCGTGCTGGGAAAATCGCCTTGACGTTCCATTTACCGGAAGATTTCAAGCGGAGCTTGCGTTTGGTACAGGCTCAGCGGGGCAACGGTTGCACGCTCGAACAACTGGCGGCGGAAGCTTTGAACGACCTGTTTAGCAAGCACAACGTGCCGACGGTCGGCACGGACAACTGTTGATTTGTTGTCTTGTGGACTTGTTGTCTTGTCCATAAGACAACAAGTCCACAAGTGGAGCTGGCCTCCGATGGACTCGAATCGGTAGAGCAGCGAGCGAACAACCCCCGCACCGTCAAACCGTTTTCGGTCGCGCCTTGCGGCGACAAAAACCGACGAAAGCGCTATCCGGGTTTTTCGGTCTTTCGCCTTTCTTGGTAATCCATGCCCGCCAGTCCTGTTCGAGAACGTAAACATCGAAGCCCGGTGCAGCCTGCCGGGCTTTTTCATAGGTTTCGGTTTTTAGCCGGATGGCCGTAGATTCTGGATTTGGATAGGGCAGCAGCGCTGATGTTAGGGGCGATGTTTTCGAGACCCGCAAGGGTTTTGATTTGGAAGCAACATGTGGTGGGCTGGGTTTTAAAATAAGTCCATATTTTCCTTCTTCAACCTTGGCACTGTTGTAGATGCTTTGCGTAACCTTCAATTGTTTCAGAAAAGCAGCTTTGAATTGTCTAGTAAGGGCGTAATCTGCACCAAATTGCAATTGAAGTGCTGCCCATGGTATTTCAGTCTCTTTCCGTAAATACGACATCCGGTGAGTCAACCAACAATATATATCAAGAGCTAGCGGTGATCGCTTTAATCTCTTCAATGCTTGTAGGTCAATTGGCACCGGCTTTTCAATTATTTCTTTGAAAAATCTCGTGCCAAGTGTAACTGTTGATTTCCAAAGTGGTAATTGATCTGGGAGTTTTGGACTCCACCACAAATCGTAATCATCAGCAATGTTAAAGCTGGCTCCTTTTTCGTTATTTTTATCTTCGTATTGACAAGATATTGTTGAAGAAAAAAGGCGTTTCATTTGGTTACGCAGAATAGGAACTGTTCCTTTTTCGCCCCATGCAGCGACCAATCCAAGATCATTCATAAATGCCGAAAGGGTGGGGCCAAGTTCCAAAACAGGATCATGCGTACGGACAGCTTCGGTTGTAACCCAAGATAGCAATAACCGAGGATAGCTCCCATAAGGTAATCCCACGTTGGGTGGAGCCATGATAGAAAGGCTAAAAAATCCATTATGGCGGGTATAGGCGCAATTTGGCTGCGCTCGGTAAGGGAAGGTAGCTTGCGTCAGCAACCACGCTATAAATCCGAACGACCCTGCTTCCTTCGCCTCTTCAGATTCGATGGCGAAAGCGAGTTTCGCCAACTCGTTCGTATTTCCATGTCTCATTTTCGTACTCCCGGCGTTCCCTGTGGATAACTATAGCCATTTTGGATGACTGTGTTGGTCAAAAAATGATCAACCACCGAAGGTTTGGTGACGCTAAACCGAAGGTTTGGTGACGCTAAACCGAAGGTTTGGTGACGCTAAACCGAAGGTTTGGTGACGCTAAAGTATCATAACTATATGATTATTATTTGTTTTTCGTCTCCCCTGTAGTTACCCTATACACTCCTGTATTTAAAAACACCTATAGTGCGCCCTGTGAATAACTTTTCGGTTCGTCTCCCCCCAGACCCCCCTGTCAATGCGTTCGCTGCGCTCACCTGATTTTTGATTGGGAGGGGTACAGTAGCCCCCTCCCAAACCCTCCCCGGAGGCTTGAAGACAGTGGGGGTTTTGGAAACGATGGGTGGTTGCTCGATGGAAAAGTCAAAAGACGGCTTCCAGGAGGGAGGCACGATTCGAGCGGTGGCTTTCGATATGGGTCGTGGAGGCCCGTGAGAGGCCCTAGAAGCAACGCTGGCGATGTTCGGCTACCCTAGCCCTTCCTCAAGCTCTTCCACGTCCCAGAGGGCCATTGCATGGCGACCCGTACCTTCAAAATCCCGAACGGTGCCGAATTGACCCTGTCGTCGGATGAACTGGAACCCAGTGACTTGACCTTGGCCCAGGTGCTGTTGGAGCTCGCGGCGGAGCAGGGCCGTGTCGAGGTGACCGTGAGCGAGGAGGAATTGGCCCGGCGCTTGGTCGCGAAGGGCTACGATCCCCGTACCGGCCGGCCTTTGCACTAGGCATCGGTCGGGAGCGGTCTTCCCTCCCCCACGCTAATGCCCCTAGAACCGCCTCAGAGGGCCGCTGAGGCGTCGGAGGGGGGCAGGCCATACTCTTCTAGCCCCAACTCCTCGAAAATCGCTCTAAAGGCCACTGGAGGGTTTCTGGCGGGTATCGAATGACTGGAAATCCGCCGCCCGGCAGCACCGCGAACGGATTGATTTCATATCTGATCGTTTTTGATCTATTATCAGATCATGAAAGCCCACTTCAAGCGCCCGTTCAGCGTCTACGTCAAGAAAGCGCGGAAACCGCTGCAACTGGCCGTCCAGGACGCGGTGGACGCCGTTTGCGCGAACCCCGACATCGGCGAGGCGAAAGTGGGCGATCTCGCCGGGATTTGGGTCTACAAGTTCAAGTTCCAGCGCCAGGAGTATCTGGTGGCTTACCGCCCGCCGACGGTCGAACAGCGCCGCCAGGGCGTGGATATCGAGTTTTTGGTGATCGACTTTTACCAAGTGGGTTCGCACGAGAATTTTTACGACGAGCTAAAGCGTTACTTGCGCGCCGAGGGACGACCATGAGCCACGCCACGACCGCCCAAGAGCTGTTCGAGGACCTGCAAGCCTTGCCGGCGACCGAGCGCGGGAAGTTTTTTCTGCTGCTCGAAAGCCGGGTCTTCCAGGAGGAGGACTTCACCTACGAGGACGTGTTCGGCCACTTAGCCGGGGAAACCTTCACGGTGGCGGAAGCGGCGGAGTATCTGGACATGTCGGTACCCAACTTCCGGCGCTACGTGCGGCGCGGCCAGATCACCCCGGCGCAGACGGTCGGGCGCAACCAGTTGTTCGGAACCCGCGATTTAAGGGCGCTCAAGCACGCCTTAAACGCCCGGCGCGCGCCTTAAGCCCCAAGGCGGTTTAAAACCGGTGTATCTTATATAGTACGTCCCAAGGGACCGAACCGAGACGCGCGTGATCGAGATACCCGTGGTGTTCTACCGCTCCCCCGCCGGCGCCGAACCGGTCCGGGACTGGTTGCGCGCCTTGCCGGAGGGCGACCGACGCGCGATCGGGGCGGATTTGGCCCTGGTGCAGGTCGGCTGGCCAGTGGGGATGCCGCTGTGCCGCCCGCTGAGCGGCGGATTGTGGGAGGTCCGCAGCGATCTACCCAGCCGCCGCATCGCCCGCCTGCTGTTCTTCGTGCACGAAAACCGGATCGGGGTGGTGCACGGGTTCATCAAGAAAACCCAGAAAACGCCGCCCGACGACCTCGAACTGGCGCGGAAACGAATGCAGGAGATGAAGGCATGAGCGATCAACCCAACCCGTGCTGGGGTTCGACCTTGGAAGATTTCCTCAAGGAGGAGGGCATCTACGAGGCGGCGAAGACGACCGCCCTCTTACGGGTGGTGGCGTGGCAGCTCGCCCAAGAGATGGAACGGCAGGGCCTCAGCAAGACCGAACTGGCGGCGCGGATGCATACCAGCCGGTCGCAGCTCGACCGGGTGCTGAAGGCCGATGGCAACGTGACCCTCGCAACCCTGCAACGCGCGGCGGCGATGGTCGGACGCGAATTGCACGTCGAGTTGCAGTAGGAACCTATCGGGCTATCGAAGTCCAGTCGGCGATAGAAAAACCGCGTCCTCGCGGTCGCTAGCCCGCCGCATCGCCCTTTTCGGCCAAGAGCGCATCACCGGCCTGTTTCCAGGCGGCCCAGCGTTGGGGGTCCTCGGTCTTGGCGGCGGCCAAGAGCAAGCCCAGCAACTCCCCCCGGCTGCGGGACGCCAAACCCGCCAGATCAAACAACACCCCTTGTTGGATCAAGCGATGGGCGCGGGCCTTGCGTTCGGCCTTGGCGGACTGGCGCTTATTCGCCTGGATCAACTTCGTTGCCGCCAAGCGCGCCTGAGCGGCGCGGTCATTGGCCTGTTCCAAGCGAACCAAGGCGGCCAGTAGTTGGTTATCCGCCACCGAGCGGTCGGGCTTCTCGGCCAGCAGCACCAACAACTGCTGGGGTTCGGTACTCGACTTCAAGCCCTTCAGAAACGTCACCCGGTTCATCAACCACTCATCGCGGTTCACGTCGAATCTCCTTTGATCGAAAATTGCAGCCCAATATCACCGGCTCCTCATCCGGCAAGTTCCCCGAAGCCTAGCGCCCTCTTCACGCGACGGCAACGGCGGCGTATCCTGAGCGCCGTGGCAACCAAACGGCGCACCGAGTTGGTTCTCTCCAACAGCGGTGGCGACTGAATCAAAGGCGCACCGAGTTGGTTCTCTCCAACAGCGGTGGCGACTGAATCAAAGGCGCACCGAGTTGGTTCTCTCCAACAGCGGTGGCGACTGAATCAAAGGCGCACCGAGTTGGTTCTCTCCAACAGCGGTGGCGACTGAATCAAAGGCGCACCGAGTTGGTTCTCTCCAACAGCGGTGGCGACTGAATCAAAGGCGCACCGAGTTGGTTCTCTCCAACAGCGGTGGCGACTGAATCAAAGGCGCACCGAGTTGGTTCTCTCCAACAGCGGTGGCGACTGAATCAAAGGCGCACTTAGTTGTTTCCTCATCACTTCGCTGCGCTCCGTTCTTCGGAAACCCCCGTGCGCCCCTGCGGGGAGCAAAAGATAAAACCCAAATCGTTCCAGACAGTTAACCGGCATCCACGCAGTCGAAGGCCGTCGCACACCCAATACAACCCCGACCCTCCAGGAACTCCAACATGGCCTCCTACCATTGCAGCGTCAAAGTCGGGGTAGACCAAGCAGTCGTGTCACCAGCCGCCATCTCGATCACGGCAGGTCGAGCCGGGTGTTCATATCGAGATCGAACCGACCATACGGGTTGACGTGTTCCCAGATCAGCGGCGTCAGGGCGGC
>Ga0209573_1005550_pt1 | contig 11255 bp, 9 predicted proteins | sample TNRBio252014_DNA_FD_185870 | JGI IMG/M metagenome (GOLD analysis project Ga0209573, IMG submission 185870) | Wastewater treatment Type I Accumulibacter community from EBPR Bioreactor in Madison, WI, USA - TNR Reactor_6/25/2014_ DNA (SPAdes)... | ecosystem: Engineered > Bioreactor > EBPR >...
AGAAGTTATTACTCATGAATAGAAGATAAGTACATTGTGTTTTAATATATCGTCATTGTGAGTCTCCCGCGATAGACAGGTATCGGGAAGTGTAGCAATCTAGCTAATACGTCATTTCGACTGAAGCGTAAGCGAAATGGAGAAATCTCATTAACAGATGAGATCCCTCCACTACGGTCGGGATGACGGACTAGAGAAAATATGATTTATTCGTTATTCCCTAACTAAAATGGCATCCATTTTTACCAAAATCATCAACGGAGAAATCCCATCATTCAAGATATATGAAGATGAGTCTGTATATGCGTTTCTCGATATCTATCCAGTACAACCAGGACATACATTGATAGTCCCTAAGGTGGAAGTAGACTATTTTGTTGATGTACCAGAACCATACTATAGTGCGGTATTTCAGGCAGCCAAAAAAATTGCTCCAGCTCTGCAACAAGCGACAGGATGTCAAAGAGTGTGTACAAAGATAATCTGATACGAAGTGCCTCATTTTCATTATCATCTCATACCAACCAACACTATGAGAGACTTGCAAAACACTAGTACTGAAGCGGCAGAAAAGGAATCACTGCAAGCTATACAAGAAAAAATTATCTCCTTTCTTTAGTTTATACACACAGTATGTTGTTACGACTGATTATTATTTTTATGGTATTTGTTCTATGACTGTTTGTTGTAGATTATATTCGTAAGGTAAAACCAGGGAAAGTGGTGCCTTTGACATTTATTGTTCCGTGTTACAATGATGCAGCAACTGTGGGGGAGACTATTGATTCAATATACGCTAGTTATCCACATAAATATATAACCTTGTATGTTATCAATGACAAGAGTACTGATAATTCTTGAGAAATTATTGGACTTAAACAACAACACTATGGATTTTCTTTTTTCCAAAACGAGGTCAATAAAGGAAAAGTTGCTACGATAAACGATACAATAGATATTGTACAAACTGATCACTTTATCATTGTTGATGCAGATACACATATATCGTCCAGAGCTATGTATGATATGCTTTGAAGGATCCAATATAACAAAAACGTCGCAGCAGTAAGTTGTTACTACAAGCCCATTAATGGATGATTTCTCGCCTTGATGCAAGGAATAGAGTACCATATGTTAGCACTTATTCAGTGAGCATACAATATCTGGTCGACCGTTTCGTTGCGATGATGATGTATGATGGTGCAGACCAAAGCATGTCGCCAGATAGGAAAATTCAACCTATCGGCCATTGTCGAAGATATGGATATGGCATTTAGACTCAATTTGCACGGCTACCGTGTAGAGCAAAGCTATGTTGCAGTCGCAACGCATGTGCCAGATACACTCAAGACCTGGTTTAAACAAAAGCTTAGATGGAACTCGTGATGATTCCAATGTTTCGTTACCTATCCAAAGGTCTGGATCAAAAACCCTATTCACGTGATATTTACCCTACTAACGAACGGATTATTCTTATTTATTTCTATCAATATTTATAAACAATTCTTAACGATAGAAACCTTTGCAGGATTGTTTTTTGGATTCATTGATGTGATGACGTTCCGCCAAAGTGTCCTTACGATGGTGTCATTGTATGCAACCAAGATATGGGATGCTTTTTCGACTAAATTGGCATATACGATGTTTTCTCTTCCCTATGTATTTCCCTATTTTCTCCGTCGACAAACATTGTGGAAGGTGTTGTTGCTCTTTCCTTTTGTATGGATATATATTCCAATATTCTCTGTATTATGAATACTAGGATTTTGATGGTGATTGTATCGTACTATACAATTGCGCTCTTGACGTAGAGCTCGATAAAATTTGTGTTGCAAATACCCAGGCAATATATATAAACAACCCAGCGCACATTTTTATTTTGTGAAAATAGTTTCGATAATGCCAAAGAGAAAAACAGAAAATGCTACTGTAGAAGTAATTGTTCTTGAAGCCAGTAGACATCTTGGGGAAAAATATGAAAAAATCAGAGTAAAGCCTGTCTTTGCAAGAAATATTCTTCTTCCACAAAAAAAAGTAGTCCTTGCGACACCAATGAATATCAATACCTACAAGCAAAAAATGGAAGCAGCTCAAAAAGAAATTGCCAAGAAAGCGACTGATATGAAAGACCTTTTTGCGAAGATCCAAGAAAATGATGGTATTACGTTTACTGTTAAGGTAAATGACGAAGGACACTTGTATGCGAAGATCGATGAAAATGATATCGCAAAACAAATCCACGAAGAATACAAAATGGAACTCCCATCACACCTTTTCAAACTCAAGAAGAAAATCGCAGAATTGGGAACATACAATGTTGCCTTCTTATACAAGGATATGAAAGCTGAAGTGAAGATCACTGTTGAAGCAGAAGCTCCAGTAAAAGCGAAAAAAGAAGTTGCTGAAGAAGTTGTTGAAGAAAGCGCTGAGTAATTATATCATAATCTATTAATTAAAGACCACCCATTGGGTGGTTTTTGATTTGTATTATTTTTGTATTTGTATATGATGAACAAAGATTTCATTTTATGCTGTACTTTGTACTATGTCCTTCCAACTCAAATCCTCATACAATCCAGCAGGTGATCAGCCGCAGGCTATCAAGAAAATTCTTGAAACATTTGCTGATGGAGGAAAGTCGTCGACACTGCTTGGGGCGACAGGTACAGGAAAGACATTTACTATGGCCAATGTCATCCAATCCCTTCAAAAACCCACACTTGTTATTTCACACAACAAGACGCTTGCCGCACAGTTAGCGACTGAGTTCAAACACTTTTTCCCGAACAACGCAGTGCATTATTTTGTATCATATTTCGACTACTACCAACCAGAAAGTTATCTCCCAGACCAAGGAGTCTATATCGAAAAAGAAGCAACCATCAATGAGGAAATTGAGATGTACAGACTCGCAACGATGGCATCATTGCTCAGTAGACAGGATGTAATTGTCGTGGCATCAGCATCATCACTGTACGGTTTGTGACAAAAAGAATTTTTCCAAGAATATAGTATGCATTTCAAGGTTGGAGAGATCTATGAATTTGGTCTGCTCAAAAGACATCTCCTCAAGATGCAATATAAGCCTGTTCAGTCCAAGATCGAGCCAGGGATGTTTGATTTCAATGGTGATGTGTTGGATATCTATGCATCGACGGAAAGATTTATCTACAGACTCCATTTCAACGAAGAACAACTTGAACTCATCGAGATAAAAGATGCTACCAGCTTTGCAAACAAAGGAACTGCTGATAAAGTCATGATCCGACCTGCAACACAATATCTACAAGATGTATCTGATATTGAACCAATCCTTGCACAAATGCACGCAGAGATGGAATTGAGAGTCAAAGAATTTGAAGCTGCGAAGATGTTTGTCGAAGCAGAAAGAATCAAAAAGAGAGTATCCTACGATATCCGTATGATCCGTGAGACGGGATTTGTAAACGGTATAGAGAACTATTCATTATACTTCGATCATCGTTTGCCTGGTGAGGCCCCCAATACCATATTTGACTATTTCCCTGATGATATGCTACTGATTGTAGATGAGTCACATATGACTACGCCACAGCTCAGAGCTATGCCGCAAGCCGATAGATCCAGAAAAACCAATCTTATCAAATACTGATTTAGACTCCCTTCAGCAATTGATCATAGACCATTGCGTTTTGAAGAACTCGAAGTGACGATGTGACTCAGAGACATAGATCAGATTGTTGCTGATCAAGCTGCTAATTTTGATGACACATTGGAATCATCTACACATATTAGTGTCTTAGGGAAAGATGAAAAAAAGCGTAAAGCTCGTGCAAAAAATCAGCTAGAGCACCTTGCCGCAAAACAAAAAAAATGAGCCAAAACATTGTTTGTCTCTGCGACACCAGCTGCATATGAACTAGAATGTTCAGCAAGTATTGCAGAACAGATTATTCGTCCAACAGGGTTGCTTGATCCGATTACCTATGTGTATCCAAAGTCAGGAGATTACTCTTTACTCATGAGTAGTATGGAAAAGTTGCTAGCGAAAAAACCACACGTTGATGTGTATCTAGATGGTTATAAGTGGAATGATAAGAAAGATTTAGAGGAAGTTTTTGGTGGAGGTGGAGAAGATAGTTAGGTATACGCGTTTTCAAGAAGTTTATCAGCATCTTGTGATGCGGTTATTTTATCTTGATGGGAAAGTATTGCTTGGTGTGTAATAGGTCCGAATCATTCCTGTTCCATACTCTTGTGTGTGTTAATAATTTTTTGCATTTTGCCCAGATCCATAACCATGTGATTATGTGTACTGGGAGCATACGTTGTGCAGTTTTCAAAAATCATCAATAGACCATACGATCATATATTGCCAGAAATATCTTGTTTGAGCTTGTCTTTTTTGAGATGAGGAGCTCGTTCGTCATTGATTTCTTTTGTGTGATATGTTGTATATATATCATGTATACCTGCCAATTTTCATCTTAACTGCGTGAGATCGGACGTTTTATAAGTATCTATGGTACGTGCAACAATATCAAACACTTTATATAAGTCACTATTTTCTTGTTGGGTAAATTCTCTTCTGGTTACGTTCTCATTTCAGTGTTCCTTTGTCCAATCTAAGACATATTTGTTGATATAATTTGACTCTACAACTTTATTAATCTTATCCAAATTGGGTTTATTAATCATGCTGATATTGAAGTTTTTTGATTCAGTTTGTACTGATTCTTGAAAGTCAGCCATTTGGAGTAAATTACTATTAATTTTAGTGTTAACAGCTGTTTGCATATTTTTTTCAATATTTGATCTTCATGGAATATTTGTAATGATAGGTGAAAACCTACTTTCTTTGCTGGTTGTTATGTTTTTGGTAATAGGGTCCTTATATATGAGTGCATTAGCAAGGATTTCTCCCTTTTCAGTATCGTATATAAAGCGAATATCTTCTCATCCGATGTTGATTTTCAATGATAATTTCACTGTATCAAAATGAGACTGAGCTTGTGTCTCTAGTGATTTCATCCATTGTTCTTGTTGTATGGGATCAGAGGTAAAATTTCTCAGTAGTCATTCAAATCATTTGATACAACTTAGATAAGATTGTCTTTGGCATAAAGAGCTTACAGATTGTTTTTTTTCTATAGATTTTTTGTTGATAATATTGTTAATAGAAGCATCAATCGAAGGAGAAACTCAATCAGGGAGTGGTCACTGTCTATTGTTTACAAGGTAATCAGTGTACGGTTTGGCTATAGTTGTATCAGAAATATTCTTGTTCACAATATCTCCTATTTCAAAAGGATCCAATATAGGTCATTGCGTTTGTATCCACTCGGTAGGGGCTGGTGGAAGATTATTTATAGATCATTCAATAGATTTGTTATTAGATAAGATTTTTGAATCAGATTCTGTTTTGGGTACATTGTTATTCTCAGAGATGGGTACAATAGGATTGAGCACTGATTCTGTAACTAAGCTTGCTCTTTTGAGTAATCTTCAAGATCTATATGCTCTATACTCTGCAATTTTTCTTTGTTGTTCTGCAGTAAGCTGTATATTATTGATAGGATCTCAACCAATACCTTCTACTTGGATATACCTCAATACAGTAAGCGTTTGCGGTCACGATTGTCCATCGATAGCAATGCTTTGATCTCATAGTTCTTGTCTAGCATAAATCTGTAAGGCAAAGTTCATTTTCATGGCCTTTGATTTATCCTGTGTGTTGTATCATCCGCTTCTTGCTTCCTTGAGTAGTTGTTCGTATGCTGGACTAGCAACAAACGCATCTATATCTATTTGTTTTGATTGTATGAATGTATTGATATTTCTTTTTCTTAGAGATTTTTCTCATTGATTGAGTTTTTGGAGCTCACCAATAAAACCATCAATTTCTTCCTGTTGATTGTTTATCTTTAGTTGGCTGTCTTTTTCTCTGCTATTTTCTTCTTGTGATTGTGTGTTGATTGTGTTTCATGTTTTATTTTGTTCGAATTTTTGTGTTGATGAAATATCTGTAGATCATACAGAAATATTAGATTTCTTAGAATCATCTCCTAGTTCGTAGGGATTGACTCTATTGATATGATCAATACCACCCATCTAGACAACATAAAATAAAGTTTAGTGAAAGTATATAGACGGATATAGTATTTTGCAAATTTTCTGCTATTTTGAATAAAAAATATGAGTATATTGCTGAGAGTAGGTTTTTGCAAGTTTTTACTAAAAAACACACTTATACAGTAGTGTATTTAGGAGTATGTAGAGATGTATTTTATTTGCTGCCTTTGTATGCGAGTTCAAGTATAGTTTCTGCATCAGTTACATCTTTTTGACTTTTTGCATTGGAGAGGGCTGCGACGACAGCTGCACAACTTGTTATATGTATGCATTGTTTCTTGCGACATATTTTATCCATCTGACTCAATCATGGTTTACCATAGACAGCCTGCTTATCTTCTTGGGTTTGTTTTCTAGGATGTTTGTGAATAATTTTCGCGCCTTTACCTTCTTCTAATGATAGATCTTCTCATGGTATTTTCAGACTATTGGGATTTACAGGGTTAGGTCTTTCATCATTGATAAAATCAAAATCATCGGTGATGAGCGAACTTTTTGGTCGATCCTTTGGTTCAGGTAAGATTGTGGGCTTACAGTTATGGATTGTGTATACTTGATGCATTATAATGGTAGGTATAAATAGTTATTTTTGGCTAATTTTATTATTGATAACAAATGTAACTGCTTTTTTATGCATATGTTGTATTGGTTTGTTTTTACTGAGTTCTTTATTTTCCATAGCAGATTCAATTTTTTTGATGATGGTGCCGGAGAGTTCTATAATAATATCCTTGTAATTACGGAGAACATCTCTTTTTATCCTAATAGATTTATCAATGTCAGTCATCTTGTATCATGGACGAGGAAGATAATCTTGAAGCAGATTTTCCATCTTCTCGATCTCGTCATATTGTGCTATAAGTTTATCAATAACTACGGCCAATGGCAGAAGTGATTGATACCGATTATCAGTTAATTGCGAAACGGTACTGTATTGATTGGATATGTTTTCCAAGATACGATCAAGGTGGGATTCCTCTTCTTGTAATTTTTTTTCCAATGTCGAAATGTTTTGTATGACGATAAGGTTGTTGGGATTAGCAAGGAGATTGGTTATACTTGCTTGTGTACTTGCTATGGTTGTCGTACGTCTTGCTATAGTTTGATCTATTATCTTTTCTTTTTGTCTGGATTCTGTTATAGCGTCTGCCGCTGTGTGTATATAATCATTGATGGCGGCGACATGTTCTTTGCTACTTTTTCTGTGTTGAGAAATGACATTCTTGTATCATTGCGTGGTGGCATTATCTTTATTTTTGGGGATGTAATTTTTTTTCTTTTCTTGCGTAATAAGTATCTGAAGATTCTCTATTTGTTTTGCATATAATCTTATTGCTTCTAGATCTGCATATACAGCAGGATTATCCTGTTTATGCAATACAAATCTCTCATTATGTGCAGTGAATATTTCTTCTGCAGTATGCGTAATAGATTCTTTTGAGATCTTGAGTATGTAGGTATGGACTTGTTCTGTATGCTGTTTGATCTCTTGAAGAAGTTCTCTGATTTGTTTGTAGTATTGTTTTATCGTATCATTGGATTGGTTGTATGCCAGATTTTGTGTTTTTCTTTCCTGTCTGATAGAATCCTGATATTGATGTATCTGCTGTGTCTTCGATTGTATCATAGTAAGATCGTCTATGATATCTGGATAACTGTTTTGATAAGACGATATTCTTGTATTGTTAATAAAAATAGGTTTGTTCTTCATTTGCGAAATATTAGACAACATCGTATCTATGCTAGTAATGTCACGGATATGTTGTGATTTTTGTTGATGGTATATTGCGAGTCATTTCTTGATGATATCGTATAGTGCTTTTTCTTGCTCGGATACATATGTGTTTAACAATATTTTTTTGTAAAAATCATTGACCGATATGTTCATATGTCCACTACACAGTGCAGTAAGAATGTCAGCTTCTTCGTAGAGAAAAGTGAAGGTATCTTTTATATGTTTGCGTTTTTGATATGCTTGTTGAAGTTGTAGTGTGTGCTGTGCTTGTTCATCTTTTTTTGCTTTGTCATGAGCTAATGTATCTTTTTCTACTCCTATGAGTGCAAACATATCCTGTGCCGGAGGGAAAATATTGATAAGTTCTTCTTCTGTATCTGCTAATGTCTTTTGTTTCTGGATAATGCATTCATCAATATCTCACAAAGCATTTTCTAGTGCTATACACTGTTGTGTGAGTCGTCACAGGATCATCACTCATTGCGTTGGTCATCAGGGCAATCTTTTCGTTACCTCGGCTTGTATTTTTTGGGATTTTCTACTGGGATTTTCTTGTTGTGCACTGTTGAGATATGCATCAAGTCTTTGCTGAAGGATATTGGCAGTGAGTTCTAGGTCTTTAAGACGATTAGTCTTCGTTTGCATATTTTCTATAAGAAATGCTATATCTACGAGTGTCGATTGGTATGTTTTATGAAGTTCTTGTCGTTGCTGTATGGCAGTATCATGCACGAGTGATTGATTGTCTTCTAGGAGTCTTTTGGTTGTATTGATATGCAAACGAGCAGTGTTTTCTTGGGACAAAAGGCTACTATAGATTGCGTATGTTTTTTCCCAAGACTCTTGATGGATACTGATAGTTTCACTATGTTTATCAAGTGCTGTTGTCAATCCATCGACAGGATCTGTATAGATAGTTTCATCAAAATTCTCCCAATCTTGGATACGGTAATCTTCGAGAATATCTTTGAGTTCAGGATATGATTTCACAAAATTATATAGTGATTGGTAGTGAGGGTGTCTAGGGTTGTTAACAAGCATCTCGTGTAGTTGTTCTTTGATTTTAGCGACATACAATACGAGCGCTGGATTGCTTATCTTTGTTTTTGTATCAATAATATGATCAATATCTTGCACATCTTCCCACATAAATGTATTGTCCGTAAAAAGGACTGCAATTTTTTTATTGGTTGTTTGTGCAACATCCTCATGTGCTGAGTCTGTGTATTCTCTATCTTTGTGGTGTTTAGGTTTTTTGGCTAAAATTTCATGTATAGTAAACATCCTTTCCTTGTTACCAAGTCTTTCATCGCGTTCCCTATCTATATAGTCTATGCTTGATATGGTTCGTTGGTCGATTGCAGTTTTTGCGTTCATGAGACAATAGATAATGGAATAAGATCTATTCTGCCGTAGATATGTTGTTTGTAGGTAAGGGTGTTTTTAGATCAGCAAGAAGGGTAAACTGTTCTGTGTTAGCAAGAAATTGCTTTGCTTGATCAAAATACAGTCTTCATCTTCTTATATTTGCTAAGGTTTCTCTAAATCCTGTATTATTATTGAGAAAGTCTTCGGCTTGTCACTTCTTTAGTGTATCATAGACGGTTTTGATGTAGGTATCAAACAATCCCTCCAGTTCTTGGTCACGTTTAAGATTTCTTAGATCTCCATATTTTACTGTATTGCTAAGTTTATAGAGAGTGTGTCATGTAAGTTGCGATGCATGCAATGGAAAAACTCATTTATATTCGCCATCGTGGAGAAGTTGGAATAGTGCTTCATGATTGCCAACACTACAGAGTTTCACTTTTGTTTTTTCTTTTCAATCAAAAAGAATGAAAACACGCTCTTCTTTGCCTTTGAGTGATTCCAAATTGTTGATTGGAGTTCAGTGTCTCATGAGGATAATTAGCAATTAAAAAATTACAAGTAATATACTGTATTAAAATATGTTGTCAATAGATTGTAAAAATATATTGTATTTTACCAAAAAAACCTATTTCCTTTGGCGGGTATTTTCGTATAGTAAATCATAAAGAGGTAAAAAGTTTAAAAGGTAAAAAGCTCTTAAACTCTTGACCATTTCAGCTTTTCAACTTTATCGTTCATGCTTTCTCTCTACATCCACATCCCATTCTGTGAAAAAAAGTGCGGCTATTGCAGTTTTCATGTGCTTGCAACCGAAGGTGAAAATCAAGTATCGAAGCTTATTACTGGGTATGTCGATGCAGTATGTACAGAAATCCGTTTACGATGAGAAAGAGTTATGCTCGCCGATCCTGATGGGAAGAAATGAGAACTCAAAACAATCTATTTTGGTGGATGAACACCATTACAGATAGGAACTGATCAATTGTGCCGTATTATCAACACGATACAAGAAGTATTCGACACAGAGAATCTCTGAGAATTGGGTATTGAGTGCAATCCTTATCCACAAGATCTCGTGTATGAAACCATTCGCACGATCCACAAAACATACAAATATTTTCCGAGAATAAGACGAAGTTTTGGTATACAGACATTTGACACAGAGGTTTTGAAAGAGTCAGATAGGATGTATTCATTCCCAGCGATAAAAGATTTCCTCAGATGATTGGTTGATTTGAAGACTGACAATAGTGTTTTCAATTTTGACTTTATTGCCTTTGGTAAATTTAACACGACTAAGAAAGGGGAACGTATTTTACGAGATACATACAAACGAGATTTTTTGGTTGACTTTGTATCTAGTTACTTTGCTGATGGATTTTCGCTGTATACATTAGAACTATTCCCAGGAAGTACACGATATCACCAGCAAATATTGAGTCACTCGCATGCCAAAGATGGCTTACCATTGAGAAAATATGGCTCAGATGATGATGTCTACGCAGAGTTTGGATTTATAAAAACACTCTTGCAAGAAAACGGCTATCGTAGATACGAACTGTCAAATTTTGCGCTTGCAGGTAAAGCAAGTATCCACAATAATGTCTATCGAAATATGGAAAATTATATCGGTATTGGAACTTCTGCATCATCATTTATTGATTTTACTACATTGCCTGATCTTCGCAGACATATCACGACTGATGAATCATGTAGAGCAGCTCGTTGGACCAACACGAAGGTGATAACCGATTATATGAAGTGAAACTATATTGATACAAAAACCCTCGAAAATATGACCGAACAAGATTATCGTATCGAGAAAGTATTTCTTGCGCTCAGAACGCAGGCGGGGATAGAGGATGTTTCGCAGTATGCTGATCTCTTTGTTGCTGATCGAGAAAAAAAACTCATCAAACGGCAAGAAGACGATTTGGTCGACTATTACGACGATATTTTTGTCCTCAAAGATAAGGGGATGGATCTATACAATAGTATTATCACAGATTTATTTGTGAAGTTGTAATATGAAAGTCTA
>Ga0209573_1005551_pt1 | contig 11254 bp, 10 predicted proteins | sample TNRBio252014_DNA_FD_185870 | JGI IMG/M metagenome (GOLD analysis project Ga0209573, IMG submission 185870) | Wastewater treatment Type I Accumulibacter community from EBPR Bioreactor in Madison, WI, USA - TNR Reactor_6/25/2014_ DNA (SPAdes)... | ecosystem: Engineered > Bioreactor > EBPR >...
TGTGAACGAGCTGCTTGTGACGATCGTGCTCAACGCGATCGCGGTGCTGTTCGCCGAGTACATGGTGCAATTTCCGCTGCGCGCCGATGCCGGCGCCGTGGCGCACTCTCCGGTCATCGATGCTTCCGCGCAGCTGCCGACCTTTTTGCCTGGGTCGAAGTGGGGCATCGGCTTCGTCATCGCGGTGCTCACAGCCTATGCCGTGTACGTGTATTTGTGGCGCTCGACGCCGGGCTACGAGCAACGCATGGCCGGCCAGTCGAAGCGCTTTGCGCTCTTCGGTGGGATCCCAAGCGATAACGCCGCGATCCGGGCGATGCTGATCAGCGGCGCGCTGGCCGGGCTGGCCGGCTCGATCGAGATCCTGGGCGTGCACCGCCGGATCATGTCGGCGTTCTCGGTCGGCCTGGGCTTCGACGGGCTGTCGGTCGCCATCCTCGGTCAGAGCCACCCGCTCGGGGTCGCGATCGTCGCGATCCTGTTCGCCGGCGTGCGCCTGGGCGCGCAGCTTGGGCTGCAGCTCGAAGCCCAGATCCCGCGCGAGCTCGGCGGCACGATCATCGGTCTGATCATCCTCTTCGTAGCATTGCGCAAGTTCTACGAGGGCAACCTCGATCGCCTGCGTGACTGGCTCGTCCGCCGCTTCAACCGCGGGCAGGCTCGACCGGAACGATAGGAACCGACATGGAAGGCTTCTTCAGCGTCTTCACGATCGAGCTATTCAACAGCGGCGTCCGTCTGGCCACGCCGATCTTGCTCGCCGCGCTCGGCGGCGCGTTGTGCAACAAGGCCGGCGTGCTCAACCTCGCTTTGGAGAGCAAGATGCTCCTGGGCGCGTTCCTGGGCATCGTGGCCGCTTACTATTTCGGCAACACCTATCTCGGGATCCTGGTGGCCGTGATCGCGGGTGGGCTGCTGGGCTGGCTGTTCGCCTTCCTCTACCACCGCTATCAGGTCGACCTCGTGATCCTGGCGATCGCGCTCAACCTGATCATCCTCGAGTTGACGGTCTATATCATGCGCGTGCTGTTCGGCCAGACCGGCTCATGGTCCGACCCGAGCATCGTTCGCGTTCCCGACATTCATATCCCGATCATCCAGGACATCCCGGTGATCGGCGGGCTGCTCAGCGGCTACAACTTCTTCGTCTACCTGTCGTGGGCGATCGCGATCACGCTCTACGTCGTGCTGTATCACACCACCCTTGGCCGACACATCCGCGCGGTCGGAGAGAACAAGGAAGCGGCCGAGACCGTGGGCATCAACGCCCGCCGGATCCAAACCCTGGCGCTTGTGCTCTCGGGGATGCTGGCCGCCTTGGGTGGCGCATTCCTGTCGGTCGGGCATCTCAAGCTGTTCACGCGCAACATGAGCAACGGCCGGGGTTGGACCGCGATCGCGGCGGCGCTCTTTGGGCTCAACCACCCGATCGGCACATTCTTCGCAAGCCTGTTTTTTGGCTTCGCCGATGCGTTTTCGGTGCGCATCCAGAACGTGACCGATCTGCCGCCAAACCTGGTCGAGATCCTGCCGAACTTCGCCACCGTTTTGGTGCTCGTACTGATCGCGCTGCGCGAGACAGTGACTCGCAGCATGGCGCGCTCCCGCTCGCGCGCCCAGATCCGGGCTGCGGCCGACGAGAAACCGGGCCAGGCCTAGGATTCAGCCACGGACAACCATGAGCATTGCGCACCACCCGGTCTTCATCGATACCGACATGGGCCTTGGCACGCCGGGCGCCGAGATCGACGACGGCGCTGCGCTGCTGGTCATGTTGGCCGCGCGCTCGATCGAGGTCGTGGGCTGCGGCAGCGTGCACGGCAACGTGGGCCTCATCGAAGCGACCCACAACCTGCGCCGCCTGCTGGCCGCCGAAGGCCGGGGCGATCTGGTCGTTGGTCGTGGCGCCGCCCTGCCCCTGATCGAGAATCCGGATTGGTTTGCCGAATGGAAGGCCGGCTATGGACCGACCGAGCCCTTCATCGGGCCTGAGCCATTGCCTGCGGCGACCCAGGTGTTGATCGATTCCGCGCGCGCGCATCCAGGCGCGTTGACGGTGTTGGCGGTGGGGCCGCTGACCAATCTGGCCCTTGCCGCGCGGCTGGCGCCCGACATCGTGCCGATGGTGCACGAAGTGGTCGCGATGGGCGGCGCGTTCAGCGCCGATGGCGCGCCGCAGGAGGCCGAAGCCGAGTTCAACGCCCGATGCGACCCGGAGGCAGCCGCCATCGTGCTCAACGCCGGCTGGCCGGTGCGGCTGTTCGGGCTCGACATCACGCGGCGCGTGCACTTCAGCCGCGCCGATTTCGCCGCGCTCGGCGAGGCGCGGCCGACTGTTGCGCTCCTCAGACGGCAGGCGCCCGGCTGGATCGATCGGGTCGAGGCCCAGGGCTGGGAGCACGGCGGCTGCTCGCTGCACGATGCGGTCGCAGCAGCGGCACTGCTCGACGAAACGCTGGCGCTGTATCGGACCGTGGATGTGGCTGTCGAGCTTTGGGACCCCGCGCGTCGGGGAGCGATGCGCGGCACCCCAAACGATGCCGGGCCGGTGCGCATCGCCGTTGATCTGGATGTGATGCGCTGCAAAGACGCGATCTGGTCGGCAGTGACCGGCGGCTGAGTGCAGGCCCCAGGCAACCCGACACTCTATCGGGCCATCTCGCAGATCCGACGTCTACCGGCTCAACACGGCCTGCAGATCCGGCGGCCGAAACAGCGACGACTTGAGCACCTTGCCGTCCTCCCGCAGCACCGGCTTGCCGTCCGCGCCGAGCTTGCTCATGTTGCTGGCGTGCACCTCGGCAAAGAGCGCCTCGGCCCGGGCCTGGAGCCCGTGCGCCACGTAGGTGCCGAACAGCACGTAAGCCAGATCGCTGAGCGCATCCGCCACGCCGACGAGGTCGCCGGCCTCGGCGGCGCGCCGATACTCGTCGAGTTCCTCGGCGATCAGACGCACACGTAGGGCCTGCACTTCGGGCGGGATTGCGCCGGCCGGCGTATCGTTTCGATAGGCCCCAAAAGCACGGTGGAAGTCGTCGACGGCCTGGATTTGTTGCCGCATGCCTTGCTCCTGGTCTGTGGTCTCGGCGGATTATCCCACCGCGCTGGGGGCCGATTCTAACCTTCGACCTGACAGGTCGACTCGCGATTCTCGGAAAAACGAGAGCCTCCGGAAATCGCACTCCGGGGATTCGGACCGATTTTCTAACCTTCCAGCCACACAAAACGGGCCCGGATCGCCTCAGCAACCCGGGCCCGCCGAAGCCCAATCCGCAATCACAAATCATCAATCAGCAATCAGCTTGATCCCCAGCTCCTTGAGCTGCTTCTCCTGCGCCGGCGAGGGCGCGTCGGCCATGACGTCGAGCGCGGCCTGGTTCTTGGGGAAGGCGATGACCTCACGGATGTTCGGCTCATCGGCGAGCAACATCACAAGGCGGTCGATGCCCGGCGCCATCCCGCCGTGCGGCGGCGCGCCGTACTCAAAGGCCTCGAGCATGTGCCCGAACTTGGCCTGGATGTCAGCCGGGTCGAGGCCCAGGCGCTCGAAGATCTTGAACTGGATGTCGCGCCGGTGGATACGGATCGAGCCCGACGCCATCTCGTAGCCGTTGCAGACCATGTCATAAGCATCCGCCAGCACCGCACCGGGGTCGCTCTCCATCAACTCGAGGTGCTCGGCCTTGGGCATCGTGAACGGATGGTGCTCGGCGTCCCAGCGCTTGTCTTCCTCGTTCCACGCGAACATCGGGAAGTCCACGATCCAGGCAAAGGCCATGATGCTCGGGTCGGCGAGCTTGAGCCGGTCACGGAAGAGCAGACGCAGCGCGCCAAGCGTCTTGTTCGCCACGGTCAGGCTGTCCGCGACGAAGAGCACCAGATCGCCCTCCCTGGCGCCGGTCAGCGCCTGGATCGCCTCGACCTCGCCCGGGGTGATGAACTTCTGCGCCGTGCCGCGGACGCCCTCGGCCGTCAGCGCCAGCGTCGCCAGGCCCTTGGCGCCCTGCTCCTTCGCGAAGGTCGTCAGGTCGTCGACCTCTTTGCGCGAGTAGCCGGCGCAGCCCGGCACGACGATGCACTTGACCACGCCGCCACTCCCCAGCGCCAGCTGGAAGACCTTGAAGCCGCTGCCCGCCATGATCGTGCTCAAGTCGTACAGCTCGAGCCCAAAGCGCAGGTCGGGCTTGTCGGAGCCGTACCGCGACAGCGCCTCACGATACGGGATCTTGCGCCAGGGCGTGTCGAGCAGCTTCTTCTCTGGGGTCACGGACGGGATCATGGCCGTATAGAGCTCCTCGACCAGTGTGAGCACGTCGTCGCGATGGACGAACGACATCTCGAGGTCGAGCTGCGTGAACTCGGGCTGACGGTCGCCGCGCAGGTCTTCATCGCGGAAGCAGCGCGCGATCTGGAAGTAGCGGTCGACGCCGGCCACCATCAGCAGTTGTTTGAGCTGCTGCGGGCTTTGTGGCAGCGCGTAAAAGCTGCCGGGATGCACACGCGATGGGACGAGATAGTCGCGCGCGCCCTCGGGCGTCGTCTTGAACAGGATCGGGGTCTCGACCTCGATGAATCCGCGGGCGTCCATGAAGTCGCGCATGAACTTGACGACTTTGTGGCGCAAGATCAGGTTGCGCTGCATGCGCGGGCGGCGCAGGTCGAGATACCGGTGTTTGAGCCGGATCTGCTCGTCGGTGTTCTCGTCGTCGAGCTGGAACGGCAGCACCTTCGACGGGCCAAGGACCTCGATGGCATGCGCCTCGACCTCGACGGCGCCCGTTGCCAGCTTGGGGTTCTCGCTCCCGGCCGGTCGCGCGCGGACGACGCCCGTCACCTGCAGCACGAACTCGTTGCGCGCGGTCTCGGCAACGGCATGGGCCGCCACGGCATCGCCAGGGTCCGCCACGACCTGGGTGCGGCCATAGCGGTCACGCAGGTCGATGAAGATCAGCTTGCCGTGATCGCGGCGGGTATCCACCCAGCCGCTGAGCGTCACGGTCTGGCCGATGTGCTCGGCGCGCAGGTCGCCACAGGTGTGTGTCTTGTGCATAGCTCCCTCAACTGCGGGGCCGGAGGCAGTCCGGCGCCCAAAACAAAACCGCCCGGCTGTTCAGCCCGGGCGGTGATCATCATGTCGGCAAGAGTCGTTCAGCCGGCAGCCTGACGCGCCCGAGCGAAGCGATTATCGTTCGAGTTCGCGCCATCAGCCAATGGACAGGGCTGCCAGGACATAGATCTTCATTATAACATGGCCGACGCGCGCCCCGATCCATCACGCGCGTTGCGCGTTGGGTATGCACGGGCTACCGGACGCCCCAGAATCCAGCGTTGTCAGCTGCGGATTCTGGCCGCGGATTTCGCAGATGACGCGGAAGGAACGGAATGGCGAACCATCCGCTGTTCACCCGGCCGACATCCGCGTAATCCGCGCAATCCGCGGCAGAAAACGCGCTGACAGGTCGTGCTTGCACGCGTCACCACGGTGTGCACAGGGCGAGTTCATGGGATCGACAAGACGCGATAGGGCGGACCCGCGAGGCGGAAGGTGCGGCCGTTCGCCCGGAGCTCGGCCTCCAACCAGAGCGGATCGGCCGGGATCCCCGTGTCAGGAAACCAGATCCGCCCGGCCCGAACCACGATCAGCATGCCGTCGTCGTCGCCGACCGCCGCGAAATCGGCGCCGGGCTCAGCGCCATAGCGCGATGGGCCAAAGGCCTCGAGATAGCTCCGGGCCGCTGTCGGCACATCCGACACAGCCAGACCGATCTCACTGAGACCCCGCACCGCAGTGGCGGCCGTGAACGGTTCGCCAGCGGAAGCGGGCAAACGCGCCCGGCCGATCAATTCGCCGATATTGCCATCCGGATCCCGAAAGTAGATCTGGTGCGAGGCGAAGGCCTCATTGTGGAAGTCGTTCCGCCCAGCCCGATCGGCCAGCAGCGGCGTCCGTGCACCGAGCCAGCCCTTGGCAACGAGCACCTGGGCGTACGGGATGTTGAAAGCGTAGTGGGCTGGCGCATGGGCGGCGTTGCCGGCGGCCCGCGCGTCGATCAGGTGCAGTTGCGAATCGCCTGTCGCGATCGTCAGCGTTGTGGCGCTGTCCGCCACAACAGCGAAGCCCAGCGTTTCTGCGTAGAACCGACGCTGGGCTTCAAGGTCGTGCGCCAGGAGGTGGAGCCGCGCAATATGCATACGCGGGTTTATATCGCGCACGGCCGCAACGCGCCCACGCCATCGTCGGCTACGGCACCTGATAGATCGCGTACTCGGCGTTTTCGCAGTTCAGCGCCGACCAGGGCAACGCGTTTGGCAGTTCGCGGACCACATAGTCGACGCCGTAGCGTGCGGACACGGCCTCGAGTTCATCGGCGCCAAGCGCGTTGTAGGCCTCGCGGGTCACGCGTTGGGCCTCAAAGAAGTCGCCGTTGAACTGCGCAAGAGCCCCTGGCGCGACCTGCTCGAAGCGCTCGGCCCAGACGTCGTAGTGGATCGGCGCCAACGCGATCATCAGCAGCTCGTCGTGCGTGGCCAGCGTCGAGCGCTCCGAGAACGTCCGCCAGGAGCTGTCGTACAACCCCCACTTCTCGGGCGGCGTGATGAACAGGGCCTCGCGCGGCGTCAACTCGCGCGCGCAGCGCTGGATCGACTCCCATTCGGTGGTCGGGCCATACGGGTAGAAGCCGGGGCGCCACAATCCATAGGGGAGGACGACGGCCAGAGCGCCGCCGATCAGGCCGACCGCGACCAACGCGATCAGACCGAGCCCAAGCGTGGCGTTACGCACCCGCCGGGTCAGGTACCACGCCAGGGCCGGCACCAGCGGCAGCGGAGAAGCCACATAGAGCGCCCGCAGCCAATAGAGTCGGCGATCGGGAGGCAACGTATCAAACCGTTCGACCAGATAACGTGCGAACCAGAGGTGCGCGAAGATGTTCAGCCACATCCCGGCGCGGATCACCTGAAGCTGGTTGATCAGGTCGATCGGATACACCAGGGCCGTCACCGCCTGCACCGCCACGATCAGGCCAGCCGCCAGATTCATGCGGCCGATCGTGTGCTGAAGCTCATGGGTCCGCGCAGGCGCGCGCCGCCAGGCGATCACGAACATCACGGCCGTGCTCAACCCGCAGGCGCTCACAAAGAGGATGTGCGGCACCGGCGAGACGATCTCGAACAGGTTGGCCAACGAGCCCCGGACCACGGCGTCGAACCAGGCCGGATTGTTGGGCACCTTGGCCGCCGGGCTTGTCAACCGCCAGATCAGAACCGGGCTTGCCGTGAGCAGAAACAGCGCCCAGCCCGCCAAGGCCTGCACCATGGATCGGCGCTCAAAGCGCTCCCTGAGCAGCCCAAAGAGTTGGTCAGCCGCGAACATCGCGGCCACGAACAGCATCGTGATCACGTGCACGTTGAACAGCGCACCGATCAGGGCCCAGGCCAGGACACGGCGTCCACGCAGATAGAGCAACACGGCGCCAAGCGCGAACGGAAGCGCGAAGATCCGATTGAGCAGGCTCCACTCGAAGATCGGGAACCCGCCAAAACCCAGGTGCGGCACCACGAACGCGATCGTGCTCAGCAAAGCCGCGCGCGGGCTGGCGAAGAGCTCCATGCTCAGCAGCCATAGCAGCCAGAAGCTCGCGTAAGTCACGACCAGGTACACGCCGAACATCACGGGCTCGAGCACGCCCGCCCGCAAGGCCGGCACGAAGGCCAGCCAGAAGAACGAATAGTTCTCGGTGCGCAGCTCGAGGAAAGGGTCATTCGGATAGAGCGTCGGGTCAGCGTACTTCCTGAGGAACGGGATGTGCGCGTACTGGTCGAAAGTGCCGAAGTAGTAGCCCAGGATCGCCAACGTCGCGAGCGTACAGGCCAGGAAGAACAGATGGCGCATCACCGGTCGGGACTCGACCTGCGCCGCGAGGGTGTTGAACATCGATCTGGATTGTACCCGGGCCCCGGGTACAATTCGCGCCATGAAACGCACAATCGGGCGCACGACGCTTTCCGTCAATCCCCTCTGTCTGGGTGGCAATGTCTTCGGTTGGACGATCGACGAGCCGACGTCGTTCGCCGTGCTGGATGCTTTCGTCGCCGGCGGCGGAGATTTCATCGACACCGCCGACGTCTACTCGGCCTGGGCGCCGGGCAATCAGGGCGGCGAGAGCGAAGCGATCCTCGGGAACTGGCTCAAGGCCCGCGGCCACCGCGACCGCGTGGTGATCGCCACCAAAGTCGGCAACAAACTGCCTTATGGTCAGGGTCTCCGCGCCGCGCACATCGCGCGCGCCGTCGAGGAGTCGCTGCGTCGGCTGCAGACCGATGTCATCGACCTGTATCAGGCCCACATCGACGACGACGAGGCGCCGCTCGAGGAGGCGCTGCGCGCCTTCGACGACCTGATTCGGGCCGGCAAGGTGCGCGCGATCGGGGCCTCGAACTACACGGCCGCCCGGCTGCGCGAGGCGCTGGCCGTCAGCGCCGCCCATGGGCTTCCGCGCTACGAGTGCCTGCAGCCGCGCTACAACGCGATCGATCGCGATTTCGAGGCCGAACTTGGGCCGCTCTGCCTGACCGAAGAGGTCGGCGTAATCCCGTATTTCGCCCTCGCCGCGGGCTTCTTGACCGGCAAATATCAACCCGGGGCGGCCCTGCCCGACACAGCACGCGCCGCCGGCGTGCAGCGCAACTACTTCAATGACCGGGGCTTTGCGATGCTCGCCCGTGTCGAAGCCGCGGCCCGCGAACACGCCGTCACACCCGGGCAGGTCGCCGTCGCCTGGCTGATCGCCCAGCCCGGGATCACGGCCCCGATCGCCTCGGCAACCTCGGTCGCTCAGGTCGAACAACTGCTCACGGCGATGCGGCTCGCGTTGCCGGCGGATCTGCTGGCAGAACATGCTTAGGGGCGCTGAGCTCACGGAAGCGATCTTGCGTGTGGCCGCCGGTTGGGCCGCATCCCAGCCCGACATCCTCGGGCTGGCGCTCGTGGGCTCCTGGGCGCGCGGCACGGCGCGGCCCGATTCGGACATCGATCTCATGGTCCTGGCGCAGGCCCCAGAGCGCTTTCGTCGCGAGCGCACCTGGTTGTTCGAGATCGACTGGGCGCTTGTCGGGCTGCCCGTCATCGGTTGGCGCGACGCGGATTATGGCGCCGTGTGGTCGCGGCACGTCACCCTGGCCGACGCAGTCGAGATCGAGTTCGCCTTTGGGCCGCTTGCGTGGGCCAATCCGGCTCCGATCGATGAGGGCACTTTCGAGGTCGCAGCCCATGGGTTACGGCCGCTCTATGATCCCCACGGCCAATATGCGGCGCTGCTCGTCGCGCTCTCGAAACGGATCAGTCGATGATCACGGCCGATGTCTTCGCCAGGCTTCTCGGCTTCTATCCCGCGCTGCGAGGATTGGCTCCGGACCTCGCTCAGCAGTTCATGGCGCAGGCGCAGCCCTTCCAGGCCCCACCCGGGGCCGTGCTCTTCGATCAGGATGGGCCGTGCACGGCCTTTGTCCTCTTTCTGCAGGGCGAGGTCGAGGTCAGCCGGCCGAGCGCCAACGGTCGCGAGATCGTGTTGTATCGCCTCGAGCCCGGTGACACGTGCGTGCTGACGTTGAACTGCTTGCTGGGTGAAGGCACTTACCCGGCGCGCGCGGTGGTCAGGCAGGTGGCGGGCGGGCTTCGGCTGCCGCACCCGCTCTTCCAGCGATTGCTCGACGAGGCCCCGGACTTTCGCGCCGCGATGTTCACGCTGTTCTCGCGGCGACTGACGCGGTTGATGAACCTCGTCGAAGGCGTGGCCTTTGCGCCTGTGGAACAGCGGCTGGCGCAGGCGTTGATCGAGCGCGGCCCGGACGTCGCCGCCACGCACCAGCAACTGGCCGATGCTGTCGGCACGGCCCGCGAGGTTGTCAGTCGACAACTGCGGGTCTGGGCCGATGCGGGTCTGCTCACTACCCAGCGCGGTTCGATCCAGCTCCTTAAGTCCGCTATCCTCCGTGCCATCGCTGAGCCACTCGGCGGCGAGTAGGCAAGAACACAAGAGAACGCGAAGGGGCGACCGAAGGTATCCCGGTCGCCCCTTCGCATTCTCTCATCTGCCACTGTGACCCAGGTCACAGACCGCTGCGCCGCGCCGGTGTACGCTATGCGCATCAATCGCACAGGAGACCTGCATCATGTTCAAAGTCAACGAGGGTTCCATGGATCGCATCATCCGCGTCATCGCCGGCGTGGCCCTGATGGTCGTCGGTTTCACCGGGATTGTGCCCGGCACGCTGGGCATCGTCGTCGGCGTCATCGGCCTTATCCCGCTGGCGACCGGTCTGCTCGGCTGGTGCCCGCTCTACACGCTCTTCGGCTTCAGCACCTGCCCGATGAAGCAGTAAAGCTCGGGCAAGGAGAGGCGTCAGGTGTCAGGCATCAGTCCTGTTAGCAGAAGCGCCTTTTTGGATCGAAGATCCTTCGGCCCGAGAAAGCGTATCTACGTGTCAGAGTCTGACGCCTGACGCCTGACACCTGATGCCTGACACCTGACGCCTGACGTCCCTTACCGTCCAGATGTATACTCCCCCGGCATGGGGTACTCGTTCGAGCCCGATCGTCCCGCCCTCACCGCCGATGTCGTCGCCTTCAGCCTGCGCGCGCTTTCCCAGGAGCAGGCGCGACAGGCCCTCCACGTCCTCCTGATCCAACGCGGCGCGGCGCCTTATAAAGGCCGCTGGGCCTTGCCCGGCGGTTTCGTCCAGACCGGGGAGTCGCTCGAACAGGCCGCGCGCCGCGAGCTGGCCGAGGAGACCGGCATGCGCGGGCTGTACCTCGAACAGCTCTACACGTTCGGCGACCCGCGGCGCGACCCGCGCGGCTGGACCGTGACTGTCGCTTATGTGGCGCTTGTGCCCGAGACGATCGCGGTGCAGGCCGGCGATGATGCGGCCGCCGCGCACTGGTACCCCGTGCACGCCCTGCCTCCGCTGGCCTTTGACCACGCCCAGATCGTGCAATACGCGCTGCAACGCTTGCGCAACAAGCTCGAATACACGGCCGTGGGATTTGAGCTCCTGCCCGACGAGTTCACGCTCAGCGAGTTGCAGACCGCCTACGAGATCGTGCTCGGCGAGACGCTCGATAAACGGAATTTCCGCCGGCGGATCGCCGAGGCAAACGTGCTCGAGGAGCTCTCGCGCTACAAATCCGAAGGCCAGGGCCGACCGGCCCGGCTGCATCGGTATCGACGCGACGCGATCAAGGAAGTCAAAG
>Ga0209573_1005552_pt1 | contig 11252 bp, 10 predicted proteins | sample TNRBio252014_DNA_FD_185870 | JGI IMG/M metagenome (GOLD analysis project Ga0209573, IMG submission 185870) | Wastewater treatment Type I Accumulibacter community from EBPR Bioreactor in Madison, WI, USA - TNR Reactor_6/25/2014_ DNA (SPAdes)... | ecosystem: Engineered > Bioreactor > EBPR >...
GATTCGGGATTGGAGTTCGCATTGGTATCGCTCATTGATTAAAACTTGGGGTCGAAAAGCGCAGAGTCAAGAAAATGAGGGGGAATTTTATCGACTTCCGTAAATAGCCTTTGAAGAACGCTGTCGAGGACCTGCTCGCCCTGGCGTGTGGCTCGTATTTTTTCTCCAAAAAATTCAATATTTCCAAGCTCTTGCTCGATCAAAAAAATCGAAGCAATGCTATCAAAAGCGGGCCCAAAACGCCCCTTATCCAAACCTTCACGCAAGCGCAGTCCCATCATCAAAAACTCCTGCAAATGATCGCGTCCCGAGCGCGGCACAAGAAAGCTACCCAACTCTGCAAGCTCGTGCCCCGCAGCATTCTCCCACTTTTCGAAAGTGTCCGGCTGTTTTTGGTGCGCCCCGAAGACGCCCGCTTTTTCTGTTGCACCCAGCTGCGACGGAGCCAAAAGACCCGACGCCCCAGGACCGAGCCCCAGAAAAGGCTCGAGCTTCCAGTATTTGAGATTGTGGCGAGACTCCTCGCCCGTTTTTGCAAAGTTTGAAACTTCGTACTTCACAAGACCTGCCGCAGCCAGGCGAGCTTCGGTGATCTCAAACATTTCGAGAAGCGTGTCCGCATCGGGCTGCTTCCAGTTCTTGGAGCGCGCCGTCGTGAGTGTGAGCTGGTAAGCAGAAATGTGAGACGGGGAAAAGGCGAGGGCCTGTGCGAGCTCAGCCTCCCATCGAGCGGTGTCCTGCTCGGGCAAACCGAACATCAAATCCAGGGACCAGCGCCCCCTCCACTCGGAGGCGACCTTATCGAGGGTCCTAAGGTTGTCCACACGACGGGCCCGACGCTCGAGTCGATCCAAATAGATGTCTTCGAAACTTTGGATGCCGATAGAAATGCGGTTCACGCCGAGCTGCCACATTTGAGCAAGCCGAGCGGAATCAAGAGTCTCAGGATTGCACTCGAGAGTCCACTCGGCCTCAGGAGCAATTCTCAGATTCTCTCGGAGTAAGGCGCAGGCCCGCTCGACGACGTCCGCTTCGAGAAGGGAGGGGGTGCCTCCGCCCCAGAACACGGTTTCGAAGTCAGGAGCGCTGCTTTCGCTCTGTTTTTGGCTCCAAAACCGAACTTGTTTTTCGAGAGCCTTCAGCCAGCGCTCCTGAGGCTCGCGCCGCTCTTCGGCCCAAGAGTTAAAATCACAGTAGCCGCACTTGTGCACACAAAAGGGGACGTGCACGTAGAGACCAGGAGCAAGCATGCGCTGGAGTTAACACGGGCCAGCAAGTCCGAAAAGACTTAACCCCAGCGGCTCTCCACCCAAAAGCAAAAAGTATGGGAGAATTCCTGGACGATGACTGAAGATGCTGTCCACCGCCACGTTCTCTCAAATGGTCTCAATCTGCTTTTCGTGCCCAACCGACGCTCCCCCGTTGTGGCTCTGCAAGGCTGGGTCCGTTACGGAGCCGCCGACGAAAGCGATGACATCGCAGGCGTCGCTCATCTGTTTGAGCATTTGCTTTTTAAAGGGACGACGAACCGTGCCGTCGGCGAAATCGCGAGAGAGATCGAGGGACTCGGCGGCGACCTCAACGCCTACACGACCTACGACCATACGGTCATGCACATGACTCTCGCTTCGAAGTATGCGCAGCATGGAATCGAGATTCTTGCTGATGCACTCCTCAACAGCGTCGTCGAAGAATCTGAGCTCGCCAATGAACGTCCCGTGATCCTCGAAGAAATCAAGCGACGCAATGACATGCCCGGCGCGATCGCGGGGGATCTTTTCCGTGGCCATTTGTTCCGAGGCCACCCCTATGGGAGGCCCGTCATTGGTTTTGACCATGTTGTGGCATCTATCCCCCGAGAAAAAATCGTCGAAGAGTACAAAAAACACTACACGACGGAGCATCTGTTCATCGTTGTCTGCGGCGACTTCGACGAGAAACAAATGCTCGCCCACTGCGAAAAGACCTTCGCCAAAACTCCTACGGGACCCGCACGCCGTAAGCGGCCTGAGCTCGAGCCCTTAGCCGCCCAGCGGAGTTTTTTCAAAAATCACGAAACACCCGACCCCATGGTTCACCTCGGCTGGAGAGTACCCGGAGACTTCGGGCCAGAAGTGGCTGCGCTCGACGCTTTTGCCTTGATTCTTGGCCAAGGCGAAAGTTCGCGACTTTACCGAAAGCTTGTCAACGAGCTCAATCTGCTACGCGGAATCGGCGCGAGTGTGTGGAGTCCTCGCGACACAGGTTCGTTCTCGATCAGCTTCAAGAGCTCTGAAGGTCTCGCAGCGAAAATGCCCGCCATTGAAGCGGCGATTTATGAATGTCTCCAGCGTGACGTCACTCCCGCCGAACTCGAGAAGGCACGCAAGAACTTGCTTTCGAGCTCCGTCTACTCACGCGAATCGGTCGATGGATTGGCCGAGCGCTACGCCTACTGCGAATCCATCGCTGATGACTGGGAGGCCGATTCGCGCTATCGCAGCGCCGTCGAAAACCTCCGCGTGAATGACATCCACAAGGCCCGCGACAAGTTCCTCGTCTGGAAGGAGGCCCTCTGCACCGGAATCGTGCCCCACAAAGAAGCTCTTCCCGAGTTCAAGGCCCGCACGAGTCTCTCGTCCAAAACAAAGTCTGCTCCTCTAGTAAAGACGGCCTTCAAAAAAGGCTCCCACGGAGTCGAGACCCTGAACTTTAACGGACTCAAAGTGATTCTGCGCACATCTCACGAATTGCCGATGTTCTCGCTCCGTTGGGTCGGTTGGGGCGGCCAGCGTCTTGAGGCCAGCACAAAGTCGGGAATCGGTGCGCTTTGGACTCGCACCGTCTGCGAAGGTGCCCGCCTTCTGAACGGTGCAAAACTCACGCGCGAAGAAATCAACGAACGCATCGATGCCGCAAGCTCGAGCATGTCGAGTTTCCACGGACGCAACAGCTTTGGATTTCAGTTGGATGGTTTGAGTTCTGATTTCGAGAACCTTATGGAACTTCTCGTTGGCACCGTGCGCGATCCGAGTTTCGAGGCGAGTGTCGTTAAACAATCGATTCAGCACCAACTTCAAGATATTCGGACACAGACACAGAACCCCGGCTCGCTCGTCGGACGACAATTCAACGAGATGATGTTTGGGCAACACGCCTACGGGCGCAATGCTCTCGGCGAGGCCACGCGCATCAAGCGCTTTGGGCCCAAGGACCTGAAGCAGTACCACACCCTTCTTCAACGCCAACCCCAGGTGCTCAGCATCACGGGCGATATCACGGCAGAGCGCCTCGAGACACTTCTCCGCAAATATTTCGGCAAACACTCCTTCCCGAAATCTTCCACCCTCAAAAAGAGTCAGAAAATTCGTTACCCGAAAAAGCCCGTTGAGCGCTTCCAGGCGCTCAAGAAAGAGCAGATGCATATTCTCTGGGGCTTTCCCACTTGCACTCTCGAGAACAAAGACCGTTGGGCGCTGCTTGCCCTCTCTTCTGTGTGGTCCGGGCAAGGTGGCCGCCTTTTCTCCGAACTGCGCGACAAAATGTCGCTCTGTTATTCGGTCTCGCCCACACATATGGAAGGTATTGATGCCGGTTATTTCGCCTTCTACATGGGCACTTCACCAGAGAAAACCCACACCGCCCTCAAGGGGATGAAAATCGAGATCGAAAAGATTCTGAACGAGAAGGTGCCTGAGTCCGAATGGAAAAAAGCTCACAAATATGTGACTGGAAACTACGAGATTTCGCAGCAGTCACTTGGCGCGCAGTCGATGGGGATGGCGCTCGACGAGCTCTATGGACTGGGATACCAGGAGTATTTTGAGTTCGATCGTTCGTTCTCTAAAGTCACTCCCGCCGATATCCAGCGCGTTGCACGCAAGTATCTCGACCCCCGCAAAGCGCGCGCGCAAGTGCTGTCGCTCGTGGGTCCAACGCGCCCTAAGGGCGCAAGCCTTGGCAGTCTCTAGGCAGCGCTGTTATTTTCGATAGGGGGAGCCTTCGTAGCTCCATATCCGGCGTTTGATAAAATTCGGCGCGAGCATTGAGACAATTCTGGCGAAGGTGCGAATACGCGCAAATGATTTCATCCCAAAGGGGTAGTGGCTCAAGAGCACTTCTTCGTCGAGTGTTATGAAGAGATAGTCCAAGATGATCGCAATCATCACGATGTCGTCGAGGGTGCCGAGAATCGGGATCCAGTCGGGGATAAAATCGACCGGTGACGCGATCAGAAGCATAAGCCCTGCGAGAACTTTTTTATCACGTTCAGGAATACGCCCATCCTGAGCCACTTCTTTTACGAACGTGACGACTTTTCTGAAAAAAGCGATCACATCCGTAGCCCTAGGCGAGCTGGCTCGTACAGTGTCCGCATTTTTTGGCTGCGATTGGAATATTAAGAAGGCAGAAAGGGCATGCCTTTTCACTCGGAGTCGGCACTTCGGGTAGGGCGTCTTCCTTTGTGCGAAGCCTTTGGACGAGGTTCGCTACGAGATAGGCTGCGAAGGCCACAATAAGAAAGGTGATAATCGTATTCACAAAAACACCGTAATTGATGGTCACCGCGCCGGCGGTCTTGGCCATGTCGAGAGTTTCGTAGGGCCCCGGCTGGGAACCCGGTTTGATCACGACAAACAGGTTCCGAAAATCAACCCGCCCAAGCGCCAAGCCCACAACAGGCATGATGATGTCATCAACAAGCGCCTTGGCGACAGGCACGATGCCTCCACCAATAATCATCCCTATAGCGATATCGACGACGTTGCCTTTGATCGCAAATTTTTTGAAGTCGTTGAGCATGTTGGGTTTTATAGCAGATAATCGGGGAATATGCTCAAGACGCTCTTACTGCTTTTGGTGTCCAATGTGTTTATGACGTATGCGTGGTACGGCCACCTCAAGGACTTTCGTAGCAAACCGCTCTTGATTGTTGTGCTTCTCAGTTGGGGCGTGGCCTTTTTCGAATACTGTTTTCAAGTGCCCGCGAACCGGATTGGCAGCCAGGTTATGAGCCTGGCGCAGCTCAAGATAATGCAGGAGGTCCTGGCCCTCAGTGTTTTTGCGGCCTTCGCTGTTTTCTATATGAAAGCGCCGCTCACGCGCAATTTTCTGTATGCGTCGTTATGCATTCTGGGTGCCGCATATTTCGTTCATCGCGACACGCCTCGATCTTACGTCAAAGCTTCGCAAGTTGAATAGATCAAGGAGAGCACCACACCAAAAGAGTGAAGAGGCTCGCTAGAAAGAGGCTTTCAACGAGCAGTGTTTTCAATCGCATTTTCCGAACTCTCATAGGATTCATAAGGAATCTCTCCTACTCAGCAGAGCGCAAGTTTAACGCCGCGGAGTGCCGAGGAGAATCAGGGTCTTAGATCGAGGTCGCGAGCTCCAGCGACAATTTGCGCCACCTCATGTAAAACTCGTAGACTCATGGGCAAGAATCTTCTCAGTCTGGTCGTTCCCGTCTACAACGAAGGGGCCCACCTTGCGAAATTTCTCAGCGTCATTGATGCCCTCGAACTGAGTCCCGAAGTCGAAAAAGAGCTCGTGTTCGTAGACGATGCTTCGCGCGATGATTCTTTTTCCATATTGAAGACCTTTAGGTTCCAAACATCCCGAGTGAAGATTCTTCAGCAGCCCATCAACCAAGGCAAAGGAGCAGCGCTTCAGAGAGGCATCGCGGAAGCTTCGGGCAACTGGATCGTCGTGCAAGACGCCGATTTCGAATACGATCCCACTGATCTAGCCCTGCTTTTGGTGCCGGCACTCGCCGACAAGGCCGATGTTGTTTTTGGCAGCCGCTTTAAAAAAACCGGCACTCAAGTCCATCGCAGTTTCCATTATCTTGTGAATCGTTTTCTCACCGCTTTGAGTAATGCACTTAGCGGCCTCTATCTCACAGATATGGAGACCTGCTACAAATTGTTCCGCGCTGAGATTCTAAAAAACATCTCTCTCGAAAGTCGCCGCTTTGGGTTTGAGCCCGAGGTGACAGCAAAAATTGCCCGCCTCAAGCTGCGCGTGCATGAAATCGGCATCAGCTACTTTCCACGAAACTACCTCGAAGGGAAGAAGATCACCTGGAAAGACGGTATTGCCGCAGTCTGGCATCTTTTTTATTTTAATATTATTGCCGACAAGTCAAAGTTCTTTACGGCGTCGATGCCCGATCATTACAAGACGAAAACACGCCAATTTCTTTAGCGGATCATCAGTTAACAAGCTTGAGCATGCAGCATTCGCGGAAAGTTTTTCCACTTCCACACGAGCAGGTGGCTTGGGGTGTTCCCATTTTTTGGGATCCCGCCGCGGTCTTAGTCGTTGCCGACAAAAGGGGGCTTTTGCCCGCCGCGATCAGCCCACGAAGAACGGAACAAATCTCGATGTAAGAATTTTCCCATACGTCGTGAAAAACACAGAGTTCGCGCACGAGCTCTGAAAAATCGGTCTTGGTGCGGAGTTTTTTGCGACCTAGAGAATCCAGGAAATTCTCGGCCTGGGCAAGGAAGGCGTCGAGCTCGTCGAGTGCGCTTTCGAGACGTTCTTCGGACCAACCCTGATCATCCAGGCTCAAGCCCGCCTCTTCGAGTGCGCCCATAAAAAGTGCCGCGTCTTCGCAAAGGCTGTTGAGATAAGCGACGAGATATTCGTAATTGTCGAAGCTTTCGGGCAACGGACGAATGCGCTTGAAAGCCGCAAGCGAGCGAGATTCGGCGATCTCATTCCAGAGACCACTCAATGCAGCCAGAAATTGATCGCGCAGATGAGGCTGCAGGAATTTAATCTCGCGCTCAGTTCCGACAAGAAGGATTTCGTCGGCAGCGAACTGGACAGGGACATATTCGGGTCCCAGGATAAAACCGGTCAGAAAAGCACGCACCGTGTGAATATCCATGGGAATCCGAGCCTCAACAAGAAGTTCAGAGAAAGCTTTGTCCCCGGGGTATATCGGCTTCATTGGTTTTCTAGGGATAGTTCAGGCACTGTGTCGAGACAAGGCACAATTCGTGCGCACACTCGCTTAAGAGCGCCTCCTTGCGGAAGAGCCGGCGAGGGCTCAAGTCACTTAGAAATCATTTCGGGGTGAGAAGGGTCGTTAGCTCGAAGCTTGGCGCCCTTCTCAAAGGGGAAATATTTCATTGTTTGTACTTGGTCAGCCGGTCTTCCGCGGGGAGACACGTGGCCGGTGCAGTTTCTGGGCCCGCTGCTGCACGTGACATTCAGGGGTGGCTACGTTCCCAGTCCAGCGCCGTGCGGCAGATCAGATCGATGTCCGCATAGCGAGGTTTCCAACCGAGCAAGTGAAGAATCTTAGAATTATCGGCAAAGATGGCTTCGGAATCGCCGGGGCGACGGGGCGCCATCTCGACCTTGAAATCCAACCCGCTCACGCGTTTCATCGCCGCAATGATTTCGAGCACCGTGTACCCGTGCCCGTAGCCGATATTGAAAACTTCGGAGCGTTTCTCTTTCCTGAGGAAGTCCAAAGCTCGCACATGTGCATCGGCGAGATCATCGACATGGATGTAGTCGCGAACGCAGGTTCCATCGCGAGTCGCGTAGTCATTTCCGTAGACAAAAAGTTTGTCGCGCTTCCCACAGGCCACTTCAGCTGCCACTTTCACCAGTTGGGTCGCGCGCGGAGTCGCCTGGCCAATCCCACCCGCGACGTGCGCACCCGCCACGTTAAAATAACGGAGCGAGACATAATTCATTGAAGTTTTTCCGGCTCTCACGAGATCCTCGAGGTACCACTCCGTCATCAACTTGGATTTTCCGTAAGGGCTTAGGGGCGCTTTTGGACAACTTTCGTCAACAGGGTTCGTCGCAGGAGTCCCGTAAATCGCACAACTCGAGCTGAAGACAAAATCGCGAACTCCGTGCTGCGTGGCCTTGCCGATCAAGGTTGCCGAACCTCTAAAGTTGTTTTCATAGTATTTGACGGGTTCGCGCATCGACTCTTCAACCTCTAGGTGTGCGGCGAAATGTAAAATGGAATCGATCGAGTGCTGGGAGAAAATCCTGTCGAGCAGGAGGGAGTCACTCACCGAGCCTTCAATAAAAGCGATATTATCAGGGACTGCCCAGCGATGCCCTGAATAAAGATTATCGAGCACGAGGACGTTGTCGTGGCCCGCGGCCCCAAGAGCCCTGAGTGTGTGAGAACCGATGTAACCCGCTCCGCCAGTGACAAGAATCATACGCTCCCCAGTTTAGCCCAAGGGACTCAAAGAGCCAGATCTCTCAGTCGAATCTCGGCATAAATTCAGATTCCTTCAGCTGCCTGGCGTCCCCTCGACAGGCGATCTGACGGAGTGATAAGAGTTTGGTCATACGATGAATCTCCCTCGATCCCGACGCCAAGGCGTCAGCAAAGTCCTTCTATCGGGCTCGGTCACGCCCTGGATCGTCGCAGACTTTGCGATTGGATTCGCGGGATTCTACCTGTGCGCGCTGTTGGGTCGTATGACCGGGCTGCAACAGGTGCGCATCGACAATGCTATCGCAGGTGGCACGTTGAGCTTTTTCTTTGTGCTCGTGGGCCTTGGTGCAGGATTTTTTGATCGCGAAAATCGTCTGCGGCGCTTCGAAATCATCAAATGGGGCCTCATCTCGTGGAGTCTGGCGATGTGTTTGGGGTTGGCGACCCTGCATTTTCTTTTCTTCATGGCCGTAGGACGCCTCTCACTCATCTATGGCAGCTTGGGCGCGCTTTTCGCAATTCTTGGTTTTCATCTTTTTATGGGATGGATCCTGCGCAAGCATCCGCATCGCTTCCTTGTTTTAGGCCCTTTAAGTCCTGGCATTAAAGAGATCATGGAATGGGTCCATTCTGGGCAGGACCACTATGAACACGCCGACTCCCTTCGGCGACAGATCGAAGAGTCACAGCATCTCGATCCCTCCGAGGCGGCTTCCTGGCTTGAACGGGAGCAGATCGTCGATCTCGTGTTGAGCCTGGATCCCTCGTCGCCCGACTTCAACACCGCCGTCGGGAGCCTTGCCCTTCAGCGTGGCATTCGGGTTGTGGACGAGGGTCGTTTTTTTTCTGAGCTTTTTCGACGATACCCTCTAGGCAGTCTGCCGGTCAGCTGGATTGTGACCGAGGGTTTCGACATCCACAAACCCGTGACCAATATCATCAAGCGCACGGCTGACCTTTTAGGATCCCTGCTTCTGCTGATCATTCTTTCTCCACTACTTTTTGTCATCGGACTCGCGATCTGGCTGACGAGTCCCGGGCCTGCGTTTTACACCCAAGTGCGTCAGGGTCGCTATTCACGCCCTTTTCGAATGATCAAATTCCGCACAATGACCCTCGGACATGGTGGGCACGAAGCGACCGCGCCTGGCGACCAACGCATCACCTCAGTTGGGAAAATGCTTCGCCCGATGCACTTTGATGAGCTCCCCCAACTCGTTAACATCCTGCTTGGACATATGTCTTTTGTGGGGCCACGTCCGGAAGCTCTCCAGATCGTCGAGCGCACCCGTGAGAAGCTGCCGATATTCGAGATCCGTCACATGGTCCGTCCGGGACTCACGGGACTGGCCCAGATCAGCCAAGGCAAGACGCAGGATGGCCTTGAGGAGATCACCCAAAAGCTCTCCTTCGACCTCTACTATCTGCGCAACTACGGCCTTGCGCTTGACCTACTCATTGCACTGCGCACGGCCTTTGTTTTGACCCGGAAAACTTGGTAAGACCTGAGTCCATGTCAGGACTTACTTGGGTTACGGGTGCGGCGGGCTTTATTGGCTCGCACGTGTGTCATCAACTTCTTGGACGCGGCGACGACGTCTTGGGCCTCGACAACCTCAACGATTACTACGAGGTTTCGCTCAAAGAGGCGCGTCTCGCTCGCCTTGAGGGTCAAAAGGGATTTTCCTTCACAAAAATTTCCGTCGAAGACCGCGAGGGCATGAAAGCTCTCTTTGAGAAGCACCCCCCAAAGCGCGTCATCCACCTCGCCGCGCAGGCGGGCGTCCGCTACTCACTTGAAAACCCCCACGCCTACGTCGACGCGAACCTCGTCGGATTTATGAATATCCTAGAAGGTTGCCGTCACGGCAAAGTCGAGCACCTGACCTATGCCTCCTCAAGCTCTGTCTACGGCGCCAACACGAGCATGCCGTTTTCTATCCACGACAATATCGATCACCCCCTCAGTCTTTACGCAGCAACCAAGAAAGCCAATGAGCTGATGGCTCATACCTACAGCTCCATGTACGGACTCCCAACGACGGGACTCAGGTTTTTCACAGTCTATGGCCCGTGGGGGCGTCCCGACATGGCGATGTTCCTCTTCTCAAAAGCAATTCTTGCCGGCAAACCGATCGATGTTTTCAACCATGGAAACATGCTCCGAGATTTTACCTATATCGATGACATCGTCGAAGGCGTCGTGCGCACTTCGGACCGCACCGCAAGCGCCAATCCTGAGTGGAGTGGCGCTAAGCCCGATCCCGGCACAAGCAAGTTTCCCTACCGTATTTACAACATCGGGAACAACAATCCGGTTAAGCTCATGGATCTCATCGAGACGCTCGAGAAAGCCCTCGGCAAAACTGCCATCAAGAACTTCATGGATATCCAAGTCGGTGATGTACCTGCGACCTATGCCAATGTCGATGATCTGACACGCGATGTGGGTTTCAAGCCCGCGACGCCGATCGACGTTGGTGTGGGCCGATTTGTAAAATGGTACCGCTCTTATTATGGGGTCTGACGGCAACCCCCACATTACTTTTGAGATGTGCAGCGAGCCTCGACAGCTCCTAGAATTTATGAAATCTTAAGACCCAAAATGGGCACTGAACCTCGCAAAATCGCCGTTCTTGGACTGGGTTACGTTGGTCTCCCTCTTGCCGTCGCATTCGCACGTAAGCTTTCGAAATCGGCGGGGGTGTACCATGGCCCCGTCGTCGGCTTCGACATCAACGCTTCTCGTGTCGCGGAGCTGAACTCTGGGAATGACCACACAGGTGAGGTCTCCTCGGAAGACCTCAAAGGCGTGCTCGATGCCAAGAACATCATTTTTACGGCCGACCCCAAGGCCCTTAAAGAGTGCGACTTTGTTATTGTGGCTGTACCAACCCCGATCGACGATGCAAAAATACCAGATCTGCGCCCCCTGATTGGCGCCTCGCGCACCGTTGGGGAGAACCTTAAAAAAGGGACCATCGTCGTCTATGAATCTACAGTTTATCCCGGATGCACCGAAGAGGACTGTGTTCCTGTCCTCGAAAAACACTCGACGCTAAAGTGC
>Ga0209573_1005553_pt1 | contig 11249 bp, 10 predicted proteins | sample TNRBio252014_DNA_FD_185870 | JGI IMG/M metagenome (GOLD analysis project Ga0209573, IMG submission 185870) | Wastewater treatment Type I Accumulibacter community from EBPR Bioreactor in Madison, WI, USA - TNR Reactor_6/25/2014_ DNA (SPAdes)... | ecosystem: Engineered > Bioreactor > EBPR >...
GGAGCTTGAAGCCCTTCGTGGAGTCAAAATACGCCATCGGAAATTCTTCGGATCCCGAACCATTCAAAGCGGGTCCGCCGCAGGCGTGGTCGCTCGTGATGACGACCAGAGTGTTGCCGTCTCTCTCGGCAAACTCGATGCACTTTTTCACTGCTTCTTCAAAAGCGATCTGGTCGAAAACGAGCGCGGCGACGTCGTTCGAGTGCCCCCCGTGATCCACCCGGCCCCCTTCGACTTGGAGCAAAAAGCCCTTCGGCGAGTTTTTGAGGTTGTTGAGCGCTGCTTCCGTCATTTCGGCGAGCGTGGGGACTTTTTCGAGCAACTCGGGGGTGTTGACGTGGTCCACGGTGTAGGGAAGATGGCTATCGGAGAAAATCCCGAGAACTTTTCCCGGCTTGAGAGATTTCAGGGCAGACTTGTGCTGCACGACCTGGAATCCCTTGGCGGCAAATTCGCCAAAGAGGTCCGTGTCTCGAGCGTCCTTGTGGCGTCGGTTTTTCCTGCGCTTTTCCTGGTCAAAATAGTTCGCGCCACCGCCCATGAGCACGTCAACGCCAGACGTCAGGTGGGCTTCCGCGATCAAGTCTTCCCAACCGCGATTGGCAGATTGCACGGAAAAGCCACTCGGCGTCGCGTGGGTGATTGTCGTGGTCGTCACGAGGCCCACGCGCAGACCCGCGGCATGAACGATGTCAGCAATCGGCCGGAGCTTCGTCCCGTCTGGGAACATGTTGCATTGGCCATTCCAGATGTGGCTCCCCGAACCCCATGCGCTCGCGGCGGCACTGGAATCTGTCACCAAAGACGAGAGGGAACGGGTGTCTTGCAAGCCGGTGACCACGTCTTCGCGCTCCATCAGCTCGGACCAATATCCACGCTGGCCGAGGACAACATCGCGATACACGTCCGCCATCGTGACGGCGCTCATCGCCATCCCATCCGCGACACAGAAAATGATGTTCTTGGGTCGCTTCTTGGGGGGCTTTTGGGCAGAGCCAAAGCCTGCCCACGCGACTGCGGTACCCAAACCCGTCAATGCGAAAGAACCCAAAACCGTGCGCCGTGAAACTTGCATACAGCTATATTAGCACCGGCAGAATCGCGCATGTCAGACAAGATTAAGATTTGCGTTTTTGAGTTCGCTGGGTGAGCTTTTCGAACACGTCCTGGGCTCGCAAGCGGAATCCCAGCCGAAATTCGCGAGGGAACAGCCGGGCCTGGATGTACGGTTGGAAGCTACCGGCAAGGAAGCTGAAACTCCATTCCGTGTCGTACCAGTATCGCCGCTGGATGTCGTATTTATGGAGCAACCCGAACGAATAATTCCCGAGATTCACGTCCAACCGGGTGTGGATGGCGTGCTTGCTAAAAAGTCGGTCGAGGACGTAGTCAGCTTGACCCCATTCCTTGCCCCGGATATAGCTTGCGCCGAGGCGAAAATATCGATGGGGTTGGGCAATCACGGAAACAGAGCCACGAACCCAAGCGAAAGAATCCCCATCAAAGCCGATCGTCTGAAAAACGTCGGCCCGAGTCCGAAGTTCGATGCCCTTCAGGAGTCGGATCGGGGCTGATTGAGCGGTGCCTTGGAAGAGGGCGCGTTCATTCCATGGGTCTCGATTCAACGTGCGAAGAGACTGGAGCCGAACCTGGCCCCAGAGGCCGATGCCCGTTTTTGCTCCGCTCCATTCACCGGCGAGTTCTAAGCGCTTGCTGATTTGGGTGCTATTCCCGAGACGGCCCGCGGAGCCTTGATTCCAGCTTGTCTGCAACGCATAGGTCTGCCGGTCAACGCGGATATCCTCATCTTCGCCCGCCGGGTCCTCCACGTAGATGTTTTCCAAATAGCCATTGCGAACCCGCTCTTCCATATCGCTTCGCGGGAGAATGAACCCGGTGGATTTGCTGGGCGGCACGGAACTCTTTGCGATGGCGAGGATGGTGCCGGGGAGGACTTTGGGAAAGGAGTTCACCTGCGCGCTGAGAGCCATTTGGTCGCTGAGCAGAAACCCGCTCCCCCAGCTCACCCCGACCCCCGCCTTTCTTTGGAAAGAAATGGCGGGCCACCGAAACCCCTCGACCCGCTTATCGAGCGAAAACGAGCTGCTCGGGATCTGGAGCACACGCTTTCCGAAGACATGGATGTTGGGGCGGAAAATCCAACCCTTTCGCCCCGTTTCCAGGATGACCCGCTTGGTGCTCACGGCGAGGTCGGGTTTCTTTGCGAGCGAGGGGGTGAAGAAGAGTCCGTCGATGATCCAGCGATTTCGGTCCGTGCCGGGAACCGGAACGATCCGGATGGAATCTGCTTTCGCGGAGACCCGGCCTACCAAGATTTCGGTTTGAAACGCCTGGCCTGTTCGCTCCTCCCAATTGAATTCAAAGTCATGGGCCTTGAGTGAGCCTTCTGGATCATCGACGCGGACGGTTCCCGTCGCACGCCCCGTTTTCGTCCGGTAGTCCAGCCGCAATCGGTCGGCGGTGAGGACGGTCGGGCCGTAGGTTGCCACGACCCCTTTGCTGAACTCCGCGATCTCGTTTTCGGCATCGTAACTGACGGAGCCGTAGGTCACCTCGATCTTCTCGCCTTTGGGTAGTACAGGGGCGGTCTCCTCTGGCGGAGGAACGGGGAGGGACGGTTCGATGGAGCGCTGAAGTTCCAAGGGTTCCCCGATCGGGGGATCAACCACCGAATCCGAGTGAAGGGCAAGGGCGAGCGCCCAAGGAAACATCATGGGATGAGCAGAAATATTACCGTGTTGAACCGATTCAACAAATTTATGCGTAATTGTGGATAGGAGCCCGTTGGGCTCAGGTATACTCAGAGGTTCCCATGAGCGCTACGAACGGTCCCATCTTGCCCACAGCCGACATTCTCAATGACTACGAACACGGCAAATTTGTTCTCTCGAACTTGGCGGCCAAGCGCGCAAAACAGCTTCGGGAAGGGGCTCCCCCTCTCGTCCGCGTGGATTCTCACCACCCGCTGACCGTCGCCCTTGCCGAAATTGCGGCCGGAAAGATCAAAGCGATTTTCCCCAAGGAAGATCTCACCAGCGCCGCCGTCGAGGGCGACCTCTCCGCCGCATTGGTCGAAGAAGCGGTGCCGGGCGAACTCGGCATTCTCTTGCCCGCGCTCGATGATCTTGAAGCGGAATTGGTCGGAGTCGGTGCCCTGCTGGGAGATGATCATGATGACGAAGAGCATCATGCCGACGACGCGCCCTCGCTTTCTGATCTCCTGGAAGACGCGACCGGCGAGCCAGAACCCGAGCGCGAAACCGTCGAGCCCGAGGCAGATACGCTTTCTCTCAGCGACATCGAAGCAGAGGAAGAAGTCGCCGAAGCCGACGACGACGATCTCGACTAAAAGCCAATGTCAAAGGATCTTTATGGGGTCCTCGGCGTCGAACGGGGTGCCAGCAAGTCGGAAATCAAGGCTGCTTTTCAAAAGCTAGCCCGTCAATACCATCCTGACGTCAACCCGAACAATCCCGAAGCCGAAGAAAAGTTCAAAGAGGTCAGCCACGCCTACGACATCCTTTCCGATGACGATAAGCGGGCGGTTTATGACCGAACTGGTTCCACGGATGGGATGCCGCAAGACCCATTCTTCGGCGGACAAGGAGCCGGATTTGGAGTCGACCTCGGCGATATCTTCGAGACCTTCTTCGGCAGCGGCGGCGGTTCGCGCCGGCGGCGATCGATGGGAAGAGATGGCCAAGACGTTCGCTCGGAATTGGAAATCACCCTCAAAGAAGTTTTGATCGGCGTCGAGCGCGAACTCACCTACCAAAAGCAGACGGTTTGCTCCGGTTGTTCGGGGACGGGAGCCGAGGGCGGGGCGAAACCCGACGCTTGCGCGAATTGCCAAGGAACCGGGCAAGTGACCCGCATCCAACAAAGTTTCCTTGGCCAAATCCAAACGCGAACGACCTGTCCCACGTGCCAAGGTGAGGGCGTTGTGATCAAGAACAAGTGCTCCAAATGCCGCGGTCGCGGGGTCACACCAGAGCCCACAAAATTGAAGGTGAAGGTTCCGGCTGGAATCGACGACGGCCAGACCATTCGTTTAAGCGGGCAAGGGGGCGATGGTGTGGGCGGCGGGCGACCGGGGGACCTTTATCTGACGGTCACCATCCAAGAAGACGATCGCTTTGTTCGAAGTGGCGTTGACCTCCAGACGGCGGTCGAACTCACGTTTGCCCAAGCATCCCTTGGGGATGAAATCACGATCGATGGAGTCGGCGAGGCAGTTTCGCTGAATATCCCCGCCGGGACTCAGCCGGGCCGCACGTTTCGGATGAAGGGGCTTGGTTTGCCCCCCCTACACGGCGGACCGCGCGGAGAACTCTATATCCAAGCAACGGTGCGGATTCCCGAAAAGCTTTCTGAAGCCGAAGTCAAGCTGATCCAAGAGCTCGCGGAGCTTCGCGGCGAACAAGTGCCCAAAGGAGCAGAAGGTGGCCTTCTCGGGGGCATCTTTAAGCGCAAACGATGAACGCCAAAACGTGGACCCAGGTGACGGCATTTCTGCCCGGCACGCCCGAAGATTGGGCCGTGTGGCATGAACCATTTGAACAACACGGGATTCCCGGAACGGTTCAAACGGATCAACCCCCCACCATGAGCGGCTATGCCTATGAGCCCGAGCCAACGACCCTGCAGGCCTTGATCTCTCAGCTTGAGAGCCTTGGCGCCTCAAAGGTCGAGGTCGAAGAGGTGGTCGAGGAAGATTGGGCCGAAGCTTGGAAACAATATTTTGAACCTCGAAGGGTCGGTGAGCGGGTCGTGATCCGTCCCACCTGGCGCGAATACCCATCCGAAACAGGCGACGCCGTCATCGTCCTCGATCCCGGCCAGGCTTTCGGCACCGGGGATCACCCCACGACGCGCATGTGCCTTGAATTGATGCAGCGCGTGGACCTCGTCGGGAAGTCCATCGCGGATGTGGGTTGTGGGAGCGGCATTCTTGCGGTTGGTGCGAAGTTGCTCGGAGCCGGGCCAGTTGTCGCCAACGATATCGAAGCGGCTTCAGTCGAGTCGGCTCAGGAAAACGCCGAGCGGAATGGCGTGGAATACGATGTCCGTCTGGGAGCCGGATTTGACCCCTACGGACCGGAAGAAACGTTCGAAATCGTGTTGAGCAACATCATCAGCGCCGCCTTGATCCAACTGGCCCCGAGTTGCGCCCGACGCGTGCGACCAGGTGGAGATTGGATCGTCAGCGGGGTGATCGAAGCGAATTGGATGGATGTGCGCGAAGCTGCGGAGAAGGCGGGATTTGTCTATGTGCACCACCTTGAGGAGAACGGGTGGATCGCCGCTCACTTCCGCCGCTGAGGGGCCTTCCTCGGTTCTTCATCCCCGCCTGGGATGCAGGTGAGACGCGGGTTGAGCTCGATAAAGACGTTTTTGACCGAATTCATCACGTCCTCCGCCTGAAGACGGGTGACCGAATCGCCTTGCTCCCCAACGATGGAACGCTTTGGGAAGCCGTTTTGGATGGGCGATCCGCCCTATTGGACGAGCAGCATGCGCCAGATACCGAATCGGCACGGGCTTGGACCCTGACCCTCTCGCTGCCGAAGGCCGACAAACTTGAAGACATTATCCGGGCGTGCACCGAACTCGGCGTTGCCCGGTTTGAACTCATCGAGACTGATCGGACCGTCGTGAAATGGGATGCCAAGAAAAGGGAAGACCGTTGCCGCCGGTTAGAATCCATCGCAAGAGAATCTGCCGAACTCGCTTTTCGAACTCGATTGCCAGAAATTCTGTGGCGCGGCACTTTGGCCGAAGTTTTGACCGAATCCACGCTCGTCCTTTCCGAAGCGCAGGGCCTGGAGCAGACTTTCGAGGGGCCCATCGAAGGGAAGGATCGCCTGGTTGTCGGGCCGGAAGGGGGCTGGTCACCACGCGAATCCACCCAAGTTCGGGAATACGCGGTCACTTTGGGGCCGAGGGTTCTCCGGGTAGAAACAGCCGCGATCACCGCGTGTGCGTTGGCGCTTTGTCGGGGCTAGGCTTTTCTCGTGGATCGCTTTCCAGCGAGGATGTGCCGGGCAAAATCGCGAAGGGTCGTTGCCATGCGGTCCACACCGAGGGATTGGAAGAACTCGGGCTTTTCCAAGACCATCCCACCGCCCGCCCAAAGCTCAAAGGTTTCTGTTTGGCGCAGCTTGAGGACGCTCTCGATGAACTCCCGGGCCTGTTCTTCTCGGTCCGAGCTCGCGACGCTGACGAGCACCATTTTGGGCTGATGCTCGCGAATGGCGCTCAAAAAGGATCGGACGGGAACGTTGCTGCCCAGGAAGATGATCCTCCACCCGTTGAGTTGGAGGAAGTCCGAGATCATCCGCAGGCCGATCGTGTGGTTGTTGCCGGGGATGCACCCCAGCACGGCAACTTTTGCCCCCGCATGCGGTGCCTGGGCGTTCTGGCAGAGCCTGGCCATCATCCTTTCTGTAATCGCGCTTGCAAGATGCTCTTGGCCTTCATCAATCGCCTCGGCGACGTACCATTTGCCCACAAAGTGCATGGATTCGGCGAGGACATCCTGATAAATGTCGATCAAATCAACGCCATAATTCACCAGGTGATCGACCAGGGTTCGGCAGCCTTCTTCATCGCCTTGGGTCGCCATTTTCGTGTATTCCCGGCATGCATCCGGGAGAGAAATCTCGGGTTCGGCGACTGCCCCCTGATTCATGAGGCCGTCTAAAATTTCAGGCGCCGCGACCGAGTAATACACGGTTCGCCCGAGCTTGGTGGCGCGCACCACCCCCCGACCTTTGAGCTTGGCGAGGTGGTTGCTCACGTTCGGCTGTTTGAGGCCCGTGCGCTGAACCAGGTCAGAGACGCTGAGGGGCCCCGACTTGAGCTCCAGGAGGATGCTTCGGCGGGAGGGCTCAGAAATTTCTTTGATCAAGTCGCTCATGGGTTCGCGTTCCAAGGCACGGATTTTCTTCGAAAAGGCTGCTAGACGATACTACGTCATATTTTCGTTTGTTGAGTGCGGAAAATTTCACAAGTGGCCATCCAGGCTGGAAATTCTCGGCAATTGCTGGGTGAAGCAAGTACAATAGGGCGATATTCGCAACGAGGCGAATCGAGACCTTTATGATTTTTGAACTCTGTCCCGACGAAGCGGCATTTCTGGGCCGCGTGAAAGATTTTGTTGCCAAAGAAGTCCTGTCGCAGACCCGAGTCTGGGAAGAAGCCAAGGGCTTCGCGCCCGAAATTTGGGGCAAGCTTGGCGCGGTTGGTTTGCTATCGATGACCTTGCCGGTCGAAAAAGGCGGCATGGGTCTATCTTGCTCAGCCTATGTCGAAGCGTGCCGGGAACTTGCCAAAGGGGATCCGGCGCTTTCGATGAACATCGCCGCGATCAACGCGCTTTGCGTGGCCCACATCGACGTTTTCGGCTCGAAAGAGCAGCAGGAAAAGTACCTACCCGGTATCGTGAAGGGTGACATCAAGCTGGCATGGGGGCTCACCGAACCCGATGCAGGAAGCGACGCTCGACGGGTCAGCACGACGGCAAAACCCATTGACGGCCAACCCGGGAAGTTTCACATCAACGGCGAGAAAATGTTCATCACGAACGGTGGGAACGCCGACCTGATCATCATGATCGCCCGCACCGGCGAAGCTGAGCTCTCCGCGTTTCTCATGGAGACCAATCAACCTGGGTTCTCTTTGGAAGAGCGAATTCACACGGTCGGAGTTTCCGCTTCGAACACGGTGCGATTCAAGCTGACCAATGCGGTTGGGTGGCACACACCGTGTTCGTTCGAGCAGGCGATTGGGTTGCTCTATCGCGGCCGACTCGGAATTGCCGCCATGGCGGTGGGGATCGCGGAGAAAGCCCACGAGCTTGCAGTGGAATACAGCAAGCAACGCCAACAGTTTAATCGCCGACTATGCGATATGCAATCGGTTCAAAACATGATCGCGGACAGCGACATGGAAATCGAAGCGGCGCGGCTGCTTCTTCATAAGGGTTCGACGCTCTATGATCAGGGCAAAGATGTGGTGAAGGCGAGCTCTTTTGCAAAGCTTTATGCGAGCGAGACGGCGAACCGGGTGACCAATCGGGCCATCCAAATCCACGGGGGCCGAGGCATGACGCAGATGTATCTCGTTGAAAAACTCTGGCGGGATGCAAAACTCACAGAAATTGGCGAAGGATGCAGCGAAATTCAACGTCTAGTCATTAGTAAGCAGGTTCTGAAATAACATGGCAATCACGACTCTCATTCTGGCCGCGGCGATCGGGCTCCAAACCCCCGCTCCTGATGCGCGTTTCGAGCTTCATCGAAAATTCGCCGCGGGCGAAAAGCTCAAATACCGAATCGAGGCGAACGTCGTTTCCGAAATGAGGGACTATGAGGTCGCCACCTATTTCCCGAGTTCGGACGGCTATGAATACAACTTCTCCATCGACGTGAAATCGGTGGATGAAGATGGCATCGCCAAACTCATCTACAAGCGCCCGACCATGGTCTGGATCACGGGTGAAAACCACCTCCGTGACGAACGGCGGCAGGTCTTGAAGCAAAACTACAACATGGAACTGAAGGTCAGCCCGGTGAACGATATTTTGGACTTCCGCGACCTCAACGAAGACAAGAAGAAGCCGGCGAAGAGTCAATCAGACGCCTTCTGGATGCTGGCCGCACCGGCCCCGATGCAGCAGCAAGCCATCGTCACCCAATTCACGAACGAGATCTTCCGAATCGCCCTTATGTTGGGGAGTTTCGACTCTAACTTCGACTTCGCGCCGAAGCTGCCTGAACGCAAGGTGAAAGCGGGCGATACCTGGAAGTTCACGATGGGATACGCGCCGCAACGCCTTCAAAACGACAAGAAGAAACGCACGGTCAACCAGCGGCTGGACTTCACCTACAAATATGATGGCGTCGTCCAGGTGGAAGGGAAGTCCTATCAGCGAGTGACGGCAGATTTGAGTCTCGATTCTGATGCCGCCGAAATGATCCACCAGACCTATGGCCTGACCACCGAGCAAACCGGAATCAAGGCGATCAAGCTCGAACTCAAGACAAAGCTCACGTTTGACCTTGATATGAAGTCCTTGGCGACGGTCCGTGGCTCAGCCGAATCCATCGGTTCCTTCCGCTTCGACCACACGCAAGTTAAAGGACAAGCCGTCGAGGATGGAAAGCTGAAGGGCAAAGTTGAAATGTTCCTGGTGAAGTAAGCATCGTCTCGCTCGCTTCATCCGTCTGTTTCGGATGGTAGTCCGGCCATGGCGACTCGGATTCAGCGAATATCCCCCGCTCTTTCTGGGGCGCACGCCGTTTTTGGTGTGGGCCTTGTCGCTTCGTGCCTGCTCTTCGTTTCCTTGCCCGCACCCTGGACCGTCCCCGCGTGCTTGGCGATGCTCCTCTACCTGATCGTCGATTGGACCATCGTGCCGTCCCGTCGAGAAGGTTTGAATGTGGCCTTGGGTCTTCCGTTTTTGGCCGCTATCGGGGTCGAAGTGGGCTGGCCTTGGGCGGTGATTCTCGGAACCTTTGCGCCCGCGCTTCGCAGTTGGATTCGAGCGTGGAGCATGCGGGGCGCGGTGCACCTGCCCACGTGGTCGGCGAATCTCGGACTCACAGCCGGAAGCCTCACGGGCGCAGCCACCCTCGCCCATCAACTCCCCGCGGGGATGAGCGGCGCTGCGTTCGCTTCGGTCGCCATGGCGGTGAGCGCGCTTTGGGCCCTCGCGATTCAAAAACAGCAAGTGTTTCGCGGGCTTTCGGGAATAGGGGTGCGCTCTTTGACCGTGGGCACGCTATCGCTCGTTGCGGTGAGTGGGGCGGCATCGTCGCATTCGGGCTCGCCTTTGGTTTTGATCGCCGTGCTCGTGCCGCTCATGCTTTTGCATCGCATGCTCGTGGTAGGGCTTTCCCCGCGCGATGAAGTGATGGAAACGATGGGCGCTCTGATGCTCATGCTCCAGAGGGCCCATCCTTATTCGCATGGCCATTTAGAGCGTGTCGCCAAGATGGCAGAGGAAGTGGCCCTGAAACTGGGACTCGGCCCCAAAATGGCGCGGCAAGTTCACGACGCCGCCATCTTGCATGATATCGGCAAAATTGCCGTCAACGAAGCCATTCTGGACAAGCCCGCCAAGCTTACCGAAGAAGAATTTGATCACATCAAACGACATTCCGCCTATGGAGCGGAGATTCTTTCTCAATCCCGTCGCTTCGCGGTGGTGTCGGGGTGGGTCCTTTGCCACCACGAACGCATGGACGGGCGCGGCTATCCCGAGGGCTTGGATGGGAGTCAAATTCCCATTCCCAGCCGCATCATCGCGGTCGTGGATGCATTCGACGCCATGGTCGGGAGCGGTACCAAGGCCAGCCGCCGGACCTATCGAGAGCCGATGGACGTGAGCGCGGCGCTCGCTGAACTCGACCGGTGTGCAGGGACCCAGTTCGATCCGCAGGTCGTCCGGGCATTCAAAGACGTTGTCTTAGGGGGCGAAATTGTCTGACTTCTGGCTATGGGCAAGCGTCGCCATGACCGCCCTGCTCGCGTTCGCGGTTTTCGTGCAGTATCCGCGCGAACGCGAGCGCCGGGTCACAGAGTCATTAAAGACGCTCGCGTCGGCCGTCGAATTGCGCTTCCCGAGATATCGAGGGGGGACAGAGACTTGCGTTCAGTGGTCGCTTGAGTTGGGTCGGCATGCCGGACTCAGCCGAAAACAACTCAAGCGCCTGGAGTGGGCGGCTTGGGCTCAGGATTTAGGGCTTTGCTCCATTCCATACGGTCAGCTCAACGAGCGGCCGATCGAAACGTGGTCGAAGCTCGAACACACGGTTTATCGTGAACATCCCGAATCCGGCGCGGCCATGCTCGAATTGGTTCCGATGCTTCGGGAATTGGCCCCCATCGTTCGCCATCACCACGGGCATGCTTTGGATGACGAAGCCGATCCGCGCGAGAGTTCGTCCATTGAGTCGAGAATTCTTTGCTTGGTCAATGGTTACCTTTGGCACCGGCAGGAACTTGGCGAAGGCATCGCCCGAGATCACCTCATCGAACAAAAGGGTCGGCTCTACGATGCCTCCTTGGTGAACGTGTTGCTGGAAATGACCCATGGAAAATCAACCGACGCCCAAAGCAATTGACCAGCGAATCTGGGGTGGCGTGGTGTTCTTGGCCGCGTTCGTTTTGCGGGCGATGGGCGTTGGTTGGGGTTTGCCGAACAGCACACGGGCGTTCAGCTA
>Ga0209573_1005554_pt1 | contig 11249 bp, 8 predicted proteins | sample TNRBio252014_DNA_FD_185870 | JGI IMG/M metagenome (GOLD analysis project Ga0209573, IMG submission 185870) | Wastewater treatment Type I Accumulibacter community from EBPR Bioreactor in Madison, WI, USA - TNR Reactor_6/25/2014_ DNA (SPAdes)... | ecosystem: Engineered > Bioreactor > EBPR >...
GTCGACAGATCCGTCGAGATCGTCGCCGAATTTCGCGCGGCTTCGGCCTCCCAGCTCAACGGCGAACAGGATTTGAAAGGGATGACCCGCATTCTGCGGGACCTGAACGCACTGCACGTGGCTTTTCAGAACTGGAGTCAGGAATCCCTCGAGTCCGCTTTGCGCACCGGGGTCAGAAACGCAACACTCGACGACCTCCGCACCGACGACGTTACCGAGATCCGCGAGACGGGAGATCTCTGGACCGATCTCGAGCAATCGAAAGACGAGGAGATGTCAGCGGTCGCTTCCCTGGCGAAACAGCTTCTAGCTGTGATCCAGATTCCGCGGCCCCTTCACCGAGCCGATGAACAGCCTGTCGGCGGCGTTTCCGACATCTCGAACAAGGGTGATCCATCAAGCCTGTTGCTGAGCGAATTGGCCTACGACGACGACACCCTGTCTGTGAGACTCGCCTACAACGAAGCTCTCTACCTCCGTCGGGAGTCCCCACCGGCGACACCACTCCCGAGAAGGCACATCCTTCTCGACAACGGGATCCTGCTTTGGGGAACCTCCCGTCTCTACGCCACCGCTGTCGCGGTGGCACTCCTGAAGCCGCGAACTCCGGAAGAAATCGTCATCCTTCACGGCCACCGGAACTCCAGGTTCGAAACGATGAACCTTGGCAGCACCAGCGACCTCCGGGTTTGGTGGAAAAGACTGGATCCCTCGGCGGAATGCCATGGGGCCCTGAACGCCATTCTTCCCTTGTTGCTTGCGGACACACCCGAGGACCAGCCAGAGATCGTGCTTGTCACCCATGCGGATGTTTATTCCGTTCTCACGCCTCTTCTCTCCGCCCGGGAATGGCCGGTGGGGCTGCGCTTCTTTATCTTTACGGTCAATTCTGCGGGACGGTGCACGCTGTTCCGGCGAAGCCCGACCGGCGCGCAGGAGCTGTCATCTGTCCAACTTGAGATCAAGGCCGCAACGCGGCAGCCATGATACCCGCAGTCCTCCATCTCCGGCCCTCGTCCCAAAATTCCCCGCCGGGAATGGCTGCGGCCGTTTTGATTGCAGGGGACGATGTCCACCTGTGGCTTTCGGAGATCGCCCGCTGGCCCGATACAGCCTCGGTCGAGGCGAAGATCTACGTCCTTCCAGTCTCCCCGAGAAATCCACGACCGGGAGGAGCTCTCATCCTGCCCTCGAACGGACAATCGATCCAGCCTTCCGACCGCGTGATCGCATGCGACGAGATTTTTCCTGGTGTGTGGATTCCACGCGGGGCCACCCTCATGCCGGCAATCACTTCAGAGGAGGCAAAGCGGCTCTTCCTCTTCACGATGAACCTGATGCATCCCGCGCTCGGCTTGATCGGTTGGGAGGCGACCGACGCGCTGGCCCCCGGTGACTTGCTCGCTCACTCCTCGAATTCCAGCGGCTGCACCTGGGAGATGGCTGCTTCCGGTCCGCCAACCCCGCCACGCCTTCAGTCGATCAGGTTGCACTTGGACGAGAGCGACCTGTCGTTTCTACTCGAGGCGGGTTCCGGAATCGGTGACAAATCCCATCGGGAGTTCACCAAAACGAAAGGACTCGGTGAAAAATTCAGGGACCTTTTGGGCGGAACCGCAGTGATCGGGCTGGGAGCCGTGGGCGGGATCGTCGGAATTGGCGTCGCCGGTCTCATGGGACTGGGAAAGGTGTTTGGCGCGGGGAAATCGAGTCGATCCGCGGACTCAGCCAACGGAAATCGCCCCGCAACGACCAAACAGGGATTCCTCGAGTTTCTCCAAAAATGGGCAGCGCAACAAACCGAGACGCTGCAACAACGAAGACATCGGGAACTCGACCGACTCATGAAGCTGCTTGAGTCCAACCCGGAATTGGGCCTTCGCTACGCCCTGCCCTTGTCGGGCGAGGAAGGCGCCCGTGGATTCTCCGCGCAAGCCGGTGACCGACTCTCCCTCCGAACCCCGTCACTCGGATCGATGGGACGAGGCGGCGGGGTGGTCGACCCTTGGAATCTGGACAACAACTGGCGTTGGAAACTGCAGCAGCGCTATCGCGAGGTTGCCGCTGAAGAATTGAAGAACGGTCGATACGAACGCACTGCTTACATCTATGGAGAGTTGCTCGGTGATTGGCGACTGGCGGCGGACGCCCTCATGCAGGGTGGATTTTTCCGGGAAGCGGCTCGACTCCATCTCCTGAAATCCAAAAGCCAGGTTGCTGCGGCCGAGTGCCTCGAAAAGGGAGGGCTGCTCTTTGAGGCGATTCAGATCTTCGCCGAACTGAAGATGCATGAACGCTGCGGGGATCTATTCACGAAGATGGGCCGCCGTGCCGACGCCTTCCGGAGTTATCTCGAAGCGATTCGGATGGCTGGAGACCGGGTAACGACGGCGCGCATCCTCACGGAAAAGCTCCGACTCCCTGGCTGGGCCGCATCCGTACTCGCCAGCGGCTGGCCAGACAGCTCTGAGGCGATGGTTTGCCTGAACGAGCACTTTCAGCTCCTGAACCGTTGCCGGGCGGAGGAGGAGTGCGCGATCCAGACCGAGCGACTCGCCCAAAACTCGGATCGATTGCTCACCACACCGGAAGAGATTCGAGCCGTAGCAGAGATCGGCCGTTCCCTGGCTTTTCCCCGGTCGCAGCGTCGGTTTGCCCTGATGGGGCGTCTGGCAGTGGCGAGGGCCGCCGCCCTTTTCCCAAATGACAAAGCCGCACGGAAGTTCATCGAATGTCTCTCTGACATCGATCCCGAGGACACACTCCTCAGGACAGACGTCCAACGCTTTTTGACCCGCCGAGTCGATCCCGTAGCGATGCCTATTCGCAGACGGATTGATCGTCCGATCAAGCCATCAGAAGTTCTGAAGATTCCATTCGACCTCAACATTCTTGCCTTTAGCAGCGCAGGTAAGGAGTGGCTCGCGGTAGGAATCGAACAGTCTCGTCAGACCGTGATACTTCAGTCCGGTGATGCACTCGGGATCTTCCAGCCTCAATCTCTCGGTTGTCAGAGAATCACGTCCGCATGGTTCATGATCCATGAGGAACCGAACAGGGTTGGTCTAATCACGCAACCGGAAGTAAACTGGTCCGAACGGATGATTCAGTCTCGGGAACGCCATCTGCGCACGACATCACATCGTATCTCAGGTCACCTATTGGCAGTAGAGGGAACCCGGGATGGGATTGTTTGCGCGCTCGTCAGAAGCGAAAGTGACACCACCCTATTGAACCTGGCCTCGTTTGATTCAGGAGGCCACTGTCTCCGGACTCGACCGCTCGGCTGGGCTGATGTTCCCCCTGAGACGACTTCCCTTCCTTTTGCCTGTGAATCAGACAGGGCATTTCTGGCGATGGGGAACCAGGTCTTCATGCTCGAGGACAAGGACGGCATCGGTGATCCGAAGCTCTCCAGTGTCAATCTACCGGGAATGGTCTCGCAAATCACCGCGAGCCGACCCTCGAAGCGGATCCGGGTTGCCGTGGCGTGGAGTAACGAGGTCGTGCTCCTCAGTCCGGAGGAGAAATGGGAGCCGGTCCAGTTGGACAGCGGGGAAAGCGAGCGCCCTGCACTCCATTTCATGCCGGACGGGAATCTCATCATTGCCTCGAATCACGAGGCCAAGGTCGTATGTGTCGAAGACCGGGTTCAAACCCTGGCCACTCTGTGCTACAGCAAGCCGGGTATGTATCCTCCGATCGGCGTAGTCTCACTCGATGTTTCGACGTGCGCCATTTTGATGTCCGATGGTCGCATCGAGATCTTCAAGGTGGAAGAGTGAAAGGCTCAGAGCCGACTCCAGCCCACGCAGGTGTGGAGAACCCGGCCCACCCGATCCTGAGGTGGGAAAGTGTAACCTGTACCAATGTTTTCTTGACGCAGATTCCCTCGGTTTGCCACATTCACCCGGCATGATCAACGAAAACCTCACCTCCTGGCTCGGCCATCCCGTAGAGGACTATCTGCCAGGCCAACAGATCAATCCGCAAGTCTACTACCGCTTTCGCGTGGATTGGGATACCGAAGTTTCGGTGATCGAGATGATGGCTGCTTTTACTGCCGACCCGTCGGCCGCAGATATCACCGGACTGGTGGTCGGTGCCTGGTTCGGAGACGACTCGGGTGCCTCGAGCGAGGAAATCGTCCAGCTACTTGTCGGGGCACGGGAACGACTTCCCAAGCTGGAGGCAATTTTCTTCGGCGATGTGATCTCCGAAGAGAACGAGATCTCCTGGATCCAGCAATCCGACATGAGCCCCCTCTTCGCTGCCTATCCGGGACTAAAACATTTTGTGGTGCGAGGGGGCAACGACTTGGGACTGGGAAGCAACCTGCACCTGGGTTCTTTGAAGTCGTTGACCGTCCAAACCGGTGGAATGGAAAGGGCCACACTTGACCAGGCCCTTTCCCTCGACCTACCGGCTCTGGAACGACTAGAACTCTGGCTCGGAACAGACGGGTATGGATGGACGGGGGAAGTCTCGCAGTTGAAGCCCTTGTTCGACGACACGCTGTTTCCCAACCTGCGGCATCTCGGACTCCGAAACTCGGAAGTCGCCGACGCCATCGCGGAGGCCCTTTGTGCCGCTCCCATCGTTGATCGCATCGACTCGCTGGATCTCTCGCTCGGCACACTCACGGACAAGGGAGGCACCGCGCTGGCGAATTGCCCCCGCTTGAAGCGGTTGAAAGACCTGGACCTCCATCACCACTTCATGAGCGAGTCCGTGATGAAGGGTTTGGCTGCGGAATTCCCGGGCGTCAACCTCGCCGATCGGCAGGATCTCGACAAGTATGGCCCCTACGTGGCGATAGGTGAATGATCGACGCGATGGCGCCGATCCAATGCCTCTGGATTCCCGGGTCGCCTCGCGCGCTCCTTTTCACTCAAGCCGTCCAAAAACCCGCCGATACCACGCTGGTCGGGCATTCGTGGGCGGAGGTCCTCGAAACCGGGGACTGCGAGGTCAAGGATCGGAACGCGTGGTTCCGAATCGATTCCCCGGGTCGCGATTGGGAGGTCGAGCGTGCGTTGCTGAAGCGCGGAGCCTTGCTTGCGGCCGACGAGCGCTACGCATCGGCTCCGGAAGAACGGGTTGCCACATGGGTCGAAGATCCCGGACGGATCTGGCCATCTCGCCAGCATTTTTTGGGTTTCCGCGACGCGCTTTCAACGCTTCGGGCATCTTTAGACGAGAAAGAGGTGAAGTGGATGCAGGATCCACAGGAGATCTCGATCATGTGCGACAAGCATGCCGCACGTGAACGGATGGCCGCCGCGGGAGTGCGGATCCCTCACGGTTTGGGATTGATCGATGGGTTCGACCATCTGGTTTCCCTGATGGAAGAGACGCGCCTGAACCGGGTCTTCCTGAAGCTTTGCCATGGCTCGTCCGCGTCGGGCGCGGTCGCCATCGCGTTGGGCAGCGGTCGAATCCGGGCCTATTCCACGTCCACGATGGAGAGGTCCGCGGAAGGCGATACGTTCCTGCGGAATTCTCGTTCTCCCATCGAATGGAACGGCCTTTCGGAGATCCGCAGACTGGTGGATGCGGTGTGCCGGCACCGGGCGATAGGCGAAGCATGGGTTCCGAAAGCCGGGTGGGAGGACAGGCGTTTCGACGTCCGCATCGTCGTGATCGGGGGCCGAGCCAGGCAAGTGGTCGCGAGGCTTTCGAAAACCCCCTTCACGAACCTCCAACTGGGAGCGACTCGTCGCTCGGCGGAGGAACTACGGGAAAGAATCGGATTCCAGGCTTTCGTCTCGATGTGCGAAGAAGCTGAAAGGGCGATGACGTGCTTCCCCGGATCCCTCCACGGCGGCGTCGATCTGGTCTTGAGCACGGGAAATCAAGGGCCCCGTGTCATCGAAGTCAATGCGTTTGGAGATCTCCTGCCATCGGTGCGTCACGAGGGACTCGAAACCTACGGCTGGGAGCTAAAGGTGATCGCCGAGCGCGACGCTCAAGTCTCCGCAACTGGACGGTAATCGTCCGGATTGTCGAATCCCGCGGTCCACGCGACGGCCTCATGGCAGCTACGCATGGAAGGCGGAACCCGGATGAGGTAATGTCTGCCGGTAGAGGGACAGTTCACCGAGACGCAGACCAAGGGTTCGTCACCAGTCAGTGCAACCTTCAGCAAGCGCCTCCACCCTCCGGCGTCTTCGTCCTGATGGAGAACCTCCGCCTTCGATTCATCGAGGAATCGGGCGAATCCCATCCGCTCTATCATCACCCGCCGGACCTCCGCGTTTGCTTCGGCCAACACTTCGTCGGCAGTCAGGCTTTCGGGAAAGAACGCGATTCTCGCGTCGATCCTGACACCACGCCACCGCAGGGCAGTCTTCGACAGAGAGGCGGGAAGGGACTCGATGCCTGTTCCACCGACGTCGATCCATTCCCGAACCTGCACCGACTCCGGCACGCGGTCGATGCGGGCGCAGCCTCTGATATCCAAGGAAGTCAGAGGTCCGAGCGATGCAGGCAGCCGCATGAGGGAAATGCAATTCCGGGCCGAAACGGATCCGATTCCAACGTGGGCCGACTCCGGCCAATGTCGCAGCGACGTGCATCCGTCGATCACGAGAAAGTCGGCACGCAAACCCTCGGGTAACTGTTCCAGTGCCACACAACCCGTCAGGTTCAGAACCGGGACCGAGATACCGTCAGGCAAACGCCTCAGAGCATGTGCCCCGCTTAAATCCAGCTTTTGCCAAACTTTCAATCCGGCGGGAAGGCTTGTGCCTGGAAACCCTCTCCATTTCAGTGTGTGGCATTCGAATCCTTCGGGAATTTGCGCGACTCCGGGATGCTTCGAGGCATCGACGATCGCAGCCATGCCCCCGAGTGAAAGATTGAGTATATCCGTCATGCGAAGCAAACGAACTTTGGGCTCGATCAGTCCAACACCCGCCGGATCTCCGTGGGATGGTATTCCCTCTGGATTCGCACTTCGTAACGCCCGCGAGGTACCGTGACCGGACCGTGTTCCTCGTGAACGACGGAAGCCTCCGTTCCAGTAACCTCCAAAAACAGACGCCCATTTGCGTCGCCCAAGACTTGCGCTGTGGTTCCCGAACTCAATCGGTGGGCGTGACCGGTGACCTCTCCCTCTGCCAATATCGGTGGACGAATCCTCAGGCCCTCCGGCCAAGCGGTCGTCTCGACCAAAAACACGTCACCCTGACGCCAAGTCGCAGGCGGCAGGACCGGAGTGTTTCCCCCCTTGAGAGATGAGAACAGCTTGCGAAACATGTAGGGATCCTACACGAACCGCAATCTTTGTGAATCTCAAAATCCGGTGCCGTCAAAGATCGCCGGGATTCGTTCCAGGATTCCGTCCCCGAAGACAGAGTCGAGCCCCAGATGTCTCAGATGCACATACCCGATATGGCATCGGCACTCCGGAACCGAGCATGAGCGCGGCTCTAAAGCCGCTTCGAAACCGCTCTCGTAGATGTTCCCGATCACCGAAGGAATGAAATGGCAGCGCCTCGCATCTCCGTTTCCATCGACTGTAAAAGCTTCACTCCCAGAGCGGCAGGCGCGCCCTTGGCTCACGTGAGGCCTGAGATTGAAGTGGAAATGGGGATCAATTTTGGAGAGGGCTTCCACGTCCGCCGGCGTGTAGTAGTCGGCCTGCCTCTTCCATGCGTTTACCCACACGTAGATCTGCGGATCAATCATCGAGCGAAGTGCCCGGATCGCCGGGATCGCCTCCTTCCGTCCGACCACGCCGACACTATGTTTCGCTCCCATTCGCGCCAAGCGATGGCTCTTGTCCGCAAATCTCCCCAAGCTCGTCTCGTCGGGATGGTAAGTCGTCCACAGGGCGAACGTTTCGAGGTCTGCATCCTCGATCCAATTCAACGCACAGGAAAGGTTGGTCTGGGCGGCGACTCGACGCACATGGGGAAGGTGGCTCAAATCCAGCATCGCTCGCTGATAGTGCCGGTGAATCAAAGCTTCGCCCCAGGGAGTGAAGAGAATGCCGATGGATTCTTTCCGTGTCCGCACCCAAGCGACAAAACGATTCAAACATTCCGCATCGCGGGCCAGTTCCTCGCGAGTGTTCTTCGTCTTCGCGAATGGGCAATAGCCACAAGCGTAGTTGCAGCTCGACAAGGGTCCCCGATAGATCACGAACCACTTCCTTTCGGCGATTGACTCCCTCTGACTCATCGCACTTCGAACTCGGAGATCAGTCGTTTCACTTCGTCAGAGTAGATCCATGGACCGATCACGTCGCTCCATTCCAAGCCGAGGGTGGTGGGACGGAGGGAATTCCCCGAAATGACCATCGCGCCACATTCGATCAATTCGGCGAACGGAGCAGAGAAGTCCTCCCAGGCGGAAACCCCGAAGCGTGACTCGTAAGCGGCGAGATCCAAGCCGTCCCGCCTCAGGACGCTCTTGATCACGTATCGGCGGCGCTGGTCGTCGTCGTCGAGGAGGGCACCATGGGTGGCTTGGCCATGCTCGCTAAGATCCAATCCCGAGTAGTGATCGAGGATCTCGACAACTCCGGTTCGACCCACCGCCCACTCGGTCGAGTAATGCACGGATCGGGTGTAGGAGCGAGCCCCTGCCCCGAGGCCGACCATTCCGTCCTCCTGGCAGCAGTAGGTTGGTCCCGAAGAGCCGGAGAGGGACGTCAGGCGGAACAGCCTCATTGAGATTTGAGTGTACCCTCTTTCAAGGAGCCAATCCCGGCCGCGCCGGTAGAGATCCTCGCGATGATCCCCTGCAGCGCGTCCCTTTCGGGCGAGGCCGGTCTTCTCCCGAACGTAGAGAGGATAGAGAAATAGCTCCTCCGGTTCAAAGCGAAGCGCCTCCGAAAGAGAACGACGCCATGACTCCCAGTCCTGTCCCTCCATTCCGTAGATCAAATCGATGTTTCGAATGGGGAATCCGGCAGACCGGATCTCTTCAAGCGCGGAAATGACCAACCCGACGCGCTGCGGGCGCCCCAAGGTCCGAGTCTCACTTTCGATGAAACTCTGCACACCCAAACTCGCCCGTTCCACCCTGGCACCCTCGCGCAGCCAACGCATCTTCTCCCGATCGACGGTATCTGGTGACATCTCGACCGAGATGGGGATGGTTTCGGAATCCGGAACAAGCACCGACAGTGCACGGAACAGCCGCTCCCATTCGTCGATTCGGAGAAACGTCGGAGTGCCTCCGCCCACCGCCATTCGTGCGAATCGTGCATCGTCTCCAAGAGATTCTGAAACGGCCTCCACCTGACGCTCCAACGACTCGAGGTAAGCATTCACTCTTCCCTTGTTCACTTCGCCTCCTGAGGTTGTAAACAAGTTGCAGAACCCGCAACGGTAGGAACAAAACGGAATGTGGACGTAGAGGAAAAGCGAATCCCTCTCTTCGTCCCGCCAGACCTCTTTCACTGACAACGCAGGCTCGAACCTGCGATAGGCCATCTTGTGAGGATAGCCGTAGGCGTAGCCCTGGAACAAACCGCCGCTGCGGACGCTCTCTTCCAATTTGATCATGACGCACCCTTCCAATCTTCCTTCTCCACCGCTCCGTGTGCGTAGGGGACATCCCAAACTTCAGAGACCGATACGCGATGTCCGGTGAATCCGGATTCTCCGTAGGCTGTCCCGTGGTCGGAGCATGTCACATGAAATACGGGACGTGGACGGTCAGCGAAAGCGCTCATCAGCACCGGGATTTCCCTGTCGATCGCCCTCAGTGCGGCAGCATGGCTCTCCATGTCGTCGATTCCGGAATCCCTCGAGTAGAAGGAATTTGGCTGGTGGACAGCTGAGAAGTTCACGAACAAAAGGAGCCGCTGCTGAGAAGGAAGGGCTGCGATCTTCTCGGCGGCAAAGGCACATTGGTTGCGTGGGGAATCTCTGCAGGTAACGCCGAACTCTTCCCTCCAGTGACTTTCATCAAAGTAGTTTGGGAGAACTCGGCTCAGCGCAGTCTTCTTGTTGAAGAATCCCACTCCGCCAATGCAGATCGTATGGAAGCCGATGCCGCGAAGACCTGCGATCACGTTGTCCTCATCGAATACCTTCGTGCCTGGCCCCGTGCTCTCACTCCCGGCGAATCGGGCCGCGAAAAGCCGCTCGCGTCCCACTCCCGGATCCGACGGGGTCGGGAGAAAACCGGCAAAGAAGGATTGGTGAGACGGAAACGTGAAATTTCCTGGAGCGTGGCGACGTTGCCACCCGGACTCTCCAATCAGGCGACGAAGGTTTGGAGTTCCCCCGATGGCCCATTCGCGCTCCGCAACGTCGAAACGCAGGGAATCGAGCACCAGCCAGAGCAAGTCGTGCTCGGGCAGGATCTGGTTCATGTCGATTACAGAGGGTCTCATCTTCGCCACCATGCCGATTTCGATGCCCTGAGGCAAATCGATAATCCTGACGAACCCAAGGCGAGTCAATGATCCTTGTGGAAACCTGGACATCCCAGCCTTCCAATCCTGCAAATTTTCCCTCGAACAGTAGGGCCTCTGGTGCGACGCCCGCCGTACCCCGCAACAGCCCCACTTCCCGCGGCATATAAGTTTGATGGCACGACCTACCCACTACGTGCCCGTCATCTCGCGACCGGTCGTCGCGGCGCTCTTCCATGAAGCGAAACGTCATCGCATCCCGATGACGAAGCTCGTGGATCGTCTGCTCGAGGAATCCCTTCGGGGAACTCCCGGGTGGACCCAAGCGTCGCTAGACTGGCCCGAACTGGCGGCACCCTCACCCGACAGGAATCAGCAATCCCGCTGATCGAACCAACCAGCTGCGGCCCGATTTTCGAAGCCCGGTCTCTTTGCGAGATCGGGCTTTTTCGTGATTCGGCCGTTTTCCCAAAACCAACCACGAACCCAAACCTACGATCATGGCAATCAAACTCATCGCCAATTACGCCAAGCGGCTGGGCCTCCCCGGCTACAGCTCTCACCAGTTCAGCGTCTCCTGCGAGACCGAACTAACCGACCTCACCCAGGTTCACTACGAGGCAGCCCGCCTCTACGGCCTGCTCCAGGATTCCGTGGATCGTGAGATCCAGCAAACCGGGTTCGTTCCCGGCGACGACTACGGTGACAAGTCCGCGAGTTCCGTCCAGTCCAACGGCCAATCCAATGGCAATGGCAATGGCAATGGCAATGGCAATGGCAATGGCAACGGCCACCACCAGGACGCCGATCCCGTGTGGCAATGCTCCGAACGCCAGCGCGAACTCATCATCGGACTCGCCACCGAGCTCAACCT
>Ga0209573_1005557_pt1 | contig 11244 bp, 13 predicted proteins | sample TNRBio252014_DNA_FD_185870 | JGI IMG/M metagenome (GOLD analysis project Ga0209573, IMG submission 185870) | Wastewater treatment Type I Accumulibacter community from EBPR Bioreactor in Madison, WI, USA - TNR Reactor_6/25/2014_ DNA (SPAdes)... | ecosystem: Engineered > Bioreactor > EBPR >...
GGCCACCGTCGAACGCCGCGCTGACCTTCTTGCGTGCAACGGCTGGAAACGCGAACGGCAGGCTCGTATCGTCGGTCATGGCGGATGTGGCAGGCCCGGATGGTGTCGAAGGACTGGCTTCAGCAACCGAATCCTAGGTCACATCAACCGCTTACGCTACATCCGCCAGCCCGCTTACGCAGCCCTCGTGAATAAGACGGGTTAGTGGAGCGATGACGCTTTCCTGCCGGCCGCGCGATCGACGCGAACCGGGTCCGCTTCGGAGGCGCCCGCTGGTTGCCGGCAACGTCCGCAGTCCGGAAAATTGGGAGCCGCGCCCCCGACCGACGCTCCTGACCCGGACCGTTGGCCAAGTCGATCAACGCTCGATCCCACAAGGGGAAGCGGAAGGGGCGGGTCGTGCAGTTCCGGTTTGTGTTTCTTCGCCTCTGGCGCCGAAATCAGGCGGGCCAGCTACAGAACCCGCGCGCTGATAGCCTCACTGGATTCTCCGGGAAATAGCCGATTGTCCCCCGAGCAGCCGTTCGAGAGGCTCCGGCGCTCCAAGCGCATGGCCCTGCGCATAGTCGACGCCCATCCGCCGTAGGCACCGAACGGTTATCGCGTCGTGTGCAAACTCGCCGACGGTCGCGATGCCGAGAGCATGCCCGACCTCGTTGATCGCGCTCACCACTGCCGCGTCGTCGGGGTTGCCACTCATGTTGCGGACGAACGAGCCGTCGATCTTCAAATAATCCGCTGAGAACTGGCGCAAATAACGGCCGAGGTCGTCGTCGATCACCTCGATGTCGCGAAAGCCGCGCTGGCGGGCGACATCGACCAGCTCGTACTGCCGTCGCCGGCTCTCCAGGTTGCTTTGCACCTGCGCCAGGGTGAACTGGCGAACGTAGACCACCGCCTTGCGTTTCAGCACCGCGGCCGGCAGCAGCTCAGCGCTCGTCATCGCGGCCCTCCTCCACTGCGACGCCGGCCGCTTCCAGCAGCAGGCGGGCCATCCGGGCCAGGACCGTGCTGCGCTCGGCGCGGCTCATCCCGCGAAGTGTTCCGGACTCGAACGGCATGCTGAGCTGGCGCGGCGCCACGGGCGCCGGGGTCGGCAGGCTTTTCATCGTGCTCCTCCTGGACGACGGTCGGATCGTCCGGAGAGCTTCGTCTGAAACCGTGCTCGACCAGCAGCTGATGCAGCTCGATCAGGCCCGCTGCCGCCACCCGCGGCGCGCCAAACCCCATCCCGACGCAGACGGCCGGATCCAGCACCCATGCCGCGACGACGACGACCACGCCGGGCGACACCTCGACGTGCACGACCTCACCGCCGGCCCGCCGCTCGGCGTAAAGCCGCCGAAGCCGGCGCCCATAGAGCGCGTGCCAGCGGTAACAGACTTCGACTTCCTGCCCGACATGGGCAGAATGACCCCGCGATTGCTCTCAATCGCAAGAACGCGCTCTTCGCCGGCTCCGACGGCGGGGCCGCGCACTGGGCGACCGTCGCGTCGCTGATCGAGACCTGCAAGCTCAACGGCGTCGAGCCGTACGCTATCTCGCCCACATCATCACCCGTATCGTCGAAGGCCACCCGCAGAGCCGCCTCGACGACCTCCTCCCCTGGGCCTACCCGGCCGCCGTCCTACTTAGGGCCGTGGCCTGATGACGACGATTACCACCGACCGCCGGCGAATTTGGTGCCGGGCGATCCGCCAACAGGGCCGCCTCGGCGTGCGCGTCCAGTTCAGCCCGTACTCAAAGGATGAAATCGAGGGCTGCGTAGTTGGCGGCGACGATGGCGCCGTCCTGGATGATGATTTCGAGGTCGGCGCCGAGGGCGGCGTCGACGTTGACCTGCACCAGCGTCGCCGCCCCCAGGTTCTGCACCCGCAACTGGCCTGCTGCGGTGAAGGCGGTGCTGCCGATGAACGCGAACGCTTGATTGCCGCCGAGGATGGCGTTGGCATCGAGGGTCGAGAGGTCGATGCGGTCGCCGCCGGCAACGCCCACGCCTTCGATGCCGGCGATGCTGTCGCGTCCGGCGGCCGGCGACTCCGCCAGCGCATCGAATCGAAGATGTCCGCACCGATGCCGCCGATCAGGCTGTCGGCGCCGGCACCGCCGCGCAGCGTGTCGGCACCGACGCCGCCGATCAGCGTGTCGTTGCCTTGGACGCCGTCGAGGATGTTGGCGCCGGTGGTGCCGGTGATGCTGTCGTCGCCCTGGCTGCCGGTCGCGTTCTCGAAATTGGCGAGCGTGTCGGTGACGCCGCCGAGTGTGGCGCTGGACGCGAGGATGATGGTGCCGCCGCTGAAAAGCGTGGAGAAATCAACCGTATCGATGCCGGCGCCGCCGTCCAGCGAGTCCGCCCCAAGGCCGCCGTTCAGCGTGTCGTCGCCCCCACCGCCCAGGATGGTATCGGCACCGCCGAGGCCCGACAGCTTGTTGGCAACGCCGTCGCCGGTGATCAGGTCCTTGGCGCCGCTGCCGATGACGTTCTCGAAGTTGAGGATGTCTTCGCCGACGCCGCCGATCGTCGCCCGGTCGCTCAGCAGGTCGATGGAGCCGCCGAGCAACGAGAAGGAATAATCCACCGTGTCGTTGCCGATACCGCCGTCGAGCGTGTCGGTATCCTCGCCGCCGGAGATGGTGTCGTTGCCGCCGCCGCCGCCGATCGAGTCGTTGCCTTCGCGGCCTTCCAGGCGATTGGCACCGGCCGAACCGGTGATGGTGTCGTCCAACCCGCTGCCGATGGCGTTCTCGATGGAGGTGAATGTCTCGCTGACGCCGCCAATTGTGGCGGTGCCGGTGAGGGCGCCGAGGGAAATCGTACCGCGTCCGCCGAAAATGTTCGTGTCGTAGTCGATGGTGTCGTTGCCGGCGCCGCCGTCCATGCTATCCGTGCCCGAGCCGCCGGCGAGAACATCGTTGCCGGCGCCGCCGATCAGGGTGTCGCTGTCGCTGTTTCCAATCAGCGTGTCGTTGCCGCCGCCGCCGACAAGGCTGTCGTCGCCGGACAGGCCGTCCAGAAAATCGCCAACGCCGCCGCCGACGACCGTCTCGCCCGGGGTGCGGCCCTCAAACGTCACCGAGCCCAGATGGCCGTCGCCGATCGTGATCGAGAAGGACTCGCTGAAATAACTTGCGAGGAACACCGGGCGGGTGGTGTCCACCAGTCTTCCTACGAGGGTGCCGACTCCGACTCCCGAAGGCTGCGTGATCTGGAATTGATAGGCGCCCCCTGGGGCACCGATGTAAGCGATCGCCGAAAAGCCGGTGAATTGGCCCGGCGCGATGCGGACGCCGCTCTCGTCCATCTCCAGGCGTTCGACGTCGGCGATCGTCTTGTCGTGAAGTTCCGCGCTGCTGGAGGTCGCATCGATGGTATCGATTCCGCTACCGCCGTCGATGCTGCCGGGATTGGCGCCGACGATGATGCGGTCGTTGCCGGCGCCGCCGAGCAGTGTGGCGCCGTCCGCGTTGGAGCCGCCTCCCCCGCCGTCCAGCGTGTCGTTGCCCGCCCCGCCGTCCAGGAAATCGTCACCGTTTTTGCCGTCCAGGGAATCGTCGCCGGTGCCACCGAGCAGGGTGTCGTCGCCGGAGCCGCCGTCGAGCGTGCCGTTGCCGCCGCCGCCGTCCAGCCGATCATCGCCGCTCTCGCCCGACAGCGAGTCGCCGCCGGCCCCCGGAAAGCTTCCGGGCGGTGTGCGGCCGACGCCGGGGGAAACCTGACCGGGCGTGATGATGTCGTCGCCGGATGTGCCGCTGAATGTCGCCATGTCCTCAACCTCCCGTTGGTGTGACCGCGAAGGAAAGGGCACCTTGCTGTAGCAATGGTCGTTATGGATCGACTTCGATGGCCTGTGCCGTCGGCACCCCCAGCCCACCTACTAACTGTAGATGAATCGCAATTGCAAGTAAGCCCTGTGGTTGCAGCCCTCGGCGGTGGGGTCGCAACCGCCAGCCCCGTTTCCCGGCCCGGCCCGGCGCGGCGGCGGGGCTACTCCGGGCGGATCAGCCGGACGGTCACGCCGATCTCGGACGCCGCGGCACGCCAGGCCCGGTCGGCGGTGACGGCGGCCACGCCCAGGCGCTGGGCGAGCGCCAGGCAGGCGCGGTCGCCCAGCGACAGGCCGAAGGGCCGCGCCGGTGGAGCGAGCGCGGCCGCCCGCTCCGCCAAATCGCCGTCGAATTCGATCAGCTCGAACGGCAGGCCGCCGAGCAGGCGGCGGATGGCGGCACCGTCCGCACCCGCCAGCGCGTAGCGCGTGCCCATCTGTCGGCCTCAATCGACGCTCCTGGCGAGGAAGAACGGAGGCGGAACGGCGCTTTTCTGTTGGCCGCTGGATCGACGCGATCGGGGTCCGGTTCTGAGCAGCCCGTTGGCCGTCGGCCATGTCCGCAAAGAGGAGAATCGAGAGGCGACCCCGAAGCGTCGGGTCATGACCCCGACCATCGGCCGGCTCACCGGGAGCAGCATCCCAGAAGCGCCGAAACGGGCAAACGTCTCGCCCGCGTCCGCTTTAGCGCGCAATGCGAGCGATGTGGGGCAGGGCTCAAGCGTAACTGACCTGCGCATGCGTGGATGCGATAGGCTCCCATGCGGCGGATGCGCTGCGCTTCGAACATGCCCCACGCGGCTGTCTCCGTGGCATGTCAGTTGCTTAGATCAGACGGCAGGGACGAACACGGACATTGGGAACGGCATGGCCGACCGCTCTAAGGATCTTACGTCAACCCACCGACTTCCGGCCGCGTTCGCGTCGGGCGCCGTGGTTGGCACGCTCGGTGGCCTGATCGGCCTTGGCGGCGCGGAGTTCCGTTTGCCGATCCTGATTGGTCTGTTCCGCTTTGCAGCGCTCGAAGCCGTTATCCTCAACAAGGCAATGAGTCTGGTCGTCGTAGCGTCGGCGCTACCGTTTCGAGCCGTAACAGTTCCGTGGGCGGCCATTGGCGACCATTGGAGTGTGATTGCCAACCTTCTTTGCGGAAGCCTGCTTGGCGCTTGGCTTGGCGCAGGCTCGGCCACCCGAATCCGGACGCAGACGCTTTACCGGGTCATCGCCCTCCTGCTGGTAGCGATCGCGGCTGTCCTCCTGTTCGCACACGATCCGACGGAAGGCGGGGAACTGCCGTTCGACGGCGTGCTTCAAGCTGTCGTCGGCGCGGGCGCAGGGTTCATCATCGGGATCGTCGCAGCCTTGCTGGGCGTCGCGGGGGGTGAACTCCTCATTCCGACGCTGGTGCTGCTGTTCGGCGCCGACATTAAACTTGCGGGCAGTCTGTCGCTCGCCGTCAGCCTGCCGACGATGATTGCTGCATTCACGCGCTACAGTCGCGATCAGAGTTTCGCGGTGCTGGGGCGAAATCGCTCGTTCGTCCTCGCGATGGCGGTGGGTTCGATCGTCGGAACGTTCATTGGCGGCCAACTCCTCGGTATCGTGCCAAGCCAAATCCTCCTTCCGCTGCTTGCCGCCATCCTGTTGATCTCGGCGGTCAAGATCTGGCGCCACGAATAGTTGCTTCTGTCGCCGCTTCAACTGCTGGTTCCGCTGTGCTTCCCATCGCGAGCAAGACTCGCGTCCGCTTGCCGATCCCTGACTTCGACGCGAATTTGGCGAAGAAGAACACAGGAAGAACGACGCTTTCCTGTCGCTCGACGAATTGTCGTTATCGGGGTCGGCTTTGTAGGAGCCTGATGATCGCCCGCGACGTCCGGAAACGAGGAAATTGGATGGCGCACCCGAAACGTCGATCGTTGACCCTCACTGCTTGTCCTGGTCTATCGTCCTTCTCGTGTGCCGGATCGGATCCATCGTCTCGTGCAGGATCCGGAGGACGTCGATTTGGTCGCTGCCCGCCAAGCGGTAGAATACCAAGTGGCTGCCGCGCCGCCCGACGCGGGCTACGTGGAGTGAGCGGACACCTGCGCCGAGTTCGTCTCGCGCTCGGCTCCCGGCGACCTCTGGCCCCGCGCCCAGGGCTCGCAAGGCGGCTGTCAGTGTGTCTCGGTAAACCTTTGCTTGATTGCGACCGAATTGCTCGGCGGTCCAGGTGATGATACCAACAAAGTCACGCTCGGCTTCGCCACCGAGCCGGATCCGCCACTTGGTCGGCATCAGGGACTCAAGTCGGGTCGGCGCGGCTCAGCGCCAACTCCGCGATCGCCTCCAGATGTCGCGCCAGCTCGTCCACGGTTGCAAAGGTCTGAGGGTCGCCGCGATCCAAGGCGATTTCGCCTGCTCGCACAGCTTCCCGAAGGGCTTCAAGCCTGGCGGCGTCCTCGGCTTCACGGGTTTCGACGAGGCGAAGGCCGTCACGCAACACTTCGCTCGCGTTCTGATAACGTCCCGACGTCACCAACGCCTCGATCAAGGCTTCCTGGCGCTCTGTCAGCACGACGTTCCGCGTGGGCACAGGATCCTCCCTTCTACTAACGCCGAGATACTGGCATAATATGCCAAGCCGCCTGCCACCTACAAGCCGGCCATAATTTGTACAGGTGCCGCGGCCGGTCCTGGCGCGCGACGAAAATTTAAAGGCGGTTGGAGCAGGCTGGCCGCGCCCAGCGTCGTTCTTTTTTCGTTCTGCCGCTGTTATGATCTCGACGTCATGCCGGACTCCCGATCACGCAAAATCATCCACGTCGACATGGACGCCTTCTATGCGTCGGTGGAGCAGCGCGACGATGCCAGTCTGCGAGGTCGGCCGGTTGCCGTTGGCCATGCCGGCAAGCGCGGCGTGGTGACCGCCGCAAGCTATGAGGCTCGTCCTTTCGGGGTCCGCTCAGCCATGCCGTCGACGGCGGCCATGCGGCAGTGCCCAGGGCTAGTCTTCGTGCCGCCGCGGTTCGAGGTCTACCGGGCGGTCTCGCGCCACATCCAGGCGATCTTCGCCGACTTCACGCCGCTGGTCGAGCCGCTTTCGCTCGACGAGGCCTATCTCGATGTCTCCGAGAATATACGCGGCCTGCCGAGCGCATCGGCGACGGCGCTGGAGATCCGTGCGCGCATCCTCGACGAGACGGGGCTGACCGCGTCGGCCGGTGTCTCCTACAACAAGTTCCTGGCCAAGCTGGCTTCGGGCTACCGCAAGCCGAACGGCCAGTTCGTCGTCGTCCCGGCCATGGGCCAGTCGTTCGTCGCGGCGCTGCCGGTGGCGAGGTTTCACGGCGTCGGGCCTGTCACGGCGGCGAAGATGCAGCGGCTCGGCATCGCCACCGGCGCCGACCTCCGGGCCAAATCGCTGCTGTTTCTGCAGCAGCATTTCGGGAAGGCGGCCGACTGGTATCGGGCGATCGCCAATGGTGAGGATCATCGGCCGGTCGTGGCCGACAGGCAGAGGAAGTCGTCGGGCTCGGAGACCACCTTCGAGAGCGATTTGACCGAGCCGGGAGAGATCTCGTCCGCGGTGCAGGCGATGGCCGATGATGTCTGGTCCTGGTGCGAGATGGCGCAGATGTTCGGCCGGACGGTGACCATCAAGGTCAAGTTCGCCGACTTCCGCCAAGTCACCCGGAGCCGCAGCTATCGGGCTGTGGTCATCAGCCGCGACCACCTGTGCCGGGCCAGCATCGACCTCGTGCAGTCGCTCTTCCCGCCGGCGAAAGGCATTCGCCTCGTCGGTGTCACGGTGTCGAACTTCGAAGAGCGATCCGCCGGCGGCGATCAGGACTTGCCCCTGTTCGCGGCGGCGAGTGCTGGGAGGGGGCTGACCGCGTCCACGCTCCTGCCGGCGGGCGCGAGCTGATGGCGCGACGCGGCGGCAGCACCCATCTGCCTCTTCACGGCCGGGTGCCCAAGAAGATGGGCACCATCGAGTCCTACGGCCGGGGCTGATGAAGATCGCCACCTTCAACGTCAACGGCGTCAACGGCCGGCTGCCGGTGCTGCTGCGCTGGCTGGTGGAAGCAACGCCCGACGTGGTTTGCCTGCAGGAGCTGAAGGCGGCGCCGGAGAAGTTCCCGGAAGCGGCGATCCGGGCGGCCGGCTATGGCACGATCTGGCAGGGCCAGAAGAGCTGGAACGGCGTCGCCATCCTGGCGCGCGGCACAGAGCCGCTCGAAACCCGCCGCGGCCTCCCAGGTGGTCCCGACGATGCACACGCCCGGTATATCGAGGCGGCGGTGAACGGGGTGCTGGTCGGCTGCCTCTACCTGCCGAACGGCAACCCGGCGCCCGGCCCGATGTTCGATTACAAGCTGCGCTGGTTCGGGCGCCTGACGGATCATGCCGCCGATCTGCTGGCGACGGGAGCACCGGTCATCCTCGCCGGCGACTACAACGTCATGCCGACCGACCTCGACGTCTACAAGCCGGAGCGCTGGCGCGACGACGCGCTGTTCCGCCCGGAAGTCCGCGACGCCTTCGCGCGCCTCGTCACCCAAGGCTGGACCGACGCCCTGCGCCAACTCCATCCGGGCCGGCGCATCTATACGTTCTGGGATTACTTCCGCAACGCCTACGGCCGCGACGCCGGCCTGCGGATCGACCATCTGCTGCTGAGCCCGTCGATCGCCCCGCGCCTGCAGGCGGCGGCCGTCGACCGCCACGTCCGGGGCTGGGAGAAGGCCAGCGACCATGCCCCGACCTGGATCGAGCTGGCCGACAAGGCAAAGCGGCCCGGACCTGCCAGCGCGTCGCGGACGAGGTAGACCGCCTCGCTCCGCCCGGCTGCAGCGGGCAAGGGGGTGCCGAAGCGCAGCGTGCAGTAAGGGGGAGCCCTCACGGAACCTCGGTTACAACCCCTCGAAGCCCAGCAAGGCAGCCAGCTTCGCCTTCACGTCGGCGAGGACCGACGAAGGCACAGCACCCGCAATTTGCAGTCCTCGCGCGCGGCGATCTATCGATTTAACCTGATCGACTAGCACGGCACCGCCGATCGGCAGGTCTTCCGGGAGCAGCACCTTGAATGGATAGGGTGTTGTGTTGGACGTGATGGGACACACCACAGCAAGCGCCGTCCTGGCGTGATAGGCGCGGGGACTCAGCACCAAGGCCGGGCGACGGCCCGATTGCTCATGACCCGATTGTGGATTGAAGTCGACCCAGACCAGATCCCCGGCTTCGGGATCCTCACTCACAGGGCTTCTTCTCCCACCGGCGGGACGTCGATCGCTTCCGGCTTGTTGCCCGGCGTGATCTGCGCCAGCAGGTCTGCCAGATGGTAGCGTGGACGCGCGGTCCGAATTTCGATGCTGTCGCCCTCGATGCTCATCTCCACGGGCACGCCTTCTTCCAAGCGAAACTTCTCAACCGCCACCTTGGGCAGTCGGATAGCCAGACTGTTCCCCCACTTCGAAACGAGCGCTTTCATCATTTTCTCTCCTCGAATATCTACAATGTAGATCACGGCTGACCAAGAACCAACGCTATTTCGCTCTTCAACCGCAGGTATAGCGAACGTCGATTCGCGCTCACATGCGGCCGGTTTGGAGCCGTCCGCTGGTCGCCTGCAATGTCGGGTACAGCGAGAATTGAGAGGCGGACGCCGATCGCCGCTGATGATCCCGCGCGTTGGTTGTTGCATCGGAATACGACGTTCCGCGCACCACGGGCGAGATGCGCGGATCACCCTTTGTGGACACCGCCGACAACCTGACCCTGCCTGACAGCCATCCCCTGGTGAGATCGGCAGGACGAACATCCCCCGGAGCCGACCTGCCTCCGGCAGCACCGCCGCGCGCAAGCGGGGTCGAGGCCGCGCAGCGCCGGCGATAGCCCGGGCCGACCGCAAGGGAGGCGCCTTGAGGCCGGGAGCACGGCGGTAGGCTCGCAAAGGTCGGGAATTCGGGCACCGACTTCGTCAGACGCCGGCGTGCGCCGCGGCTCGCGGCTTCCTGGCGCGAGCCCGCCTTCGCCCGCAAGGGCGAGAGCCCTCCGCGGCTGGCGCCGCGGCCAGAGGTGCGGGCAGGCCGGCCCGCGCCGCGGGGAAGCGGCCGCGGGCAATCCCGCCGGCGGCCGTCTTCGAAGAGGCCCGCTATGGCGAAGAATTCCTACCTGTCGACGCTGAAGGTGTTCAGCCGCGAGGAGAAGGTGAGTCTCCATGAGCCCGACGACCAGCCCGGCTGGGTCGAGATCGACTGGAAGAACCCGGGGGCCGAGGTCGAGCTGATCCTGTGGCCGAGCGAGGCCGAAGCCGAGGCGTTCGTCACCGGCATCGACAGCGTCCGGCCGCGTGCCGCGGCGACGGCGATGCGAAGTTTCGGTGCGACGCTGCACGTCGTCGCGGTGTTGCACCTCATGCCCGAGGCGCCGGGCATCACCGTCAAGGCGTCCGTCAGGCACACCCCGTCCGCCTGAGCATCGCGCGATGACGCGTCGGCAGGCGCGCTCCACAGCGTTCAGGCTGAGCGCCTGGCTCGAGCGTCTGCAGGGGCTACAGCGGGGTCGCTGCAGCGCGCGGCGGTTCGCTGCGATCGACACGCACGTCCGCACACTGCTGCCGGAGCACATCCACGGCTGCTGCGACATCGTCGGCTTGCGGGCGGTCCGCACCGAGTTCACCGACAGCCACGACCGCGAGACACGCCGTCCGCCGAGAGGGCAGCGCGCCGATGCACCGCAGACCCGCCTCATCGTCGAAATCGACAACCAGATCGCCCGGCTCGGCCGACCGTGCCGCGTCCCGGCGGAGGAACATCCGATGACCAAATCCATCCCGCTCGACAAGCTCGTGCTGGCCGAATGCAACGTCCGCAAAACTGTCGACGCGGCGACGATCGGCGAACTCGCCGAGAGCATCGCCGCGCACGGCGTCCTGCAGAACCTGGGCGTCCGAACCGCCGGCAAGAACCGCTTCGAAGTGATCATCGGCGGTCGCCGCTTCCGCGCGCTGCGCAAGCTGGCCGACGAAGGCCGCATCGAGGCCGGCTTCGCCGTGCCCTGCAGCGTGCTGCAGCTCGACGAGGCCGGCGCGCAGGAACTCGGCATCACCGAGAACCTGATGCGCGAGGCGCTCCCGCCGGTCGAGGAGTTCGAGGCGTTCGCCGCACTGGCCGCCGCCGGCGTCGCCGCCGAGGACATCGCCCGACGGTTCGGCGTCGAGGTCCGGCACGTCAGGCGCCGGATGAAGCTGGGACAGCTCGCCCAGCCGGTCCGCGAGGCGCTGCGCGACGGGCGGATCACGCTGAACGTCGCCGCGGCGTTCACCATCGCCGATGCCGAGCGGCAGGTGAGCGTCTGGACCGAGCTCGCCGACCGCTACGATCCGCGGAACCTGACCGACTGGACGGTCCGCAACGCCCTCAACCGCTATCTC
>Ga0209573_1005559_pt1 | contig 11242 bp, 8 predicted proteins | sample TNRBio252014_DNA_FD_185870 | JGI IMG/M metagenome (GOLD analysis project Ga0209573, IMG submission 185870) | Wastewater treatment Type I Accumulibacter community from EBPR Bioreactor in Madison, WI, USA - TNR Reactor_6/25/2014_ DNA (SPAdes)... | ecosystem: Engineered > Bioreactor > EBPR >...
GAATCATGTGCATGGGGTCATAATCATCAACGATTCGGACGTAGTAGGGGCGCAGCATGCTGCGCCCCTACCCGTACCCCAATCATCACCCTACGTCAAACCCGGATCATTGGGGGCGATTGTGCGTTCATACAAATCCGCCGTGACCCGCCGCATCGGACGGGAATTAAACGCCACCGGAATCTGGCAGCGGAATTATTATGAGCATATAATTCGTAACGAGAAAGACCTGCAACGCATCACGGATTACATCGAAACGAACCCGTTGCGCTGGAATGATGATGACGAGAATCCGGTAAACGTATTACGGTAAGGGCAACAATCGTAGGGGCGAGACATGTCTCGCCCCTACCCCCGCATCGCCCCTACACCAAGGACACCCACCATGCCCAAAGAACTCACACCCTACCAACTCGCCGAACAAAAAATCGCGGACGCCCTGCGCTCTGGCGCAACGGAACTTGACCTCAGCAATCCGCAATATAAAGACCCGAAACCACCTCAACTCACTGAATTGCCAGATTCTTTATGGCAACTCACGCAGTTGACATCCCTGAATCTCTCCAGCAACCAACTGACAACTCTACCAGATTGGCTGGGACAACTCACGCAGTTGACAGAACTGGATCTCTCCAACAACCAACTGACCGCCCTGCCAGACTCACTGGGACAACTCACGCAGTTGACATCCCTGGATCTCTCCAGCAACCAACTGACCTCCCTGCCAGACTCGCTCGGTCAACTCACCCAGTTGCAGACACTATATATCAAGTTTAACCTCGACCTGAAACGGTTGCCAAAGTCGCTTGGCAATCTTACCAAGTTGCAAAGTTTAGAGATTACTGTTAATAAGGACCTATCTATACCAGATTCAATTGGAAATCTAACCCAGTTGCAATCACTAAAAATTTTTGGCTACGATTTAGAAAGGTTACCTGAATGGATCAGACTCCTCACGCAATTAGATACTTTAATAATTGCTTCACATGGATTGACGGAAATCCCAAAATGGGTTGTTCAGCTTAAACTACTAAAAAGGCTGTGGTTCCCCAATAACAAATTGATAGATATCCATCCCTCACTAATCCAACTTGAGCACCTGACGCAACTCAACCTCGACGGCAACCCCCTCAACCCCGCCCTGCAAAGTGCATACGACGCTTGTAATAAAGGTGGTGGAACATATGAAAGTTATGACCCACTCTGGGCATACCTCCGCAGCCTCGAAACAAACGCCAAGCCGCTCTACGAAGCCAAACTGGTGCTGGTCGGCGAAGGCAACGTCGGCAAGACCACCCTGCTTAAAGCGTTGAAAGGCAAGGTGGAAGAACCGCCGCAGAAAAACGAAGCCACCACGCATGGCGTCGAAATTGACATTCACGCTCTGCGTCTGCCGCATCCCCAAAAGGACGGGGTCGAGATCCAACTCAACGCCTGGGATTTCGGCGGGCAGGACGTCTACCGCGTCACGCACCAGTTCTTCTTCAGCCGCCGTTCGCTCTACCTGCTGGTCTGGGAGCCGCGCCGCGGCGTCCAGCAGGGTCAGGTGGAAGACTGGCTGAACATGATCCGCCTGCGGGTCGGCGACGACGCGCGCGTGCTCATCATCTCCACGCACTGCAAAACGGGCGAGCGCATCGCGCGCATCGATAAGGACGTTCTCCAGCGTCAATACGGCGAGATGATCGTTGACTTCCTTGAAGTGGACAGCCTCGTCCCCGACCAAGCCACAGGCGAGATGGTCGGCATCGCCGAGTTGAAAAAAGTCATCGCCCGCGAATCCGCCCAACTGGAACAAATGGGGATGATGTTCAACAACGACTGGAAAGCGGCACGGGATGAACTGCTCGCCCGCGACGAGCCGCGCATCTCTTTCGGGACTTTTAGCGGAATCTGCGCCGCACGCGGCTTGAGTCAACTCGACGCCGAGACCCTCGCCCACCTGATGCACGACCTCGGCTACATCGTCCACTACTCTGACGATGAAAAACTCCGCGACGACGTGGTGCTCAAACCGCAATGGCTCACCAAAGCCATTGGCTTCGTGCTCGAAGACCGCGCCACCGCCGAACGCGAAGGCATCCTGCCCGATGGGCATTTGACCCAGGTCTGGCGTGACCATGCCTTCGAAGGCGAACCACGCTACGACCCCGAGATTTATCCATTCTTCCTGCGCCTCATGGAAAAGTACGATGTCTGCTATCGCCTGACGGATGGCAAAGCCAGTCTCGTCGCGCAGCATGTTCCCCAAGTGCGCCCTGAACTTCCGTGGCTCCCAGAACAAGAGCCGCCGAAAGACCAGCGCCGCATTGCGATGGTCTGCTCAATGGAAGAAGACCCGCCCGGTCTCGTCCCGTGGATGATCGTCCGCACGCATGATTATGCTTATCCAGTCAACGCGCATAGTCTCCACTGGCAAAAAGGGATGTTCCTCAGTCATGGCACGCACGGCACCGCCATGCTCGAAAAACGGGATCGTGAGTTTCATATCTACACTCAGGCAATCTATCCTGAGTATTTCATGAATGTTCTTCAAGAAACGCTTCTAAAATTGATCAAAGACAACTGGCCCGGATTGGAAGGTCGTTACCGCTTTTCGGTTCCATGTCCAGAAGTGATTAAAGGCGAACCCTGCAAAGGAAGATTCAATATTCATACGTTACGGGAGATTCTCGCCGATGGAGATACAACCATTCGTTGCCAGGAATGCGTAAAGAAACAATCAATCACCGAGCTATTATTGGGCTTTGAAAAACGCAGTCCTGAAGAACTTCTGCAAGAAATGAGGCAGGAGATGAATGCGCGGTTTGATGGGATTGAAAGTCTGGCTGCTTACTATTTTATGTCCACCCTGCGCGCTATCGCAGACGAAGCCAAACATGGTCCTCGTTTGTTCACTATTCATCCACGCGCAGCAAACTTTTCGCTCAAACAAATTTTTACTCAACCGTTGGAACTTCAACTCTGGTGCGAAGCCGAAGGCTGTCAACATCCAGTCTATGACAAGGGGCTCTACTTCATAGACTCGCAAAAGGAATGGGTCAAACAAATTGCGCCTTATGCTAATTTTGTGTTGGGCATCCTCAAAACCGTTTCGCCCATCGCCGCGCCCGCCATCAACGTCGCCTTTGGCGCAAAAACCACAGAGGCTTGGGGCATCAAAGACCACCTGGACTTAACGAAAGCGTTTCTGGATAAACTCCCCGGCGTAAAATCCGAACAGCGCGGTATATCACAACGTGACGTGCTTACCGAACCCGAACGCTCCGGCATCCTGGCATTACATAGCTTCCTGCGCAAAGAAGACCCACATCACGAAAAGATCGGCTTACACCTCGTCCCAACCTACACCGGCGATTACCGCTGGCTGTGCAAACGTCACTACGATGCCTATCAGCCGAACATCCCCGATGTGATCAACGGGAATTAGACCGAATTTAACTAGGGACGCGGACGAGCGCGGACCGACGCGGAAAAGGATTAAAAAAATCCGCGTTTTCAGCGTTCATCTGCGTCCCATTTGCTCTTAAAAACGAACTCACCCGCGAAACCTTTATTTCGGAGTGAGTCATGTTTATACAAACAAACGGCATCAAAACCGAAGCCCGCTACCCAACAAATGCCCTATCCACATTTTCCCAGGGCGAGACCACAAACTCGATCGCATTATTCAGAATCAAAATGTGAACCGGGTCCGGCTCCACGAACTGCGCCCAAAACGTTCCGTCATCGATCACCGCATGTTTACTACTGACAAGGCTCACCTTTGTGTTTGCCAAGCCCCCATTGTAGAACGTGCGGTCGCAGATGCCGTTGCCCCAATAGATATAGTCATTGGCAGTCACCCACTCCGCCGAGGAATGAACCGAAGGCGATTGCTCCGGCAGGGTGATAGTGGATACAAACGCATCCTTCCCCTCCCCGATCTGGGTGCGGATCACATTCCCCTCGCGCTTGTGAAGAACTGTGGATGCCTTGGTAACGATACTGACCGGGTCCATGGAAAAGGTGGAAGACCGCGCATCCACGATCATGTAGCTGGGGGTGTTCGTAGCATCCCGCACAAAGACAGACCATTCCGCCCGCACACCGTTCACCAAGCCAGATACACGATAGGCGTTGAGCGCGAGATAATACGACGGCTCGTCAATATCGAGGCATCGAATGGGAGTTAACGAGAGGTTGGGCGGGATGCGCAGTTTTTGAGTCAAATTATCAATTTCAGAAGCCTTTATCCGGTACACCCAATAGACCGAAGGTGGGTCCACTTCCACGGTGAATTGCACGTGCGGCTGATCCTTCCCAAACGCGATCCGCAGCCCGGAATAGATCGTCATTTGAGAATACATAAACCGTTTCAGAAGGCTCCGCCCCAGCCGCCCCAGCCGGGAAAGTTTTTTTGTCAATACCGGGTTTTCCATAATAGACTCCAAAATCAGATCGAAAGTTTTGAAAAGATATTCATGAGAATATAGTTAGTCATCTTTAGTATTCAGACAATTATAGTAAACTATGAGAAATTATCGGTTACTACACACAAGCGCTTCATTAGATGCACCGCTTTATCAAATTCATACTTGTATTACCCCCAAAAATTACGCCTGCCAACAAAAAAGGACTCCATGAGCATTGCGCCCTTAAGTACCGATGATATTCTGAGGCTTTGGTCTCAAACCTATAACCGCGAGGGAAAACCTGATTGGTCGCATATTTTCCCTTACTACCATGATGATATCGTTTTTCAAGATAGCATTCAACGAGTGGAAGGCAAGGAAAATTTCATTGCTCTCTGCAACCGCCTCACCCAACGCTGCGAACAACTGCACATGGACATCTCGTCCATTGCGCAAAATAAGAACGAGATCTTCATGGAATGGAAGATGACCATGATCTTCAAAAAATTCCCCAGCACGCCCATGTTCGGCTGCACAAAACTCACCTTTGGCGAAGACCATCGCATCATCAACCAGCGCGACTATTATGACCTCTGGGGAGATATTTTCAATGAGATTCCCTGGTTCCATCGTCCCTACAGAAAATTCATGCACAAATATTTTGGATAGGCAGAACCCACAGTGAAACTACCTGAAGAACTTCAATTTATTGAAAATGCAAGAAAGCCTCAAAAAAACACAACCGCCAGGTTGGATGGCCAAGTCTGTGTAATTACCGGGGCAACCTCAGGCGTGGGGCATGAAGCTGCAAAACGGATCGCCCAAGCGGGTGCTCATTTGGTCTTGGTGAACCGGAACGAGGAAAAAGCAGAGGCGCTCAAAGCGGAACTTACGGCTCTTTCGGACGCCAGAGTGGATCTTGTCCATGCTGATTTTTCCAACCTCGATGACGTTCAACGCGCCGCCAGTCATATCCTTCATCACTTCCCCGCCATCCATATCTTGATCAACAACGCAGGCGTCCACATGACCACACGCAGGCTGACCGTTGATGGCTTTGAAACCGCATTTGCCGTCAACCACCTTGCATCATTTCTTTTTACACGCTTACTGCTCGAACGAATGATCGCCTCCGCCCCCGCCCGCATCATCCAGGTCAACTCAGAAGGGCATCGCTTTGGAGGATTGAATCTGGACGACCTTACTTGGAAAAAACGCAGGTACAAAGGTCTGCAAGGCTATGGCGCTTCCAAGACCGCTCAATTGATGACCGTTTGGGAATTAGCAGAACGCTTACATGGAACTGGCGTGACGATCAATGCCGTGCATCCCGGCGAAGTAGCTACCAATATTGGGATGAATAACGGATTTATTTATCGCTGGTATCAAAAATACCTGCTCTTCCCATTATTGAAAGACCCCAAGGTATCTGGAGAAGCACTCTATTACTTTGCCGCCGCCCCGGAATTAAGCAACGTCAGCGGGAAATTCTTCAACCTGACACACGAAGAAAAACCAGCAGCCCATGCACTAGACCGGGCAATGGGCAAAAAAGTTTGGAACATCAGTGAAGAGCTAACAGGCTTGCACCATAAGATGCTGGAAAACTCATCTTTATCCCCAGCAGAAAACCCGGGTTTTACAATTGCTTCATAACGAACAAGATTTCCATCATTGCGAGGGCGGTGTTCTTCCGCCCGAAGCAATCTTAGAGAGCGCTTCTTAAGTCTTTTTTGCACACGGATGACACTGATTTCACGGACAAAATGGGATTGCTTCACATGCGTACCTGCGCATGGTACAGGCAATGATGGAATATTTTTACAGAAAGTACTCAACAACTACTTAATACCCACATGCCCAAACCACAAACACCCGCCTTTGTTTTCAAGAATATTTACCCGTGGTTTCGATACATATTACTATTCGGGCGCAAGCTCCATCAGGCTTTCATGGACTTGCAAATTGCGTTCAGCAAACGCCCAGCTTCGTCTCCTGTTCTACCAGATGCCTATTCCGCCATCAATACATCAACAATTGACTCTGAAATAGCTCTACAGTGCCTGGAAGGTGTCATCCCTGCCGATATTGAAGGCTCGTTGTTTATCTGTCAATGCCTGGGGTCACCCGAAGCCTACATGGTCGGAGATACCAACATTATCCGCATCGACTTTGATGGCAAAGAACCCCGCCTAACCAATCGCCATTTGTGGACTCCCGCTGCAATTGCCCGCCAAAAACTACAAAATACCCGTCACTGCTTTGACTTTGTTGGGTTCATGTACCTTTCTCCCGGGCTGGGCATGTTCGCCTATACAGAAGGTTTATACCTCCTGCCAGACGGGCGGCTGGCAGTCACCAGCGACGTAGACCGCCCGTGGGTTATTGAAAGAGATAGCCTTCAAGCCGTCACACCCGTTGGGCGCAGGGACGAATGGCTGCCCATGCTGACGGATAACGCCGGGGAAGTGATGGGAAGTCTTTTCGCTGGCTACAACAATTCACACGTCCTCTATACCGACCATGAAAAAGGGGAAGTTTTCTTGGTCAACTACCGACTCAAGCCAAATAACAAAGAACACCCGGTCAAACTGATCCGCTGGGATGGCTATCATGAATTCGAAACATGGATTGTCGTAGACGAGAACGGCAGTGAGATCGAGATCAAGCAAAGTATCCATGAACTGGTCTTTACCCGCGATTACATCCTACTGACTGATACTGCCTTTGTAGCGGGAACAGAAATGTTCACCCCTTGGAAGAATGCAAAACTACCTCACAACAAAACAGTCATATACACGATCGACCGCCGCGATCTGCAATCAGGTAAAAAAACTGTGAGGTCAAAGCAAGTAGTTGTAGATAAACCCTGCATCCACCTCATATCAGAATATGAAAACCCCAACGACACGATCACAATCTACATGCTGCATACTCCAGCTACAAATACCGCTGAACTATTACGCAGCTACGACCGTGACCTGAACGGCAATCTTTTCCCAAAGCATCTCACCGGCTACGGTACACTTCCCGTATTAGACCTAAGCAGCATTGGCAAACACATAATCGATGTGACTCGTGCCGAAGTCCAAGCATCGGAGTATATTTCCGAAATGCCGTATTGCTGGGGACCTTACCTTTACACGTATATGGGTCGGCAAATCCAACCGTATAGCGGACAAGACCTCTTTGTTATGTTCAAAGGGTTTTCACGCGATATTCTGCCAAAACGCATTGTCAATGCCTATAAAGATGTAACGACCCGTCAGGTTCCGCTTGAAGAAATGGTCAGCGGCGAAGGGCTGCATCATAACAATTCGATCTGCCGGATCACAACAAAAGATTTCAAGATTGCAGATGCCTATGTATTTCCAGACCGGGTGCTGCTTTACACGATCTCAACGCTTGATTCAACACACACAGACAAATCTGGCTATGTGATTGCCGGAGTGGTGACAGACCAAAAAGCAGGCGACCGTTCTTCTGGGCACGAGTATTGGATCTTTAGCGCCTCCGACCTAGCAAAGGGACCGATCTGCAAACTGGGTCATGAGACCTTAAATAATTCAACCCTCTTTCATGCAATTTATATCCCCAAGGAAATCGCGAACAAATTAAACCAAAAGCAAGTCTCATATCATGTCCCGATCCGGGAAGATTATCCAAAAGAAGAACTTACCAAATGGAATGCCAGTGTTTTGGAATGTTTTGAAGAAGTGATCTGGGCTCAATTTGATCGTATTGATCCCGCAGATAAAATATGACACTCATTTATAAATACACCTCCATGCCTGGAGTCGAAAGCAACCCGCTGCCTATACGAAGTTTCCTGACCATCCCCGATTTGGCAATCCTTCGACGGTCCTTCGACTATCCTATATCCCCGTTTGCTTGCGGATTCACCGCCTCCCACCCATAGAATTCAAGGTTGCGCCAGCGCAAAGAAAGATTTCCGCGTCCGCTGTATAACCACGGCATGGAGTTTTCCTCATGAAACGTGGATTTGTCATCTTAGGCGGTATTCTGCTCGCGTTCTCAATCGCGTTATTTGGTTTCCGATATTTTGGAACCCACAAATTCAATGGCTATGTTTTGCCCGAGCCGGTCAAAGCGCCGGAGACCATGCTGCGCTCGGTGAATGGTCCCGTCCGCATCAGCGATTTCAAAGGCAAGATCGTCTTGTTGTATTTCGGCTACACCTATTGTCCCGATGTCTGTCCCACTTCACTGGCGAATATCAAACTGGCAATAGGCGAACTCACCCCGGAGGAAGCGGCTCAGGTGCAAGTCATTTTTGTCTCTGTTGACCCGGCTCGTGATACGCCGGAAACGCTCAGTCGCTATGTGAGGATGTTCCGCGATGACTTCATCGGCGCGACCGGCACGCGTGAAGAGATCGACTGGATGGTGAACACCTTCGGCGCGAAGTACACCATCGAGCCGCCGGACGAAAACGGCAATTACAACGTCAGTCATTCGGCTTTCACCATGGTGCTCGACCGTGACGGCTACTACGTGATGAACTGGGAGCATGGCACACCGTCCACAAACATGAGCGCGGACTTGCGTTACCTCATCGCTCACGACATCCCCATCAGCGCACAGATTCTGGCGGGCGCCACCTACACGCCGGTTGTTTGCGCGGTGACTCTCGTCCCGGCACATGTGCAAAGCGGACAATGGCTTTATGAACATCATTGCGCTCAATGCCACGGTTTGGATATGGCGGGCAACCCGCAGTACCAGGTCGAACTGGCTGATGGCTCCCGTCTGGCGCCCCCGCTCAACGGTCAGGGTGATGCGTGGACGTATCCGCAAACCGAATTGCTAACCATCATCAAAGAGGGGCGCAATCTCGACAACCCCATCCACATGCCTGCCTTCAAATCCAAACTGGCAGATTGGGAGATCGAATTCATTCTTTCGTATGTTCAAACGACATGGGATGTCAACCAGTTGAACTATCAACACGGATTCATGACCCTGACCCCGCAAGCGACTCTCGCGACTGCCACGCCGCTTGCCCCGCTCGTAACGAGTACGCCATCCCCGTAATTTCCCTGCGTCGAATCAGAACAAACGTGCTATCATTGGAGGCATGTTTACCCGTCTCAAAAAACTTTATCACGAGTTCCCCCGCCGCTTCTGGATCATCGTCCTGACCTTTTTTATCGACAGCGTCGGCGGTACGTTACTATTTCCCTTTTTCTCGCTTTACATCACGGATAAATTCAATGTCGGCATGACACAAGCGGGCATGGTGCTTGCCACATTTTCCATCTTTGGCATCGTAGGGAACATGGTCGGCGGCGCACTGACCGACCGCTTCGGGCGCAGAAAACTGATTCTCTTCGGCTTGGTCTTCTCCGCGCTTAGCACCCTGACCTTGGGGCTGGTCAACTCACTGGCGGTTTTATTTCCGCTGGCAGCGTTCATCGGCTTGCTCTCGGATGTCTCCGGTCCCGCCCACCAAGCCATGATGGCAGACATCCTTACCGAAAAGCAACGACAAGAAGGCTTCGGGTTGATGCGCGTCGTCCGCAACCTGGCATGGATCATCGGACCAAGCATCGGCGGCTTCCTTGCCAGCCGCTCCTTCATGCTTTTATTCATCATTGACGCCATCGTCAGTTGCGTGGTCGCTGTCATCTTTTATACCTCCATGCCAGAGACCAAACCGCAACATCACGAAGAAGAACACAAGGAACATGAGTCCATCTGGCAGACCATCGCCGGGTATGGCATTGTTCTCAAAGACCTTGCTTTCATGGCATTCATTGTCGCCGCCATTTTGATGGGCGCGGTCTATCAACAAATGTACAACTCGCTTTCGGTCTACCTGCGCGATAATCACAGTATCGATCCGCAGGGCTACGGGTTTCTGATGACCACCAGCGCCATCACGGTCATCCTCTTTCAATTCTGGGTCTCGCGCAATATCAAGGACAAACCGCCCTTCGTCATCATGGCAGTCGGTACGCTATTCTACATGCTTGGGTTTAGTATGTTCGGGTTCGTCTCGGCGTACTGGTTGTTCATGTCTGCCATCGTGGTCATCACCATCGGCGAGATGCTCATCATGCCCACCAGCCAGACCCTCGCCGCCAACTTCGCTCCTGTCGAAATGCGGGGTCGCTACATGGCGATCTTCGGGCTGACATGGTTGCTGCCCTCCACCTTTGCGCCCATGCTTGCCGGTCTCATCCTCGATAATCTCAACCCCAACCTGCTTTGGTATATCGGTGGTATTTTATGTGCCGTCGCTGCAACGGCATTCTATGCGCTGCATCTACGTCTTGGCAGGCAGGAGCGATTTATCCCCGTTGAATCGTAGGGGCGATGTATCACACCCCCACCGCCAATTTCTTTTTGTGTTTGGCATACGTTGAGACAAAATGCACCCACCACGGAGATAACTTCATCCGATATTTTGCCTGCCGTATCCCCTCCCGCATCTCATCTGGACTTTGGAACGGGTCCAACAACACCACAGATTTCCCCAGTTCGAAGATGGCATGAGCATCCGAGCCGACCGTGCCTGGCAGATTGTATTTCTCCGCAAATGCCTGCGCGCGGACGTTGAACTGCGGGTCCATGCAGCGTGAGTTGAAGACTTCGATCGCATCCACGTAAGGAATGATCTCCAACAGGTCAGATTCCTTCCAGCCGCCTTTTCGCCATTCGTCGAACGGATGCGACACGCTGATGAATGCGCCTTGTCCCTTCAAGCGTTGGATCGTCTCCATCGGCGTCAGCCCGGCGGGGATTTCCTCGGTCACATAGGCGGCGAGGATTTCTCCCCGGGTGGTCATGATCTCCTCCCCAACGATGACCAATTCCGGGTCCAA
>Ga0209573_1005561_pt1 | contig 11237 bp, 7 predicted proteins | sample TNRBio252014_DNA_FD_185870 | JGI IMG/M metagenome (GOLD analysis project Ga0209573, IMG submission 185870) | Wastewater treatment Type I Accumulibacter community from EBPR Bioreactor in Madison, WI, USA - TNR Reactor_6/25/2014_ DNA (SPAdes)... | ecosystem: Engineered > Bioreactor > EBPR >...
CCTTGTAAGCTGTGGAAGTTAAAACCTGGACGGTTAACATCTTGCAACGTCCGCGCTTGATCCAGCGCGTCGAGCCGCTCCAGACATCGCGCTTGCAAATCCTGGCGGACCCGACGGCTACGACCCCGCTCGAACAACTCCGCAAGCCCTTTATGCCTGAAACTTCTGATCATCCTGAAACTGTAACATAAGTTGAGACAATATCAAGCCAGGTAGGTCGGGCACAGGATATGCCCGACATTCGCCCTTCAACCCTCTGAACTTTTCTTGACTTTCCATTAATGAGTTGTACAATTGTCAAAATGAACGTTGTCGCCGACACCAACATTTTTCTGGCCAGTGCGCTTGATGAACCAGAAAAACAGCAGATCATTGAGTTGACTGTGGGTAGCCATATTGTCGCTCCTATAATACTTCCCTACGAAATTGGCAACGCATTAACCGCCTTGGTTAAACGGCATCGCTTATCTCCAGATGAGGCAAAAGCGGCATTTCAGTCTACTCAAAATATTCCAGTCAAACTTATTAATTCGAACATTCCGCAATCACTGGAAATTGCATTCCAATTTAATTTATACGCTTATGACGCCTATTTTCTTCAATGCGCTCAATCTTTCAAATGTCCTTTCATAACCCTTGATCGACGCGCAAAAGAAGTTGCCAAAGCACTCAATATTGTTGTCTTGGAGTAAATGATGAAGGTCTACACCTATTCACAAGCTCGCCAACAGTTATCAGAGTTACTCGATACCGCAGATAAGGAAGAGGTGTTGATTCAACGCCGAGATGGATCGAGCTATCTGATCATCCCTAAGCCAGTATCTACTTCTCCATTTTCTGTCCCCGGGATAAAGACACAGGTTTCCACGCAGGACATTCTGGAAGCCATTCGAGAATCGAGAAAACACGGTACAGCGGTGGATTAGCCAGGTAGGAGGTGGGGACTGCCCGCCTTATCCATCATCCGACGCGACCGAAAAGGCAGGCTGTGCCCGCTCTACGGGTTGATCGATAGCCAGGTAGGTCGGGCACTGGACATGCCCGATATCCTCCCTAATCCGCTGAACTCGTCGGGCAACGCTACCCTTTTGCCCGACCTACGGTTTCTACTACGAGTTGATCGATAGCCCGGTAGCCCGGTAGGTCGGGCACCGGACGTGCCCGACATGCGCCCTTCAACCCCATGAACCCGTCGGGCAACGCTCCGCTTTTGCCCGACCTACCGGAAATTGGCCGATGCGCTACCGCCGTTCAACCACCCCCGGCGCAACGTACTTCTTCACGGTCGTGACCTATCGGCGGCGGGCCATTCTTTGCGAACCGGATACGGTGGCTCTGTTGCGGGAAGCGTTCGCCACCGTCAAACAACGGCATCCGTTCCGTATCGACGCGGTGGTGATTCTGCCCGATCACTTGCACGCTATCTGGACCTTGCCGCCGGACGATGCCGATTATTCAACCCGCTGGATGCGGATCAAATCCCACTTCACCCGCTATTGTGACGCTTCGCTCAAAACCCCACGCTCGCCTGTGCTTCGCCACAAACGCGAACAAACGATTTGGCAACACCGTTATTGGGAACACCAAATTCGTAATGACCAAGATTTTGAACGCCATTGCGATTACATCCATTACAATCCGGTCAAACATGGCCTTGTGGCGCGGGTGGCCGATTGGCCCTATTCGAGCTTTCACCGCTTCGTGGAAAATGGGGTGTATCCGCTCGACTGGGCGGGCCATCCTGAACTGACCGATGCGGCGGGGTTTGGGGAGTGATCAGGCAACGCTACGCTTTTGTCCGACCTGCCCCGAAATTTGATCGTGTGCTATCGCCGTTCGATCATACCCGGCGTGCCGTTCGGGTCGGATGCAAGCATTGAGAAGAGTAAGGCTGAAAAAATCCCCCGCCGCCGGCCGGGGAGCCTGCGACGGGGGAAGAGCCAGGGGAAAGTCGGCTAAAAAACGGTCGGATTCAGAATGCGTCGGCGGGCAGCGTCATCAGCGAGTCGGCGCCGGCCTGAATCTTGGCCAGATGCGCCATCGTTTCCGGCAGCACCTTCTCCATGAAGAACTCGGCGCACACCAGCTTGTTCCGGTAGAACTGGCGGTCGAAGCTGTCGTCGTCCGGGTTGGAAAGCTGGTTTTCGCAGGTGCGGGCCACCTGCGCCCACTGATAACCCAGCGTCACCAGCGCCATCATGTACAGATAATCCGTGGATACCGCGCCGCCGTTGTCCGGGTTGGAAATGGCGTGCTGCATCAGCCACTGGGTGGCCTCGACCAGCCGCTCCAGCGCCTCGGTCAGCGGCTTGACGAAAGGCGACAGCGCAGCGTTGTCCTCATATTTCTCGCAGAACTCGCCGATCACGGCGAACAGCAACTGAATCGCCCGCCCCTTGTTGGCCGGCAGCTTGCGTCCGATCAGGTCCAGCGCCTGGATGCCGTTGGCGCCTTCGTAAATCTGGGCGATGCGCGCATCGCGCACGAACTGCTCCATGCCCCACTCGGCGATGTAGCCATGGCCGCCAAAGCATTGCAGGCACAGGTTGGCGGAGTTGAAGCCCATGTCGGTGAAATAGGCCTTCATCACCGGGGTCAACAGGCCCAGCAAATCCTCGGCCTTGCGCCGCGTCTCCGCCTCGGGATGCTTGCGGGTGACGTCCACCATCAGGCCCGCCCAGGCGGCCAGCGCCCGCGCGCCTTCCTGGAATACCCGAACCGTCATCAGCATCCGGCGGATGTCGGGGTGAACGATGATCGGATCCGCCGGCTTGTCAGGGAACTTTGCGCCGCGCAGCGAGCGGCCCTGAACCCGGTCCTTGCAGTAGGCGACGGCGTTCTGATAGGCCACCTCGGCCTGGCTGATTCCTTGCACCGCCACGCCCAGTCGGGCCGCATTCATCATGATGAACATGGTCCGCAGGCCCTTGTGTTCCTCGCCGATCAGGTAGCCGACCGCGCCATCGTAGTTCATCACGCAGGTGGAATTGCCGTGGATGCCCATCTTTTCTTCGAGGGAGCCGCAACTCACCGCGTTGCGGTCGCCCAGGCTGCCATCGGGGTTGACCAGAAACTTGGGCACGATGAACAGGCTGATGCCCTTGACCCCGTCCGGACCGCCCGGAATCTTGGCCAGCACCAAGTGGATGATGTTCTCGGCCAGGTCGTGCTCCCCGGCGGAGATGAAGATCTTGGTGCCGGTGATGCGATAGGCGCCATCGGATTGCGGCTCGGCCTTGGTGCGCAGCAGGCCCAGATCGGTGCCGCAGTGCGGCTCGGTCAGGTTCATGGTGCCGGTCCACTGGCCAGCGACCATCCGGGGCAGATACAACGCCTTCTGCTCCTGGGTGCCGCCGATCTCGATCGCTTCCATGGCGCCGCTGGTCAGGCCGGGGTACATGGTGAACGCCATGTTGGCCGAGGCCATCATCTCGCTGACCGCCAACCCCAGCACGTAGGGCAGACCCTGGCCGCCGTGTTCGGGGCTGCCGATCAGGCCGGTCCAGCCGCCTTCAATGACGGCGGTGTAAGCCTCCTTGAAACCGGTCGGGGTGGTGACCTTGCCATTTTCCAGCCGGCAGCCTTCCCGGTCGCCGACCTTGTTCAACGGCTGCAATACCTCCTGGCTGAGCTGGGCCGCGCCTTCCAGAATGGCGGCGACGGTTTCCGGGGTGGCCTCGTCGAAACCGGCCAACACCCCCTGATAGCGCTCGATTTTAAGCAGTTCGTGCAAAATGAACTGGATGTCGCGAACGGGAGCGGTATAGCTGGGCATGGGTGTAATCCTGGTGGGTTGCATTGAGGTTTCAATAAGTTATGGGCGAACCGCGCCATGCTGAAAACCTAAACCCGAAAATTAGAATAAACACCCTAATCCTTGAAAAATAGCCAGATAATTCAAAATTTTGCGCTGAATTATCGCGTAGTTGGAAGAATTTCGACCAGTTTGAACAAATTTTTGGATTTTAGCCTGCTTTCGTTCGATGACCGTCGCGCTGCTGGCGCATCCGTTTCAGGCCCGCTGGTTCAGCCGCCTCGGACTACAATGGATATAGTTCGAAATTCTTGGTCTATAGTTGAATGACTTTCAAAATTCACAAGATATTCACTCAGGATCTACCATGAACATCGAGAATTACAGCGACCCGGATCCGCAAGAAACCCGGGAATGGCTCGAAGCGCTGGAAGCCGTCCTTGAAGCAGAAGGCTTGCAGCGCGCCCACTACCTGCTGGGCAAGCTGCAAGACGAGGCCCGCGCCGCCGGCGTCCACATGCCCTACAGCGCCAATACCCCCTATCTGAATACCATCCCCGTCGAGCAGGAAGAATACACGCCCGGCGATCCCGGCCTGGAGTGGAAGATCCGCTCGCTGATTCGCTGGAACGCGCTGGCGATGGTGATCAAGGCCAATCGGGTCAGCTCGGAACTGGGCGGCCACATCGCCAGCTTCGCCTCCAGCGCCACCTTGTACGATGTCGGCTTTAACCACTTCTGGCACGCCCCCGACGACACCCACGGCGGCGATCTGGTCTTCATCCAGGGCCATTCCGCGCCGGGCATCTACGCTCGCGCCTACCTGGAAGGCCGGTTGACCGAGGAACAACTGAACAATTTTCGGCAGGAGGTGGACGGCAACGGCCTGTCCTCCTATCCCCATCCCTGGCTGATGCCCGACTTTTGGCAATTCCCCACCGTGTCGATGGGCCTCGGTCCGATTCAGGCGATTTACCAGGCCCGCTTCATGAAGTACCTGCACAACCGGGGCCTGGCCAACACCGAAGGCCGCAAGGTGTGGTGCTTCTGCGGCGACGGCGAGATGGACGAGCCAGAATCGTTGGGCGCCATCGCCCTGGCCGCCCGCGAGAATCTCGACAATCTGATCTTCGTCATCAACTGCAACTTGCAACGTCTCGACGGTCCGGTGCGCGGCAACGGCAAGATCATCCAGGAGCTGGAAGGCGACTTTCGCGGCACCGGCTGGAACGTCATCAAGGTCCTTTGGGGCTCCTATTGGGACCCCCTGTTCGCCGCCGACAAAAAGGGCTTGCTGCTCAAGCTCATGGAAGAATGCGTGGACGGCGAGTACCAGAATTTTAAGGCCAAGGGCGGCGCCTACACCCGCGAACACTTCTTCGGCAAGTACCCCGAACTGAAGCAGATGGTCAGCCACCTGTCCGACGAGGACATCTGGCGCTTGAACCGGGGCGGCCACGACCCGCATAAGATCTACGCCGCTTACTCGGCAGCGGTGAAACATAAAGGTCAACCGACCGTCATCCTCGCCAAAACCGTCAAGGGCTATGGCATGGGCGTGGCGGGCGAAGGCAAGAACATCACCCATTCGCAAAAGAAAATGGGCGAGCAGGCGCTCAAGGATTTCCGCGACCGCTTCCACATCCCCATTTCCGACGATCAGCTCGAAACGATGCCGTTCTACCGTCCCGCCGACGACAGCCCGGAAATCAAATACCTGCAACAACGCCGCGCCGCGCTGGGGGGCTACCTGCCGCAACGCCGCCGCAACGCCGAACCGCTGACCGTACCGCCGCTCGCCGCCTTCGACGCCCTGTTGCAGGACACCGGCGAGCGCGACATGTCCACCACCATGGCCTTCGTCCGCGTCCTCACCCAACTGGCGCGCGACAAGGTCATCGGCCGCTACGTCGTGCCCATCGTCGCCGACGAAGCGCGCACCTTCGGCATGGAAGGTATGTTCCGGCAGATCGGTATCTATTCGCCGCGCGGCCAGTTGTACGAACCGCAGGACGCCGACCAGTTGATGTTCTACAAGGAAGACAAGAAGGGCCAGATTTTGCAGGAAGGCATCAACGAGGCCGGCGCCACGTCGTCCTGGATCGCCGCCGGCACCGCCTACGCCAACCACGGTATCAACATGATACCGTTCTACATCTACTATTCGATGTTCGGCTTCCAGCGCATCGGCGATTTGGCCTGGGCTGCCGGCGACCTGCAAACGCGCGGCTTCCTGATCGGCGGCACCTCCGGCCGCACCACCCTGGCCGGTGAGGGCCTGCAACACCAGGACGGTCACAGCCAGATCTTCGCCCAGTTCATCCCCAACTGCGTGTCCTACGACCCGACCTTTGCCTACGAGTTGGCGGTGATCGTGCAGGATGGCCTGCGCCGTATGGTTCAGGAGCAGGAACACGTTTTCTACTACATCACCACCCTGAACGAGAACTACCACCATCCCGCCATGCCGGAAGGGTCGCGGGAAGGCATTCTGAAGGGCATGTACCTGTTCAAGCAGGGTGAAGGCGATGGCCATCGGGTGCAATTGCTCGGTTGCGGCGCGATCCTGAACGAAGTGATCGCCGCCGCCGACCTGCTGCGCGACGACTGGCAGGTCGGCGCCGATATCTGGTCGCTACCGGGCATCAACCCATTGGCGCGCGACGGCCAGGACGCGATGCGCTGGAACCTGCTGCATCCCGATCAACCACCGCGCGTGCCCTACGTCACCGCCTGTCTTGAAGGACATCCCGGCCCGGTGGTGGCCGCCACCGACTATATGCGGATGTACGCCGAGCAACTGCGACCCTTCATTCACCGGCATTATCTCGTGCTGGGCACCGACGGTTTCGGTCGCAGCGACACTCGCGCCAAGCTGCGGCGACATTTCGAGGTGGATCGGCACTATGTCGCGGTCGCGGCCCTCAATCTGCTGGCCGAGGAAGGGACCTTGCCCGTCGCCAAGGTGCAAGAGGCCATCAAGAAGTACGGCATCGCTGCCGACAAGCCCAATCCAGTCACCGTTTAACTACCGGCCAAGGGGGAATTTCTCGTGAGCATCATCAAGGAAATTCATGTGCCGGATATCGGCGATTTCAAAAACGTGGACGTCATCGAAGTCACGGTCGCGGTGGGCGACACCATCGACGTCGATACGCCGCTGATTATGTTGGAAAGCGACAAAGCCACCATGGAAGTGCCCTCGCCGCTGGCCGGCGTGGTCCGGGAAATCAAGATCAAGGCGGGCGACAAGGTTTCGCAGGGCGATCCGATCCTGTATCTGGACGTGGCCGAAAGCGTGTCGGCGCCGGAGCCTTCGCCCGTCGGCGAAACTCCATCCGCCAGCGTTGCCGGAGAGGCGCGCGAGGTGCGGGTGCCCGACATCGGCGACTTCAAGAGCGTGCCGATCATCGAAGTCCTGGTCGCGCCCGGCGACCATGTCGATATCGACACCTCGCTGATCGTGCTGGAAAGCGACAAGGCCAGCATGGAAGTGCCCTCGCCTTTCGCCGGTACGATCCAGAGCGTCGAGGTCAAGGTGGGCGACCCGGTTTCGCAGGGCGATTTGATTCTGATCTTGCGCGCCAGCGGGGCCGACGCCGCCGCCAAGCCGCAACTGCCCGACACGCTCAGCGCCGTCACCCTGGCGCCGCGCGCGCCCAAACCCGTCGGCGCTCCACCTCCGCCGCCGATCAAGGCGCCACCACCGCCACCAGCGGTCGAAGCTTCCGCGCCCAGCTTTGCCAAGGTGCATGCCAGCCCATCGGTGCGCCGCTTCGCCCGCGAGCTGGGCGTCGATCTCACCCGGCTGGCCAAGGGTTCCGGTCCCAAGGGCCGCATCCTCAAGGAAGACGTGCAGGGTTTCGTCAAACAGATCATGTCGGGCGCACTCGCCCCTACGGCGGCTCCAACGGCGGTCGGCGGCGGCGTGCTTGATCTGCTGCCCTGGCCGACGGTGGACTTCGCCAAGTTCGGCCCGGTGGAAGCCAAGCCCCTGTCGCGGATCAAGAAGCTGTCGGGCGCCAACCTCGCGCGCAACTGGGTGATGATCCCGGCGGTGACGTACCACGAGGACGCCGACATCACCGATCTGGAAGCCTTCCGGCTTCAAATCAACAAGGAGGGCGAAAAGAGCGGCGGGGTCAAGCTGACCATGCTGGCCTTCATGGTCAAAGCTTGCGTCCGGGCGTTGCAGCAGTTTCCGGAATTTAACACCTCGCTCGACGGCGAAAACCTGGTTTACAAGCAGTACTACCACATCGCTTTCGCCGCCGATACGCCCAACGGCTTGGTGGTCCCAGTGGTGAAGGATGCGGATAAAAAAGGCGTCTTCGACATCGCCAGAGAAACCGGCGAACTCGCCAAGAAGGCGCGTGACGGCAAACTCGGCCCGGCCGAGATGCAAGGAGCCTGCTTCACCATCTCCTCGGTCGGCGGCATCGGCGGCACCTATTTCTCGCCAATTATCAACGCTCCGGAAGTAGCCATTCTGGGCGCCAGCAAATCGGCGATGAAACCGGTATGGGACGGCAAGCAGTTCGTCCCGCGCCTAGTCCTGCCGCTGTCGCTGACCGCCGACCACCGGGTGATCGACGGTGCGCTGGCGACCCGTTTCAACGTCTATCTGGCCCAACTGCTGGCGGACTTCCGCCGCGTGCTGCTCTAACCGGAGGCCGCTGATCATGAGTCTGATGGAAGTTAAAATACCGGACATCGGCGACTTCAAGGGCGTGGACGTCATCGAAGTGCTGGTCAAGCGGGGCGATGCCATCGCCCCGGAGGATTCGCTGGTCGTACTGGAAAGCGACAAGGCGTCCATGGAGGTGCCCGCCCCCGCCGCTGGCGTGGTCAAGGAGGTGAGAATCAAGGTCGGCGACAAGGTATCGGCAGGTGACTTGGTGTTGCTGCTGGAAGCGACAGAGCAGCAGCCCTCGCCCCTGGTCTCTTCCCCGCAGGGCGAGGGGAGCAAGGCGTCCCCGCCGCCGGCTCCGACACCGACCGTCGCACCCGCCGCCGGTTCCTATTCCGGCTCGGTGGACCTGGAATGCGAAATGCTAGTTCTGGGCGCGGGTCCGGGCGGTTACAGCGCCGCGTTCCGCTCCGCCGATCTGGGCATGAAGACCGTGCTGGTGGAACGCTACGCCACCTTGGGCGGCGTTTGCCTCAACGTCGGCTGCATCCCGTCCAAGGCACTGCTGCACGTCGCCGCCGTCGTGGACGAGGTGGCGCACTTCGCCGATATCGGGGTGACGTTCGACAAACCCACCGTGGATTTGGATAAGCTGCGCGCCCACAAGGGCAAGGTGGTGGGCAAGCTGACCGGCGGTCTCGCCGGGATGGCCAAGGCCCGCAAGGTGGACACCGTGCGCGGTTACGGCCATTTCCTCGATCCCAACCATCTGGAAGTCGAACTCACCACCGGTGACGGGCAAGAAAAGACCGGCGAGAAAAAGATCGTCCGGTTCCAGAAGTGCATCATCGCCGCCGGCAGTCAGGCGGTACGCCTGCCCTTCATCCCCGACGATCCGCGCATCGTGGATTCCACCGGGGCGCTGGAACTGCGCTTCGTCCCCAAACGCCTGCTGGTCATCGGCGGCGGCATCATCGGCCTGGAAATGGCCACAGTCTATTCGACCCTGGGCGCGCGCATCGAAATCGTGGAAATGCTCGACGCGGTGATGCAGGGCCCCGACCGCGATCTGGTCAAGGTGTGGGAGAAGATGAACGCCCGCCGTTTCGACCAGATCATGCTCAAGACCAAGACGGTCGCGGTCGAACCCAAGCCGGAAGGGCTGTTGGTAACCTTCGAGGGGGACAATGCTCCGGCCGAGCCGCAGCTTTACGACATGATCTTGCAGTCGGCGGGCCGCTCGCCCAATGGCAGGAAGATCGGCGCGGAGAAGGCGGGCATCAGCGTCACCGACCGGGGTTTCATTCCGGTGGACAAGCAGATGCGCACCAACGTCCCGCACATTTTCGCCATCGGCGATATCGTCGGCCAGCCGATGTTGGCGCACAAGGCGGTGCATGAGGGTCACGTCGCCGCCGAAGTCGCCGCCGGCCAAAAGAGCTTCTTCGATGCCAAGGTGATTCCTGGCGTGGCCTACACTGACCCGGAAGTGGCCTGGGTGGGCCTGACCGAGGCGGAGGCGAAACAGCAGGGCGCCAAGATCGGGGTGAGCAAGTTCCCTTGGGCCGCGTCCGGCCGCGCCATCGCCAACGGCCGCGACGAGGGCTTCACCAAGCTGATCTTCGACGAGGAGACCCACCGCATCGTCGGCGGCGGCATCGTCGGCACGCACGCCGGCGATCTGATCAGCGAAGTGGCGCTGGCCATCGAGATGGGCTGCGATCCCGCCGATATCGGCTTGACCATCCACCCGCATCCGACCCTGGGCGAATCGGTCGGCATGGCGGCGGAAGTGTTCGAGGGCGTCTGCACCGACCTGCCGCCGACGCGGAAAAAATAGAGTGCCCAAAAGCTTTTCTCCCACTTGGAGAGGGCCAAGGGTGAGGGATTTATTCAAATGGACCTGTCCGCCTTTGATGGCGGGCGGGTCTCTTATTGGGTTACGCTATCGGGGGAATTTCCATGGCCGCGCTTGAAGTTGTGAAGATCGACATGAAACAAATGTCGGCGATTCCCCAGGAGACCAGCCAGACCTGCTGGTTCACCTGTTATCAAATGATGCTGCAATGGAAAGGCTACGGCACCGGCCAAGTTGGCGATTACAAAGGGGAATTTCCGCCCGCCCCGATCAAGGAAAAGCTGGAGGCGGTGCAAATTGACTGGAACGACGCCGTCGCGACCGGCCTCAAGGGCAAGGATTTCCGCAAGGCCGCCTCCGCGTTGGGACTGGGGGCCAACGGTGTGGGCCAGCCGTGGACGACTCAGGATTTAAAACGGTTTCTGTCGTATCCGAGTCCGATCTGGGTGGCCGGCAACTGGGATAATTTTTTCCATGTCGTCGTGGTGACTGGGGTCCAAATCGACAACGATCTGGACTGGGACGAAGTCGGCACGATCAAGGACAGATCCAAGGTCACCTACATCGACCCCAACTGGAAAGGGTCAAAACAGGCGAGCATCGAAACGAAATCCTGCTATTACTGGCTGCCCGGCTCCTATGCTTACAAAGGCATCATCGGAGCGTGGCAAGTGTGGAAGAAAACCTGAAGCGCCCGCTTGGGGCCAGGGGCACCTGAAAACTCTCACCTCCACTGAATAAGTTTCAGAGAGATGGCAAGCTGGCAGGATTTCCGGAATAGCTAGGCTTGCGGTGAAGATATACTGCTAAAAAAAGCCTGTAACATCCGATGATTATCGTCAGCTTTAGCCAATTATGGTAGATAGCCGGAAACTGCATAATCACTTGTTGTTGCGGGCGCTTCGCGCCCGCAACAACGGGGCGGCGGATTACCATCCGCCGGTTGCTTGGCGCTTCGCGCCGCACAACCAGCGGATGAAGCCGACTTCGGTCGT
>Ga0209573_1005562_pt1 | contig 11236 bp, 6 predicted proteins | sample TNRBio252014_DNA_FD_185870 | JGI IMG/M metagenome (GOLD analysis project Ga0209573, IMG submission 185870) | Wastewater treatment Type I Accumulibacter community from EBPR Bioreactor in Madison, WI, USA - TNR Reactor_6/25/2014_ DNA (SPAdes)... | ecosystem: Engineered > Bioreactor > EBPR >...
ACAGGGACCTTCGCAACAACTCCTTGCTGGCAGCGCAATGGCATTATCAGCAGCAGTTATTGCTGCAGGGCTTTCTGCACCGGCACTGGCGACACAGTCGATTGTGCCCGGAATCACATCGACGGATCCAAAACCCTGGGTGGACCGAAGTCGATACTCGATGCGCGGCGGATCGTTGTCTGGTACTTCGCAGAGACGCAGTGCGTCAGCAAGCACCAGGACAACGGAATACAGCACTGACACGGTCGCGAAGACCAACGCAGATGCGGACGTTGCTGAGACATCTTCCGAATCCGAGAGCGAAGGCGAAAGTCGGAGCGAAAGCGACGCCGATGCAGCCGGCGGGGCATCCGGGGGCAGTGCAATGGGAGCACTGGCCGGATCCCTGTCACGATCCGTCGCATCGACCGATTTGGGAATCAATAGTTTCGGAAGCGCTGCTCAGGCACAGCGGGGCGCAGGTGCAGTGCAATCGTCAGAGAATGCCCAGGGATCGCAGGCGATAGGCTCCGGGTCTGGTGGTGTTGGGGGGGCAGTGATTTCCCGGTCCGGCGGATCTGAAGAAACTGATAGCGGCAGCGACGATGGCGGATTTCATCAGCCAACTCCGCCGGAACCCACAATTCCGGAAATGCTCCCGGAAGTTCCCAATGAGGACCCTGGCTCTCCGGACGGTCATCCAGGATCACTGCATTCTGGTCTGCCAGGCGAAACGCCGGTCGTTCCGGAACCCGGTAGTTTAACATTGCTGAGCGTTGCACTGAGTTGCGGCACCGCGCGCTGGCTGCGGAGACGGCGAAAACTGAATGAGCAGAATCCCGAGTCGATCGATTGAACTCCGTCGGAACCTGTTGTTAATAATTGACTGTTCCAGATGCATGGCCCGTAGCAGGAATACGCGTTGAAAGAAGGTGTCTGGAGCTTTGTCGGCATCAAAGACCTTTGCAACAAACCTGATGCCGGAGAGGTCCAGACACCCTTTTTCAATCCTCTTTTTCAATCCGCTCTTAACCCCATGACGCAACCAGGTGAACAGCAACCCGCGGATCAGGATTCGCAGTCGGATGAAGTCGACTCGTCGGCCGGTCTGCTGGCGCTCGATCCGCTCCGCATGATGAACGCGCCGGAAGTTGTTCCTGAAACCAGTCGACACGCGACATCCGGCAATGGACAGCAAACGGTAGCCGTGGTGACGGGGGCAGCTCGTCGAGTCGGGCGTGAAATTGCATTGGCGATGGCGGATCGCTGTCAGGCTGTGGTGGTTCATCATGGCACATCGACCGTGGAAGCCCGAGTTCTGGTGCAGCGAATTCGCAGTCAGGGAGGCCATGCGATCGCGGTGTCCGCCGATCTGCGGGAACCCCGCGAAGCCGCCTGCCGAGTCTTTGAAGCGGCTGCAGAACTGGGAGAAGTCACAACTCTGATCAACAGTGCGGCCGTGTTTCAGGAACGCGCGCTGCCATGGATTGACCCGTACCACTGCAACGTGCATCTGTCTGTGAACTTCCTTGCTCCCATTTTCTTTGCCCAGCAGTTCATCCGACAACTGGGAGAGGGGCATCGCGGCCACATCATCAATATCCTGGACTGGCGAGCCCAGCGACCAGGCGCCGATCATCTGATCTACACGGCCTCCAAGGCCGCATTGACGGCAGCGACCAGGTCCCTTGCGCTGCAACTGGCCCCGCTGATCCAGGTCAATGGCATCGCTCCTGGAGCAATCCTGCCACCCGAAGATCGCTCGAACTGGCACGAACAACGAGCTATCACGTCGATTCCGCTGCGGCGAACGGGATCACCTCAGGAACTGGTTGATGCGATTCATTTCCTGCTGAATTCCAGTTTCATTACAGGTGAGATACTTAATGTAACAGGCGGTGAAGAACTGTAACTCCGGATCTCGCTGCGCTCTGTCGCGAAACATTGAGATCTGATCGCCAATTCACTTCGCATCGCGAACGCAGACCACCAGGGTTCTGTCTGCCGACATGTGATCGAGGGACTTCAACCGGCCGTCACCGAACGTGCCGAAAATCAAGACTCGCGAACAGCGAATGAAACACGTCGGCCCAGACAGTGGCTGAGTCCGGTTGATCGCCCAGCAGCTGCAGGACCGGACGCAGTTCGGATTCAGATGGTTGGCGGCACAGACACAGCTTCCAGGCGGCTTTCAGACTGGCTTCCGGATTCTTCGGATCGAAGACGGTTGACTTCAGAAACGTGGCGGCGGCCAACTGAGACTGTTCCATCACAAACGGGCTGTTCATCAGAAACAGTGCCTGCGCCGGTCGAGTGCTGACCGTTCGCTGACCGGCAACCAGATTGGGATTGGCCCCGTCGAAGACTTCAAACAGATCCAGCATCGTGTTGCGAAACGAAGGGACAAACACACTCCGAACGTTCATGGGATACGCATCATGTCGGTATTCGTTGTCGTAGGTTGAAATCTTTGCAATGGTGCGGCCGGAAGTCACATCCAGGTTCAGCGCGCCACTCAGTTGCAGCAGAGAATCTCGCAGTGACTCCGCGTCGACTCGTCTCCGGAATGCCCGCAGCAATTGCCTGTTGTCCGGATCGGCAATCATCAGCTGCTGTGGAGCCTCGGAGGAAAGTCGGAAGACTCGGGAAGTGCACAGTCTTCGAATCAGCTTCTTTGTCGACCACCCGTCTTCCATGAATGTTGTGGCCAGATAGTCCAGCAGTTCCGGATGCGTGGGACGCTCACCTGTTTCGCCAAAATTGTCGGGCGTGCGAACGATTCCTTCGCCGATCACATGTTTCCACACACGATTCACATACACGCGTGCTGTCAGTGGGTTTTCGGGGGATGCGACCCAGTGGGCCAATTCCTTCCGGCCACTGCTGGCCTCCGTCATATGGTCCTTCAGTAACGGACTGCGGCCTGGTGGCGTTGCGACGGTGAGGAATCCGCGAGGGACGATGGGGCCCAGGTTGCGAATCTCACCTCGCACATGCAGATGCCAGTCGCCGGGTTGCGTTTCATTGACGACGCACATCGCCACAGGCATTTCTGGTTTTCGCTTCTGATGAGACTTCCGCTGTTCTTCCAGATCCTTCAGCTGCTTTTCTCGCTCTGCCACGGAACCCACATCTGAAGGCTCGGCCGTATCTGCCAGCGGCAGCGAAGGTGCGGTCACAGGCAGGAACTGGAAGGCATCGATGATGACATATCCAGGGGCGGCATCCGCGGCTCGGACAACAACTCGGGCAGGCTGCGCGGCTTCAAATCGATAACGGCCCAGATCAAGAAAGACTCCGTCTCCCGGAGGTGCCACTTTCTGACTGGCAAAGGCAATGGACTCGCCATCAGCGTGGAAAATTTCGACCGGGACCTTTTCCGATCGGCTGTCAGCCGCATTGAAGGCCATCCGGACATGGTATTCGCCGTCGCCGGGAAGCATGACTTCGTAGGTCGCCGTCAGACCCAGGCGCGGCTGCTGGCTGTGCTGATAGCCGGCGCCAATGTACGGCGGTTGAAAACTGGAGGCTTTCCATTCACCGTCCAGCACGGCTTCAGAATCGTCGACCACTATTCCCGGCAGTTCTGCCGCCGAGATTCCTCGAGAATTCCCCGCGGGGCGTTTGAGTCCCTTCTTCAGCGACGCAATCTGCTGTTCCAGTTCGCGATCTGTGGTTGTCCATTGCGTCAGGGCATTCTGATCCACACCCGATTTCAGCGGCGCCGTCACAAAGCCGCAGACATTACCCGGGGTCAGTGACTTCGTACTGCGAAAGATTCCGGCCAGGGCGTAGTAATCGGAGGTCGGAACCGGATCAAATTTGTGATCATGACATCGAGCACATCCAAGGGTCATTCCCAGAAAGCTGCGTCCCATGGAATCGATCTGCTCGTCCACCACATCCATTCGCAGTGCTTCTTTGTCCTGTTCTTCGTAGTTGATGGCTCCCAGCATCAGGTAGCCCGAACCAATCAACTGTTCATCGTGCTGTTCGTCGCTGGATGAAGGCAACAAATCGCCGGCCAGATGTTCATGGATCAGTTGGTCAAATGGCTTGTCGGCATTGAACGAGCGAATCACGTAGTCACGAAATCGCCAGGCATCCGGCATCATCAAGCTGCGTCCTCCGCCGGTGGACTCTGCGAATCGAGCCACATCCAGCCAGTGTCGTCCCCAGCGTTCTCCAAATCGAGGCGAATCCAGAAGCTGGTCGACCGTGTCCGCAATGGCCGCTTCGGGATCACGGCTCCATGCGTCCAGGAAAGCCGCTTGCTGTTCCAGTGTGGGAACTAAACCAGTCAGGACATAAGTCAGGCGACGAATGACAACGTCCGGCGATGCGTCCTCGTTGAACTGAGCTTCAGAGGGTACGGCGGCAGCAACAAACTGATCGATGTCTGTCACCGGCCACGAAGAGGAACTCAGCGGAATGTCGGGTCGGCTGACCGGCTGAAACGCCCAGAATTGTCGCCCCTGATCCACATCGATCGTTTTCCTCTGCACGACTTTGCCACCGGTCCGCGGATCAACGGCCCCATCCCGAATCCACGTCGTGAAGTCTTCCAGCAACGCTTCGGGCAGACGGCGATCTGGTGGCATCTCCAATGACTCGTGCTTCATGGCCTGAAGCAGCAGACTTTCTTTCGGGTTGCCAGGAATCAGCGCGGGGCCGGAGTCACCACCCGCCAGGATCGTCTCTTTCGAGTCCAGCTGCAGCCCACCCTTAATCTCTTTCGCACCCGCAGAATGGCACGAATAACAGTGTTCAACCAGAACCGGACGAATGCGTTTCTCGAAGAATTCCATTCGGGCTGCGTCGGACGGATCCACTGACTTCGATCCGGATTCGTCACACAGACCGGAAATCGGACCGCCAACGGCAATCAGCAATGCGACAAGTCGCGTTGTTGCGAAAAGCGAATCGCCACCGACAGACTTCCGGGCATCACGCTGCATCAATACTTCAATCACGAAGCACACTCCCGACTGACCATTCCCAGGAATCCGATTGGAGAGCGTCCTGACCCTACTGAAACCCGGGCGAAACATCGGTCTCAATGACAAACCTGGCGAATCGACAGTTTAAGACCTTCAGCGTCGGAATGCACGGGGAAGCTCGGCGAACTCGGTCGGTCATACCTGCGGAAAGTGTGCTGAATTCCGAATGGCCGAGATATTGATTCACTCGAAAGTGCTCTGCAGGGAAACGGGAGCCGAGGATTCCCGCTCATTGATCTGCCGGAATCGCCCCACTAAAGTTCCGTCTCAGGTCAGGAACTCAGGGAAGGAAGCCCTGTCGGTGCTGCAGGTGCTGGTTCGATGGAATCCCGAATTCGTCAGGGAGGCGACAGAGGCGGAATGAACAACGACGCGGTTCGAGTGAACCAGTTTGATGTGTGGGTGATCTTTCCATCGCTTCGTCTGCTGGAGGCGGTACGCTATGCGTTTTCACTGCAGTGCCTGTTGATCGCCTTCGTTGCCGTCATTTGCCTGAATCTCATCCGTGCTGCGTTTTGGATTCCGTGGATGAATGGGGAGCACGTTGCCGTGAGCTTCACGGGCGAGCTGGATTATTGCTTTTCAACGCTGTCACGCTCCGTGTTTCGACAGACACTGCCGTCGATGCTGAGCATCCTTGGCCGTCTGGCGATCTTGCAGGCATTGATTGGCTTTTCCGGGTGCGCGATCGCGCGCTGCGCTGGATTTTCCCTGTGTAAAGGACATCGCGCAGGAGCGCTGTCATCCCTGCGGTTTTCAGTGAGACAGTGGAAGTCAATCCTGATTGGAATTCTGATTTATCTTGCGCTGCTTTTCGGTGTCGGAGTGATGGCGAGAATTGCCGTTGCTTCGAGCAGCCTGCTTCCGCAGATTGATATTACTATTCATCCGGGAGAGATCCTGCGACGCATTATGGCGGTCACTTCGATCCTTGTAGTGCTGGTGCTGACTGCCGGTTGGCTACTTTCGCTGCCAGCAATCGGCATCGATGGATGCGATGGACCGGAAAGCCTTAGTCGAGGCATTTCCTATGTGCTGTCGCAGTTCTGGCGAACGGTTTGCTATGCGGTGGCCATGGGACCGGCAGTCTGGGGCGTTTCGTTATTGATGGCCTGGCTCATGCAATACAGCGGCTGGCAATTGGAACCCAACAGGCCACTATCGGAATCCAGTGAGCCCGATTTCACGGCTTACATTCTGGCTGGAACGTGTGGATACTCGATGCTGATGTCGGCTGTAGCGGTCAGTTACGTACTGCTTCGCAGGTTTGAAGATGGGATCTCCATCTCAGAAGTCGCCGCAACTCGATCGGACGGAACCCAGCGAAGGCAGGCGTAGCCGGCGGACATGGAATTGGCGCGTTCTTCCATACAGATCCCGGCAGCCAGCAGAATCAGATGATCGCCTTCCCGCAGAGGTAACCGTTCGTTGGACTGCAGGACTTCAGGAAGCCGCGACAGTACGGTCGGAATCGTGGAAGAAATGGTGTTGCCGTATTCCTTCAGGTTGTTCAGGAACTCGAATCGCGGGAACTCTTTCTTTGCTGCGGCAATCAACGCTTTCAGCAGCTTGCCACTGGGTTGATGCGGGATCACGACAATCCGCTCGTGCTCGGCCGGTTCGATGACTGAAACCGCACTCCGCAGACTCGACAACATCAGTTCGATCCCGTTCAAAAACACGGGTTCGGCATTCATTCGCATCACGGCGCGATGATCGGGGCGACCGCGAAAGCAGACGACTGGTTCATCGGCGATATGAAACAGGGGATCCGGATTCGGGCGCAGGTGATCCGGGATCCGAAAATCATCAGCGCAGACGCTTTCAATCGTCATGCCGCGACCGCGTTCCAGCAGCACTGCAGTCGCTCCGGCACTGACGATACCGCAGAAAAGACGGTCTGAACCATCGTGCCAGAATTCCGGCGTTTCGACAGTCAGCAACGCGACGCGCTCAATCAGGTCATCCTGTTCGAACAGCAGGGACGCATCGTGCAGCAGTTTCAGAAATCCGCAGCACCCATGGTTGAATGGTCGAATCAGGTCATCGGGAAGAAAAAGGCGGTCCCGCAACTCATCAGCAACGGCCACGACCTGGTGAGCATCCACATGAGAATGGCAAAGCAGAACAGCATCCAGCGATGAGAGACTGAACCCCGAAATCTGTTCCAGTCGGCGGCAGACAGCCAGGGCAAGATCCACCGCTGACAGATTCTCGCGCAGGATTCGGCGAGTCAGGATGCCTGTCGATCTGAGAACTGTCGCAGCATCAGAGAAACCGCGATCACCCTTCAATCGCGAAAGTTCCACAATCCGATCATTGTCGAGCAGTTCAAACAGGCCATCGCAATCATATGCATCCGCAACCCGGGTGATTCCGGGCAACGCACTGTCTGAATTTGTCACGAAGGGGTTTTCCACAAAGACTCTCGATGAGCGATCTTACCGGCCGGCAGAACCTCCGGTGAAACCGGCCCACGCTGCCTGCCACAATGTCGACAGCCACAAGAAACAGGATTCAGATCCGCAATCCGTCAGGGATCAAACAATCACTTCATATCCCTTACGCTGTTCACGACTCTGCCACTGAGCGGCATCCGGATCTCCCACAATCTGTTCGGTTTCCGGGTTCCACTGCAGGGGCCGATCGAGGCGGATGGCGATGTTTGCCAGATGACAAACTGTCATCGCTCGATGATGACTATGAACATCACTGATCGGTTGCGTTCGGTCCACCACACACTCGAAAAAGTTCTTCATGTGGTCGCCAGGTTGTTTTCCTTTGTACAGCGATCTCAGCGTTTCTTCTTTGATGGGATTCGTCGCCATCCCGTCGACGGCCTCACCGGCCAGCTTTCCTCGATTCACGAAGATCCGTCCGTTTGCGCCGTCCAGCATCAAACCATTGTCAAAACCCAGATCCTTTGCATCGTGGCGAATGTGCAGCAACGCTCCGTTTGCGAACGTTGCCTTCACATGAAACTCAGTTGCCGTGTTGTACTGGGACGGATCGGTCGGCATTCCATTTTTGAAGGGAACCGGATGCTTTGCCATCACAGGTTCCACACTGACCGGACCAGTGTTCTCCAGATTGAAGGCCCATGCTGCAATGTCGACGTGATGAGCCCCCCAGTCCGTCATCTTTCCTCCGGAATATTCATACCACCACCGGAATTCATAATGGCATCGTGAATGACCATAACGACCGTCGGTTTTCCTGAAGCGATATTCGGTCATCGGGGCCTGCCCCAGCCACATATCCCAGTTCAGACCGGACGGGACATCTGCCACGTCAATCGGGCCGCTGCTGGGAGCTCCGCCGATCGCCACCGTCACGGACTTCAGTTCCCCGATCCGACCTTCCCGAACCAGAGCGACCGCCTGCAGAAACCTGAGCCCCATCTCACTGCGCTGCTGAGTTCCCACCTGAAACACTCGCCCGGTCTGTTCAAGAACTGTCCGGATCTGTTTCCCTTCCTCGATCGTGAGAGTCAGGGGTTTTTCGCAGTACACATCTTTTCCGGCTTTCAGCGCGTCGATGGCGATCTTTGAATGCCAGTGATCGGGCGTCACAATCGTCACAACATCAATATCGGATCGCTCCAGCAGCTTCCGATAGTCTTCATACATCTCGACGTTTCGTTCAGCACCGGGCTTGCTCTGCAGTTCCAGCGCCCGCGCTTTGCCTTTCTCCACATGATTCCGATCGACATCGCAGACGGCCGCACAATCAGCAAACTTCATTGCCGCAGGGCCGACGGCATTCCAGCGATCTCCGGTCCCAATGCATCCCAGAATCGGCCGTTCATTGGCACTTCGAAATGGTGACGCAAACGACGACGGCGCAAACCAATACGGAGACGAAGCCGTCGCGAGACCAGCCAGACTGGACGATTTCAGGAAGGTGCGGCGAGACGATCGTGACATCAGACAAACTCCCTGAGCAGTCACTGGTGGAACAAAAGGGAACGCGACCAGACCCTCAGTTTATCACTCACGCTCCGCGCTGTCACCGATCTGAGCGCGAAATGGCTTCCGACTGGCGTGAGTCCCGTAACCTGCACTGCGCACGACACGTGGAGCACGACCGGGGACCGCATCAGGACTGGCATCTGTCCCATTTGCTTTGTACCCACTGGGAAAGTGAGGAGAGGCAGGTCGGACGGTAACCGCTCGATAGTGCCAAAGGCGTTAAACACCAACGCACCAGTTGCATTTTTCCCAACCGACGGCGCACGGCTGCTCAGCCGCCTCGAATTTGTCAGGCCGTTCGGGCCCGTTCGAGTGATCTCAGTTCTTCACGCAGTTGTTCGTCAGTCGGGACAGTCCCCTCTTTCTGACGATTGCGAAACTGCAGTTCCAGATCTTCGATCAGTGGCTGAAGTCGAGGCAGCACTGACTGTGCAACGCGATCGGTGAACAGAATGCCTTCCAGGTGGTCGTATTCATGCTGAACAACCCTGGCTGGCAGGTCCTCAAGTTCCTGCTGGAACTGCTGACCAGACAGATCAAAGGCATCCACAACAATTCGGGTGGCTCGAGTCACGGGGCCGTAGATCTCCGGAAGACTCAGACAGCCTTCTTCATCCTCTTCAGAACCATTCCGTCGCGTGATCTGCGGATTCAGAAACACGCGTTCCTGATCCGGTTGCTCACTGTCTCCCGTCGGATTCATCACAAACAGACGATAGGGCAGAGCCACCTGATTGGCAGCCAGCCCAATGCCTCTGGCCGCATACATCAGGCCGAACATCTGCTGCACCATCTCTCGAAGTTCCGCATCAATCCGAGTGACTTCGCGAGACTTCCAGCGCAGAGCCGGATGCGGGTGAGGAACAATTTCCAGTGACTTCATAGTGAGTTTCAGGCAGTGTGGCGGTCTGAAAAAACGAGTGAGCCAGTGGGAAATCTACCGGCTTCGCCACGGCTGCGGAATAAAACGGGGTGCGTTTCCCGAAGAAGAGCGGACGCAGGCATCCGGCCATTCCTTCTCTTGCTCCGTCAGGCCTCAGAAAAGGGGTCAGGAACCAATAGCCAAATGTCCCGAAGGGTGCTGCGCACTATTGGTTCCTGACCCCTTTTCTGAGGACGCTGATCACCGCACTTCGACAAAATCGACGATGGCAAGTGGCGCTCAGTGAGATTCGTCTCGTTGAGGGGATTCGCTACCCCGTCAAATCCGGCAAAACCGGTCAAATCGACTGGTCTGTCCGGAGTGTCATGCTGGCATTTGGCTGCATTTGTAGAGAGACGGCAACATTTCGATGCCTATCGACCGCCATCGGCATGAAGTGTGACCTACCTTCGAGCAGGGATTTGTGGTGTCAGCAAAAGTGATTTCCGCTGACAAACTGAATGACTGAACGGTGAAATTACCCAAGGGATGGCCTGATGATCGCCCCGATTAAATCCAGTCGACAGAATTCAAACGATTTTGAAGCACTGAAGTCTCACATCCACGGAAAACTCGTGGAAAAGCTGGACCTGACGCGTCTTTCCGAACTGGAAGGAGACTCGCTTCGCCGGGAAATTCGCGTTGTCGTTGAGCACCTGTGTGACACCGAGAATCCCCTGCTGAATCGCTCGGAGCGGGAACGGCTGGTGGAAGAGGTTCTGGACGAAGCATTTGGCTTCGGACCACTCGAGATTCTGCTCAAGGAAGAGGGCGTGGCGGACATCATGATCAATGGTCCGAAAAACGTCTTTATCGAAAAAGGCGGACGGATCCAGAAGTCCGATGTGACATTCCGGGACAACGATCACCTGCTGCAGATTCTCGACCGCATCGTCTCGCGCGTGGGTCGTCGTATTGACGAAACGTCACCGATGGTTGATGCCCGTTTGCCGGATGGCTCGCGACTGAACGCCATCATTCCCCCGCTTGCGCTGGATGGTCCTTCGCTGACCATTCGTCGTTTCGGTTCCAATCCTCTGACGCTGGAAGACCTGCTGAAATTCGGGGCCTTCACGCCGGAAATGGTGATGTTTCTGGAAGGCGCCATGAAGGCCAGAATGAACATCGTCATCAGCGGAGGCACGGGTTCCGGGAAAACCACGCTGCTGAATACTCTGTCCAGTTTTATCTCCAACGAGAATCGCATCATCACGATTGAGGATGCCGCCGAACTTCAGTTGCAGCAGGAACACGTGCTGCGTCTGGAAACTCGCCCGCCCAATATCGAAGGCAGAGGCAAAGTCACAGCGACCGATCTTGTGAAGAACGCACTGCGAATGCGACCCGACCGAATCATCATCGGC
>Ga0209573_1005563_pt1 | contig 11235 bp, 10 predicted proteins | sample TNRBio252014_DNA_FD_185870 | JGI IMG/M metagenome (GOLD analysis project Ga0209573, IMG submission 185870) | Wastewater treatment Type I Accumulibacter community from EBPR Bioreactor in Madison, WI, USA - TNR Reactor_6/25/2014_ DNA (SPAdes)... | ecosystem: Engineered > Bioreactor > EBPR >...
CTGGAGTTCCGCGTCGCTCGCCTTCTCGAGGCGGGCTATCACGTTTTGCGCCATCGCCCCGAGGGGCGTGACGAGGAGGGAAAGAATCAGGAGGGGGAGGAATCTCATCGGTGGTATTGGATTCCTATCCAGACGGAAATGTTCACGATCCGGTTTCAATCATCTTCCGGGAGCGGCTTTCCTTTTGTTTCCTCGAGGAAGAAAAGGGTCACGAGACCGAGAAGGAAAATGAGGCTCATCCACTGACAGGTCTCGCGAAAGGCGGCGAGTTTCTGCTCCGGGGTGGTGGCGCCTTTGGCCAGCGCCTGCTGCAGCACGCCCATCGTGAATGGCCCGCTCGCGGCGAGGAAACGTCCCACGTTGTAGCAGAAACTGGTGCCCGTGCTCCGGAGACGGGTCGGGAAAAGTTCCGGAAGGTAGATGGCGAAACCGGCGAACAGCGCCAGCTGGAAGAATCCCATGATCGCACTCATCCAGATGTCTCCGACTCCGTTGAAGAATTGGAAGTAACTCCACGTCGCGACCATGGCACCAAGGAAGGCGATCGTGAAGGCCGGTTTGCGGCCCGTGCGCTGGGCGAACCACGCAAAGGCGATCATCCCGAAAAACGAGCCGAGGTTCTGCACGATGCTGTTCATCCCCTTCCAGTGGGCGGCCTCGCTCGCGATCTCGGTCTCGGCAATTCCCTGGGCTCTCAGAGAATTCGAGATGACATCACCGACAAGTTCGGGAGCAAAGAATCCAATCCCCCAGAGACCGATGACACCGGAGATGCAGAGGATCATGCCGAGCAGGGCCGGTTTGCGCCAGCGCGCATCGCCGAGAAGGCTGACGTAGGACCCCATTCCCTTGCCCGATATCTTGCTTTGGGCATGGGCCTGCACCCATTTTTCCGGCTCCTTGAGGCGGAACTGGATGAAGACACAGAGAAAGGCCGGAACCGACCCCATGAGGAAAGCCAGCTTCCATGCCGTATCGGGACTGAGAGAGCCGCCCTTGATGAGGCTGCCGATCCACATGCTGATGAGCCCCGCGGTGATGTTGCCCACCGCCGAGAGCGCCTGGAGCAGACCGAGCGCTCCGGTTCGGGCGTGATCCGGGAGCGAATCGGCCACGAGAGCCACGGCGAGACCAAAGACTCCACCGACTCCCAACCCAGTGATAAACCGATAGGCCGCAAAATCGATCCATCCCTGCGAGAGAGCGGAAAGACCGGTAAAGACCGAATAGAGAAGCACGGTCAGGGTCAACATTTTGGCCCGCCCGTATTTGTCACCGAGGGATCCGAAGATCAGACCGCCCGTGGCCCAACCCGCCACGAAAATGGAAGTCGCGTAGCCCCCGAAGGTCTTCACCGTGGTGGGATCAGTGCCCTCCGGAAGGAGATTTTCGAGCGCCTGCTGGCGGAAGAGAAGGAAGATCTGCTGATCCAGACAGTCGAAGAGCCACGCGAGCGAGGCCATCGCGAAAACGAACCAATGATAGGGAGTGAGGGAACGCCACCAGGGGCCTTGGTTGAGGGAAGCAGAGGAAGTCATCTTGTTGAAAACGTCAGGGGAAAAGACCGGACCGGCGCATCCTGTCTCATTGGGGAAAGGGCGTCAATCAATCGTTCGGCGCAATGTGGTTTCGACTTCGGTCGAATCCCACCCATGCGAAGTTGCGACCAAGGTCGCCACCACACTTTCTCACCGCAGCGCCACCGCCTTTGCCCGGGCAAATTTGAGGACGCGGCCGTGCACGCTGTATTCCGAGACGAAAAGATCCCCCGCCGCATTGAAGGCGACGCCGTGGGGCGCATTGACGACACCCTCCTTCCATTGCGCAGGCTCGATCTTGTTGGTCCCCACTTCCTGCGGATTTTCATTCGCCCCGAGACGGGCGACGACGCGGTTCTCCTTGTCGAAAATCGTGACCCGCCCCTTGATCTCGCCGACGGCGAGCAGATCGCCCTGCACCACGGCGGCGGCGGGCATGAGGAGGTCTGTCGCGATCTCGCCGATCAGTTCGCCCTCGAGCGAGAGGTGCACGGCGCGGTTGTTGGCCCGGTCCGTCCCGACGATGCGGGGAGGATCGAAGCGCGTGTCGATCGCGATCTTGTGCAGCGTCTTGAAATTGTAGGGTGCCTCCTTGCCTCCGAAAGTGGCGAGGTATTCGCCCTTCGCATTGAAGCGGTGAACCCGGTCCGAGGCATAGCCGTCGGTCACGAAGATATCCCCGTTCGGCGCCACGGTGCAGCCGGTGAGGCGCAGGGCGGACTGCCGGTTTTTCGGATTCACCTGCCAGTGTTCCTTGGGAATGGACTCGCCGGGAATCGTCATCACGACCTCGCCTTCGAGGGTGAGTTTCAGGATCTTGCCCGCACCGAGCTGCGGTCCGTAGATGAATTCACCGTCCGATCCCTTGTGAATGACGAAACCGTGGAAATCGGTCGGCGCATTCTTCACATTGCGCAGGTAGGTGCCGTCGGCCGAGTAGACCTGTACACCGGAACGGAGCCCCTGCATCAGGCTGACGTAGATGTCGCCATTCGAAGCGATCGCGACGTCGCCGTGCTGGTTGCCCATTTCCGGCATGCCTTCGGGCAGTTTCAGCGGATCGGGACCAATCGTCCAGCCCGCCACGGCCGCTTCCGGAGCAGGAGACGGGGCGGGCTCGGAACGACGGCTCTGGGAAACGTAAACGATCGATGCCATGGCGACAGCGAGGGCAAGACCGGGGGCGATCCGGGCGGAGAGAAGGCGGTTCTTTTGCATGACGCGTGCATCTCATTTTTTTTCCAGCCTGTCGAGACAGGAAAATGGCGCGATCAGTGTGAGGTAGCTCTCGATGGAGCCGAAGGAAATGGCGACGATGATTCAGGAACCGGATGAGCCGGGCGGCGGAGGGTGATCGGACTCCTTGCTTGCGATCCCTCCAAAGTCTGCAAAAGAGTTCTCCCCGAGCCCGATGATCAGGACTTCCGTTTCCGAGTCACTCACCTTCCTGAGAGAAAACCGTCTCTCCACGATTCTCTCGCGAGTGCGCGCACGGGAGGTTCCGTGGCTGATTCAGTTTTGCGTCTATGCGGCCTGCGGGGTCCTCTCGACCCTCTTTTTCATCGCCCAGGTGGTGCTCCTCTCGAAGTATTTCATCCCGGCATTCGACGGGATGAAAATCGATGGCGAAGTCCTCACTCCGGGGCTTCGGGCGAAGAATCTGCTCATCAACAACTCCATCGCATTCGTTTCGACCAACCTGTTCACTTACGCGATCAACGTGCTCTTCGTCTTCAAGCGGGGCCGGCATCACGTCGTCGCCGAATTTCTCTATTTCACGGGGGTGAGTCTCGCCGCGTTCGCCCTCAGCCAGATTGCCGGCCCACTCCTCGTTTCCGAGGTGAATTTGCCGACCTGGGCGGCCATTTTCACCAACACGATCGCCTCGATGATGATCAATTTCGCGGCGAGAAAGTTCTTCGTCTTCCAATCCTGAACGCCCCCGCCTCCCCGTTCGTGAAACGGCCTCGCAAGGCCCGGAAAATCAAGCGTCGGCGATCATGCGAACGTGACTTCCCCCCCCCGGCCCCGCAGGGGAAAGTTTCGGTTGTCGGCCTCCCCCGGCACGGTAAGATAGGCCTCTCATGCCTCCGGAGCATTCTTGATGTCTCTCTGCCCGTCCATCAACCATCCCGAAATGGTGACAAATCCACTCGAATCAACCAACACTACCGATGGTGTCGTGGAATTGATCGATCGTCACGATCGCGAGATACTCTTGAACCGGGAATCGTTTTCCCGGAAGCCCATTCTCCGGAACGTCTATCGCGACCTGTATGGCACGGCCTCTCGCTGGCTTCCTGGTGAAACGGGGAAACGCACCGTCGTAGAGATCGGGTCAGGGATGGCGAATGTCCGTCAGGTCATTCCCGACTGCATCACCACCGATCTTTTTCCCAACGAGGGAATCGACCGGGTCGAGGATGCCTACGCCCTCAGCTTTGAAGACGAGAGCGTGGACGGGTTCCTTCTCCTCGACGTGTTCCATCACCTGCGCTACCCGGGGACGGCGTTGCGCGGGATGGAGCGCTGCCTGCGGGTCGGGGGGCGGATCATTCTGCTCGAGCCCGACATGAGCCTGCTCGGCCGGCTCGTCTATGGGCATTTCCATCCGGAACCTCTGGGCCTGGAAGACACCCTCCAATGGCACGCTCCCGAAGCGGAGACGCTTGCCAAAGGAGGGCCGGGATATTACGCGGCGCAGGGCAATGCCAAGCGCGTCTTCGTGGACGGTGAAGGCCTGGAGCAAATCGCGCCCCTGCGGGTCCGGCAGATTTCCCGGATCGCTTCCCTTTCCTACGTAGCCTCCGGCGGCTTCTCCGGACCGCAGCTCTACCCGACATCGTGCTACGGGCTGATGCGATGGATCGACCGGATCGCCGGGCTTTTCCCTTCCCTCTTCTCGACCCGCCTCCTCGTGGTACTCGAGAAGATTCCCGCCTGAAACCATGCCTCTGAAACTTTCCACCCGGGCGAAGCTCACCATCGCCACCGTCCTGAATCGACTTGTCCTCGGGAGCCGTTCTCTCTTCGGAAAACCGGCGGTCGGGGAGTTTGTCCGCAATGGACTGACCTACCGGCTCGACCTGCATGAGGGCATCGACTTTGCCGTCTACCTCTTTGGCATCTACGAGAAAGAACTCACCACCGCCTTCGCGCGTCTGTTGAAACCCGGCGACGTTGTGATCGACGCGGGAGCCAACGTCGGAATCCACACCCTCAAACTGGCACAACTCGTCAGCCCCGGTGGAAAGGTGCTCGCCTTCGAGCCCACCCTCTACGCCTTCGAAAAGTTGTCGGAAAACCTTCGCTTGAATCCGGGCCTGGTCGACACGGTTGAGCCGCATCGGGCGTTCCTCCTCTCCAGCGCGACGGTGGAGACGCCGGATCAGATCTACTCGAGTTGGCCTCTGTCCTCGGTGGGGGAATCGCATCCTTCCCACGGAGGCTCTCTCAAGAGCACGACGGGGGCGGCCTCCATTCATCTCGACAGTTTTCTTTCACCCGAACTCGCCGCGCGGGTCAAGCTGATCAAGCTCGATGTGGATGGATTCGAACTGGAGGTGCTCCGCGGTGCTGACAAGCTCATCACGGAGAACCAACCCTTGATCATCGTGGAGCTTTGTCAGGAAGTCGCTGATGAACACGGGCACTCCGTGGCCGACATTCTTGCATTCCTGATTGATCGCGGCTACGAATTCGCCACCCTTCAGCAATCCCCGCTAGGTCAGGACGTTTCCAAAATCATCGCGGGCATTCCCGCCAACGGGGGAATCAACGTCCTCGCCAGCCCGAGGCTCCCCCGGAACAGTTGATCCATCCATCGATCCATGAGTCTCCCTCCCGTCACCCGGCGCCGCATCGAAAAGGTCCGCGAGATCTATTCGGCACAGTCCGGAAAACTGTCTTTCGCCGCCCGCTCCTACCGTCGTCTCCTCGGCCACTACTACCGGCTCATCGTCCCCGCGGAATCACGCGTCCTCGACATCGGTTGTGGCAACGGGATGCTTTTGTCAGAACTCCCAAACCGTGACGTCACCGGGGTCGACATCTGTACGGAGTTTCTCGAAGAGGCACGTCAGCGCGTGCCACACGGGAATTTCGTCGCCTGTCCCGGTGAAGACCTTTCCGTCGAAGGAACCTTTGACTACATCCTCGTCTCCGAGACCGCGAACCTCGCGGCCGACGTGCAGTGTCTCTTCGAGGAGGCCGCCCGTGTTTCCCATTCCGACTCGCGCCTCGTCATCACGATCTTCAACAACGCGTGGCGTCCGATCTTCTGGCTAGCCACCAAAGTGGGACTGCGCCGGCGCACGCCGAGCGCCAACTGGCTCAGTGTCCACGATATCCGGATGTTGGCGGAACTCGCCGGCTGGGAAGTGATCCAGAGCGACGCCCGCATTCTCGATCCGATCAACCTGCCCTTGACCGGCAAACTCGTGAACCGCTTTCTTGCTCCGGTGCTGCCGTTTCTGTGTCTCACGAATTTCTGTGTCGCCCGCCGCCGCAGGCCTCTTCCCGAGCCGCGCAAGGAATACACCGTATCGATCGTCGTGCCCGCCCGCAACGAGGCCGGACACATCGAAGAAATCATCCGCCGCACCCCTGAACTCGGCGCCGGCACGGAATTGATCCTCATCGAAGGAAACTCGACCGACGATACCTGGGAAGTGATCCAGCAACAATACGAGGCGTTCAAAGACCAGCGCAATCTGCGCATCATGCGGCAGAGCGGCAAAGGAAAGGGAAACGCCGTCCGCGATGCTTTTGCCGTGGCGACCGGTGATATCCTGATGATCCTCGATGCCGACATCACCGTTCCGCCGGAAGACCTGCCGAAATTCTACGAGGTCATCGCGTCCGGCACCGGAGACTTCGCGAACGGGGTCCGCCTCGTCTATCCGATGGAAGATAAGGCCATGCGTTTCCTCAACATGTGCGCCAACAAGTTCTTTGGTGTCGCCTTCAGTTGGCTATTGGGCCAACCAATCAAGGACACGCTCTGCGGCACCAAGGTCCTCTTCCGCCGCGATTACGACAGGATCGCGAATGCCCGCAGCTACTTCGGTGACTTCGATCCTTTTGGTGACTTCGATCTGCTTTTCGGAGCGAGGAAACTCAATCTGAAGATCGTCGATATTCCCATCCGCTATCAGGAGAGGGTCTACGGCACCACCAACATCGACCGGTGGCGGCATGGCATGCTCCTCTTCCGCATGCTCTTCTTCGCCGCTTCTAAACTGAAGTTCATTTGATGACCCGTCTCCTCCGGTCCTTCAATCGGTCCGCGGCGCGCTTGCGTCCCGGTCTCCACCTGCAAGGCACCACGTTCCGGGCACCCACCTTCGACCGGCTTCTTTACCTGTTTCTCCATCGCATCGGTGCCATGGGAGGCGCCTCCCGGCGGCGCCTTCAGGAAATCGTCCGGCCGGGCATGGTTTGTCTGGATGTCGGTGCCAACATCGGGATTTACTCGGTCGAGATGTCCCGGGCCACGGGCCCGACCGGCCGTGTCGTCTCCTTCGAACCCGATCCCCTGCTCTTCGCGTCGCTCCAGGAGAACACCGCGAATCCCCCCGGCGGATCGATCACCTGCCACTGTCTCGCCCTCTCCGACCAAGCCGGCACCGCCCACCTCGTCTCGGGTGGATACAACTCAGGCGACAACCACCTCGTCGCCGAAGGTGGCGAAGGAACGGAGGTTTCGATCGCCCGTCTCGATGCCCTCGATCTCGGCCCCATCGACTTCGTCAAGATCGACGTCCAGGGCTGGGAACCCTGCGTCCTGGGAGGAATGCAGGGCATCCTCACATCCCAACAAAAGCCCCTTCGCCTGTTGATGGAATTCTGGCCCGTCGGCCTTTCCCGGGCGGGATTTGAACCCCGGCGGTTTCTCGAGGAGCTTCGCCAAAATGGCTGGCTCGACGCCGGAACGGGTGCCCCTTTCGAGATTTCCAGTTCCTTGGAATCACTCCTGACAAGCCGGAACTTCATCGACCTGGATCTGGTCCATCCCTGCCAATCCTCGAAAAGCGCCGAGTAATCGTTCCTGCTATGTCCGTGAACCCACCGTCGTTCCAAAAGCTTTCGATCGTCCTGATCGCGGTGTTTCTTGTCATGGCCGGGGTGACCGCGGTGGAAAGTTTCCGCTATCCGGTGGCGACCGCCTTCCAGGACGACTACGGTGCCCTCTCGCTCTCCCACGGCCTCGCCGTCGACATCAACTTCGGAGGTGCACGGGGCAAAATCGCCACCGGCCCCCGCACCACCCACCCCGGTCTTGCTTATCAGGCGATGAGCTGGATCAATCAACGGCTCGTGACATTGGGTGCGGACGACGCCTTCACCCGCGCCGGGCGCCTCTTCGACCGCACCGCCCTGTTTTTCCGTGTGTCGATTGCCTTCTGCCTCCTCCTCTCCGCGGCGGGCCTCTATTTCTGGTGGAGGTTTGCGCGCCACCTTGGCGCAGGAGTGCTCCCCTTCATCGCCGCACTCGCCTATCCCTTTCATCTTTCCGAGACGTGGAGGTTTGCGATCGGCCCGATGGGCAACGAAACGTTCGCCCTGCTTTTCTCGGGCATTTTCGCTTTGCTCGTGAGGAGGGTGATGGTGGAATCGCTCCCGGGCCAATCTTCCCCTCCGCTGCTGAAGTCGCTTCCATCCGCCCGGCTCAACCGTCTCATGCTGGTGGCGGCATTCGGCCTCGTCAGCTCCTGCATCGCATTGCTGAAACTGAATTACCTGGTCTGGTTCGCCGGACTTTTCATCGCGCTGGTGTCCGTATCGATTGGCGGAAATCCTCTCTCCCGGGGATTCCGGAAATCATTCCTCTTCTTTCTCGCCGCCGTTCCCTTCGCCCTGTTGTTCGGGTATCTCCAGGCCCGGCTGATGATCGGAAACGAAGGCATCCAGGAGATGTTCCAACGTCATGTGGGAATCATCATGCACTCGGGGCACTATGGGAGCGGAGAAGAGACCGTGGTGTCCGTGGGTGAACTGTCGGACAATCTCAAAAACTTTTTCAGCGCCAGCGGACACATTCTGATCTTTCCCGCCCTCATCATCGCCACTGCGCTGGTTCTGCGCCGGCGCTTTCCGAAGAGCGACAGCGTGGAGGTCAAGCTCGCTTTGTTTTTCATGGTTCTTGCGGTGAGCGCTTTCGCGCTCGACGTGGCCGCGACCCTCAAACATTATTTCGCGCATTACCTGATCGCCGGGATGGTGATCTTTTCGGCTTACCTCCTGGTCGAATTGAGGAAATGGAGCCACCAGAGCCAGGCCATCATCGCCCTCCTTTCGGTGGTCGGCTCGATCTACGGATGGTCCGGCTACCAAAAGCACCTCACCTCCGTGTTTGAAGCGGCGAAGGCCATTCAAACGGTGCCCGAACACACTGCCCGATCCGACGACCCGACCTTTGTCATCTATGCCTACGGGGCACGCCACCCGCTGGGAGAGACCGCTTGGGCCGTCCTCATGAGCACCAATTTCGACGCCGCGAGAGCCTGGAAAGATTCCCGGTGGGGCAGGAATCTGCATAGCTCCGATGTCGATTTCGCCGGAAGGATCCTTTGGGGACGCGACCGAAGGACCCTCGAGGAATTTCCGTGGAAGTTCCTCTGGGTTGCCGCAGACGAGTCCCCGGGGCCCGAAGAGGGAACGCAGTCCAGGACCTCTTCGTCCGCCTCACCCGATGCGGCATTTTTTGACCAGTTCGGTGTTCGTGCCGACTACCTGAAAAGCCATGTCTCGGGCGTTCAAAAGGTGGGACCCTACTGGGTCATTGAGCGCAATCCGGCCGACCTGATGAAATCTCTGCCTGCCGCGCCTGCGCCCCAAGCTCCCGCCGCACCTCAGCCCGCGCCCGCCGGGAATTAGATCGTCCCAAGATCACCGCTTCCGCCGCAATTCCTCATCGACCATGCGGGTGAAAAGCTTCTGGCGATTCTCGCTGCTGGCGTCCGGATTTTTCTCGCGATACTCGCGGATGCCCTGGATGAGGCGATCACGGGTCTTCTCATCGAGCTTCTCGAGTTTCGCAACCATCTCCGGCGGCGGCGGACCGCGGAACCCATCGCCTGAAATGCCTTCGCGGAAGTTTGCATAGACCGGACGCCCGTCGGGACCTCGCTGCGGTCCGCCTTGGGAACTTCCGGGAGCACCCGGCCGGGTTTCGGGCGGATGGAGCTGCGTTTCATCATACCGCACCGCGAAGACTTCCCCGCTCGCCATCGCGATCTCGGCGGTCACCGAGGTGAGATCGGCCTGGTTTCCCGCAACGGCCACCATGCGCCACCCTTCGGGATTCGCCGCCTGGGTGACGAGATGGGTCTTTTTCGATTCTCGGTCTACAAGGGTCGCGTAGAGCTGTCCCTCGATCCGCGCGACACCGGTGAGCTTGAGCGACTGCGAGAGATCGAGGGACCGGAGAAAAGGCGAACTCGTTTTCAAGGCGGCAAAATCATCCGCCGTGACGGGCGCGGGAATCGCCAAGGCCTCCGTCGATGCGACTTCCTGAGCCACCACTTCCGGAAAGCCGACGCAGGCCAGCAGAGACGCCACGAGCAGGCTCGTGATCGTTGGGAAATGGGAACGTGGTGCGGCTTTCGCCATGTCGTTTTACCGGAGGCAGACCGGTCGGCAATACTACACCTCCGCCTCCGTTCCGGATGCGATCTTTTTCGAGCGCAACCGCGCCCTTTCCGAGGCCCTGCTTGCCATCGGGTGGGAAACCGGGTTTGCTGGCCGCGTGAGAACGATCCCCTGGCTGCTTTTCTCCCTCCTCCTCGTCACCGCACGCGGACAGGAAACTCCTGCTCCCGGACCTCCGCTCTCGGAACTCAAGCCCGGAGTCAGGACCACAGTGCGCTTCACCGAGTCCCCTCCCCAATCGGCCGATCCGGTGCAGGTGCGTTACCGGCTCATGGCCGCGGAGGAACCACCGGCCTACGATGTTTCGAAGGAGAGCTATGAAATCCTCCTTCCCGCCGACTGGGACGGCAAAGCCCCGCTCGGGCTCTTCATCTGGATCCACTCGGGCGACGCACCGCAGATTCCGAAAGAGTGGGAGAAGATCCTGACCAAACATCAACTCGTCTTCATCGGGGCGAACCGATCGGGCAATCCGCGCAACGTCTTCGACCGGATCCGCCTCGCCGTCGATGCGAATCACAACGTCCGCCAGCAACTGCCCATCGACGGACGCCGCGTCTACGTCTCGGGCTTTTCCGGAGGGAGCCGCGTCGCGAGCATGCTCGGGGTCGCCTGGGGCGAGATGTTCAGCGGCACGATCTGCTGCATGGGCGTGAATTTCTACACCGATGTCGCCGCACCCGACGGCAAGGTCTATGGACTCAGCTACCTGCCCGACAAGGATCTCCTTCCTCTCGTAAAAAAGAGCTGCCGCTTCGCCCTCGTCACCGGAGAAAAGGATTTCAACCGGGCCAACACCCTCGGCGCCTTCGAAAACGGCTTTCAGAAAGAAGGCTTCGCCCACGCCCGCGTCTTCGAGATCCCTAGGCACGGCCACAGCCTGCCTCCTGCCGACTGGCTCGACCAAGCCCTCTCCTTCGTCGACGAAGGAAAACGAAACGCCCCCGCCCCATGAAAGACCTACCTCCCCTCATCGCCGTCGACTGGGGTTCGACCCACTTCCGCGCCAAACTTTTCGTCGAGGGTCAGGTCCTCGCCTCCGCCT
>Ga0209573_1005565_pt1 | contig 11229 bp, 9 predicted proteins | sample TNRBio252014_DNA_FD_185870 | JGI IMG/M metagenome (GOLD analysis project Ga0209573, IMG submission 185870) | Wastewater treatment Type I Accumulibacter community from EBPR Bioreactor in Madison, WI, USA - TNR Reactor_6/25/2014_ DNA (SPAdes)... | ecosystem: Engineered > Bioreactor > EBPR >...
GGCTGATCCGGGGGGTCAGGAACGGCCCGTCGCCCGCCTGGCTTCAGGACCGCCTGCGCTCCATCGGGCTCAGACCCATCAACGCCCTGGTCGATGTCACCAATCTGATCTCCTACGATCAGGCGCGGCCCCTTCATGTCTATGACCGGGCCAAGCTGGTCGGCGACGTGATCACCGTGCGCGGCGGTCAGGTCGCCTCCGACACCGGCGAGGGCGAGCGGCTCATCGCCCTGGACGGCAAGACCTATGCGCCGGACCCGAAGATGTGCGTCATCGCCGACGCCGCCGGCGAACGCCCCATCGGGCTGGGCGGGGTCATGGGCGGCGAATCCACCGGCTGTGACGACACCACCACCGACGTCTTCGTCGAAAGCGCCTGGTTCGATCCGATTGCAACGGCCCAGACCGGCCGCCAGCTCGGCATCACCTCGGACGCCCAGTATCGGTTCGCCCGTGGCGTCGACACACATTCCGCCGTCGACGGTCTGGAAATGGCGACGGCCCTGATCCTGGATCTGTGTGGTGGTGAGCCGTCCGAGATCACCGTCTCGGGCCAGCCGCCCGCGGCCCCCGGACCGATCGATTTCGACCCGGCCCTCGTCAAGCGTCTGACGGGCCTCGGCCTGCCGTCGGTCCGCATCCACACCATCCTGCACGCCCTCGGCTTCGCCGCCGAGTACCAGGACGGCCCCTGGCAGGTCACGCCCCCGACCTGGCGGCGCGATGTCCACGGCCCGGCCGATCTGGTCGAGGAGGTCGCGCGCATCAACGGCTTCAACTGGCTGCCGTCGACGCCCCTGCCCGATCTCGGTGCCCCCCCGACGGGTGTGCTCAGCCCGCGTCAGTCCCGCATCCGCGCCGCGCGCCGCACGCTGGCGGCCATGGGCTGGGCCGAGGCCGTGACCTGGTCCTTCACGCGCCGCGACATCGCCGAACGCTTCGGCGGCGGATCCGAGCGGCTGGTTCTGGACAACCCCATCGCCTCGGATCTGGACTGTATGCGTCCGTCGATCCTGCCCAATCTGATCCAGGCGGCGGCCCGCAATGCAGATCGCGGCTTTGCCGATGCGGCGCTGTTCGAGATCGGCCCGATCTATCGCGGAGATCGGCCCGGCGACCAGCGCACCGTCATCTCGGGCCTGGTCGCGCCGCACGCGGCCCGGCGCTGGGACGGCGGACATGGCGACGACCTGTATTCGCTCAAGTCCGACCTGATGGCCTTGCTCGACACCCTGGGCGTCAACACCGGCGCGCTCCAGCTCGTTCAGGGTCAGGCCAGCCCCTGGTGGCATCCCGGCCAGTCGGCCCGTCTGCAGCTCGGGCCCAAGACGGTCGTCGCCGAGTTCGGGGCCATCCACCCCGGCGTTCTGAAATCCCTCGATGCCGAAGGCTCGATGCTGGCCTTCGAAATCGACGTCGAGGCCCTACCCCAGGCCAAGGCCCGGCCAACTAAGGCCCGGTCGCGCCTGGAATTGTCGAGCCTGATGCCGCTGTCGCGCGACTTCGCCTTCGTCGTCGACCAGGGCCTGGCCGCCGGTGATCTGGTCCGCGCCGTCCAGGGGGCCGACAAGCACCTGATTTCACAGGCGCGGATCTTCGACGTCTATCAGGGGCCCGGCGTCCCCGACGGCAAGAAGTCGCTGGCCCTGGAGGTCACGATCCAGCCGCGCGACGCCACCCTGACCGAGGCCGAGATCGACGCCCTGTCGTCGCGCATCGTCGCCGCCGGCGAGAAGCTTGGGGCCACACTGAGGGGATAGTCATGTCGGGCAAGCCACGCATCGAAACCGCCTTTGAACGCGCCCTGTTCCGGTCGCGTTGGCTGATGGCCCCCTTTTACCTGGGGTTGGTGGTGGCCCTGGCCCTGCTGCTGGTCATCTTCGTCAAGGAACTGATCTACTACGTCCCCCAGGTGCTGGGCTTCTCCGCCTCGGCGATGACGGCCAATGACGGCATCCTGGCGGTGCTGACACTGGTGGACCTGTCGCTGGCGGGCAATCTGCTGCTGATCGTCCTCTTCTCCGGCTATGAGAACTTCGTCTCCAAGCTCGATATCGACGAGAGCGAGACGGACCGGCCGCCGTGGATGGGCACCGTCGACTTCTCCGGCCTGAAGATGAAGCTGATCGCCTCCATCGTGGCGATCTCGGGCATCCAGCTGCTCAAGACCTTCATGAACATCGGGCGGCCCGGCTATGAGCTGAACCCGGACGAAGCCTTCTGGGGCGTGGTCATCCATCTGACCTTTGTGGTGTCGGGCGTCCTTCTGGCCCTGATGGACTGGCTGTCGGCCAAGACCGACAAGCACTGAGCGTCGTCAGGCCTCTGACAGGAGCCGGCTGAGGTATTCGCCATAGGCCGCGTCACCGTGCTCGCTCACGATCTGGCGCAGGTCACTGTCGCTGAGCCAGCCGTTACGCCAGCCGATCTCTTCCAGGCACGCGATCTTCAGACCCTGATTGTGTTCGATGGTCTGCACGAAGTGGCTGGCCTCAAGAAGGCTGTCATGCGTGCCGGCGTCCAGCCAGGCGAAGCCGCGCCCGAACCGCAACACCTCCAGCTTGCCGGCCTCGAGATAGGCCCGGTTGACGGCCGTGATCTCAACCTCTCCGCGGGCCGACGGCTCGACCTCGCGCGCGATCCGGCAGGCATCGCCGTCGTAGAAATACAGGCCCGTCACCGCCAGATTGGATCGGGGCCGCTGGGGCTTCTCCTCGATCGTGATGGCGCGACCGGCACCGTCGATTTCGACGATCCCGAACCGCTGCGGGTCGCGAACCTCATAGCCGAACACCACCGCCCCATCCGCGCGGCCCGCTGCCTCGCGCAGCATGCCGGTAAAGCCGGTCCCGAAGAACAGATTGTCGCCCAGGACCAGGCAGACCCGCTGGCCGGCGATGAAGTCCTCGCCGAGCGTCAGGGCCTGGGCGATGCCCTTGGGTTCGCTCTGGACCGTATAGGAGAAACGCACGCCGAAGCGCGATCCATCCCCCAGCAGGTTCTCGAAGGCGCGCCGGTCTTCCGGGCGGGTCACCACCAGGATGTCGCGAACCCCCGCCAGCATCAGCGCCGACAGCGGATAGTAGATCAGCGGCTTGTCATAGACCGGCAGCAGCTGTTTGGACACGGCCAGGGTCACGGGTCGCAGGCGCGTGCCATTCCCTCCCGCCAGGATCACGCCTTTGATTTCGCTCACGTCGCACCGTCTCCAACCCGGTGCGGCATCTTAGCCCGAGGAAGGCCAAAGCCCCAAACACGCCCCAAACACGCGAGAGCTTGTGGCAAAGTCGCCTTCAACGTGATTCGACAGACGCGGGAGCTCGCCATGCATAGACGCAATCTCATCCTGACCGGACTGGCCGCCGCCACCGCATCGGGCTGTGTCACGCCGACGGCGCAACAGCCCAGTCCCGGCTATCCCACCCAGCCCGGCATGGGCACGGGACCGTCGGACGCCCCCCAGCCGACCTATACCCAGGAAGAGCTGGTCGCGGCCGGGTCGAACTTCCTGGGCGTCGCCGCCGAGGCGCTCGGCGGGGCCATCGAGCGCGTCTTTCTGGATCAGGGCGATGCTCCGACCGGCTATATCGCCGGCGAGGAAGGGGCCGGAGCGCTGGCCGTGGGCGTGCGCTACGGCCAGGGACTGCTCTACATGAAGGATCGCCCCAACCCGCAGGAGGTCTATTGGCAGGGCCTGTCGATCGGCTGGGACGTCGGCGGCAACGTCGCGCGGGTCTTCACCCTCGTCTATAACCTCTATCACCCCGATATGCTCTATCGGCGCTATCCCGGCGTCGAAGGCTCGGCCTATCTCATCGGTGGCATGGGCGTGAACTACCAGCAGGCGGACGGCATCATCCTGGCCCCGATCCGGGCCGGGGTCGGGCTGCGCGTCGGGGCCAATGTCGGCACCATGAGCTATTCGCGCCAGCGCAACATCCTGCCGGTCTAGGTTCTGAACCCATAAGGCCAGCAGCCATATTGGGCTACATCACTGATATTACATGAGATTTCGCCACCCTTAGGACAAGCCCCGAGGGTGGCGAAGATTATGAGCCCGCGCCCTAGTCGCGGCGCTCGGGCGTCTGCATGGCCTGTTCAGGACCGACGCCCGGCGAGACCGGACGCTCGGCACCGGCGGCCTGGCCCCGGCGCATGAACTTCACCAGCACCCGCTGACCGATCAGCAAGGCCCCGTCGTCCACCGCGACCACGACCTCGACCACGCGCTCATCGGTTTGCTGGCCGGGCGTGTCCGACTGCAGCTGGCGAGCCCCGAACATGGTGGCGCGGCGCAGGACCTGGCCGACATAGATGCGGGTCGGGTCGTTCTCGGGCGTGATCTCGACCTGCTGGCCGATGGTGACGTTCGGCAGGTCGCTCTCGACGATCTCGGCGCGGACGATGCGCTGGGTGTCCGGCTCCAGATCGAACATGGTCGAGACGTTCAGGGTCGAGGCCCCGGCTCCAGGCTGGGCATAGCGGCGGGCGATCCGGCCCGACATCGGCGCGCGGATGATGGTCAGTTCAAGATTGTATTCGGCCTCCCTCTGGCGGGCCTGGGCCGTGATGATGGTCGCCTGCTGGGCCTCGATGGCGGCCTCGGCCGACGCCACCGTGTCGCGCGCTTGATCCAGCCGCTGGGCCGCCACGAAATTGGTCGGAGCCAGCTCCTGCAGACGCGCCAGCTCGCGTCGGGCCGCACTGAGGTTGACCTGCAGACTGGCCAGCTGCGACTGGACCTGACCGACCTCGGCATGCGCCCGGCTGACGGCCAGACGCGCTTCCTCGTCTTCCTGGCGAGCCAGGATCTGGCCGGCGACGACGCGGTCGCCTTCCTGCACATAGACCTCCTGCACAACGCCGCCGCGGCGGGCCGCCACCTCGATGATGCCGCCTTCGACGTCAGCCCGGCCGCTGGCGATGGCGGCATAGGGGCTTTCCACCTCCTCGGCCGCCGCCGCTTCCAGCTCGGCCTTCTTGGCCTCGCCGCCCTTGACCATCACATAGCCGCCACCGACGACGAGCACGGCCACCACGAGGATGATCCAGAAGATGGGGCGCTTTAGAAAGCCGAACATCGAACAGTCCTGATCGTCAGTGCGCCAGCGGCGCAGGGTTGGTGTCGGGGACGCGCTTTTCGTCCGAAAGGATAAAGCCGTCTTCCATCTTGATAACGCGGTCGGCCCAGGCCTCCAGGCGCGGGTCGTGGGTCACGCAGATGACCGCCGCTCCGTGCTCGACGGCGGCCCGGCGCAGCAGCCGGATCACGACCTGGCCGTTCTCACCATCGAGCGCCGAGGTCGGCTCGTCGGCAAAGATCAGCTGCGGCGACTTGGCCAGGCAGCGCGCGATGGCGACGCGCTGTTTCTCTCCACCCGACAGCTCTGAGGGGCGCTGGTTCATGCGGTGGCCCAGCCCCACCTCTTCCAGGGCGACACGGGCGCGCCGGGTCTGCTCGTCCGGGCTCAGGCCCTGATATTTGAGCACGATCTTGACCTGCTGCAGCGCCGTCAGGGCCGGAAACAGGTTGAAGCCCTGGAAGATGAAGCCACAGTGATCCAGCCGGAACCGGTCGATCCGGCCCGACGACTTCTTCCACAGGTCGTCGACATCGAGGATGTCGACGCGGCCCTCATCCGGCTTGAGCAGGCCCGACAGCGCCGCAATCAGCGTCGACTTGCCCGATCCCGACGGCCCCATGACCATGGTGAGGTCGCCGTGGGCCGCGTCGAAATTCATGCCCTTGAGCACCTCGATGAAGGTGCGCCCGGTCCTGAACCGCTTGACCAGCCCGGTCGCCTCGATGGCAGGCGTGCCGTGTTTTCCCGTGGCGTTCGTGGTCATCGCAGCAGATCCGCAGGCTGGCTTTGCTTCAGCATGCCCAATGACAGGAAGCCGGACAGGATCGCGATGACCATCAACAGGCTGGCGACCGCGATACACATCGGCAGCGGAAAGGCCATGGGCAGGCCGAACGCGCCGGCCAGCAGGCTGATCAGCCAGGTCAGCAGGAACGATGCCCCGATTCCGACCACCCCGACCCAGAAGCTGAGTTCGACGATGATCCGGCGCAACGACCCCATGCCGACGCCCAGCGCCCGAAGCGAGGCGAACTCTTTGATATTGGCCAGGATGGCACCGCGCAGAGTCTGCCAGGTGATGGCGATGCCGATCAGGCCGCCGAGGAAAACGGAGAATCCCAGCATCACCACGATGATGCCTTCCTCGAACATGCTGGCTTCATTGGCCTTGGACAACTCGGCCCGCGTCCAGGCCCGGTACTGGCCGTTGGCGGTGGCGTTCAGCTGGGCCACGACGAGCTCGGCGCGCGACGGGTCGCGCAGGCGCACCATGAGGGGCCCGACGCGCGGACCATTATAGGTTTCGCCGAACCGCCGCAGCGTGTCGCGCGACATCACCATGCCCGGCTGCATGAAATTGGCATAGCCGCGGGTGACGCCCACGACCCGTACCGTATGACCGTTGTAGATCGCCTGGTCGCCCAACTGCACGCCCAGACGCGGCAGGGCGGTTTCATCCAGAACCACGGCGTCGGGCTGGCGCAGGGCCTCGATCAGTTCGGGGGAATAGTCGACGGGGATGGTCGGATTGCCTTCCTGGGTGACGACCGAGGTAACCATGACGAACTCCATCCGCTCGCCGCCAGCCTGCGCGCCCTGTCCGGGCCGATTCTGCTGGGCCTGCGTCAGAGACTGGAAGCGACCCTGGGACAGATCGACGTAGTCGACCACCTCGACCTCGGGGTGTTGGTAAATCACCGGGATCATCCGCCGCGGCAGGCCCGACGGGCCGCCGAAAAGCTGGGTCGCACCCGGGGCCAGGATCAGGATGTCGGCACCCGACCGGTCGATGGTGGCGGTGAAGGACTTGCCCATGCCCATGAACATGCCGGCAAAGGCCAGCACCAGCAGACCCGAGAAGGCAAGCGCCACCACCGCCGCCATATAGCGGCGCCATTCGTAAATCAGCGTGGACAGGGCGAGCGACATCGAAGCCTGACTGTTTGTCTTCGCATCGCTCTTGCCGCGTCGGCACGGAACATTCCAAGTTAAATCGCCGTTAGGCGACGAATGCAGGATCGCCTGAGGGGGCCAGATGACATTTCCCGACCTGTTGGCGCTGAACGCCGGCGTCGTCCTGGCCACCATGATCGGGCTGTGGCTGGTGGCCCTGCGCCTGCGCGACGTCAGCTTCATCGACGCCTTCTGGGCGTTCAACATGGGACTGGTGGCCGTGGTGGACTGGTTCGCGGCCGACGGCGATCCGACACGCCAGGCCCTGCTGACCGGACTATGTCTCGCCTGGGCGCTCCGGCTCGGCGGTCATCTGTTCATGCGCTGGCGTCGCCAGGGCGAAGACAGACGCTACGCATCCCTGCTCGGACGGCTGACGGCGCGGGGCCTGCCCGGGTGGGCGGCCTCCCTGGTCTTCGTCTTCCTGCTTCAGGGCGTGCTGCTGTTGCTGGTCAGCCTGCCGGTTCAGATCGGTCAGGCCTTCGATCATCCCCCGGTGGGCCCGCTCGGCTGGGCCGGTGCTACCCTGGCCGCCTTCGGCGTGGCCTTCGAGGCCGTCGCCGACCACCAGCTCGCCCGCTTCAGGGCCAGTCCCGACAGTGCCGGTCAGGTCATGGATCGTGGTCTATGGCGCTACACCCGACATCCCAACTATTTCGGCGATGCCTGTGTGTGGTGGGGCCTGGGCCTGATCGCCTGTGAGGTGCCGTGGGGCTGGGTCGCGCTGGCGGGCCCGGCCTTTCTGACCTTTACCCTGATGAAGTGGTCCGGTGCGCCCCTGCTGGAAAAGGGTATGGCCTCGACCCGGCCCGGCTATGGCGACTATGTGCGCCGCACCAGCGGCTTCATCCCCTGGCCGCCACGGGCAGGTCAGAGCAAGGCCCGATAGATCGCCCGGGCATCCGTCGGCGTCACCTCGCGCGGATTGTTGACCAGCAGGCGCGTCACCTTCATCGCATCCTCGGCCAGCCGGTCCAGGTCGGTTTCGGTCACCCCGACCTGACTGAGACACTGTTCCATCGGCATCTGGGCCACCAGCGCCCCGATGGCCTGGACGAAGCCCTCACCGTCGCGTCGCCGCCCCGTCAGGTCATCGGGCAGCACCGGAGCCAGCTCGCCATACAGACGGTCCGCTGCCGGCAGGTTGAAGGCCGCCACCTCGGCGAACACCAGCGCGTTCGACAGGCCGTGCGGCACATGAAACAGACCGCCCAGCGGATAGGCCAGGGCGTGAACCGCCGCGACGGGCGCATTGGCAAAGGCCATCCCCGCCATCAGCGAGCCCTCCAGCATGGCGCGCCGTGCGGCCAGGTCAGAGCCGTCTTCGACCACCCGGCGGATGTTCTGACCCAGCAGCCCCAGCGCCCTCACCGCCAGCGCATCGGACACGGCATTCTTCTTCAGCCGGGTCGTATAGGCCTCCACCGCATGCACCATGGCGTCGATGCCGGTCATGGCCGTGGCCCGGGGCGGCAAGCCCAGGGTCAGGGTCGCATCCAGGATCGCCAGGTCGGGGTAGAGCCAGTCCGAGACCACGCCCTTCTTCTGGCCGTCGGCGGTCGTGACGATGGAGATCGGGGTCGCCTCCGAGCCGGTTCCGGCCGTGGTGGGCATCTGCACCAGGGTCAGCCGCGGCCCGCGGGCCTGGTCGACGCCATAGATGTCCGCCAGCCGCTGGTCGGACGCCGCCAGCAGCGCCGCCAGTTTGGCCGTGTCCATGGCGCTGCCGCCACCCAGTCCGACGACGGCGTCCACGCCCCCGGTCCGGGCCATCTCGGTGGCTGCGAGGATGGACGCCTCCGGCGGATCGGCCTGAACGGCGTCAAAGACCGTGACCGCGATCCCGGCCGGCTCCAGGCCGGCCACGGCCGCGTCAATCAGGCCGCTGGCGGACAGGAACGGGTCCGTCACGATCAAGGCGTGGCGCGCCCCGAGGTCCGCCAACAGGGCCCCCAGGCGCTCCGACGCCCCGTCCTGCACGACGATCCGGGGCGGTGCGCGGAACTCAAAGGCGTTCATCGGGGCCTGCCGTTCGCCGTTAACAGTTGAAGAGTCGCGGAAACGCCCGCGAAGCCCTATAATGCAACCTGAATTACAAAGGCGAAGACCGGTCCGTGCTGCAAGCGCTGTTTCCGACAAAGCCCGGAACGGAACCCCTCGCGGCGGCCTTGAAGGCCTGCCGTGGGCACCTGCTGTTCGCCTTCGGCTTCTCGGCCCTGGTCAATGTCCTGTACCTGGCGCCGACCCTCTACATGATGCAGGTCTATGACCGCGTCGTGCCGACGGGCGGCATCCTGACCCTGCTGTTCGTCACCGTCGTCGTGGTCTTCGCCCTGGTCACCCTGGCGGCGCTCGACCATATCCGGGCCCGCATTCTGGTGCGCGCCGGCCTGCGTATGGACCGGCTGCTGGCGGGGGCCGTGCTGAACCGGGTGATCGGCTCCAAGGAATCCGGTGCCAAGGTCGCCCAGGCGATGCGGGACTTCGATTCCTTCCGCCAGGCCCTCAGCGGCCAGGGGGCCCTGGCCCTGTGCGACCTGCCGTGGACGCCGGTCTATCTGCTGATCTGTTTCATGCTGCACTGGACGCTCGGCATGCTGACGCTGGTGGGCGGGGCCCTCCTGTTCGGCCTGGCGGTGCTGAATGAACGCTCGGCCAAGCCGCGCATCGAGGCCTCCTCGCGGGCATCGACCAAGGCCTATGTGGCCCAGGAGACCATCGCCACCCAGTCAGAGGTCGTGCGCGCGCTCGGCATGCGCCAGGCCCTCATCTCCCGCCAGCTCAAGGAACGCAGCGAGGCCGTCACGGCCCAGGCCGATGCCCAGTTCGTCGGCGGTCGCTTCAGCGGGGCCATCAAGTTTCTGCGCCTGCTGCTGCAATCGCTCGCCCTGGGGGCCGGAGCCTGGCTGGCGGTCGAGGGTCAGATCTCGGCCGGGGCCATCATCGCCGCCTCGGTCCTGCTGAGCCGCGCGGTTCAGCCGATCGAGCTGATCGTGGGGGCCTGGAGCGGCATCGTCCAGGGCCGGGCTTCGTGGAACAATCTGATCGACCTCTTTGCCGCGACCGCCGATCAGGACCAGGCCCGGACCCTGCTTCCCAAGCCGGTCGGCCTGCTCACCCTGGACGGGGTCGGCGTTCGTTCGCCGGCCGGGGACGCGCCCCTGCTGCGCCACGTTTCGCTCAGCCTCCAGCCCGGCGAATCCCTGGGTGTCGTCGGGCCTTCGGGGGCCGGCAAGACCACCCTGGCGCGCCTGATCGCCGGCGCGACCGAACCCGATGTCGGCACCGTACGCCTGGACAAGGCCGACTATGCCACCTGGGATCCCGAGCGCCTGGCCCGACACATCGGCTACCTGCCCCAGGATTCGGTCCTGTTCGCCGGCACGGTAAAGGAGAACATCTCGCGCTTCGACGGCTCGCTCGAACAACCGCGCGAAGACGTCGACGAACGCGCCATCAAGGCGGCCAGGCTCGCCGGTTGCCATGACATGATCCTCAAGCTGCCCCACGGCTATGACACCCCCCTGGGCGCGCAGGGACGCGGACTATCGGCCGGCCAGGCCCAGCGCATCGCCCTGGCGCGTGCCCTTTACGGTGATCCGTGCCTGGTCGTGCTGGACGAACCCAATTCGCATCTCGACGGCGAAGGCGAGGCCGCCCTGGCCAAGGCCCTGGCCGGGCTCAGGACGCGCGGGGCCACCGTCATCATCGTCGCCCACCGGTCGGGCGTGCTCCAGAATGTCGACAAGCTGCTGGTCCTGCGGGACGGGGCCGTCGAGGGCCTGGGGCCACGCAACGAGATCGCCGCCCGGCTTCAGGCCGGTCGTCAGCCGGCGCCCCGCGTCGTGTCGAGCGTGAACTGACATGAGCGCCGAACCCGCAACCCGTCCCGACCCCGATGTCCAGGAGTCGACCGAGGCCATGACCGAGGCCGGCGTCACCGACGCAGGCCGCCGCGCCACTGCCGACGGGGCCTCGCCACCGGCCCGTCCGTCCGATGCCATGAGCAAGGAACTGCGGATCGGCGGCATCATCGCAGCGGCCTTCTTCGTGATCTTCCTGGGCTGGGCGGCCTTCGCCCCGCTCGATTCCGGGGCCTATGCGTCGGGCAAGATCGTGGTGTCCGGCAATCGCCAGGCCGTCCAGCATCGCGACGGCGGCGTCGTCTCGGCCCTGCATGTCGAGGAGGGCC
>Ga0209573_1005571_pt1 | contig 11213 bp, 8 predicted proteins | sample TNRBio252014_DNA_FD_185870 | JGI IMG/M metagenome (GOLD analysis project Ga0209573, IMG submission 185870) | Wastewater treatment Type I Accumulibacter community from EBPR Bioreactor in Madison, WI, USA - TNR Reactor_6/25/2014_ DNA (SPAdes)... | ecosystem: Engineered > Bioreactor > EBPR >...
AACCCGGACGACAAGGGCGAACTCTTCGACCCCGCCGCGGACAAGATCTACCGCCATCCGACCTTCTACGAAATCCCTGAAGAAGTGGGGCACATGTAATGAGCACGCCGATCGACTACCTGCTGCACCTGGCCGACAACGCCGTCGTGCTCGGTCAGCGCAATGCCGAATGGTGCGGCCACGGCCCCATCCTCGAGGAAGACATGGCGCTGGCCAACGTCAGCCTCGACCTCATCGGCCAGGCCCGCCTGCTCTACCAGCGCGCTGCCGAGATGAAGGGCGGCGACGCCACCGAGGACAAGCTGGCCTACTTCCGTGACCCGCACGAGTTCCGCAACTACACGCTGCTCGAACTCCCCCACCACGGTCCGCTGGTGGGCTATGCCGCGGCCAACCGCGACTACGCGACCACCATCGTGCGCAATTTCCTGTACTCGGCGCTGATGGTGCACGTGTGGGACGGGCTGCGGCAATCCGCCGACGCCAGCCTCGCCGCCATCGCTGCGAAGTCGCTGAAGGAGACCAGCTACCACCTCCATCACTCGCGTGACTGGCTGGTGCGGCTGGGCGACGGCACCGAGGAATCGCACGCCCGCGCACAGGCGGCGGTGAACCACCTGATGCCGTACACCGAGGAGTTCTGGACCACCAGCCCGGCCGAGGGTGCTGCGGTGGCGGCCAGGATCGCGATCGATGTGTGGGCGCTGCGCCCGGCCTGGGATGCGCTGGTGAATGGCGCCCTGGCCGAGGCCACCCTGACGCGCCCGAACTTCCACGGCTACGTGACCGAGGGCAAGATCGGCCTGCACTCCGAGCACCTGAGCTACCTGCTCGGCGAGATGCAGGGTCTGGCACGCGCCCACCCCGGCGCCACCTGGTAAGGGCGAACGCCATGAGCAACGTCGTCGACAAGGTCTGGGCCACCCTCGAGCCCCTGACCGACCCCGAGATCCCGGTGGTGACCCTGCGCGAGCTGGGCATCCTGCGCGAGGTCCGGGAGACGCAAGACGGCATCGAGGTCGTCATCACGCCGACCTACAGCGGCTGTCCCGCCATGGGCCAGATCGAGGACGACGTGCGTTCAAGCCTGGCACAGGCCGGCATCGAGGCGCGTGTGATCACGCAGCTCGCGCCGGCCTGGACCACCGACTGGATGAGCGACGAGGCCAAGGAAAAGCTGCGCGCCTACGGCATTGCGCCGCCGCACCAGACCCGGCAGGACGTGAGCGTGGTGAAGTTCATGCGCCGCCCGGTCGCCGAGGCGGTGGCCTGCCCGCAATGCGGCTCCACGCACACGATCGTCACCTCGGAGTTCGGTTCCACGGCGTGCAAGGCACTGTACAAATGCCTCGACTGCCAGGAGCCCTTCGACTACTTCAAACCTTATTAAAGCCGGAGCCCAAAACGTCATGGCAACACTCCGTTTTCAAGAACTCGCCGTCAAGCGCGTAAGCCCAGAGGCTGCGGGCGCGGTGGCGATCACGTTCGACATCCCGCCCTCGGATCGCGAACGCTTCGCCTTCGAGCCAGGCCAGTTCCTCACCCTGCGCGCCACCATCGACGGCCAGGACGTGCGCCGCACCTACTCGATCAGCAGCCCGCGCAGCCGCCTCGCCCGCAACGGCGAGCTCGAGATCGGCATCCGCCCGGTCGAAGGCGGCCTGTTCTCGAACTGGGCCACGCGTGCCATCAAGGCCGGCGACACCCTCGAGGTGATGCCGCCGGATGGGCGCTTCGTGATCAAGAAGAAGCGTGCGATCCACCGCGTCGGCTTTGCTGCCGGCTCGGGCATCACGCCGATCCTGTGCATCGCCGCAAGCACGCTCGAAGAGCAGCCGGATTCCAAGTTCACGCTGATCTACGGCAACCGCCGCATGTCCACGGTGATGTTCAACGAGGCCCTGCAGGACCTCAAGGACCGCTTCCGCGACCGCCTGACCATGATCCACGTGCTGTCGCGCCAGGCACAGGAAGTCGACCTGCTGCAGGGTCGCATCGATGGCGGCAAGGTACGCGACATCATCAAGACCCTGCTGCCGGTGGGCAGCATGGACGAGGTCTTCATCTGCGGCCCCGACGAGATGATCACCGCGACCGAGAACGCCCTGGTCGAGGCCGGCGTGCCCGCCGACCGCATCCGTACCGAGCGCTTCACCGTCAACCTGCCCGCCGGCGCCCACCCGGTCGGTGCCTCGAGCACCGCCGAGGCCGCCGCCGCGGCGACCAAGGACATCACCATGGTCCTGGTGCTGGACGGCAAGGAGCACGAGATCTCGATCGGTCCCGACGAGCACCTGCTCGACGCCGGCCTCAACGCCGGCCTCGACCTGCCCTTCTCGTGCAAGGCCGGCGTATGCTGCACCTGCCGCGCCAAGGTCACCGAGGGCGAAGTGGTGATGGACAAGAACTTCACCCTCGAGGCCGACGAGATGGCGCAGGGCTACGTGCTGAGCTGCCAGGCGCGCGCCACCACGAAGCGCCTGAAGATCAGCTTCGACGAGCGCTGACACGGCCTGCGGACCGACGACGTCCGCATACCCGCAGCAGCTTCCGACGGCCGTCTCGACGGCCGTTTTCCTTCGCGGGCGGGGGCGCGACCGCGCGCCCCTGACGCAGGTCAACGCCGAAAGCGCGGCGGCCTGCTATCCCTTTAGACCTCATCCACTTTCCAGCGCGAAGATCATGGCCGGCTCCCACGCTCTCAGCACCGCCTTCGAACCGTCCTCGATCGCCGTCATCGGCGCGTCCGACGCCCCGGATTCCGTGGGCCGCGTCATCTTCCGCAACCTGGTCGAGGGCGGCTATCGCGGTGCGCTGTACGCGGTCAACCCGAAGTACGACAGCATCCAGGACCACCCCTGCCACCGCTCGGTCGAGGACATCGGCCGACCAGTCGATCTCGCCATCATCACCACCCCCGCGCGCATGCTGCACAGCGTCACCGCGCAGTGCGGGCGCAGCGGCGTGCGCAACGCGGTCATCGTCAGCGCCAGCGGGAACGCACTCGAGCGCCGCATCATCGAGACCGCGCGCGAGACCCGGCTGCGCCTGATCGGCCCCGGCAGCCTGGGCATCGCCCGCCCCGGCAGCGGGATCAATGCCGCGCTCACCCGCATCGCGGTCAAGCCCGGCGAGATCGCCCTCGTCTCGCAGTCGGGCGCGATGTGCTCGGTCGTGCTCGACTGGGCATTGACCAACGACGTCGGTTTCTCTTCGGTGATCTCGCTCGGCGGCACGGTGGACATCGACTACGGCGAAACGCTCGAGTACCTGACCCACGACGCACAGACGCGCTACATCCTGCTGTACGTGGATCACATCCGCAATGCCCGGCGATTCATGAGCGCGCTGCGCTCGGCCTCACGCGTCAAGCCGATCATCCTGCTCAAGGCCGGCCGCCACGATCGCAGCGACAACAACGCTCCCGAGGTGGGCAACGCGAGTCTCGCCGATGTGGTCTTCGACGCGGCGATGCGCCGCGCCGGCGTGGTGCGCGTGCAGAACATCGACCAGCTCTTCTTCGCCGCCAAGGCCTTGTCCTGCGGCTTTCGACCGCGCGAGGACAGCCTCGCCATCGTCTCCAACGGCAGCGGCCCGGCCGACCTCGCCGCCGACCGCGCCAAGGACCTCGGCACGGAGCTGGTCAGTCTCGGCTCGCCGACGGTCGCGACGCTCGAGCGCCTCGGCGGGCGCGAGCGGCGCTCCCACAATCCGCTCGACCTCGGCGGCGACGCCAGCGCGAAGCTCTACCGCGACGCCATCCTCGCCCTCGCCGAAGACAACGCGGTCTCCAACCTGCTGGTGATCCTGTCGCCGCACGCGCTCGTCGATCCGGTCGAGGTGGCACAGGACATCATCGACCTCGCTGCCCAGGTGCGGCTCAAGCTTTGCTGCTGCTGGATGGGCGGCGGCCAGGTCGCCGAGGCGCGCACGCTGCTCGCCCAGGCCGGCCTGCCGGTGTTCAGTTCGCCCGAGGCGGCGATCGAGCTGTTCCACAACATCTCGCGCTTCCACCACAGCCAGACCCTGCTGCTGCAGACCGCCGGCGGCGGCAGCGCCACCGCCTACCGCCGCACCGGTGGCGCGCGCGTGCTGATCGAGGCCCTGCTCAACCAGCGCCGCCACACGCTGTCGGCGATGGAGTCCAAGGCGCTGCTGCGCAGCTTCGGCATCCCGGTCACGCACACCACCGTCGCCCGCGACGCCACCGAGGCCCTGTTCGTCGCAGAGCAGGCGGGCTTTCCGGTGGCGATGAAGGTCGACGCGCCCGAGCTGGCGAGCAAGTCCGAATCGGGCGGCGTGCGCCTCAACCTAAACACCGCCGAGTCGGTGTGGAGCGCCTTCCACGACATTGTCGACGCGGTACGCCTGCGCCACCCCGAGGCGCAGATCAACGGCGTGTCGATCGAGCCCTACCTGTACCGGCCGCAGGCGCGCGCCTTCCGCATCCAGGTGCATCGCGACGCGATCTTCGGCCCGGTGATCAGCCTCGGCGCGCAGGACGCCTCCGCCCCGCGCACCCTCGCGCTGCCGCCGCTGAACGCGGTGCTGGCCCGCGACCTAATCGACTCGGCCATCCCTACGGCCGCGCAGGGCCCGCGCAGCCAGGTCGGCGCACTCAACCGCGCGGCCATCGAGCAGGTGCTGGTGTCGGTGTCCGACCTCGTGTGCGAGCTGCCCTGGGTGCGCGAACTTGCGATCGATCCCCTCTTTATCGACGCCGACGGCGCCATCGCGGCCGATGCCCGCGTGGCCATCGACCAGGGCCTGCCCGCCGGCAGCGACCGCTACGCGCACATGGCGATCCACCCCTATCCGCTGCACCTGATCCAGGATTGGAAGGTCGGTGACGGCAGGCCGGTGCGCACGCGCCCGGTCCGCCCCGAGGACGCCAAGGTGCTGCTCGCCTTCTTCGACGCGCTGAGCCCCGAAACGCGTTACATGCGCTTCATGGAAGAGCTGCAGGAGCTCAGCCCGGCGATGGTGGCGCGCTTCACCCAGATCGATTACGACTGCGAGATGGCGCTGATCGCCACCACCACCGCAGACAAGAACGCCGAGCTGATGATCGGCATCGCCCGCTACGCGCTCGCCGCCGACGGCGAATCGGTCGAGTTCGCCCTCGTCGTCTCCGACGACTGGCAGCGCCATGGCCTGGGCCGCCGCCTCATGGGTGCCCTCGTCGAGGTCGCCCGCAGCAAGGGCTACCGCAACATCTTCGGCGACGTGCTGGGCAACAACGCCAAGATGCTGCGCCTGATGCACAGCCTGGGCTTCCTGGTGCAGCCGCACCCGGAGGAGAGCGCGTTGCGCCGGGTGGTGAAGGTGCTGCACGGCAACTAGGGCAAGTGCAGCGCCGGGGCCGTCCGCTCAGAAATCGCCCCAGCGCGCCTGCAGCGCCGCCACGGCAGCGAGGCCTGCAGTCTCGGTGCGCAGCACGCGCGGCCCGAGTCGCACGCGCCGGCAACCGGCGGCGTCGAACGCGGCCATCTCGCCCTCGCTCCAGCCGCCCTCAGGCCCGACCAGCACGTGCACCCCGTCTTTCGGCTCGGGTTCATCCGCAAAGCCCGTGGCCCCGCCCGGCGCGAGCACGTAATTGAGCGCATCGCGATGCGCGGTCAGCCAAGGTGCAAGCGCTTGCAGATGGCGGATCTCGGGGATGCGGTTGCGCCCGCACTGCTCACAGGCCGCCACCGCGACCTGCTGCCAGTGCGCGACGCGCTTGTCGGCGCGTTCGCCGGCCAGACGCAGCACCGAGCGCTCGGCCTGCACCGGCTGGATCGCGTACGCGCCGAGCTCCACCGCCTTCTGCACCACCCAGTCCATCTTGTCACCGGAGGCGAGCGCCTGCACCAGCACGATGCGCAACGGCGACTCGCGCTCGACCGTGCGCGCCTCGCCAAGCTGCGCGAACACTGCCTTGCCGCGCATCGCCAGGCGCGCCCCGACCTCGCCGCCGGCGCCGTCGAACAGCACCACCGCCTCGCCATCGCGCAGGCGCAGCACGCGCAGCGCATGATGGGCGAGCGCCTCGGGCAACGCGACCTCGCCGCCCGCGGGCAGGCGATCCGGAAAGTGGAATCGTGAAATCATCGTAAGATTATAGGCCCTGCCCCCGCCGCCCCCTCCCCTTTACCCTCCCGCCGCCCGCCGGCAAGGAGCCCGCCATGCCCACCGCCGCCCACCGCCTCGCCCGTGCCCGCGCCCTCGAATCGATGGTGCGCGACATCGCGCGCGAGGAGATCCTGCCGCGCTATCTCAAGTCCGCGCGCAACCGCAAGGCCGATGGCTCGCTGTTCACCGAGGCCGACATGGCCTCGCAGCGTCGCTTCACCGAGGCCCTGCCTGCCTTCCTGCCCGGCGGCGTGCTCGGCGAGGAGATGACGCCCGCCGAGCAGGCGGCGCTGTGGAACGCAGGCGCGCGCGGCATGTGGTGCATCGACCCGATCGACGGCACCACCAACTTCGCCAACGGCATTCCGCTGTTCGCGGTGTCGATCGCCTACCTGATCAATCACGAGCCGGTGATCGGCGTGGTGTACAACCCGATCACCGACGAATCCTTCTATGCCGCACGCGGCGCCGGCGCCTTCCTGAACGGCGTCGAACTGCCGCTGCGTCAGGGCGCACCCGACCTGCGCGAGGCGGTGGCGGGGGTGGACTTCAAGCGCATCAGCCACCACCTCGGCGATGAGCTGGCGGTGCGCCCACCCTACTATTCGCAGCGCAACTTCGGCTCCAGCGCGCTCGAATGGTGCTTCGTCGCCGCCGGCCGGCTGGACGTCTATCTGCACGGCGGGCAGATGCTGTGGGACTACGCCGCAGGCCGGCTGATCCTCGCCGAGGCCGGCGGCGTTGCCGAAGCGCTCGACGGCGGCGTGCTCATGTCCGGTCCGGCGATCAAGCGCGGCGTGATCGCCGCCACCAGCCCGGCTTTGTTCGCGGAGTGGTCGGCCTGGGTCAAGGGGCGTTCCTGACCCCGCGCACCCTCACCCTTTTTCCACACCGCGTTATTGCAGCGCAAAATCGGCGCTGAACGTCTTTCGCCCGCGGCGGAGCCCACACCATGTCCATGAAGCACCCGATCATCGCCGTCACCGGCTCTTCCGGCGCCGGCACGACCACGGTCAAGCACACCTTCGAGGCGATCTTTCACCGCGAGAACGTCAACGCCGCCATCGTCGAGGGCGACAGCTTTCACCGCTACACGCGGGCCGAGATGAAGACGCTGATCGAGGACGCCGAACGCGAGGGCCAGCGCGGCATCAGCCACTTCGGCCCGGAGGCCAACCTGCTCGGCGACCTCGAGAGCCTGTTCCGCGCCTACGGCGACGCCGCCACCGGCCGCCGCCGCTACTACATCCACAACGAAGCCGAAGCGATGCGCTGGAACCTGCCGCTCGGCACCTTCACCGAATGGGAGGACCTGCCGGTCGGCACCGACTGCCTGTTCTACGAGGGCCTGCATGGGGCGCTGGTGACCGACGAGGTCGACGTCGCGCGCCACGTCGACCTGCTGATCGGCGTGGTGCCGATCATCAACCTCGAATGGATGCAGAAGCTGCACCGCGACACCAAGATGCGCGGCTACACCGCCGAGGCGGTGCAGGACACGATCCTGCGCCGCATGCACGACTACGTGCATTACATCGTCCCCCAGTTCGCCCGCACCCACATCAACTTCCAGCGCGTGCCGGTGGTCGACACCTCGAACCCCTTCATCGCACGCGACGTGCCGACCCAGGACGAGTCCATGGTGGTCATCCGCTTCAAGGATCCGCGCGGGGTCGACTTCCCCTACCTGCTGCGCATGATCCACGATGCCTTCATGAGCCGTGCCAACACCATCGTGATCCCCGGCGGCAAGCTCGACCTCGCCATGCAGTTGATCCTCACGCCGCTGATCTGGAAGCTGATGGAACGCCGCCGGCAGTGGGTGTGAGGGCCGACAGAACGCCCCGGCAGCCCCCCGTAACCGCACACCCGCCCCGCACCGACCACGCCCCCCCGCCCGCCCCCAGCCCCACCCCACGCGAGGTCGCGGGGCCGGGGCTGTGCGCGCCAACTTCAGGAGCGCCGAGGTGGAGGGCGTCGCGGGGGAAACAAGGCGACGCCTGTTTGAGGAGCGCAGCGACGAGTTTGCGTCGCCGCCCCCGCGGCGTCCTCCACCGCGGGCAGCCCCGAGCGAAGCGAGGGGCCGCGAGTGCAGGCGGCGCACACCGCCCCGGCCCCGCGACCGAATCGACGCCGCCCCCTCCATCTCCTCGACCGTTTCGAAGCCGCGTCCACCGCCTCCTCTCCCCCGCCTGCAGCAACATTGCCGCAATGCAACATTGGCATCCCCGGGGTCTTTTAAGGGATAATTACAATCTTTCCCGATGGTGGCCTCCGGCCCGCGAACAGCATGCAGTCGACCCGAAACGTCAAACCCCCGGTGTTCAACCCCATCACCGGCGCCATCCGCGCCCTCGCGATGGACGCGGTGCAGCAGGCCAACTCCGGCCACCCGGGCGCGCCCATGGGCATGGCCGAGATCGCCGAAGTCCTGTGGCGCCGCCACCTGCGCCACAACCCGGCCAACCCCAAGTGGGCCGACCGCGACCGCTTCGTGCTCTCGAACGGCCATGGCTCGATGCTGATTTACGCGCTCCTGCACCTGACCGGCTACGACCTGCCGATCGACGAGCTCAAGCGCTTCCGCCAGCTCCACAGCAAGACCCCGGGCCACCCCGAATACGGCTACGCCCCCGGCATCGAGACCACCACCGGCCCGCTCGGCCAGGGCATCACCAACGCCGTCGGCATGGCGCTCGCCGAAAAGATCCTCGCCGCCGAGTTCAACCGCCCCGGGCATGAGATCGTCGATCACAACACCTGGGTATTCCTTGGCGACGGCTGTCTGATGGAGGGCATCTCGCATGAATCCTGCTCGCTCGCCGGCACCTGGGGCCTGGGCAAGCTCATCGCCTTCTATGACGACAACAACATCTCGATCGACGGCCACGTCGAGGGCTGGTTCACCGACGACACCCCGAAAAGGTTCGAAGCGTATGGATGGCAGGTGATCCGCGACGTGCAGGGCCACGACCCGGTCGAGATCGAGGCCGCCATCCAGCAGGCCAAGGCCAACACCGCCCAGCCGACGCTGATCTGCTGCAAGACCATCATCGGCGCCGGCGCGCCCAACAAGCAGGACAGCCACGACGTGCACGGCGCCCCGCTCGGCGCCGCCGAGATCGAGGCCACGCGCGCCCACATCGGCTGGAACCACCCGCCGTTTCACGTTCCGGCCGACGTCTACGCCGCCTGGGATGCGCACACCAGGGGCGCCTCGCTCGAGGCGCAGTGGAACGCCACCTTCGCCGCCTACCGCGCCGCCCACCCCGAGCTCGCCGCCGAGTTCGAGCGCCGTATGGCCGGCAATCTGCCCGCCGACTGGGACGCCCACGTCGCCGCGGTGCTCGCCAAGGTGACCGACAAGGCCGAGACCATCGCCACCCGCAAGGCCAGCCAGAACAGCATCGAAGCCTACGCGCCCAAGCTGCCCGAACTCCTCGGCGGCTCGGCCGACCTCGCCGGCTCCAACCTCACGCTGTGGTCGGGCGCCAAGGGCGTCAGCAAGACCAGCGGCGGCAACTACGTGTATTACGGCGTGCGCGAGTTCGGCATGGCCGCGATCGCCAACGGCGTCGCGCTGCACGGCGGCCTCATCCCCTACACCGCCACCTTCCTGATGTTCAGCGAGTACGCGCGCAACGCCCTGCGCATGGCCGCGCTGATGAAGATCCGCCAGATCTTCGTGTTCACGCACGACTCGATCGGCCTCGGCGAGGACGGCCCCACCCATCAGCCGGTGGAGCAGACCGCGACGCTGCGCCTGATCCCCAACATGGACGTGTGGCGCCCCTGCGACACCACCGAATCGGCCGTGGCGTGGGCGAACGCGATCGAGCGCCGTGACGGCCCGACCAGCATGTGCTTCTCGCGCCAGAACCTGCCCTTCCAGACGCGCACTTCTGATCAGGTCGCCGCGATCCGCAAGGGCGGCTACGTGCTGTCGGAAGCTGACGGCGGCAAGCCGCAGGCGGTGATCATCGCCACCGGCTCCGAGGTCGCGCTCGCCATCGCCGCGCACAAGGCGCTCTCCGACGAAGGCGTCGCGGTGCGCGTGGTGTCCATGCCCTCGACCAACGTCTTCGACCGCCAGGACGCCGGCTACAAGGCGAGCGTGCTGCCCGCCGGCCTGCCGCGCATCGCGGTCGAGGCCGGCACGACCGACGGCTGGTACAAGTACATCGGGCTGGAGGGCCGCGTGATCGGCATCGACCGCTTCGGCGAGTCCGCGCCGGCGGGCGAGCTGTTCAAGTATTTCGGCATCACCGCGGACGCGGTGGTGCAGGCCGTGAAGTCGGTGCTCTGACGACAGGCTGGCGCGGGAGCGGCTCCGGAAACGGACCGCTCCCGTTTCACATGAAGACGCCGCCCGACGCGGGCCGGCAGGGCATCAGCAACGCTAAACAACCGGTTTTCCACCGTTATTTCAGGGAGAAGCAACGATGAGCATCAAGGTCGCGATCAACGGTTTCGGTCGTATCGGTCGCTGCACGCTGCGCGCCATCTACGAGCAGGGGCTGCAGAACGAGTTCGAAGTGGTCGCCATCAACGCCTCCGGCGATCTGACCACCAACGCCCACCTGCTCAAGTACGACACCACCCACGGCCGCTTCGCCACCTCGGTCGAGACCGAGGGCGAGAACGTCATCATCATCGACGGCAAGAAGATCCCCTTCTACTGCACCAAGGACCCCCTGGGCGTCGACTGGGGCAGCCACGGCGTGGACGTGCTGCTCGAATGCACCGGCGCCTACACCACCAAGGCCAAGGCCCAGGTCCTGCTCGACCAGGGCGCCAAGCGTGTGCTGATCTCGGCCCCGGGCGGCGACGATGTGGACACCACCATCGTCATGGGCGTCAATGAAGAAGTGCTGCGCGGCGGCATGACCGTCGTCTCCAACGCCTCGTGCACCACCAACTGCCTGGCCCCGGTCGCCAAGATCCTGGCCGACAGCGTCGGCATCAAGCAGGGACTGATGACCACCATCCACGCCTACACCAACGACCAGGTCACCGTGGACGTGCGCCACAAGGACCTGCGCCGCGCCCGCGCCGCCGCCGCCAACATCATCCCGACCAAGACCGGCGCCGCCAAGGCC
>Ga0209573_1005572_pt1 | contig 11213 bp, 12 predicted proteins | sample TNRBio252014_DNA_FD_185870 | JGI IMG/M metagenome (GOLD analysis project Ga0209573, IMG submission 185870) | Wastewater treatment Type I Accumulibacter community from EBPR Bioreactor in Madison, WI, USA - TNR Reactor_6/25/2014_ DNA (SPAdes)... | ecosystem: Engineered > Bioreactor > EBPR >...
TTCGATTACACCATACATCTCTCCTGCGCTCCGCCGCAGACGTTTTCCTTTTCCTTCCATTTCTTTTTGTGGACAAATTTAAGGGGCGCTAAAACCGCTTGCAAGATGGGGATGGACAGAGGGATACGATGAACTTGACATAATCCCTGAATCTGTTATTCAGGAAAACCAGCGCCGTCTGGCTGCTTATGATGCTGGTGAATCAAAAGGTATTCCTTACCAGGAAGCTATGCGTTCCGTACGAGAACAAATCGGCTGGGTTGATATTAGAAGGCGATGTGCAATGCGTTGAAGGCCAATCGGTTGTTGTGTTTGTTTTCTTTGATACCTAATTTAACCTAACTATCTCACCAAGTGGTGGCTATTACATTTTATTCATCCTCCAGTTCTTTCAATTTATGTTCAGCTGTCTCTAAATAAAATACTATGCTTGGTATTTCTTTAGAAAATGGTGTAAGGACTTTAATTACTTCTCTTATTGAAAATATTGCTTGATCTTTCTTTCCAATTTGGTGATATAAAAACCCTAAATTGTATTGGACTCGGGCAAAATCTATGATAAACGCTCCTGGTTCATTGTCAATCAATTGCTGATATATCTCCAATGCTTCTTCATACAATGACTGAGCTGAGGTGTATTCTTCTTTCTCTTTGTATAAATTTCCAAAATTATTTAGTGTCAATGCTAAATCGGGCAAATGAATGTGTGGATTATCGGCAACGAATTGTCGAAAAATAATTAATGCTTCTTCATAAAAAGGTTGAGCATCTTCCAATTTTGTATTTTTTCTATAAAGTTCTCCTATATGATTTAGAATTTTTGCTACGTAAGGCAACCAAATTTCGGGGTTTTCTTCCGCTAATTTCCTTCTAATATTTAAGGCTTCTTCAAACTTAGAGTGTGCTTTAGCATCTTCATTAGTAGCTTTGTAAAAGATGCCAAAGTTATTCAATATCCTAGTTAAATCGGGTAGATAGGCTTGTGGATTGGAATTGCATAATTGCCTTAGTATTATCAAAGCTTCTTCGTGAAATTCAAGTGCTAAAGAAAAGTTATTTAAATCCTGATATAGAATTGCTAAATTGTTTAACGAATAAACTAATTCTAGTTTATATTCTTGAGAATTGGTTGCTAACTCTCTTTTGATTCCTAATGCTTCTTTGTGTAAATCCAGTGCTAGTCTTAAATTATTTTTTAGCCTGTGCAATTCACCTAAGTTGGTTAGAATCATTGCTATATCAGATGCCAAGTGCTTTGGAATAGGTGCCTTCTGATGCTTTAAAATATTTAGAGATTCTTCATAAAGGGACTGAGCTCTATGAAACTGCTTATGATTTTGTAGAAAATGAGCATAAGCAAAAAGATTTTCATGATTTCGTTCCGCCTTCAACGACAACTCAAAATTTTCTTTAGTTCTTTCAAACCAATCAGACTCTTCAAAATCAATCGCCGTAAGTTGAGATAGAATCAGATATTCATTTGCCTTTTCGCTCCGCCGTTGTTGATTTTCCTCTATCTTTTCTTTAAGGATTTGTGTTTGCTCCAGCAAAGCATCCAATTCCAATTCCATTTTTTCTGAGTATAGAACCGCACGAGCTTCTTTAAATTTACCCGCATCAAAGTGCTGTTGAGCCAGGCGTAGACGTTCTGTATTGATTTCGATCCGTGTAAACGCTTCGTACAAGCGGAATACATCGTTTTTGAATTGAGTTTCCTGTTCAAGTAAAGCATTCAATTCCTCCGAAATACGCGGTCTTTCTGCCACTTCGATCTCCGGAATGTAACTCAGCAGGTGTTGTTTATCTGTAATTCGTTGTTGTAGTTCGCTGTATTCGACGGATTTCCCGATGTAGTTGTTGACGATTTTATCCCGCCCTACGTTATCGCCTTCTCCATATTGGTATTGTACAATACGCTCCAAATTATATCATTTAGGAGGATAAACAATTTTATTTCCCGCTAGATTATCCCCATTCCCACTGTGATGTTGTGTGATTTGGTCGCCAATTGTCACAGCACCTCCAGCGTGAATATTCCCTGTTACAACATTTTTGCTGTTGACGATGCTAATTGCCTCGCCCTTGGTTTTGATGGTTTCATACATCTCCCTGAGTAATGCTTCTGCTTGGGGATCGTCTTCCAACGCAACTTCCAATGCAGATGTCACAGCAGTCTGCCTCGGCAGACTTTCCGGGTTTTTGCTTAGGTTTTCCAGCAAAGACTGGGGTTGATTATCTTCCTTAAGAAAAAGTGGGCGAATCCACTTAACAGAAGCATCGGTGAAATTTCCAAAAAAATCGTGGATGGATTTGTTACTTTTCAAGTGTTGAGCTAAGTAGACGACGACTGCGCCAACCATAGCTGAGGTAGTGATTGGTTCCATTTTTCGGTTTTGTTTCAGTTTTAAACTTTTGAGGGAAAATTTAGTTAAAATGTACAGGATGACGTGAGTATATCAACATCTCAAACAACCGCAAATCCCGAATACTTCCGATACTCCGGTGGCAGCACGCCCAGCACGATGTCTGATTTCGGAATTCCTTGTGCAACCAAATCATCGTCTACCTCAATTTCGGTGAGGTTTTCTTGAATCCAGACCTTGTTGTCTTTGATTTCCAAGTGAATAGGCGTGCTGTGAAGATGTCCTTGTTGAGACCAGCCATAATAAACAACCAGAAAATGCCGTCCTTCTTTGTCGCAAACGACTTGAACTTCTTCTGAAGGATTGTTTGTCCAATCCCGGGTAAGGGAGTGGAGGTAGTCAGTCAGTATTTTCTTATATTTTAATGCCTTATCCATTTGACAATGTTTTGTTTCTCCGGATCAAAAATAAGAATATTTACAGAGTAAGCTGCCAACGAATCACGCAAAAGATCCAAGTCGTCAATTTCCTCAATGATGCGCGCTGGAATAGCCAAATACAACACCCGGTCAATTTCCTGCCCATTAAGTCCAATCTGATACATTAGATATTGCCCCATAGCACGGTGGAACTCATTGACGACGCTTGCCCGAAGAAAACTCTTCACCTCAACGGCTATTTTTTCTTCACCTTTTTCTGCTGCAAAGACTCTTTCCGCACCTAAATCTATTGGAATACCTACTTTTTTGCCATCCCGTCTGGTTGTAGTCAGATTATATGGGTCGTGAGTAATTTGCCAGCCATCGGCCTCCAGTGCTATTCTAACGCAATCGTGGAAGAAATCTTTTGCCATGCTAATCGTTGAGCTTAATTTTTACAAAGTAAAAGTAAGGAGATTTTTGGAATTGGGGAGTCGGGCAAGATGCGGAAATAGGTTGCCTTTGTGCTGTTGACCGGGTAGCCTAACGAGATGATGGCATCGAGATTGTAGAACTGGGTAGGTGTTTTTTACCATCAGCGACAGTATGTTCCAAAATGGAACTAATAGATTTCCACTTTTACACTGCAAAACTTTCGCATTCGTCCCACCCCCTTCAAAACCAAATCCTCAAATCCCTGTTACATTCCAAAACACCACACCATGAAAATTTTCCTCCTACTCTTTCTCGTGCTCGCCATTGTGGGTTTAACAGCCTGGTACAAACGAGGCGTCGCGCTTACAAAACCTGAAAATGCTATGGCCATTACCTCCTTTTACGATTTTAAAATGACGGCGCTGGATGGAACTACAGGAATTGACTTTCAGCAATTTAAAGGCAAAAAAGTCATTCTGCTCAATGTAGCCTCTGAATGTGGATACACGCCGCAGTATGCTGACTGGCAGGCTTTCCATGAGCAATATGGCGAAAATATCGTCGTGCTGGGTTTTCCGGCCAATAATTTTGGAGGCCAGGAGCCGGGAACGAATACCGAGATTGGCGCTTTTTGTCAGAAAAACTACGGGGTTACTTTTCAATTAGTTGAAAAAATCAGCGTGAAAGGCAGCGACCAGCACCCGTTGTATCAATGGCTGTCGCAAAAAGACAAAAATGGCTGGAACGACCAGGCGCCTACCTGGAACTTCTGCAAATATGTGGTGAATGAACAGGGCGAATTGACCAACTTTTTCCCTTCAGGTGTAACGCCGGATGATGAAGGATTTAAGAAGGCGGTTGGGTTGTAAGGATCAATCGGGCCAGAGCCCGATGAATAGTAGACACGAGGCCGGAGCCTCGCGCCAACAGAGCGAAGTCGAAGTCCCGCTCAGCTACCGCCTTGCGCCAGCAAGGGGTCAGCGTAGGCTTCGGAAGAAGTTAACACATTGTCAAGAAAAAATCATAGTTTGACTTTTGTCAAACCTATCTCTTTAAAATCGGCTCACCTTTGCCAAACAGCCCGGGAAAAACGACTGATGGTTTAGCCCTGGCTTTTATTGGCATATCCGGTGAACATGAGACATTTTTTAATTCAGGTTTCAGTAATTAGCTTTTTTGGCTCCGCACTCGCTTTTTCAAGCTGTGAAAACAGTGACCAGTGGAGCAATCAGGAAGCTATTCTACTTCGTCAGGCGATTGACCTGGAGCGTCGCCATTGCCAGCTCAAAGCAAGTATAGACAGCCTCTGGGATGCTACAACCGCCCAGTTGGATCGCGTTTTGCCACCCGATTTGCCGCCCGTAGACCGCAATATTTTCCTAAAATCGCGAAATGCTGACCATATCCGGATGTTCATGTCTTTTAAGCAACTTGATCCCAAAGCACAAGCGCTGGTCAATCAGGCAGGACAACAGGATGAAATGCTGGCAGCAGAAGCCCATACCTTATTGCTGCAAAAGCAAAAATTCGAACAACAAAAGAACCAATTTCTGCAAAAAGTAGAGCGGAAAGATTTGGCCGTGAGCCGAATGTATGCCCACCAGTTCAGAACGGCTGCGACCCAGGTATGTCAGTTAGCTCCCAATCATTTGTCAAAATAAAAGTCTCATGTCAAAAACATTACACCGTTTCGGAAAGGTATTTCTGGCCTGGATCCTGATCCTGACCTTTTTTCAGGCTTGCAAACAAGATGAAGATGAACTGTCGGTTAGCCCCCTTGTGGAGTCTTACGACAACGAGGTGGTTTTAAAATGGAATGAATTATTGTTGGAGGTCGAGCGTTTTACGCCCGGCTATCTGCCGCCGGTATCTGCCCGTTCTTTTGGGTATATCGGGTTAGTTGCCTATGAAACGGCGGTACCCGGAATGCCTGCATACAAATCGCTGGGCAACCATTATATCGGATTGGCATTACCGGTTGCCGAGGGGCGCGGCGCCTATCATTACCCAACCGCTTTGAACAGCGCTTACGCGGCGATTGTCACAAAATTGTTCCCTACAGCCCCCGCAGCCCAGCTTTCTGAAATCATCAGCTTACAAAATTATTTCAATCAGAAGTACGAATCGGAGATTTCTCCCGAGTTGTTTGGAACATCGGTGGAATGGGGAAAATCCATTGCAGCGGCAGTTTTCGCCTGGTCGCAATCCGATGCGGCAGGTCGTGAAGGCTATCTTCACAATACTGATCCTGCGTACGTGCCTCCAGGTGGGCCCGGTCTCTGGCAGCCGACTTATCCTAATTATGGCGCGGCGCTTCTACCGCATTGGGGTGATGTGCGCACCTTCGCCGCTACCGCTGATGACCGCTGTGAAGACCCGCTACCATACAGTACAAATGCAAACAGCGAATTTTTTGTGCAGGCAAAAGAGACTGAAAATAAAGTCAACCTGATCAAACAGGGGCTGAATTACGAAGACAAGTGGATTGCAGAATTTTGGAGTGATGATTGCCCTGCCATTACGTTTACTCCGGCTGGCCGTTGGAGTGCCATTGCCAATCAGGTACTCGATGACATTTCAGCCAATCTGGAAAAAGCAGTCATCGTTAATGCCAAAGTTGGCATGGCTGTATGTGACGCCGGAATCCGCTGTTGGGGTGAAAAATACAGGTTTAATTTACTACGCCCGGTTGATTATATCCGGAATGTGATGGGACACGACAATTGGAATACGATCATGTGCCCGGATGGTTCCGGACAGTTTTTTACGCCTGCTTTCCCAACTTACCCCTCCGGGCATGGCACTTTTGGCGGAGCTGCTGCGGAAGTATTAACCGCTGAATTTGGCCACGATTTTGGGATGACCGACAGGTGTCATGAAAATCGTTCTGAATTTATTGGCACCCCGCGTTCCTTCAACAGTTTCTATGAAATGGCACAGGAAAATGCCTATTCCCGACTGCCCATTGGCGTCCATTTTCGGATGGATGCAGAAGCTGCGCTTGATTTGGGGTATAAAGTTGGACGCAGGGTGAACAATCTTCCCTGGAAATAGAGGATCAAGGGAGTTCATCTCCATAGGTTAATATAAAACTATTGCATGAGCCATCCGGATTTTGGGTGGCTCATTTTTTCGTTTAAGCAAGGGGTATTGCTGCATTTTTCATACCTTGGCAAGTCATTGAACGACCTGGTCGTGGTGTAACGGGGCATCCCAATATTCGAAAATTAACGCTTTCCTGTAACCTGATACAATGACCGATCCTAACCTGAAAATTGCCCGGATCACGCAGCCTTTCCTGTTTCAGAATAATTTCATTCTGACCGATCTTCCAGTCAGAGACCTTTTGAAATTGAAGGAAAATGCCAAACCCGAATCCGGAAAACGCGGCCATGCGTTGTTCCGACAGGGCGCTTTTCCAACAGGTGCGTATTGGCTGCTGTCCGGGAAGGTTAAAATTTTTCAGGAAACGCCGGATGGCCAACGTCAGACGCTGTATATCTATTCCAATGGTGATTTGATAGGCCACCGGCAGTTGATCGCTGAAGAAGTACATCCTGTTTCCGCCGTATTATTAGAAGATGCCACGATCAGGTTTATCCCGGGCGACACGTTTCGGGAACTACTCAATACTTCGCCATTTTTTGCCAGAAATATGCTTACCGCCTTAGCCCGGGAGTTTACGGTATGGATGAACCGCATGACGATCTTTATCCAGTTTTCCGTGCGCCACCGGCTGATTCTTGCGCTTTTGATTCTACACGAACAATATCGCCACTCTGGAACACCAGGGGGCGTTGTCACAATTACCCGCAGCGAATTGGCCGAATACGTTGGGGCTTCTTTAGAAACGGTGGTTCGGACCTTGAATACGCTGAAATCCATTAATCTGGTTCACATCAACGGACGGCGTATCCTCCTTCCGAATGTTGCCGGGTTGATGGATATTCTGGAAGGCGAAGGTGTTTAACAGGCTTTGTAAACTTGCCTATTTCTTCAAAAACTCCTCTACAAACGCTTTCAATTCCTCCCCGTGTAAATTTTTAGCCACTACTTTCCCATTTCCGTCAAGGATAAAATTAGCCGGAATGGTGGAAATGCGCAGCGCCTCCATAAACGGAGTTTCGTCGCCGGTCAGGTGCGAAGCGTGGGGCCACACGGCGCCGTCTTTCGTGATGGCATTGCGCCAGGCGCCTTCGCTGCTGTCAATGGAATAGCCGATGATTTGGAGGCCGTTTTCGCGATAAGCAGCCCAAAGTGGTGCCAGCACTTGCTGGTTTTCCCGGCGGCAGGGCACGCACCAGGATGCCCAGATATCCAGAATTGTCAGTTTTTCACCCAGCAACGTTTTTAAAGCAACCGTATCCCCGCTGCTCATGGGAAAGCGGAAGTCCGGGATGATCGCGCCCACCAGTACAGGCAGGGCATTGGCTTTTTCGCAAAGTTGCATTACAAATGGGGCATCAGGGTACAATGCAGACCACTTTTGGCATTGGCCGTGCAAAAATTCGGGCACGCGCTCGTAGTCGTTTTGCAGACTGACCCAGCGGGTGGCGACCAATGCTGCCAATACAGCGTTGGTTGAATCGGCGAATGCCATCAGTGGCGTTTGAAACTGGCGCACCGCGTTTTCTTGTTCCATCAGGTGTTCCTCGTCGGGAGCCTGGGTCAGTTGATCTTTCCACTGGCTGAAAGCAGCGTGCCGGATGTTGCGCAAGGTTATTAAGGTGGTGATGTCCGAATCCGGGCTGGAGCCCGGAGAATAAGAGGCACGAGGCAGAGCCGTCGCGCCAGCTTGAGGCGTCGCCGTCGCGCCAGCTTGAGGCGTCGCCGTCGCGCCAGCTTGAGGCGTCGCCGTCGCGCCAGCGGAAGTTATGTTGAAACTTGCCTGAAATCTGTCTGATTCAGCGGTAAACGAGATGGGAAGGCCTGGTGTGACTACGATTGGCATGTAATTGGCCAGCAATGGATCTTCATCAAGCAATTGATTGGCGTACCGACTGCCTGCGGGTTGCATTGCTAATTGATACAAAGCCGGCGTGTCGGCATCCGGGATGTTTTTAAAAGCAAACCGGCCATCCGAACCGATTTGAGCGGAATCAACGACCAAGCCGGTATAGTTAGCGGCAATTTCAGAAAAACTTCGGGGCATGATCAGGTAAACCACTGGATTCCAGCCTTCTTTCATCGTGATGTTTCCGGAAAGGAGCGGTTGGGTGCTGCAACTGGAGCAGGTAAATAGCATTCCGGAGAGGAGGAATGCGGTGGAGAAGGGATTGAGGCGCATAGATAGATTATTGAATAGCTGTTTGATAAGTAAGCGTAGGATAAGTGACAAAGGTAGGCGAAGCAGCGCGATTTAAGTTTGATAGAAATCAACTAAAAATATGATGAAAATCATTCAGGCTTGTTTGCGCTCCGTGCAATTTTGAAACAAAAACGATGAAACAGAAGCTTGATTATAATAGACTTATTTCGCTTGGAGCGCTCGTGGGATTGATTGGTTACCTCCTGTCAGGGCCGGTTGCATTTATGATTGTGCGCCTGATCAAACCTCAACCCCCGTGGGTTTCACCAGCGGTATTTGTAGAAAATTATGGTACGATTCAGGATTTGCCCTTTTACTTCGGTTTTCTTTTGATTGGAGGTATGTTGATGCTTGTTGTGGGGCACTACCTGAATTTTAGAGATAACGATGAAGAGAAGAAATTTCACTTGTTGGTTGCGCTGGGGTGGACTATTGTGTTTTGTACCCTGATTTCATTCAACTATATCTGCCAGACCACTTTTGTACACAACCTTGCTTTGAACTACAAGCCGGAATACGATGCAGCTATAGCCATGTTTTCGATGTCGAACCCCTTGTCGTTTTGTTGGGCCAACGAGATGTGGGGGTATGCATTTTTAGGCATTGCCACCTGGCTAATGGCGGGTTATTATGATGGGAAAAGCCACTTCATCCGCTGGCTGTTGATCTCCAATGGGGTGGTGAGTTTGCTCAGCGCCATCTGGACTATGGTTGATGTGAATTGGGTAATGACAAACGTTGGGCTTGTCGCCTACTTCGTATGGAACGTGTTGGTGATTGTAATGATGATTGCGATGTATAGGTACGCTAAAAGACTATTGATTTTTCGGTGAAGCGCTCATTTGGAACCATCCTGATTTGGAAATGCAAAAATCAGTCCCAGCGTTATTTGTACTTTCAGTTGGTGAAAATCCTTATTGCTCAAATTATTGTTTTGTGCAATGTGTAACTAAAATTTTCCCCAATTTCCACTTTACTTCAAAGACTTTGAAAGTACAAAAGAAACCACAAAAAACAGCCAACACATCGCATAGCAGGCAATCGGCAGAATAAACGTCAGCAAGCTAAGGGGAATAAGGAAGATCGTCCAAAAAATGACGTTTGCGAGGATAAACTTCCGGGCGTGTTCGGAAGGCATGTAATATTTCGCAAACATTAAATTGAGCGCAGCAACAAATAGCGTAAACAACGTCATGCTCAACGAAAAGAAAAAATACAGATCGTACATAGTTTGATTGACACCGCTTAGGGTGTACGTCATCATGAGTTCGAAGAGCTGGCGTTCGGTTTCGTTTTCTCCAACAGGTTTTTGAAGCAGGCTCAGGCTATGCAGCAACGCTGTGACGACAAGCGCCCAGGAACCGGCTTTGAACCAGAATTTGTAATTTTTTAGCATGTGAATTTCGTTTTGTATCACAGAGAATAACAAACTTTAAACAAATATAAGCTCAGTTTTTTGAATTTTATTGGTTTCCTACAACCGATTCCTCCCGAAAAAAACCTTCGCCTGTTCTATGCCCGCAGCATCTGCCAGCACATCGCCGGGACGATTGCCATAGCCCGCCAGCACGCCGCCCCAGGGCATTTCCATGTAGTCTGCCGACATGCGCAACATGCTCACCAACGGCGCTATAAGCCGTTCATCCCCTTCGTCGCTGTACGCGGTAACGGCCCAAGCGGTTTTGCCGACCATACGTTTCCGAAAATCGGCGCCGGGTACCCGGAACCAGGCCGACCAGTAGTCGAGGTAAAGTTTCATGGAAGCAGACACGCTGTACCAATAAAGCGGCGTGGCGAATACGATATCGGTGGCAGTAAGGGTTGCGTCAAACAGAATTTTTTCATTCCCAGCGGATTGCGGATAAACGCCGACGGTATGGCGAATATCCTCAAAAGGCGGCAGTGGGAGGTCAAGCAGGTGCAGCCATTGTTGCGGCACGTCAGCAGGAAGGTATTGAGCAGCCTGGCGGGCGAGTTGTTCCGTATTGCCGTTGCGGCGGCCGCTGCCGAGTAAAAAAAGAAAATTTCGTTGCATGGAATCCAGTATTGATAATTAGACTTATTGTGATAAAGAACGCCTGAGCGAAAAATTTGGATCGTTGGCGGACGACAAAGACATCATCATACTTGACATTCAAGACGATTATAAATATATGGACGCTGAACTGATTGAGGTACTGGAGACTTCTGTCTCACCTTATTTAGATTAGTGATGCCTAAGGAAACTCTGTGTCAGTTTCTGAATCGAGTGGCAAAATTGAGGCAACACCTGCGGCTGCTTACAAACTAAAATGAATCCGCAATCACTTGGACGCCTGGCGCAGTGTCGCAGATTTCCTGCGGAAATGACAAATCAATGATGTGTTTGGTAAAGAGGATGTTTTTAGTTGGAGCACAAAAGCAACATTATACACAACAAGACAATAGTGGATATATTGAAGGTTCACCAAGGTGTCCAATAACTACTACCCTAAAACGCAAAAAGGCCATCCGAAGATGGCCTTTCCTAGTCGGGGCACCAGGATTTGAACCTGGGACCCTCCCGCCCGCAGAGCGGGATACGCTACCGAGCTGCGCACAAACGAAAAAGGCCATCCGAAGATGGCCTTTCCTAGTCGGGGCACCAGGATTTGAACCTGGGACCCTCCCGCCCGCAGAGCGGGATGCGCTACCGAGCTGCGCACAAAC
>Ga0209573_1005573_pt1 | contig 11207 bp, 8 predicted proteins | sample TNRBio252014_DNA_FD_185870 | JGI IMG/M metagenome (GOLD analysis project Ga0209573, IMG submission 185870) | Wastewater treatment Type I Accumulibacter community from EBPR Bioreactor in Madison, WI, USA - TNR Reactor_6/25/2014_ DNA (SPAdes)... | ecosystem: Engineered > Bioreactor > EBPR >...
ATGCCGTTCATATAGAAGCCAAAGTGACCCGTTCTTTCCATACTTCCATGGAAGTGCATATGAAAGTGTGGGGCGAAGATTTTACCCAGCAATACAAATATAAAAGCAACGAAGCCTATTACACATTCGTGGCACTGGATCCAAACCGCAAGCCACGTCCTGTTCCTCAACTTGTGACAGAGACAGACGAAGAGAAAAAGTTATTTGATGGTGCCCTGAGGCGAAGACAGCTAAGGCTAATACTCGGAGGAAAGATGAAACCCGATGATGCTGTAGAGCTCAAGGCCCTTTTTATTAAGGACTGATAGTCTATTTATCCGTTGTTTGCCAGTGATGTCTTCCCATAAGCATATATTTTTTACTTTGTTCTATGGAGTCCATAAGCTGAGCTAAAATTACTTCTGTTGAAGCTGTATAATCAATTTGAAGTGGCTTCTTAAATGTAACAGACAAAAGAGTTCCCTTTTTCTTGAACCTCAGCCCTTTTTTATTGAAAGCCCGCCAGAAACCACCAATAACAACGGGTATCACTATTGGTTGTACTTGTTTAATGATCAGGGCTGTTCCCTTTCTACCCGGGGCAAAAGGTTTTGTAGTTCCCTGCGGAAAAGTAATCACCCAGTTTTTTTCCAATGCTCGTGTAATTTTTCTTGTATCCGATGGATCCAAACCACGTCTTACCTCCGTTCCCTCTGCCCGCCAGGTTCTTTTAACTGTTAAGCCGCCGGCCAGCAAAAAAAGCCGGCTGATAAAACTACCCCGCATGGTCTCTTCAGCCGCCACATAGTTCACCCGGGTAAAAGGATTAAGCAAATAATATGGTACACCTAACCGATTCTCTTTTCCCCATTTTACAGCGCAGAAAATATGGAGAAATGTGATAACATCAGCGAAATATGTTTGATGATTACTTACAAAAAGGACCTTTTGCTTCGGCAGATTTTTGAGATTCTCGGTACCTGATATTTTAAGCTTGTTAATAATAGCCAGTCCGGGATATGAAATGGCACCTACAAGGAAATACACCAGCTTTCTGATCAGGTTAAAATGTTTAAGTCGTTCAATAAACGAAGCCATGTGTTAGTTTTGACAAACGAATCAGTATACAAATTAAGAAATGTAATGGATTAAAATACCATTTTGTAAAAAGACATATCTGGCAAAAAATATCTTTTACCAAAAAAGGAATACAAATAAAAAAGCCCCTTGTTTGAAGGGGCTTTGATTAATATTGCCTAAACTACTTAGTTAACTTTTGTATATATGTTTCACTGGAATTCTTATCAGTGATCCTGATAAAGTAAATACCGGGCATTAGTCCATCAAGATTGTTTATTGACAGCTGGTTGAGACCCTGGCTCACACTATAATTACCTTGCTTAATCACTTTGCCTACACTATTAACAATAGCCACATCAATTTTCGAATTTGCAGAAGCATTATAAGTAATACTAATATTGTCTCTGAATGGGCTAGGCCAAACCTGCACACCTGCCTTTTTACTTAACCTTACAATAGAGATATTTGAGTAACTATACCGTCCATCAATATCTGTAGCACGAAGTCTGTAGTATAAAATACTAGCTGACAACACTGCGTGAATATTATCGGAAGACTGGTACTCTGTAATGGTATTTGTTTGTCCACTTGCCGCTTTTGAGCCAACAGCCGTGAAATTAATACCATCGGTGCTTCTTTCAATTATAAACTGGCTTGTATTCATTTCATTTTCAGCAGTCCACTTCAAACCGACATTACTTCCCTGTAAAAATGCAGTTAAACTAAGATTGTGCAATGGAAGTGTACCACAATTCAAACACTGACGAAAACAAATATCATCTAATGAATAATTATTTAATCCTCCTGCCCTGCTATCACCAATACTGATTACAACATCACCATTTGAAGCAGAATTATACTGCCCTGAAATGCGGACCCAGCTACCTACAGGCTGAACTGACAGATCAGATGTTTGAATTGTAACCCCGTTAACTTTAAGTGTAATTATCGGATCACTATCGTCAAGTCTTGCAGCAAAAACACTAAACACATATTTAGTGCCTGCAGCGACGGCTACTGTTTTATACCAGGCTCTGTCATTAATATTAGCTGATCCCTGAACAATCATTTGAAAATTACCAGTATGCGGCGGGAAATTTCTGGGAAAATCAATAGAAACAGGAAATGGATTATTGATATCCTGGTAACGACCCGCTCCTGTACCAAAAATAAAATCTGAGGAAGCAATTCCTTCACCAAAGTTATTGTTAGTATATGTGTTGGTTCCGGTATTAAAAAACTTATTTTCAAAACCTCCATAGTAACCTTGAGCATTAAAAAGCATGTTATCATCACACAAATAGGCGTTCGGGGGGCACACAGCCGCATTACCATACACATGAAGACGCAGGTACTTTGTTTCAAAAATACCCATATCATCTCCCCCATATGTGGTTCCTGCAGGAGCATTACATGGTGAAGCCCCAGGTCTCATTAATACTCTTACTTGTACATTCTCCAACGCTGCTGTAACACTATTAATAGTGAGCAACGGAGCATCATCCTCCACATTTTGAGAAGTGGCACCTGACACTGTAAAATTTACCCCATTAATGGCATTAACTCCATTTACAAAACATTGCCATACTCCGGAGTTATCCCTGTACTGCCATTGGTACCATGTATCAGGCCCCGCAAAGACAACTATTGCATCAATCTGAAGGTTTTGCCCTGGAGAAACACAGTTGTAAGTAAATGTTTCGACATGGTGAGCATAACCCTTAAATGTAAGGGTCAGCATAAAAACACCAATAAATACCGATTTGTGAATTTTTCTCAATAGACCAGACAATGCTGCCTGAGAAAGTAAAGCTTTCCTTTTCATGCTCAAAATTTTTATAATAAAATTGTTTTCAGGGGTTTGAAATAAATTTCAAAACCTATCATTGCAGTTTGCGCAACAATTGCCAACAACTGCTAATTTGGTTCAAAGGGGATTTTCAAGCAGGAAATTCTTAGGAGATGGGACAAGCTTTGAGGGCTAAAGAAATGCCCTATACGTAAAGATTATGCGAATTTATAAAATTAATTTGATAACAAGAAGCTCTTTTCTTTTTTATATAATATTTTTCTAGTTTCTTAATAAAAGCATCATCAGCGTTTTCAATACAGTATTCCGTATCTGATTATTACCAGATCCAGGCACATTTTTTTACATTATTTATATTTCTGGCCGTTGAATATTCCTTAAAAAATTTACTTTAAAACCTTTTGAACAAAGACCTCGTTTGTGTTCCTGTCTGAAATTCTTACAATATAAATACCAGAAGGTAACCCGGTAACACCAGTTACAGAAATCTGGTTCAACCCTCTATTTACATTGCAAACCGATTGTACAATAGATTTGCCGAAATTATCAGATACATTAATATCCAATATTGAATTACCCGAAGCATTATAAGAAATTTTAAGATCACTTGTAATTGGAACAGGCCACAAACGGATACCTGATATTTTAGATAATCTGACAGGCACTATATTTGAGTAAGCAAATTTATTAGTGTTATCCTCTGCTTTAATCCGGTAATAGGCAATATTATAAGAAAAATTCAGCACATCATCAGTTGCAAGGTATTCTGTCAGAATATTTAATGGACCGGTCGGATTCTTATAACCAATATCCTGGTAATTAGCGCCATCAGAACTTCTCTGAATTACAAATCGCTGAGTGTTCATTTCATTCTCAGCTAACCATTTCAGGTATACGGTATTTTCTTTGAGTGAAACGGTAAGTGAAAAATTATGCAATGGCAATGTAGTTCCGCCAGTGTCTAACTTCATTTCATGATTAAGAAAATGAATTTTAGTTATTGTAGTAGTAGCTGCATTTGCAGAATAATAACCCAGGAAAATCATGGATAGAAGAAAAAGTTTTCTTTTCAAACTCCTGGACAGGATATCCGTAACATAGATTCGCAGCATGTCTTAGATTTTAGGTACGTAATTTCTGCTCTTCCGGATAATGGACAATAAAACTGTTAGCTGCAAGTGGTTAAAATCCTCTGGTTGATTACTATAATCATTCTGTATTTAAAACCCTATTAGCAACTGGTATTATTCAAAAGGATGGAAATACAAAGAAAATATACTGCTTTAGCATATGCAAGCTTCCTGACAAAAAAAATCTATAGTATTTCTACGAAAACTTTATTTTTTATCAAAAAAAGACGGTTTTATACGTAAAAAAGGCTGCCCAATGAATGGACAGCCTCTAAAACACATAAAATATACTTATTCAGCTTTCGCTTCTTCTGAACTTCCCTCTTCTGTTCCACCTTCCATTTTCTTCTTCAGATCAGCCAGAACACCTAAGTCACCCAGTGTAGCTTTCTCTACTTTGCTCTGGATATTCTTCACAGCTTTCTTGGTCTTGTCTGCTTCCACTCTTGCCTCTTTCTTTGCAGTTTCTGCTTCTTCTACCTTGCCCTGCTCCCAAATACGGGTATGAGATATCACAATACGTTTCTCGTTGCGGTCAAACTCAATAACCATAAATTGTGCAGTTTCATCAGCCCCTATACTTTTGCCATCCTCCTTCGTTAAATGACGGTTAGGAGCGAATCCCTCCAGGCCATAAGGCAGTTGAACAGTAGCACCTTTATCATCTCTGCGTATCACTGTACCCTCATGCAGACTTCCGATTGCGAAAGTATCCTGCAATGTATTCCAGGGATCTTCCTCCAGTTGCTTGTGTCCTAACTGAAGTTTGCGGTTTTCTTTATCAATACCAAGGATTGCTACATCAATGTTAGATCCCACTTTAGTATACTCAGTCGGATGATTAAAACGCTTCAACCAGCTAAGGTCACTGATATGGATCATACCACCAATGCCGGGAGCCAGTTCAACAAACACCCCGTAATTAGTGATATTCTTCACTAAACCGGTATGACGGCTTCCTTCAGCAAATTTTGTTTCGATATCATTCCATGGATCAGCAGAAAGTTGTTTGATAGACAAACTCATCTTGCGGCTTTCTTTATCCAGTGTAACAATCTTGGCTTCATGTTCATCACCCAATTTGAAGAATTCCTTCGCATTGATTGGTGTATTAGCCCAGGTAATTTCTGAGACGTGTACAAGGCCTTCAACTCCAGGCTGAATTTCAAGGAATGCACCATAATCTTCGATATTAACCACTTTACCTTTTACTACATTACCCTCTGCAATGTTTTCTCCTAATACATCCCATGGATGAGGAGTTAGTTGCTTCAGACCAAGGCTGATACGTTTTTTCTCATCATCAAAGTCCAGTACCACCACATTGATTTTCTGGTCAAGTTTAAGTACTTCTGAAGGATGAGAGATACGGCCCCAGGAAATATCTGTGATATACAACAGACCATCAAGTCCGCCCAGATCCATGAACGCACCGAAGTCTGTGATATTTTTCACAGTACCTTCCAGCACCTGGCCCTTTTCAAGTTTGCTCATGATTTCAGCTCTCTGTGCTTCGATATCGCTTTCGATAAGAGCCTTATGGGAAACAACAGCATTCTTAATAGTTTCGTTGATCTTAACTACTTTAAACTCCATTGTTTTTCCTACAAACTGATCGTAATCTGTTACAGGTTTAACATCGATCTGTGAACCTGGTAAGAAGGTTTCCATACCAAATACATCCACGATCAAACCACCTTTCGTTTTTGAAGTAACAGTACCTGTAATTACTTCACCGGTCTTATGAACTTCAACAATTCTTTCCCATGCACGGGTGATGCGGGCCTGGCGGCGGCTCAGATTCAAATGCCCTTCCCTGTCTTCTTTTTCTACTATCATAACTTCCACTTCATCGCCAACTGCAAGAGCAGGGATATCACGGAATTCATTCAGTGATATCAAACCATCACTTTTGAAACCGATGTTCAAAACAACATCTGTTTTCGTAAGACCAACAACAGTCCCTTTCATTAATTCGCCATCGTTCAACTGAACAAAAGTGTTTTCATACACCTTGTCATACTTTGCCTTTTCCTCCTTTGTGTAAGAAGTTACATTGCGTTTGTCGACGCTCCAGTCAAAATCATCATGAGCAGTAACTACTGCCTCCACAGGTGCAGTTGTTGTCGCTGTAGCTGTTGCTGAAACTTCAGCACCAGGCTCCTGTGCATCAGCGTTTAATTGTTTTTTAATAATGTTTTCAAACATGATAAAATAGTCCCGAAGGGTTTTATTTTCGGGGCAGCAAAGATAGGCTAAAAAAACTGCTAAATCCTGTTTCCGGGATGAAGAATTTTCACTATGTTGCTGATTCTAAATCCTTGATTTAGCGCCCCTTGTAATAAGCTATTAAGGATTCAATCCCTTATAAGAAGAAACAAGATCCTTCAGTTATTAAAACTAAACGTTGCTATATCATTTCCTCAAAATAATAGCCTGGTTCGGTATACGAATCTTCTGCAGGAAAATCATCCTGAATAAGGCTGAAATACTGAACGAAAAAGGCCCTTTATTATTAGCTTGTAACCATCCCAATTCATTTTTAGATTCCGTTATCCTTAATACAATATTTGAAAACCCTGTTTGGTCACTTGCAAGAGGGGATGTTTTTAAAAACCCCTTTTATATAAAGCTATTGACTTCGTTGAAAATTTTACCCGTATACCGGACCAGCGAAGGAGTCGAAAATCTCTCAGAGAACTATAAAACATTTGATGCCTGCATCAATATATTCAAAGCAAATGGTATTGTTACAATTTACAGCGAAGGAAAATGTATCAACGAATGGCACCTCCGTCCCTTAAAAAAAGGTACTGCCCGGCTGGCTATAAAAGCCTGGGAAGAAAATATTCCTCTCCGGGTATTACCAGTTGGGATCAATTATAGTTCTTTCCGGTTATTTGGGAAGAACGTTTTTATCAACTTCGGCGAAGTAATAACCAGGGAAATTATTGAACAAACCGAAGCAGATGGACTACGACACCAATCTTTTAACAGCAAGCTGCAAAAACAACTTGAGCATCTTGTTTTTGAAATCCCAAAACAAGATTACCAGCAACAAAAAAAACAGCTTACCATCAATATTTCATTGGTAAAAAAAATCCTTCTGTTCATTCCGGCAATTTTTGGGTTATTGATAAATGCCCCGCTGTACTTACCAATAAAGAAATTTTCTTTACACAGAACAAAAGGAACAGATCATTTTGATTCTGTAATGGCTGGCATTCTATTACTTACTTATCCTTTATACCTGTTACTGCTTACAGTTCTTTTGCTTGTACTTACCAAAAGTTACTGGTCACTGACACTTATATTATTTGTCCCATTTACTGCATGGTGTTTTGTACAGATAAAAAAACAAACAGGTCGCTAAAATATTATACTGACCGGGCAGCGATAGATTTTGCCGCGATATAACCACTGGTCCATGCATGTTGAAAGTTAAATCCTCCGGTCACACCATCTACATCCATTACCTCACCTGCAAAGAAAAGATTGGGTATCTTCTTACTCATCATTGTGTTGGGATCAATTTCTGTCAATTTTATTCCTCCGGCAGTGACAAATTCCTCTTTGAATATTGTTTTTCCTTTTATTTCAAACTCACAATTACAAAGATTCCGTACCAGCCTATTTTGTTCCTTTGTAGTCAGGTCAGCCCATCTTTTTTCTTTTGACACCAGAGATAGGTCAAGTAAGAACTCCCAAAGTCGATGCGGAATACCCAATGGGTTCTTATTAATCAGCTTTTGTGAAGCCAGATCAAAACGAAAACGCTGAAATTCCATTGACAAAGTTTGCTCATCTTCGTCAGGCAGCCAATTTATTGAAATCCTGAAATCATATTTCCTATCTGAAAGCTCCCTGGCTCCACGGGCACTAAGCTTTAAGATAACTGGTCCGCTTAATCCCCAATGAGTAATAAGTACCGGTCCTGTTTCTTCCAGTTTTGTTCCGATAATCTTTACTTTAGCAGCATTCACACTTACTCCCATCAATTGGGTCACAGGGTGATGCGGTATATTAAAAGTGAATAATGAAGGAGCAGGTTGTTCGATTGAATGTCCTAAATTTTTCAACCAATCAAACATAGATGATTTAGGATAACCCCCTGAAGCAATGCAAACAAAATCAGCTGTAAGACGGCGCTGGTCGGATAATTCAAGTTGAAATATGTTATCCTTTTTTTCAAGGGTTTTAACCTCTGCATTCATCAAAATATCAACAGAAAATTTATTAACTTCTCTTAAGAGGCAATCAATAATCGTTTGTGATGAATCCGTTACCGGGAACATTCTTCCATCCGTCTCAGTTTTAAGACTTATTGCTCGCTCTTTGAACCAATCAATTGTATCTGTTGTAAAAAATTGATGAAATGCCTTTCTTACAAATCTTCCCCCTCTTGGATACTTTGTACTCATTTCATCTATGTCGAAACAGGCATGTGTAACATTACACCTTCCACCCCCACTTATTTTAACTTTTGATAGTAGTTTATTTGTCTTCTCAAGAATGATTACCTTAAGCGAAGAATTCATTCTTGCCGCATTTACAGCACAGAAAAAACCTGCTGCGCCACCACCAATAACTATAAGCTTTCCCGTCACAATTTTTACCTTTTCGCAAAGAACGCTGAATTTTCCATAAGTTCGTTTAACGACAACACTCATTTCATGGCAAAATCACTTACAAAGGAGGAACTAAAAGAAATTCCGGTAATGCCCTATGAGAAAGTCAGGGATTTCCTGGAAACAGGTCATATATTCTTCAGCTCCGGTAGTTATACTTTTTCAGGCATTATTCAACGTCTCACAAAAAGTGTCTGGAGTCATGTAGCAATTGTTTATAAAGATGTACAACTGGGACGTATACTTGTTTTGGAGGCTGAGCCATATGTCGGTATTCGTTTAATTCCTCTCTCTAACTATTTGCGAAATTATAAAGGAAAGAAACGGCCTTACAAAGGCCAGGTTGTAGTGGCTAAACTTAATTTCAAGCTGGAAGATGAGAAACTCAAAAAAGCCATCAGTTTTGGATTAGATGAATTGACGAGACCTTATGATAATTGGGAAATAATCCGCATTATGACAAGGATTCTCTTCAAGGTTGGCAGAAAAGAAAAGAACAAAAGCTACATATGCTCAGAACTGGTCAGAGATGCATTTGCAAAAGCAGGTGTGATTTTTAATATGAATGACACTTATGTCAGTCCGCAGGAGATATGGACGGATCAGCGGGTAGAGCTAAAATACCGCTTATTGTAAAACTGCTGTTTGTTCTGTATGTAAGTTAGGGTTTGATTTCTCAGCTGCTTCAATCGGACTGTAATCAGACAAAACATCAGCCCTACTCTTCCTTACGCATACATCATGCTCAAAATGTACAGAAGGTTTACCATCTTTTGTTCTTACAGTCCATCCGTCATCTTCGGTATAGATGTCTTTTACTCCAAGATTGATCATCGGTTCTATTGCCAGAACAAGCCCTTCTTTCAGTTTAGGTCCACTGCCTCTTTTCCCATAATTTGGCACTTGCGGATCTTCATGCATGCTTTTGCCTAATCCATGCCCGACCAATTCTCTCACTACTCCATATCCATGTCTCTTTTCTGTATGCTCCTGAATTGCAAATGCGATATCACCTATCCTGTTACCAGCTATTGCTTTCTCGATTCCTTTGTACAAAGATTCTTTTGTAACCCTGATCAATTGCATCACTGCTTTCCCGGGGTCACCAATGGCAAATGTATATGCATGATCACCATGCCATCCATTTAATATCACCCCTATATCAACAGAGACAATATCACCTTCTTTTAACTCATTCTTACTCGGGAATCCATGCACCACTACATCATTTACAGAAATACAGGAATTAAAAGGATAACCATGGTAATTCAGGAAAGAAGGCACTGCATGATTGTCCCGGATATACTCTCCTGCTAATTTATCAATGGCCAGGGTTGTCAAACCGGGTTTCAGCATCTTTGCCACTTCACTAAGCGTTTTACTCACCAGCAAGGCGCTTTTCCGCATGAGCTCTACCTGTTCATCAGTTTTATAAATTATCATTCGGCAAATATCTTATAAAAAAATAACCCGGCAAGCAGACTTACCGGGTCAAAATATTTTTGTCACCTATTTACATTTGAACAGCAGAAGTTGTTTGTCTGCCCTGTATACGGCCGCTTTTCATAAGGCCATCGTACTGGCGCATCAGCAATTGTGTTTCAATTTGCTGTAAGGTATCCAATATTACACCTACCATGATCAGCAACGAGGTACCTCCAAAGAAAGTGGAGAATTGCTGTGTTACACCAAGGCGCTGCGCAATACCGGGCAGTATACCAACAAAAGCGAGCATCAGGGCACCCGGGAATGTTATTTTATCCATGATAGCACCTATATAATCAGCCGTTGGCTGACCCGGTTTTACACCTGGTATAAAACCATTGTTTTGCTTCAGGTTATCAGCAATCTGCTTTGGATTAAAGATCAGCGCTGTGTAAAGGAAGGTAAAGCCAATAACAACAATTGAATAGATGAGCATATACCAGATATTACTATGATCTGTAATTGCTCTTAAAAATCCGCTGGCTTGTGTATTGTAATTAGCAAAAATCGTAGGGATAAAAATGATTGCCTGTGCAAAGATGATTGGCATTACACCTGCGCTATTTACTTTTAACGGTAAAAATTGTCTTGCTCCGCCAAACTGCCTGTTACCCACAATTTGTTTGGCATAATTAACAGGAACTTTCCGTACACCCTGAATCAGCAGGATACATCCCATAATAATGGCTATAAGGATAGCTATTTCAACAATAAAAACAAGTATCTGGCCATTCCTTACCGACTTAGCACTTAATTCCTGTAGAAAATTCTGAGGAAGCCTGGCCACAATACCAATCATGATAATCAATGAAGTTCCGTTTCCAAGTCCCTTATCAGTGATTTTCTCTCCCATCCACATAACAAACAGGGTACCCGCTGTTAGTACTACTACTGTAGATAACCAAAAATAACTGGCATAACCCGGCATAATGCCACCAGTTTGCTGGGTCATTCCCTGTAAGTATGTAACATAAGCAGATGCCTGAAGAATAGTAACTATTACTGTCAGATAACGGGTGTATTGGTTAATCTTTTTCCTGCCACTTTCTCCCTCTTTTTGCATTTTTTGGAAACGTGGAACCAATACTGTCATCA
>Ga0209573_1005574_pt1 | contig 11204 bp, 8 predicted proteins | sample TNRBio252014_DNA_FD_185870 | JGI IMG/M metagenome (GOLD analysis project Ga0209573, IMG submission 185870) | Wastewater treatment Type I Accumulibacter community from EBPR Bioreactor in Madison, WI, USA - TNR Reactor_6/25/2014_ DNA (SPAdes)... | ecosystem: Engineered > Bioreactor > EBPR >...
TCTAAGGCGTACAATTGGACGGTTGCTTTAACGCCGCCTAAGAAAAACAGCGTTTTCCCGTCTTTGGACCATTGCGGATGGTTGGCCGACATATCCAGACCGGCAGTCAGTTCTTCGCGTTTTTTGGTTTGTAAATCGTAGACAAAAATCCGGTTGCGATCCGCTTCAAAGCCGGGGCGTTCCATGCTGTTCCAGGCGATGTAGCGGCCATCCGGTGAAATGACTGGCTCCTGGTCGTAGCCCGGCATCCCTTCCGACAGGTTGGCGGTGGTTCCATTGGTGATGTCGTACCAATAAATGTCGGAATTGGTGCTTTGGGCGGCGGCTGTGCCCGATTCTTTTTTGCAGGTATAGGCGATGAACCGGCCATCGCGGCTCCAGTTGATTTGCTCCATACCGCCAAAAGGCTGCACTGGCGAATCGAACGCTTCGTTCATGATGTTGACGGCTTTGCCGGTGAGTTTGCCGCCTTCGTAGCCGATGTAAAACACATTGCTGTACTGGAAATCGTGCCAACTGTCCCAATGCCGGTACATCAGGTTGTCCATGAGGCGCGCATTCGCCAAAGGCAGGTCGGGATACAGGTCTTTGACCGTTTGATCGAGCTTCACGTCGCGGATGAACAGGATGTGTTTGCCGGAAGGCGCATAGCGGAAGCCGCCCATTTCTTCGTTGGATACCTGGCGTTGGTCGGTGCCGTCCGGATTCATTTCCCAAAGTTTGCCGCCCCTTAAAAAACCGATTTTTTTGCCGTCGGGCCGGTAGCAGGCGTTGGATTCGCTGCCGTCAAACGCCGTAATTTTGCGCGACTGCCCGCCGGCCACCGGCACAAGGTACAGGTCGCGGTTGCCTTTGTCTGCGGCTAAATCATAAAACGTAACGCCGTAAAGCGCATTTTGCCCGTCGGGCGAAACATCGTCTAAAGAAACCCGGCCCAATTCCCAGAGTTTTTCCGGGGTCAGGCGGTCATTTTGAGCAAGTGCCACCGTGCTGATCAATAGCACGAGGGCTAAATAGCTTATTTTTTTTGTCATTGAATTGAGTTTTGATTGCGAAAATACGGATTTTCGGCAGAAGTTGGCGCTAGAGGAGGGGTGGGCGTTGCGTGTTACGTGGGGATGAAGCAATCCTGATCTACGTTTCAACTCTTCAACAACCCAACCAAATAATTTACCAAATCCCAGTACGCTGAAGCTGCCACATTCACAAAGATGCCCTCAGCATTCTCCTGAGCCCAACTCAGCAATCGTTTGCCCGCAGATTCCTTTTCTTGTTCTGTTTGCGGTTCAGGGATCGCTTTAATTTCAGTTTCTAAGGCAGCTTTAAGAGTTGAATTCAATTGTTCGATTTGATCCTTCAAAGCCAGAAAATCTGTCTGGCTGGCGCCAATCTTTTTCAAAAACTCCAATTGCTCGCGGCTCAGGGTTTCAAGCCGATCCATTCGTTTATCTACTCGCATTTCAAATTTACCCAAAGCCCTCAAAATAATGTCCCGGTCTTGCTCGACCGCATAACCATCCAACAACTCAGACAGATTGACCCGCTCACCTCCTTTGATGCGGTAAGTAGAGTCGCCATCAGCCTCGGCTTTAAGCAGGTCTTTGAAATCGAGCCATTCGTCCTTCCATGGCAGTTCTTCTACCACGTTTAGTGTTCCAAAAGGGCGGTGCAGCTCGTAGAAAACCTCCCGTATTGCATGCAGATAGCCACGCCTTTGTCGTTCCGGCCCGGCCACTTCGATTTCGATATGTTCGTATTTGAAGCTCCGCCGCACCACTGCTCTGCACTGATCATCGGTGATGACCACTCCGCTGCGCCAGCGTTTTTCATCATCAATGGATTCGAATTTGGCTGCAATAAATTGTGCCATAAATGCATCGGGCGGGTAGGTATCGTAATTGAAGCGAAAACGGAGCGTTTGCACTTCGGGCCAAACGCCTTCCAGTTCGGCATCCGAAAAAAGGTCGGGCAGTAAAAAAGTATCGCGGCTGCCACGCAAAAGGTAACAAAGTCTGAATTGACGCATCAAATCGGTCAAAAAAGACAGTTTGCTTTCCGGGTAGTCCTGCTTAGACAGAATGGGGCGCATGTCTGCAAAATTGAACCTGCCTTTTTCTTCGTCTTTTATTTTAGGATCATTGAGCAGGGCGTAAATGCCGTCCATAATCCATTTGGGATCAATAACATGGGTGTCAGCGAGCCGGGGGTCCGTATGATAACTTACCACCGTGCCAATAAATGCCATTTGCCGCAGCCCGAAATCTTGTTCATCCACAGGCAAAGCAGATATTTGCTCTAATCGTCGGTATTCTTCAATGGTAATGTAAGGCCGTTCATCGCTTTCAAGCGCATCTTTCACCGTAAACCATTCGGGACGTTGGAGGATAAATACACCCGGCATGCGTCGTTCGTCCGTAACAACCTGGTCAATGGCCATTTTCAAATCCCGGATGGTATCTATGGGTTGGATTCCTTTTTTATTTTTATTAATCACACAAGTTCTAACATAGCCGACAATGTTGTCGTATTCGCGGTCGAGTCGTTCACGGTCAATATCATGGTCGTTTTCGTCAATTTTGTTGATGACGATCAGCACCGGCGCGTTTTCACCCAATTCTTTGACCAAATTCAACCAATGCCGCAAATCTTCGCGCCGTTCGCCTTGCCGGGCATCGGTCACCAGCACATACAACGTGCGGGTCGTGAAAAAAAACTGGTGGGTGCTGCGCATGAATTCCTGTCCGCCTAAATCCCAAACATTGAGTCGCACCGGGCCTTGGGGCGAAGCGGCATCTTCTAATCTGCTTCGTTCAATGCCGAGAGTAGTTGTAATTTCTCGCTGAATGCTCCCGTTTTTCAGCATTTCGATGAGATGGGTTTTGCCGTAGCCACTGTCTCCGATAAACATCACTTTTGCTTCTAAAATTGGGCGTTTTTCTGTAGAGGCAAACCATTTGAGGATGGCTTCGTTGCCTTGCTCTACTACTTCAATAGGAGGGTTTGTGAGCGGGCAATCTTCAAAAATAAACCAATTAGAGTCTAACCATCCTAGGCTTGACATAGTGACTTTAACTTTATTGTTGGAGATTTGAGATATGATTGGTGAAAGATTGCTAACCAAAGAATTAGCACAGTCAAGATGTAGGAGTTTTTTTAGCCCAGAAATTGGTGTCAAGTCACTAACCTTTGTACCGGCGCAGCCAAGTTCCTCCAAATTGATAAGCTTCGACAAAGGCGATAGGTCATTGACTTGCGTAGAAGAGCAGTTAACCAGTTTCAAATTGATCAACCCTGACAAAGGCGATAAATCGCTAATTTGGGTGGACAAACAGTAAATTTGTTCCAAATTAGTCAACCCAGATAAAGGAGACAGATCCGAAATAGGTTGATCCCAAAATATTAACTTTTTTAAGTTTTCTAGTTTCGGTAATACCTCATCAAGGTTGACAATTTTATTGTTTTTTCTTTTGGCAATAACATTATTAGCTTTATCCCCATCTTTTAGTAAAGCAGAAACGTACCTCAATGTTTTAAGTACTGGTAACTCATTTCCAAGAATCAATTCCTCCAGCCAAATACAATCTCCCAATTCCGACGGTAATGTAGTCAGTCCGCAGTCACTAAGGTCAAGTGACCTGGCTTTTGTCTTCTTATTTTTAGCAATGCGTTTAAGGGCGAGTTCAGACATAGTTTTTCATAGTCATGCGTTCACCAAATCACTTGCAAACCAGAATCTTGACAATAAGGCTCAAAAAGTGAATCTTTCGTAACAAGCGACATTTGCTCAGCAATTGCTTGACCAATCAAAAGGCGGTCAAACGGGTCGCGGTGATGGAATGGCAAAGTTGAAGATTGTAAAATATGGGCTATATCCAACAACAGATTCATATCATATACTCTTTAAAATCATCCAATGGCGCATCAAAATCCTCCGCCATCCTGACTTTAACCGACCCGCAGCCAAAACCTGGTTTAGCGGCATGGGTCATTTTTTCAGCACCCAAAAGCGATTTCTTTTCTTTTTGCTTTAAAAACAGCAAGAAGTCCAACAATTCCCGTTGCTGATAGCTGGGAAGTTGGGCCATTTCGCGCAAAATAATATCCTGGTACAGCATATAAAATCTCTTATTTTCATAAAAATATACAGAAAAACAAGCCTTTCAATTCCAAAGTAGATGAGGTTCCCTCACGCCACCGCATACCCCGAATACCCCCGATACCTCGGCAACTGAAACCCCAGCACAATATCAGATTTTTCAATACCCCTTGTCACCAATTCTGCAGCGATGTCAGTGTCCGTCCAATTCGCTTGCAACCAAACCTTGCCGTCGGGTTTGATGTCAAAATGCAGCACGGTATTGTGAACGAATTTTTCGTTTTCCCACCCAACACTGACCAATTGAAAGTGGTTGCGTGTTAAATCCGTAATCACCTGATTGTCTATTTCTTGTATATTAACAGGTTTGTATTGGGCGTATTCCTCCAATAACGCAATGATGATCTGCTGGTATTTTTTTATTTGATTAGCCATGATTGTTTTAATTTTCAAACCAGTGAATAATCGTTTGTTGTTGGTCATCAAATACGATGAGCTTCAATCCGAATTCCTGAACCGCTTCCCAAACGTCAGATTTGATAAAAAATGATTCGTAGGCAAAATTGGGAACCGCTAAATACAATCGGCGCCCCGGATCAACTTGGCGGAGGCCACGGAGGTAATTCATATATTGGCCTAACGCCAGGTGAAAATCGTATGTAAATGATGGATTGGCAAAGCTCTTAATTTCTACAGCAATATAGTCTCTGTCTCGTTGGGCAGCAATCAGTTTTTCGGCTCCCAGGTCTATATTGGCACTCGTCCCCAATGTTTTGATCGTATAAGGGTCATGGGTAATCTCCCAGCCATCCGACTCCAGTGCTGACCTGACAGCCCCGTGAAACATATCTTTTGCCATGACGCTCCATTTGTAAATTAGGCTATACCACCATCTACAAAAATAGCTTTTTATTATGAATCTGCAAAAGTCTAAACAACTGTTAGCGCTTTCGCAGATTCCCTGCCGGGAATGACAAACCAACAAGGTGTGCAATAAGGACAATGCTGCCACCTTACGTGCCCTATCCCGCCAAATCGAGACAAGTCGTGCGCCCCCATGCGCCCTATGTGAAAACCCCTATTGTGCCCTATCCCGCTTTAGGCGGGACAAGTTGTGGTAAAAAAACCTATCTCGAAAACCCTATGTGGTAAAACCCTCAAAACACCATCCCCAAAAACAACTTCGCCGCCAGCGCCACCACCACGATCGAAATCAAATCCAGCCACCAGCCGGCTTTCACCATGTCACCCATTTTCAGGTGGCCGCTGGCGAAGGCAATGGCGTTGGGCGGAGTGGCCATCGGGAGCATGAAGCCGCAACTGGCTGCCAGCGTCACCGGGATGCAGAGAACGAGCGGATCTATGCCCGCACCGACTGCAATGCCGCCTATTACAGGCAGCAGGATGGTCACCAAAGCCACATTCGACATCACTTCCGAAATGAAAACCGTGACGGCGGCTAAGGCCAGCATCACCCAAAAACTATAATCGCTCACCCCGGCAAATTGCTGGCCAACGAGGTTGATGACGCCCGTGAATTCCAGCGCATTGGCCAAACTCAGCCCCCCGCCAAACAGCAGCAGGATGCCCCAGGGCAGTTTTTGCGTATCGTTCCAAACCAATACGGTGAGGCCCTTGCGGCCAAGCGGGATGACAAACAGCGCTACTGCAGCCGCCAGGGCAATGCCCGCGTCGGAAAGCCCGGGAAGCAGTTTGCTGAGGAACGCACGGAACATCCAGGCCAAAGCAGTGAGGACAAATACCGCGAGTGTACGTTTTTCTTCCTGTGACATCGGCCCAAGCGCTTCTACTTCGTGGCGGATGATGGCTGCAGCGTTGTGGAATTTGCCGAGCCGGTTGGGGAAAATGAGTTTCACCATGATCACATAACCCACCAGAATCAGCAACAGCGCGATGGGAAATGAAAAAATCATCCATTTCGCAAAGCTGACTTCATAGCCGAATGCTTTTTGCATGTAGGCGGTGAATACCAGATTCGGCGGGGTGCCTACGATCGTGGCCATGCCGCCGAGGGTGGCAGAATAGGCAATGGCCAGCATCATGCACACTGCATGGCCAGCATCATGCACACTGCAAAATTGCGGGTTTGCTCCGGCGCGTAGCCATGTTCTTCGGCGGTCAGCAGGTTAATGATGGACAGCGCGATGGGCAGCATCATGACCGTAGTCGCTGTGTTGCTGATCCACATGCTGATGAAAGCGGTGGCCAGCATGAAACCCAGAATAATACCGTTGGCATTCGTACCGGTCAGGCGCACAATGTTGAGCGCAATGCGTTTGTGCAGCCCCCACTTTTCCATCGCCAACGCGATCATAAACCCGCCCATGAACAGGAAAACGATGGGGTCGCCGTAAGGCTTTGCGGCCGCTTCTAAGTTCAGATCTTTGATGCCCAGCAGGGGCAGGCAAATCAAAGGCAACAAGGAGGTGACGGCTAAGGCTGTCGCTTCAGTGATCCACCAGGTCAGCATCCAAACCGTCATGGCCATCACCCGCCAGGCTTCCGGGGTGAACATGGAAGGCGCCGGAATGCTCAGCATCAAAATGAAAACCACAGGCCCGAGGAGGAGGAACAGGAGTTTGAGTTTCATGGTATGGCGGTACGGAACCCTAAAAGTTGTAATTCAACCCGAAGCGGATATCAATGGGCTGTTGAATGGTATTTTCCGCTGCATTGATGTTATAGAGCAGCGAAATTTCGTACCCGATCATACTGCCAGAACTGGTATAGCCAAGGCCGACGTACAAATTGTCTTGCTGAAAGCGAAAAATTTGCAACTCAGAGCTACCCGGAAGCGGGCTTCCGTATTGCACTTCGGATGCCAGTTCGTATTCCACATGCGCGAATAAAGCCGGAATAATTTTATACCGGGAAAAAACGCCGCCGCCAAAGGTGATCGGATTCGCTTTCGCAACAACGTTGCCCAAATCTACCCGATAACTTTCATACTGGACGGTGACGCGGGGACCAATGGAAAAATTATCCGTGATTTTGTACCCGGCCATTGGGGAAATCCCCAGTTGGAAAAGGCTTTCGAAATTATTTCCGGCAAACCCTAAGTTGAAACCGCCGCCAAACCAAACACGGGTTAAAAAGTTGCCGCTTTCGTCAAAATACTCGGCATTGTCCTTGTCGCTTTTCTTTTTCTTTTTTTGCGCAAAGGCCTGGTCCTGAACTGACAGCACGAGTACCGCCGCTAATAAAGACAATTGAATGATCTTTTTCATAGCACCTTGTTTTTTCACAAAGATAGCCGCTGCCGCGAAATGGCTGCAAAAAAGTGTAAGTTCATTGACAGAAATGCAAGCTGTTGACCTACAAAAACGTATTTAACCAAAAAGCGTTCGTCAAATTTTTATATTCGCGCTTTGAAATACTTTTTTCAAAAACACCTGCATCCCTTAGAGCATCTTTGGAAATCCCCAACATGCTCTTATCCCCAGTCAACCAAATCGCCCCCTTCTATATTTTTTTCATTAAGCGACTAACACCTTTTAAAAAATGGCGATTCGTTTTACGCTGTCCTTCTGTTTTTTGGGCTTATCTATCCAATTTTTATCTGCTCAGCAGGCAATTTTTACGGGCAAAGAGATCACAGGGATCACTTCTCCTGAACTCGAGCGGGAATTCATCAACTGGCGCATTTTTGAATTGGATGCTTCCGCATTGCAGGCATTTGCAAGCAGTAAATCGGCCCAAGCAGACCTGCGTCTGCAATTCGGCGATGTTTACGACTGGCCGGTTTCGCTCCACCCGGATGATATCCGTTCTGCCAATTACCAACTCCGGGTTTTGACAGATGACGGTCTTCAAATATTACCGAAAGGCGAAAACAAAACTTACAGCGGCCATGCAGCCGGGCTGTCTGAAAATGCGGTGCGCCTGACCCTGAATCAAAATTTTATTTTTGGATACATAGAAATCGGCGAGCGCACCTTTTTTATAGAGCCTGCAAATCGTTTCAAGGCAGATTTACCCAAAGATTACTATGTGGTCTACCGAACCGATGAAGTGCGCCCGCGCCCGGAAAACCGCTGTGGTTGGACGCAGACTGAACAGCGCAAAGAAGCATTGGAACATGCTGAACACGAACACGGCCAGGAAAAAATGTTCGGCAACTGTTATACCTTAGAAATTGCCTTAGCGTCCGATTTTTCGATGTTCCAGGCCCTGGGATCTGCATTTGATGTCGAAAATTTTATGTTGGGTGTACTGAACAACGTACAAACCAACTACGACGATGAATTTGCCGATGAAATCCGGTTTGAAGTCGTTACCCAATTCATTGTGACAACAGCCGGTGGCAATCCCTGGTCTTCGTCGAACGATGCCGAGGTGCTGCTGGATAGTTTTAGAGACTGGGGCAATGCCGGTAATTTTGGGGTGTCTTTTGATGTCGCTTCGCTCTGGACCAATCGCAATTTCATCGGAAGCACTATTGGCGTGGCCTGGTTGCCTGGGCTTTGCTCTGAATTTCGCTACAATACGCTGCAATTTTTTTCTACCAATGCCGCACTGCTTCGTGTATTGCAGGCACACGAGCTTGGGCATAATTTTAATGCAGATCACGATGCAGAAGGTTCTATTACGATCATGGCGCCCTCTGTCTCTGATGCCACGAACTGGTCGGGGACATCGGTGAACGTTATTAACAGCTTCATCAACAACCTTGCATTTAATGGTGGCTGCTTTTCAGATTGTGGCGGAACGACCATAGATCCTCCGGTTGCATCCATCGCAGCGCCGGCACTCCACGTCTGCGCAGGCAGTGTGGTTCCCTTTGTAGACAATTCCTCCAACGACCCGATTGCCTGGAGCTGGATTTTGCCCGGGGCAACGCCTTCCAATTCGAATGAACAACACCCAACCGTTACTTACAATAGCCCGGGCAGCTATTTAGCCACACTTGCTGCATCCAACAACTCAGGCACTGACTTTGCGGATGTGGAGATTCTCGTTGATGACAACGGCACTAAATATTTGGTGTACGAAACCTTCGAGGCCAATCCCGGCTTCTGGGAAATCACCAATCCTGACAACAGTATAACCTGGGAATGGGTGACCGTTGGCGGCGGCCAATACGGTAAAAAAGCCATGTCAGTAAACAACTTTAACTATACGGCGACCAATCAAAAAGACGGGTTGATCTCCCCTACCCTTGACCTGAGTACGGAAACAGATGTGGTGCTTGAAATTGATTATGCATACCGCCGGTTCAATGCTTCCCGAAGTGATAAACTCATTGTTTCGGTATCCACCAACAACGGCCTTACTTACCCCAATGTTGTTTTCACAGGGCAGGAAACCGGAGGCGGGAACTTTGCAACGGCGCCTGATTCCCAGGTCAGTTTTTCACCCAATTCATCTGATGAATGGTGTTTCGGAACAGGTTTTGGCACAGGATGCATCAGCATTGACCTTTCCGATTTCAGCGGACAATCTGCAGTACGCATCCGTATTGAAAACCAAACGGGGCGTGGCAATAACATGTATATTGACAATATCCGTATCAGCAGTTCCTGTTTTACAGCGCCCCCGCCAACGCCGAATTTCACTTCAGATATTACGATTGACTGCGCACCGATGGTGGTACAGTATGAAGCCATCACTACAGGTACTGTAACCGATTTGTTGTGGAATTTTCCCGGTGGCAACCCGGAAGCCTCAACCAATGCTTTTCCAGTGGTATCCTATAACACCCCCGGGGCTTACCCGGTCACGCTCCAGGTAAGCAATGCAGGTGGTTCTTCTTTCACGACAAAACCTGCTCATATTATTGTATTGGCCAGTCCGGCTGCCAATTTTTCAACGACGGTCAATAACCTGAATGTTCAAACAAATAACCTTTCCACCAACGCGACAAGTTACCTCTGGAACTTTGGAGACGGCACACCACCCAGCAATGCAACTGCGCCTTCACATAGCTATGTATTGCCCGGCACTTATACAATCCGGCTCACTGCAACCAACGAATGCGGTCAATCTGTAAAAGAAATCAGCGTCACCGTTACTTCTCCAATTTCAGCAGCTTTTTCGGCTGCGACGATTCAGGGATGTGCGCCGTTGACCGTAACGTTTAACGACCAGTCAACCGGAAATATAACCGGCTGGATGTGGTCTTTTGAAGGAGGAACGCCCGCCACATCAACAGCTCAACATCCGACAGTGACCTACACGCAACCTGGTTCTTATAATGTAAGCCTCACGGCCAGCAGCGGCAGCCTCCAAAATTCGACCCAGCAAACGGATTACATTGTCGTCAGTGGCGCACCAATCACTGCCTTTAGTGCCTTGAATCTACTCGGTAGTCAGTCTGTTGAATTCAATAACACAACAACTGCGGCAAGCAGCTTCCACTGGCATTTCGGCGATGGTTCGGAAAGCGACGCTGCCAATCCTTCCCACAGTTATCAAGCCGATGGCACGTACACCGTCACCCTTATCGCAAACAATGCCTGCGGTAGCGATACCGCCACCCAACAGGTCACCATCCTGCTGCCCCCGGTGGCTGGTTGGGAACAAAACGGAAACGAAGGCTGCGAAGGGCTGAGTGTGCAATTCAACGCAGCTACTCAAGTCGCCGGACTAACCTACGCCTGGACTTTCGCGGGCGGAGAACCGGCAACTTCCAATTTGCCCAATCCAACAGTACTCTATAATACCTCCGGCAACTATGCCGTGCAACTCATCGTCACCAATGCCGCCGGAACGGATACCGCCGTGCAAAACAGCGCCATTGCCATTAACCCGAATCCATTGGCGGCCTTTGCGGCCAACAACCCGCTGGGACAGGCAATGGTGCAGTTCAGCAATGCCTCCACTGCGGCAAGCAGCTACCACTGGCATTTCGGCGATGGTTCGGAAAGCGACGCTTCCAATCCTTCCCACAGTTACCAGGCCGATGGCACGTACACCCGACGCTGCCAATCCTTCCCACAGTTACCAGGCCGATGGCACGTACACCGTCACCCTTATCGCAAACAATGCCTGCGGTAGCTATACCGCCACCCAACAAGTGACCATCCTGCTGCCCCCGGTGGCTGGTTGGGAACAAAACGGAAGCGAAGGTTGCGAAGGGCTGAGTGTG
>Ga0209573_1005575_pt1 | contig 11204 bp, 10 predicted proteins | sample TNRBio252014_DNA_FD_185870 | JGI IMG/M metagenome (GOLD analysis project Ga0209573, IMG submission 185870) | Wastewater treatment Type I Accumulibacter community from EBPR Bioreactor in Madison, WI, USA - TNR Reactor_6/25/2014_ DNA (SPAdes)... | ecosystem: Engineered > Bioreactor > EBPR >...
CGGCAAGACGCCGTCAAGGCGGCGGCTCCCGGCGCTGACCTGTTCCTGACGGTCGGCGCGCCCAATTCGTCCAATTCGCGCCGTCTGGTTGAAGTGGCCGAACGCGCCGGGGCGAAACGTTCTCTGCTGGTTCAGCGCGCATCGGAAATTCCGTGGGATGATATTGGCGAGGTCGCGGTGCTTGGCCTGTCGGCCGGCGCGTCGGCGCCTGAAATTATTGTCGATGAGATCATCGATGCTTTCAGACAACGCTATGAGGTCTCGGTCGAACTCGCTGTCACGGCGAAAGAAACCGAAGATTTTCCCGTCATGCGCGTCTTGCGCGACGTCGAACTGACTTCGGCGGATATGGCGTTCGTTAACGGGTCGCGGTGACAGCTTGGCCGTCTACACAGATATTTCCGAAGTCGAACTCGGTGCGTTTCTCGCCGGCTACGACATTGGCGAACTGCTCTCCTACAAGGGCATCGCCGAGGGCGTCGAAAACTCCAATTTTTTGATGCACACGTCGAGCGGCTCCTACATCCTGACGCTTTATGAGAAGCGGGTGAACCCTGCCGATCTGCCATTCTTCCTCGGCCTGATGCAGCACCTCAATGAGAAAGGCATCCGATGCCCGTTGCCGGTCGCGCGCCGCGACGGCGCAACCATAGGTCAGCTTGCGGGCCGCCCGGCCGCTGTGATCACCTTCCTTGAAGGCATGTGGATGCGCCGCCCGACCGTCGAGCACTGCCGGGAAGTTGGCGCAGCGTTGGCCTCCATGCATCTGGCCGGACAGGATTTTGGCCTGAGCCGCAGCAACGCGCTGTCGGTTGGCGGCTGGCGGCCGCTCTGGGAGAAGGCTATGGCGCGAGCTGATGAAGTGGAACCTGGCCTCGCCGTCGAGGCAGAGACAGATCTGACCTATCTCGAAGGCAACTGGCCGCACGAGCTGCCGCAGGGCGTCATCCATGCCGACTTGTTTAACGACAATGTCTTTTTCCTCGGCGACAAGTTGTCGGGACTGATCGACTTCTATTTCGCCTGCACAGACACATTGGCTTACGACGTAGCGGTTTGCCTCAATGCCTGGTGTTTCGAGAAGGACAACGCCTTCAACATCACCAAGGGCAGGGCGCTGCTGAACGCCTACAATGCTGTCAGGCCGCTGACGGCTTCAGAGGCCGAAGCGCTGCCAATCCTCGCGCATGGGGCTGCGCTGCGCTTCATGCTGACGCGCCTCTATGACTGGCTGAACACGCCAGCCGGCAGTCTGGTGGTGAAAAAGGACCCGCTGGAATATCTGCGCCGCATGCGCTTCCATCGCCAGATTGGCTCCGCAGCAGAATATGGGCTGACAACGAAATGAAGACCATCGAAGCCTTTACCGACGGGGCCTGCTCTGGAAATCCGGGGCCGGGCGGTTGGGGCGCAATCCTGCGCTTCAATGGCGTTACAAAGGAACTTTCCGGCGGCGAGGCGGAAACCACCAACAACCGGATGGAACTGATGGCGGCCATTTCCGTGCTGAACGCGCTGAAGGAGCCCGTGCAGGTCGACCTTTACACCGACAGCAAATACGTCATGGACGGTATATCAAAATGGATCCACGGCTGGAAGAAGAACGGCTGGAAGACCGCTGACAAGAAACCGGTGAAAAACGCCGAACTGTGGCAGGCGCTTGATGAGGCCAGCCGTCGCCACAAGGTGGCGTGGCATTGGGTCAAGGGTCATGCCGGGCATCCGGAGAACGAACGCGCCGACGAACTGGCGCGCCTCGCAATGGAACCGTTCAAGAAGCAAAGATAGAGCCTCGCCGTCAATCAGCTTCCCAATTGCTCCAGCATGCGCGCAGCGCCCGAATCGACTGCCTTGCCGGGCGAACCCTCGATATTGAGCGCAGTGACCACGCCATCCTCGACAATCATCGAAAAACGCCGGTTGCGCAGGCCCATCGGTCCCATTTCCATATCGAGACCCGTCGCCTTGGCGAAGGCGCCGGAACCGTCCGCGAGAAAGACAAGTTTGCCTTCGCCGCCGGTAAAGCGCGCCCAGGCGGTCATAACGTGGTGGTCGTTAACGGCGACAACAGCAATCGTATCGACGCCGCGCGACAGGATCGCATCGCGGTTCTCCAGATAGCCCGGAAGGTGGTTGTTGCTGCAGGTCGGGGTGAATGCGCCCGGCACCCCGAACAGGACAACCTTCTTGCCGGCGAATACGTCCGGCGTCGTGACGTCCTTGAATGCGTCGTCTTCACGAATCTTGAAGGTCGCGTCAGGCAGGCGGTCGCCAACAGCAATGGTCATATCGTCGTCTCCAGCAAAGCTCTCTCAGGCGCAAATAGCGGGCGCGACCCCGGCCTGCAATGCGCCTCAAAAATAGGGGACTGTGCCAGACACCGCCTGGTCAGGCGTGACAAGCGTATAGTGGAGCCCTGATCCATCAGCCGGGGCTACCCTTGGCGTTGTGAGAACGTCAAAGGTAAAGGTTGGTTTTCCACCGCCAGTCGAAAAGTGCGGCGCTCCAAACATGTAGCCCCTGTCGCCGGCCAGGAACAAATCGGCGTTCGTCACGCCTTTGGGCAGATCGGCTTCCAGTATGACTTTTTTGTAGTCGGCCTTGACGATACGGGCGCCGAACTGTGGGGTCGCCGCCTGCGGCGCCTGACTGAAGGCGAGTGAAACGGTCTGTGCGTCGATCACACTGTCAGCATTAATACGTGGATTGAGCGTCAGAGTTGCCTGTACAGGCACACATAGCTTTTCACAGACGCCGAGAAATACGGCTGCGTCTATCAATTCCAAGACCGCGTCAGGTTTCACCTTGAATGTCAAAGGGAAGGCTACTGAATGCGCGTAGCCGGCCCAGATATCAGGTGTTTCGCCGTGCCGTTCAGGCGCGGGATAGTCCATCTCTAGGCCCTGCAGGGCCGTCGTGGCCGAAACGTCTATGCTTGGCGGCACGCCCGAAGCGCCGGGATCGCGCCAATAGGTTTTCCACCCAGGTTTCAGCTCGATCTGCAATACGCCGCGCAACAGCCCGTCGCCGTCAGCCTGGCCCGTTGTCACTAGGCGCACACGCGCGCCCGCTGCATCGTGCCATGCGCTCGACGCCGCCAGAACGGGAGCCGCAGGCGTCACAAGAGCAAAGGCCAGCAGGAGCGCATATCTGATCATTGAACCTTGTCTCGCCGAACCGCAGCGGCCCGACAAGACACGTCCTGGCCGCATGCGGTCATTTTTATGTGACGCATACTTTTCAAGCATGGGATAAAAGCGTTACGCTTTACTGATGGAATTATTGAGGCAGAAAAAGGGTTCCGCACATCGCGGATTTCTTGATGACCAGTTCCTCATTGCCATGCCTGGCATGAAGGATGACCGGTTTGCGCGTTCTGTTATCTATATTTGCGCCCATGGCGATGATGGCGCGATGGGGCTGATCATCAACCAGCCGCAGGCCATGGCCTTTCCTGATCTACTGGTTCAACTAGGCATACTCGAAGAGCAGGAGGCGATCCGTTTGCCGCCGCCAGCGCGCGATCTGGTTATTCGCAACGGCGGCCCGGTCGACCGCAGCCGGGGTTTCGTGCTGCATTCTGACGACTACCAGGTCGAATCCTCCTTGCCAGTGTCAGAGCAGGTTTGCCTGACCGCAACGGTCGACATATTGCGGGCAATATCGTCAGGCCGCGGCCCGCGCCGGGCGCTGATGGCATTGGGTTACGCTGGATGGGGCGCCGGTCAGCTGGAAGGCGAAATCGCCGCCAATGGCTGGCTGACGTGCCCGGCTTCGGCGGACCTTTTGTTCGATACCGACCTTGAGCGCAAATATGATCGCGTCATGGATATGATCGGCATCGACTTGACCCGTTTGAGCCAAACCGCCGGGCACGCCTGAATCGTCGCCGTCAATCAAACCGCGCGCAGGCAATCCGCATCATGCCCGCACGAGTGGTGTTGATCCCTTGAGCAGACCAGCCGCCTGTGCGGCGGTGACAGCAGGGCCGAACAGAAAACTCTGCGCATATTCGCAGCCCATTTCGGCCAGTTCGTCTGCATCTTCCTGATCTGCGACGCCTTCGGCCACGACCGCCATGCCTAGTTCATGCGCCATACCAATGATCGACTTGAGCAGAACGGAGCGTTTGTCACTGCTGTCGTCAAGGAAACTGCGGTCAATCTTGACCGTGTCGAATGGAAACTGGGTCAGGTAAGACAGCGACGAGTACCCGGTTCCAAAATCATCAAGCGACAGGCCGACGCCAAGTTTCTTGAGGCGCGCCAGAACATGGACGGCCTGCTCGGGATTGTGCATCACCAGCGATTCCGTCAATTCCAGACGCAAGCAGCGCGCCGGGATGGACGCCTTGGAAAGCGCCGAGCGCACATCGGCGACCAGATCGCGACGCAGCAACTGGCGGCTTGAGAGATTGACCGAGACCGAGATGGGCATTTCGCCGAGCTGTTTTTGCCAGCCGGCCAAGTCGAGCGCCGCCTGTTGCATGGCGAACAGTCCGAGCTGGCCGATAAGGCCGCAATTTTCGGCGATTGGCATAAATTCGGATGGCGGAATCGAACCGCGGCGCGGGTGGTTCCAGCGCAGTTGCGCCTCAAAACCCGCAATTCTGCGGTCCTCCAGATGAATGATCGGCTGATAGACGAGGCTGATTTCCTGCCGCTCAATGGCGCGGCGCAGGTCGGATTCGGTTTGCAGCCGGTCGGTGCCGAGCGTCCGGAAGGCAGGGCGGAAGGGCTCGATGCGATCACCGCCGAAGCGTTTCGCCTGATGCATGGCCAGATCGGCGTCCTTGACCATTTCGTCAGCCGAATCGTGGTTGGCGTTCCAACTGATCAGGCCGATAGATGCGGTCAAAACGATCTCACGCTTGGCGAAGCTTATGGGCGCCTGCATCGCCTTCTTGATTGCATCGGCCATCGCTGCGACCTTGGCCGGATCCTGCTCTGAAACCAGCAACATTGCGAAGTGATCGCCCGACAGGCGCGACAGCGCGTCCATCGGCTGCAGCAGACGGTGGAGCCGACGCGCGATAGTCAAAAGAATCGTATCGCCTGCGGCTATGCCGAGCCCTTCATTGACCTGTTTGAAGCGGTCAATGTCGATGACAAAGACAGAAGGCTTCAGTCGCTCATCGATCTTTGCGATCGACAAGATGGCGTCGAGCCTGTTCATGAACAGCTCGCGGTTGGGCAGCCCGGTCAAGTTATCGTGCACCGCGTCATGCAGCAGGCGTTCTTCAGATTTCTTCTGTTCTGTGACATCGACAAGCGTGCCCACGCAGCGGATGACCTCGCCGTCCGAACCGATGACCGGCCGGGCGCGCAGCGCAAACCAGTGATAATGGCCGTCGGCGCCGCGCAGGCGGAAATCCTGGGTGACTTTGCCGCGTCGGTGCTCCAGCACAACATCAAGCAGGGTGCGAAACGTGTCGCGGTCGTCAGCGTGTAGCGCCGGCAGCCAGTTGCGGGCGGGTCCGCCAAGACTGTTTGGGGCAAGGCCCAGTTGATGGCTGACATCGGGGCGCGTGACAACGCGGTCGCGCAGGACATCCCAGTCCCATACCGTGTCGCCGGCGCCCGCCACGGCGAGAGCCTGGCGCTCCATATCGCTGAAAAGTCCCTGATGCAGCGCGCCGCCGGCCAGCGCATGCTGCATGACTGTGAAGCCGATCAGAAGCACGATCAGGATCAGGCCGCCGCCGAGGGCGGACTGGATGATATCGTTGTCCAGCCGTCCGGTAATCGTCATCCAGCAGGCCGCGACCCAGGCCAGAACCATCACCCAACTGGGGATCAGCATGATTGCCCGGTCATAGTTTCGCAGACCGAGATAAACGATCAGCCCGGCGCCGACCAGCGCTGTGGCGGCAAAGGACATTCGCGCGATGCCCGCTGCCACCGGGGGATCAAATACGGCGACGACGGCCAGCGCGCCGAGGCCGGCGATCCACAAAAGAGCGCCATAGCTGAAATGGCCGTGCCAGCGGTTGAGGTTGAGATAGGCAAAGAGAAACAGCACCAGCGTGACCGCCAGCGCCACTTCGGCCCCGGCCCGCCAGATTTGCTCATTGCCGGGAGAAATGACGATGACCTTGTTCAAAAAGCCGAAATCGACACAGATATAGGCCAACACGGCCCAGGCCAGCGCAGCCGTGGCCGGAAACAATGAAGTCCCCTTGACGACAAACAGGATGGTCAGAAACAGCGCCATCAGGCCGGAAATACCGATGACAATGCCCCGGAACAGCGTGTACGAATTGACAGTGTCCTTATAGGTCTCCGGGTTCCAGAGATAAACTTGGGGCAGCACTGGAGACGCCAGTTCGACGACAAATGTCACGACTGCGCCCGGGTTCAGCGTGATCTGGAAGATGTCTGAATCCTGGCTCGGCTGACGGTCAAGCGCAAACCCTTCGCTGGGGGTGATGGCGGTGACGCGCGTCGAGCCGAGGTCCGGCCAGATCAGTCCCGACCCGACGAGCCTGAAATGCGGAGCGACAATCAACCGGTCGATCTGCTCATCAGTCGTATTGGCGAGCGCGAACACCCCCCAGTTTCCTGCCGTAGCCTTGTTATTGGCGACAACCTCGACTTTGCGAACAATGCCATCTTCGCCCGGGAGTGTGGAGACCTGGAAACTGTCTTGCCCGTTGCGATGAATCTCGACTGCGCCTGAGAGGTCGAGCGCATTGTCGCCGGTGGTGATCTTGATCGGTTCAACGGCCAGCGCGCTGAAAGCCGCTGCACACAGCATCGACAACGCGCCCAACCAGATCAGCACTGCTTTGTGAATGCGCCGCGGCAATTTTAGTCCTTGGCTTCCGACATAGGATCGCCCGCAATCAGGGCATACAGAATGTGGTCCCGCCAGTTTCCATTGATCCGCAGGTAGGACCGAAGTAGCCCTTCGCGCTGAAATCCGGCTTTTTCAAGCACGCGTATCGACCTGTTGTTGCCCGGAATGCAGGCCGCTTCGACGCGATGCAAGCGCAGGGTTGAAAATGCGTAGTCGGCAACCAACTGGACCGCATCGACCATGAAGCCCTTGCCAGCGTGCCGCTCGCCAATCCAATAGCCGATATTGCCGCTGTCCGCCACGCCATGGCGGATATTGCTGAGCGTTATCCCGCCCAACAAAACCGTGGAATTGCGGTCAAAGATGAGAAACGGGTAGGCTACGCCCTGTGCGATGTCTTCACGATTGCGGCTGAGTCGCTTGCGCCAGCCCGACCGGTCGAGTTCATCTTCGGCCCAGGCAGGCTCCCACGGCTCAAGAAAAGCTCGGCTCTCGCGCCGCAGCGTCGACCACTTTGCGAAATCATCGCCTCCCGGCGCCCGCAAAATGACGCGCTCGCCTTTCAAGACGGGCAAGTCGCGGCGAAAAAAGGGTAGGGCGAACATAATCCAGCCTGATCAGACGGCGATCCGCCGCGCTGGTGTGTCGCTGCCGTGCAGCGTGCTGACGACGGTCTCGTAAGGTGCGAGCGAACCGATTGGACCGATTGCTGCAACGGTCGGGCGGGTCGCGAAAAGCCGCTGCGAAAGGTCGGTCAGGCGGTCAATGTTGAGCGCGGACAGGCGGCCCATCAACTCGTCTTTGTCAACAGGCCGGCCAAACAGCAGAAGCTGGCGCGCGATCTGCGAAGCGCGGCTGGCGGCGCTTTCGGCCGACATAATCAGCCCGGCGCGATATTGCGCCCGCGCCCGGTTGAGCTCCTGCTCGGTAATCGATTCTCCGGCTCTGTTCAGTTCGTCGATGATCAGGGGAACAAGTTGGGCCACGTCGCCTTCTCCGGTCGCCGCATGCACGCCGAAAATACCGGTATCGGAAAAACCCCAATGGAAGGCGTAAATCGAATAGCAAAGGCCCCGCTTTTCGCGGATTTCCTGAAACAGCCGCGACGACATGCCTCCGCCCAGGATCATCGACAAAACCTGAGAAGCATAGAAATCGCGCACATGGTAAGCGCGGCCCTCGAAGCCGAGTATGATCTGCGCGTCCATCAGGTCGCGCCGTTCGCGGAAATCGCCGCCGACATAGTTCGCGTATTGCGGCGTCACAGCGTCGGATTGTGAACGGAACCCGCCAAGCTTGCGCTCCACTTCGCGGACAAAATTGTCGTGCCGCACATCGCCGGCGGCCACCACAACCATGCGGTCTGCGCCGTATTGGCGCTCCATGAAGTCATGCAACTGTCTGGATGTGAAGGATTTTACCGTCTCAGGCGTACCGAGAATCGAGCGGCCGATGGTCTGATGGCGGAATGCAGTTTCGCTGAAGCGGTCGAATATAATATCGTCAGGCGTGTCATGCGCTGCGCCGATCTCCTGCAGGATGACATGCTGTTCGCGTTGCAGTTCAGCAGGGTCGAAGGTGGAATCCTGAAGAATGTCGGCCAGAATATCGATCGCCAGCGGCATGTCGTCGGCCAGAACCCGGGCATAGAATGAAGTGGTTTCGACACTGGTCGCTGCGTTGATCTCGCCGCCGACATTTTCGATGTCGGACGCAATCTGGAAGGCGGTTCGCGAGCCTGTGCCCTTAAACGCCATATGCTCGAGCAGATGAGCCATGCCATGCTCGTCGTCGCGCTCGTTGCGCGCTCCCGATTTGACCCAGATGCCCATTGCGACGGATTCGACGCTTGGCAGATTCTCAGTCGCCACCGTCAGGCCGTTTGACAGCCGGGTAACCTCAACTCCCATACAGGTACTGCTCCCTAGACGCCGCCTCTTGTGCCGCTCTCGACATAGTCTTCCACCAATTTCACATCAGAGGGAAGCACGTCAAATTTTTCTGGCCGACTCATCAGATCATTCAACCAGGCGGGCAGGCCCGGACGGACGCCTGTCGCCTGCTCAACAGCATCGGGGAACTTCGCCGGATGGGCGGTGCCAAGGATGATGATGGGAGAAGCGCTGCTGGCCGACGCGGCCACATGGACTGCGGTTGCTGTATGCGGATCGAGCAGGTAGCCGCTGTTGGCGAGCTCTGCCGCCATTGTCGAGGCGACCGCCGCCATGTCGGCGCGTCCGGCGTCAAAACTGTCGCGGATGACCGTGATTGTCGTCTCGTCAATCGTAAAGGCGCCGGATTGTTTCAAGCTGCTCATCCAGTTGCGGATCGCCCCCGCATTGCGCCCGGAAGCCTCAAACAACAGACGTTCAAAGTTCGATGATACCTGTATGTCCATGGATGGCGAGGTGGTCGCCACCACGCCCGTGGTGCGATATTCGCCGCTGGCCATTGTACGGGCGAGGATGTCGTTGTCATTGGTTGCGATGACCAGCCGGTCGACAGGCAGACCCATGCGTTTGGCGGCGTAACCGGCAAAAATATCACCAAAATTGCCGGTTGGAACAACAAATGTAACGGCCCGGTCAGGTGCGCCCAGCGAAAGCGCTGCGGAAAAATAGTAGACGATCTGCGCCAGAATACGCGCCCAGTTGATCGAATTGACGCCTGAAAGCGAAACCGCGTCACGGAAACGCGTATCTCCGAACATGTCTTTCAGCATCGACTGGCAGTCGTCGAAAGTGCCTTCCACGGCGATTGCATGGACGTTTGGCGCGTTTGCTGTCGTCATCTGGCGCTGCTGCACAGGTGACACTTTGCCTTTTGGGAACAGAATGAAGATGTCGGATCGCTCGCGCCCGGCAAACGCCTCGATTGCGGCTCCGCCAGTATCGCCCGAGGTAGCGCCAACGATGGTGGCGCGACCCCCGCGCTGCGTCAGGATGTGATCCATCAGCCGGGCCAGAAACTGCATTGCGACATCCTTGAACGCCAGCGTTGGACCGTGGAACAGCTCAAGCACAAACCCGTTTGGGCCGGTCTGAACAAGGGGGCATACCGCCGGATGGCGGAAGGTCGCGTAGGCGTCGCGAACAATTCTTTCCAGGGTCGCGTCGTCGATCTCGCCGCCAATAAAGGGACGCATGATGCGGATCGCCACATCAGCATAAGGCAGGCCGCGCATCGCCCGGATTTCATTGGTTGTGAATTGCGGCCATATTTCAGGTACATAGAGGCCGCCGTCGCGCGCCAGTCCGCTCAGGACCGTATCGGAAAAGCCGAGTTTGGGAGCTTCCCCCCGTGTACTGACGTAGTTCATGACCCCTCTTTATACTGGAAGTGAGCTTGTAGAGGCGGATAGCCACGAAAAAGTCAAACCCATCGGTCGATTTTTATCACTGCGGTTGATATAGCACGCCCCTCTAGAACGCCCAGGACGCCGCCCACTTGCCGGAGACTTCTTCACCAATGGCGAATTTTTCCAGAATGTTCGGACTGTCAGGTTTGCTTCTGTTGGGCGCGCTAGCGCTGGCGGGGTGCCAGTCAGGCGCTTCCGATAGCGGCATAGCCGGCGTTGACGCGACGGCGCCTCCGCCTCCCGACGGCAAGATCACGCAGAGCGAACTCACCGCTTTTTGTCCGACGATCAGCATCCGGGAAGGCACTGCGGCGTACAACACATACGCGAAGGGCGGCGATCAGGATCCAACCCAGATCATCTACCAGGCTTCGATCGCCGATGCGACGCGACAGTGCAATCGCTCGGATGGTCAGATGGCCATCAATGTAGCAATTGCCGGACGGGTTGTGCCGGGGCCGCTGGGCCAGGCCGGCGCGATCACAATGCCGATCCGCGTTGCAGTCACCGTCGGCGGACAGGTCGCGTTCTCCGAACTCTACAATCATCAGGCGACTGTCGACGGTTCCGCCGCCAGCCAGTTTCTGTTCAAGCCCCCGCTCATCACGATCCCGATTCCGCCGGATCGTGGTGCACGCATTTATGTCGGTTTTGATGAAGGGCCGGGCAAACCGGGCCCGTCGGGCTGAGGCTATTCTACCTTAAGCCGATTGGACGCTACACACGCTATGCGTCTTCGGTCCAGTCTGACAATGCGGCCAGCACGCCAGGCAGATCGGCGTGGCGGCGGATAACGGTCTCCGCTCCGGCTTCAGTCAGCGCGTCTGCGTGACCGGGATAGGTGTGGGCCGCTCCAGTGAACCCGATGACGCGCATGCCGGCTTTCTTCGCCCCGCGCACGCCATGAACTGAATCTTCGATGACAAAACTCTTTTCGGGGCGTGCGCCCATCAAGCTCGCGGCATGGAGAAACACATCCGGCGCGGGCTTCGGTTTGCCGCTTTCGGTAGCCAGTGACGAAAAGATGTTGCCGCCGAAAAGTGGTTTG